>LNFM01004976.1_pt1 | contig 23668 bp, 24 predicted proteins | sample 596031 | NCBI WGS metagenome assembly LNFM01 (sample SAMN04254537, study PRJNA301005) | activated carbon metagenome | isolation source: dual media filters at the Ann Arbor, Michigan drinking water treatment plant | place: USA: Ann Arbor | reverse complement strand
CGTCGACGATCGCACGCTGATGCTGGCGGCAATCTCCCATGATCTCAAGACGCCGCTCACTCGGGCCCAGCTTCGCATCGAAGACATCGAGAGCACTGAACTGCGCGGGCATATCGATGCCGACCTCCACGAAATGCTAATGATGATCGATTCCACCCTCCAGTTCATCAAGGGCGATCAAGTCGGCGAGGCCGTCAGGGACGTCGAACTCAACGCCATTCTCGAGAGCATATGTGACGACTTGGTCGATCTTGGCCACGCCGCCACATTCACCTCGGAAAGCAAAGTCGTGTTGCGCGGTCGCCATCTTTCACTGAAGCGCGCATTCAACAACCTCATTGCGAACGCTGCGAACTTCGGTCGACAGGTGCGAGTTGCTCTCGCTCGAAATGGGGGTGCCACGGACATTGTGATCGACGACGATGGCCCGGGAATACCGGCCGACCAACGGGAGGCGGTGTTTGCGCCGTTCTATCGCCTTGAGAGTTCGCGCAATCGCGAAACCGGGGGCACAGGGCTCGGGCTAACTGTCGCCCGTACCATCATCCGAGGTCATGGAGGCGACGTGACGTTGCACGATGCCCCGTCGGGTGGACTGCGGGTGCTCGTCTCGCTTCCGGATACGCGGCAATCGAGCATCGTCGAGAAATAAAATGACACCGAAGAGAAATCACCATGAAAACGGCCTGTGTCAGTCTTCTCTCCACCGGCGCAAGGCGCCGGTCAAGGTGAAGCGTTCCATACCAAGCTTCACCAGATCTCAGAGGAGACTTGATCATGGCAAAGAGTCTGATTGCATCGATCGTGGCCTTGAGTTTTGTCGCGTCTGTCGCAGCATCGGCAGTTGCGCATCCCCGGCCGCAGACCAGCGTCGAGAAACCTTTCCCTCCAAAGGATTTCTGGGATCAACAGCGGATCAATGGGGAATAGCGGACACCGGCATACTGTCCTCCTTCACATCGGGCCGAGCATTGCTTGGCCCGATGACACTTGAGTTGATGGCAATCATTCGAGACCAATCGGAGCTGCGATGCGATTTCATCACTGCACGCGCATCAGCGCGTCGGCCGCCCTATTCTATCTCGCTACACTTGGCACGTCCTCCGCGCAAACGGCCAGCGTCGAGAACGGTGCCAATGTCTTCAAGAAGTGCCGAGCATGTCACCTCGTTGGCGACAGGGCGAAGCATGCGGTGGGGCCGATACTCAACAAAATAGTTGGCCGAAGTGCCGGTACTGCCGAAGGATACAACTACTCTGACAACATCCGCGAGCTGGGCCAGGGCGGGCTCAGCTGGACGGAAGAGCACCTCGATCGATATCTTAAGAACCCGAAGGCCGTCGTCCCGAGGGGCAAGATGGCCTTTCCGGGAATTGCCGATCCACAAGACCGCGCCGATGTCATCGCCTATCTGAAGACGTTCAGTAAATAATGGCGTCATTGGCCGTGAGAATTCGGGTAGACCGGCGCCGCGACCGTCGTCTGGCGTGCAACCTTCCGCTCAATTCGATCGTTCGATGTCCAAAAGCCGATTTGACACCCGCATCGAAGGAAGGAGCGCGCACCATGATGCAGGATGACTGGATGGTTTGGGGAATGGGGCTTGGCCAGCTCCTTGCAATTGTAATCGTCGTGCTCGTGATTGCAGCGCTCATCAAATATGTCTTCTTCCGCTGATGGATCGATGAGGGACGACGGACGCTCCAACAGTTCGGTCTGGCGCGAGCGTGGTGTTGCGTTCGCGCTCTACGTTGGACTGAGCGCAGTTGGCCATCTCGCCTGGGAGGTCGCACAGCTACCGCTCTATGGACTATGGCACGCAGCCTCCCCAAGCGAGATGGCCTTCGCTGTACTCCATTGCACAGGCGGTGACGTTCTCATCGCCTCGAGCACCTTGTTTGCATCATTCGTAGTGTTGCGAGCCTGGAGGTGGGCACGCCTCAACGTGCTGCGGCTTGCAGTTGTTGCCGGTCCGCTCGGAATTGCCTACACGGCCTTCAGCGAGTGGCTCAATGTCTATGTTCGCGCATCATGGAGCTACGCCCCCGAGATGCCGACGCTGTCGATATTGGGCCACGAAATCGGTGTTTCGCCGCTCGCACAATGGGTCGTCGTGCCAAGCGTAGTGTTTGCCGTTCTGTGTATGCGATACACTCATCCGGCGCCGAGAACATTCACAACTCGATAGCAGGGTGTCGAACGGCCAACCTCCTGGACGAGTGGATTACGTTGGCATCCACGCAGCACCGATCCGCCGACCGCCGATAAACGTTTGGGGTGCTGACACCGCGCTGCTTCTTGAATTCTTCGGTTTGCCCGTGCGTCTCGAGATGATGATCTTCGACCGTGTAACCCTGGCGCTCGAGAGGTCCTTCGACTTGAGGCCGTACGGACAGAGATGATCAGGCATGACCATCCGGTAGAGGGTAGCGGCTTTGATGTCTTGTCCCAGCGCCATTCGAATGCGTCCCTTCTTAGTCCGCTGTCTTGTAGCGATGAAGCTCAGCGACCGCTGGTTCCGCCGCCAGTTCTGCCAGAAGAGAGACGGATCGAAGGGCGTCATATTGTTAGGCGGGGAAGCCTGGTCCGTCGGTACCCACTATTTAATTGGTATGGCGCCGAGTAAAATGACAGCGGGCAGTGCAGGCAGGTGACCAAATCTGCCTCCTTGCACTATCCGATGTCCTCCATTTCGTCGTTAGATTGATGACCTCATTCGGCCAAGAAAAGCTTCGGTTTCCCCCTGCCGATCTCGTAGATCTTGAAGGGCTCCTGCTTGGCGCCACCCATCCCGGGTGAGCCGAGCGGCATGCCGGGTAGCGTGATACCGCCGATGGCGGGACGCTCCTGCAGGAGCTTGCGGATCGCTGCGACCGGCACGTGGCCGCTCACCACGTAGCCGTCGATGTGTGCCAAGTGGCAGCCCTCAAACTTCTCTGGGATTCCTGCCTTCCTGCTCATGGGCGCAAGCTGATGCGTCTCGCGCACGGTGACCTTGAATCCGTTTTGCCGCAAATAGCCGGCGTACTCGTCGCAACAGCCGCATTGAGGAGTCTTGTAGATCAACGCCTCGGTTGCCTCCCCGGCGCGAAGCTCGGTGCTCATCGTCAGTGCGGTCCAAACGGTAAGCAGTCGAATAAGCCAGTTCATCGTCTTCTCCTTTGTGAAGATACGGTCACGCAACGCGAATGACGCCCATCATGCCCGCGGCTTGGTGCTCCAGGATGTGGCAGTGGAACATCCAGTCGCCCGGGTTGTCGGCGACGAACGCAATCTCTACTCGCTCCCGGGCAAGCATCAGCACGGTGTCCTGCCACTCGCGGAATCGTGTGGGCTGACCATTGCGCGAGATCACGCGAAACGCGTGCCCATGCAGGTGCATCGGATGAGGCCACGCGGTCATGTTTGTCATCGCCATAACGACGGTGCGACCGTGCTCGACTGTCAGCATTGGTTTCATGACGTGCCCGACGGAGGCGACGCCATTGATGCGCCAAACGCGGCCGGAGCGCATCATCTCCATCATAGAGCCCATACCTCTGCCCATTCCGGGGCTGCCGCCCATCTCGCGCTCTATCATCATGCTCATCATGCCCCCCTGGAACAGCACGTCGTGGTGCAGGGGATTGCTGAGGTCGGGCTCCGGCATGGTATTGGGCGGCAGCGCAGTCGGGGCGTCGAGTGGCCGATCGCGCAGCGGTTCTGTCTCGTAGACGACATCTACCAGAGGATAGGTCAAACGGCGGTAGAAGCTGTCGGTGACCGTAAAGCGCTCGCCCGGCTTGCCCATCATGTCGATGACGAGATCGATGCGCATGGCAGGACCGAGGACAATGCGATCCGACCCGAGTGCATGTGGATCAACCGGGTGTCCGTCGTAGGCAATCACCGTTGGCTCATGGCCCGCAAATTCGAGGCCGAAGATACGGGCGTTGGCGGCATTGATCAGTCGGAGACGGACTCGTTCGCCGCGCCTCACAGTGAACGGCTCGGGCGCGCGGCCGTTGATCGTTATCGTATTGCCGATGCGCCCCGCATGACTCGCGTCCATCATGTTGCCAAATCCATCGTCGACTTGGGCATTATCATCGAGCCGCCAGTCGTCGAGCACCCACGTCACATCGCGATCGACCCTGATGGGCTTTCGTTCCTCGACAATCAGCGCTCCGTACAGTCCGCGACCGACTTGCTCCGCCGACATCATGTGTGGGTGGTACCAGTAAGTCCCTGCGTCTGGCAGGTCGAATGCGTAGGTAAAGGTCTCGCCCGGGCCAATCGGCTTCTGGGTGAGATGCGGCACGCCGTCCATGGCGTTCGGCAGCCGGATACCGTGCCAATGCACGGTCGTCTCCTGTGGCAGGCGGTTCTCGACTTCGATCGCCAATCGGTCTCCCTGCTTGAACCGCAACTCGGGACCGGGGACGCGTCCATTAAAAGCCCACACGCGGGTTCTCGGATGCGGCGAGCCGGCAAGGTCGGCGTCGGCTTCGGCGAGGACCAGTCGACGTTGTCCGCCGTAGGCGAGGCGCCCACCAGGCAGGAGGCTGCCAACCGCAGCGCTCCCGACGCTCGCGAGAAATGTGCGCCGGTTGATCGAGTACGCGTGCTGATGTCTCATCGGGATACCTTCCGTGCTGTACGCCTCAAGCATGCGCGCTGCTACGCGCCGCATGTACGGCGCCGCTCTGGCGCATGGGCTGTCTCGACAGACTCCAACCCTTCACAGCCGCGTAGATCGCGGGAATGACGACCAGCGTCAGGACGGTTGACGAGATCATGCCGCCGATCATCGGCACTGCGATGCGCTGCATGACCTCCGAGCCGGTGCCGTGGCTCCACAGGATCGGCAGGAGGCCGGCCATAATCGCGATGACGGTCATCATCTTCGGCCGCACCCGCTCGACCGCGCCCTCCATGATGGCCACGGTCAGGTCCGCAGATGTGATCGCCCGTCCCTCGGACTCCGCTTTGCGCATCTGCGCGACCCAGGCATGGTCGAGGTAGATCAACATGATGACCCCCGTCTCAGCCGCCACACCGGCAAGGGCGATGAACCCCACTGCGACCGCAACAGACAGATTGAAACCCATCCACCACATCAGCCACAGGCCGCCGACGAGCGCGAAAGGCAGCGAGAGTAGGACGATCAACGTCTCCGTCATTCGGCGGAAATTGAGATAGAGCAGCAACACGATGATCAGGAGCGTCAGCGGCACCACGACGGCGAGGCGCTTCTTTGCGCGTTCGTAGTATTCGTACTGCCCGCTCCAGACGGCGTAGTAGCCAGGCGGAAATTGTACCGACGCAGCGACGGCCTGCTTCGCATCGGCGACGTAGCTGCCGAGATCCCGCTCGCGTGCGTCGACGAAGATATAGGCAGCGAGCTGGGCATTCTCGGTGCGGATCGAGGCCGGCCCCTTGGTGAGCGAAACTTTCGCGACCTGGCCGAGGGGAATCGAAGCGCCGTTAGGCAGCGGCACCAACACTTCGCGCGATATTGCTTGGGGATCCGACCGCACGTCGCGCGGATAGCGCACAGACACGCCGTAGCGTTCCCGCCCCTCGACGGTCGTCGTCACCGTCTCGGCTCCCAGCGCGGACGCCACAACTTGCTGGAGGTCGCCGACCATCAACCCATATCGTGCAAGCTCACGTCGATCCGGCTCGATGTCGAGGTAGTAGCCACCGATGATGCGCTCGGCGAAAGCACTCGACGTGCCGGGAACGGTCTTGATTGCGGCTTCGATCTCGCGTGCCAATTTCTCGATCGTGGGCAAGTCCAGACCGATCACCTTGACGCCCACCGGAGTCCGTATGCCGGTTGCCAGCATGTCGATGCGTGCCTTGATCGGCATCGTCCAGGCGTTGGACACACCCGGGAATTGCAGCGCCTTGTCCATCTCCTTGATGAGACTGTCTATCGTAACGCCGGGGCGCCATTCTCTTTCTGGTTTGAGATTGATCACCGTCTCGAACATCTCGGTCGGCGCGGGGTCGGTGGCGGTCGCCGCGCGTCCGGCCTTGCCGAACACACTCAGCACCTCTGGGAAGGTCTTGATGATTCGGTTCTGGATCTGCAGGAGCTCCGCCGACTTGGTGATCGACAGGCCCGGCAAGGTCGTCGGCATATACATGATCGTACCCTCATTGAGGGTGGGCATGAATTCGGAGCCGAGCCTTGTCGCGGGCCACACGCTAACCGCAAGGACGATGACGGCGACCGCTATCGTCACAGCCTTCGCACGGAGGACGACGCGAATGATAGGTCGATAGAGACGTATCAGGGCGCGGTTGATTGGGTTCCTGTGTTCCGGGATGATGCGCCCGCGCACGAATAGAATCATCAGGGCAGGAACAACGGTGATCGACAGCAATGCAGCCGCGGCCATCGCGAACGTCTTGGTCCACGCAAGCGGTTTGAACAGCAGCCCCTCTTGAGCTTCGAGCGCAAAGATTGGCAAGAATGACACGGTGATGATGAGGAGGGAGAAGAACAGCGATGGGCCGACCTCGCTCGCCGCCTCAATCAGGATTTCGGCCCGCGGTTTACCTTCGGGTGCCCTCTCGAGGTGCTTGTGCGCATTTTCGATCATCACGATCGCGGCGTCGATCATGGCACCGATGGCGATCGCGATACCGCCGAGGCTCATGATGTTCGATGAGATGCCGAGCCCCCACATGCAAGCGTAGGCAATGAGAATGCCAAGCGGCAGCGTGATGATGGCGACGAGGGCGCTGCGGACGTGGAGCAGAAAGACGATGCACACAAGCGCAACGATTACGCTTTCCTCGAGCAGTGTCGTTTTTAGATTGGCGATGGCACGATGAATGAGATCCGAGCGATCATAGACCGAAATGACTTCGGTTCCTTCCGGCAGGCTGCCCTTGATATCTGCGAGGCGATCCTTGATGCTGCCGATTACCGAGAGCGCGTTCTGGCCGTAGCGCTGTATGGCGATGCCTGAGACGACTTCGCCCTCGCCGTTCAGCTCCGTGACGCCGCGGCGCTCGTCTGGGGCCAGTTCAACCCGTGCGACGTCCTTCACGAGCACCGGCGTACCGCCTTCAGCCTTGAGGACAATCTGCTCGATGTCCTCGATGCCCTTGAGGTAGCCGCGCCCGCGCACCATGAACTCGGTCTCGGCAAGTTCGACCACACGCCCACCGACGTCCAAGTTGGACTCGCGGATGGCCTGTCGCACCTTGCTCAGCGGAATGTTGAAGGCGCGCAGGCGCCTCGGGTCGACAATCACGGAATACTGGCGCACGAAACCGCCAACACTCGCCACCTCCGCGACACCTTCGGCCTTGGCGACAGCAAAGCGAACCTGCCAGTCTTGGGTCGTGCGCAGTTCCGCGAGGTTCCGCTTTTGGGCCATAACGGCGTATTGGTAGACCCAGCCGACGCCCGTAGCATCCGGGCCGAGTGTCGGCACGACCCCTTGCGGCAGAGTTCGTGTTGCGGCTGAGAGGTATTCGAGTACGCGGCTACGCGCCCAATAGATATCGGTGCCTTCCTCAAAGATCACGTAGACGAATGAGACGCCGAAGAACGAGAATCCTCGGACCACCTTCGAGCGGGGTACCGATAGCATCGCGGTTGTAAGGGGATAGGTGACCTGATCTTCGACGACCTGTGGCGCTTGACCGGTGTACTCGGTGTAGACGATGACTTGCGTGTCGGAAAGGTCAGGTATGGCGTCCAGCGGGACCTTGGTCACTGCATAAAATCCCACACCGGCCGCAAGTAGCGTTCCGATGAGAACGAGCACCAAGTTAGAAGCCGACCAGCGGATGATGCGTGCGATCATGGCTTCTTCTCGATCGCAGTTTTTGCCGCCGGCTGTGGGGTCTGCTTGGGCGCATCGGCCGTGAAGCCTGACAGTGCCGCCTTGAGATTGCTTTCGGCATCGATCAGGAAGTTCGCGGCGACAACAACATTCTCGCCGGCCTTGATGCCCTCAGCGATCTCGACATAGCTGTCGCCGCGCATCCCGACTTTGACCGGCCTGGGCTCGAAGCGGCCCTCGCCACGATCGACGATGACAACTTGCCGGTTGCCGCTGTCTATCAGCGCCGAGATCGGCACGGCGATGCGCTCATGCTTACCTGCATCGGCACTCAGCTCCACGTCCGCGAACATCTCGTGTTTGATGCGGTGATCTGGATTGGCCACCTGGACGCGGACCTTCGCCGTGCGAGTCGCCATCTCCAGTTCATGCAGAATAAAGGTCACGCGGCCTTCGAAATTCTCGTTCGGGAAGGCGCGGAACGTCACCTTGGCCATCGAGCCAATTTCGACTTGGCCGATTTCCTGCTCCGGCACATCCGCAATCACCCAAATGCTGGTAAGATCGGCGAGCATCATCATTTCCTCGCCGGCCCGCACCATCATCCCCTCGATTGCCTTCTTCTTCATCACCACCCCGGAAACCGGCGAGGGCCAATCGAATGTGATCACGGGCTGGCGCGTGCGACGCAGCTCGTCCATGACGGCCTGCGGCAATTGCAGATTCTCAAGCCGCTGGAGTGCGCCCCTCTCGTCGGCGTTGCCTGTCGCATTGGTCGAAATGCGGTAGTCGACCTGCACCTTGACCATGTCGGGGCTATAGACGCGGAAAAGTGGCTCGCCTGCGGTCACATGACGTCCGGTCTCGTTGACGTAGAGCTTCTCGATAAAGCTGTCGGCGCGAAGCGCTACGGTGAGAAGCGTCCGCTCGTCCGGCTTTGCGACGCCTGGCGCACGGATTGGACGCGCGAGTCGGCGCATGACGGCGGGCTCGGACCGCACGCCCGACCGCTGAATTTTCGCCGCGCTGACTTTGACTGTGCCACTTTCCTCGTCCTCGCCCTCGTAGACGGGGATGTAGTCCATGCCCATCCAATCCTTCTTCGGCACCGGCGAGGTGTCGGGAAGGCCCATCGGATTTCGGTAGTAGAGCAGCTTCTTGGGGCCAGCTGCATCGATAGTCGGTTGTTTGGGCTTCGCATCGGCAAAGTCGGCTTCCTGGTCGTCATAGACGGGCACATATGGCCGTCCATCATCGGTCATCTTCGGTTCTGCTGAGAAATCGGTGTCGCTGTCCGGGTGTCGCCAATAGAGCACCTTGCGCTCTTTGGACGATGCGATCGGCATGGCGGCGGCTTCCGGAGCCGGCGCCGCCGTCCATGCGCGCGGATCAGGCCACATGCCAGACCCGAGGCGGTACCCGGACACAGCCGCGGCGAGGGTCGCCGCAATGGCGATCCCCGCGATGAGGAACTTTCGCATCGAAGGCTCCTCACTTGGCCTGGAAGACGACAGTGCCCTGCACAGTTTCGGACTCGCCCGGCACCTTGGCCATTATCTTGAACGCCCAGCCGCCAGCCATGGTGAGATCGGCCTTGAAACGGTAGACGCCAGGCTCCGAGGTCGGCATGGCCACGTGCTTTGCCGTCATCTCTGCCATACTGTCCGGCGACATATCGAGCCGGGTGCGGAAGAGCACGGCGCCCGTGACGGGCTTGCCGGAGGGCTTGTGAATGAGGCGCACGGCGAGCTCGCTGCCAGCACCGTTCTTGACGGCTACGTTTACGGGCTCGAGGACGTAGTCGGTGCTGCCGGCAATGGCGTGCGATGGACCGCAGAGGAGAACCGACCCAAGCAGCGCCGGACGGAGAAGATTCGCGAGTTTCATGACCTGATTCCTATCGAAATAGCGGAGTGCGCAACGGCAAGAGGCCGTGCGTGCGAGGCGCGTGGGCATCTCCCATGCGCTAGCAGCCGCGCGCGAGGCGCGGACCAACTGTCGATGGATCAGGTTCGGGGAGGAGGTGGCTGCGGTCGACTGAGCCAGTCGGGCAGTGGCGCCTGGTCAAGAGGGCTCAGTCGGATCGCCGTGAGCATCACCGGGCCGCTCGACGATAGCGATGCGTTGATAAGCTGGAAACACTTCGCAATGCAGAACTCGGGGGGGCAGGCGAAGTCTTTCGCGCAGCAGGGCGGATGAGGCTTGGTCGAGGTCTTCATCTTCGAGGCGCAGTCGTGAATGGCAACGGCGCCGGAATCGCTTGTCGCTGCCGGGTGATGCGGCGTGCTGGCGATCCCAGCCCCACGGTGCGCGGCTGACGCCGCCCAAGCAACACCAATCGGCGCAACAGCAACGGCGACCGCTACCAGGGCAGAGAGAATGGCACGTGACCAGATCAATTTGCGGGCCTCCGGGCGGGAGAAGAATGTATTGCCTGAAACCGGTCAACACAATTCCCCGTCATCAGGCGGAGGGTCGCAATTGGCAATCTGCCGGTCGCCCCACTGACGCAATGTCTGCCGGATGACGACGGCAGCCGCACAGGCGGGGGCTGTAGTTCGAAAGTCTCCAGGGAAGGAACTCGCGAGATTCAGACGGTGCCACAGACGCTATGGAGGCTCGATCGGGCGTCGGCGCTCATCATGGGAACAAGGACGCTCGGTGTCACACGGTAGAGCGATCGTAGACAGTGGTCGGCGGCTTCCAGATCGATATCGCCCTTAAGAATTTCCGATCTGCGATCAAGCCATTGATATCAATGACACAAAAGACCCCATTTGACCCCGCGGCCTCCGGCGTGACAGGCCAAATTATTCAAGCAATACCAACAATATTAGGAACGAATTTTCATGCGGGACGGGATCCAACGCGCCTAAAATTCCCAAACTCACGACTCCACCTCAACGTCACATCTTCACGCGCCAGGAGCTGTACGACCTTGTTTGGTCGACGCCTATGACAAAGCTGGCAGCTCAGTTTGGAGTTTCGGGAAGGGGTTTGGCCAAGATCTGCGAGCACGCACGCGTCCAGTCCCTAAGCCTGGCTAATGTGCCAAGGTCCACGCTGAACAACCAACGGCTAAGGTGCCGCTTCCAACGGCCAGTAGCGCCACGCCAACATGTGTCACTATTAAGCCGGCCTCCCCATGAGACGGCACGACAACCCGCAGTGGTTTCTCTCCGCCAAATAAATGGCCATAACGACACTGACTCCCAAGGCTATTTTAGCAATGCTCCAAGCGCCTGCCCCACATAAATTCTGCGCAAGCATGAGACTGCGTGAGCGCTAATGGGGGCATTGCGCGTCTCGCGCTCCCCAGTGCTACTCCCTACATTCAGCGTGAGGCCCGGTAGGGCTCCCGTGCTTGATGCGTGTCCAAACGCTTCGACGATGTACTCAGCCGTCATGCCGATCGCGAGTAAGCATCCGCCTGTACGTTTTGTTGCTGTCGCGCCCGAGCATTGCTGTCCGAAAGGCCGAGGCTGAGTCGTTGACGCCGCGGCACATGACCGATCGGCAGCGAATCAGACGCTCAGCCAACTCTGGGGAAAATCGCAATCGCCAACTACGGCCCAAGGCCGGAGGGTCCCCCTAAGCTTCACTATCCGATCCATCTTGGGTTCAATGCGGCTTCCAAGAAGAAATGGCCGGGTTACAATGCCGCGATCCGCATCCTAAAAGTTCATCTCAACAACAAGATCGCCGCTCCGCCCCGTCGGATGCCTTCTGCCAGTTCATGCATGATGAGCTCGCGCGCACGCTGGGCGTCGGACACGACCACTTACGAGCATGTCGTGAATACGGATCGTACTATTGTGCACATCGTGGAGCGCTATCACACGCCTGTTCATATCACCCAAGTCCAGCAAATGTTCATGCCATTCGCAGAGCGTTTCCTGCAGCTCGCCAGGGTTGAGAAAGCTCCAGCCTGTGGCGACTACGCACGACCGCGCAAGGCTCGACAACTTTGGCGCCGAATATCTGACGCTGTTCGTCAGCTTTTCTCGTTGATCCGTCGAGATGAGCTTCACGAAGAAAGATCATGACGAGCAAACCTCCTGCTCCATCTGCTCGGACCAACGAATTTCGTCTGATTCCAGCGATTAGACGGATCATCGACCGGGCAATCCTCGCGGAGCACGATCCCGGACATGACATTCAGAGCCTTCTGGTAGCAAAGGATTGCTCAGTTTGGCCGGACTTGATCGGGCAGCACTGGGAACGGGTAAGATGGAGCGTCGAGCGATAGATGACAATACGTGACCGCGTCGCATCGAAGTAGCCATGCGAGAGCGGGAGTTGACTCGATGCCTGAGGCACGTGCTCAGCAAACACAATCGATACGCTGCCGATGTCTCCAGCGCCGATCTTGCGAAAATATCCCGCGACCTCCCGCCAGGCGGCGCAACTCCCGTCAAGCTCTGCCGGCTCATCAAAACTGACGGAGACACCCGGTTCACACATTGCCTCCCTTTGGCCCGTCACTTGCCCCCTCGACGCAGCGCTGAGTGCGATCAACACGGCCCAGCCGAAGGCGAACGCTGCAGGCCAGAAGGTCCAAGCCTTGCTCCGCGGGCGACGACACCGTGCGCCGGGCATCCCAGCACCATCCATTGGTTCTTCCCTCCACGGCGATCGTCAATCGAGGGTGAGACTCGCCAAACCCGTTGCCAACCGAGGCAGCACAAGCAGCACGGCGAGAACAATCAGCTGGATCATCACGATGGGAACAGCGCCTCGATAGATGTCGGCCATGCGGACCTCCGGCGGAGCCGCGCCGCGCAGAAAGAACAGGGCGAAGCCAAATGGCGGTGTCAGGAAAGAGGTCTGCAAGACGATGGCAATAGCGGCGCCAAGCCACACCTTCACCAGGATCGGTGAGCCGATATGAGCCGTGAAATCCAGTTTCTCGATAATGGGTATGAAAATCGGCAGCGAGATAAGGACGATTTCCAGCCAATCGATGAAGAAGCCAAGCAAGAAGATGACGGCCAAAATGAACAACAAGGTTCCCCAGTCACCTAGTCCGAGCGAGATTAGGAACCGGCCGACCAGAGCGTCGCCGTCAAGAACGCGGAATACCAGCGAGAAGGCATTGGCGGCGATGATAATCAAGAACACCATGGCCGTGATGTAAGCTGTCTCGACGAGGATTTCCTTCAGGCGAGCGCCGGTCAGCTCGCCAGTCAGCACTAGAAGCATGAATGCTGCGAGTGCCCCGCAGGAGCCCGATTGCGAGGGCGTCGCAAAGCCCGTCGCAATCGCGCCGAGCACCGAGCCGACGACAGCGACGATCCCGATCAGCCGCCAGCCGGCTCCCTTGGGGAGTTCGTCATTTCCTGTCGTGACGACCCGTCCGGCCTTCGCCCGGCCATTGATGGCGAAGTAGACAATGTAAAGCAGCAACAGAAGCGCGGCTGGACCCAGAATGCCTGCAAATGTCGAAAGGATTGTCGTGCCGACGAAGTCGGCAAGGAAGAACAGCATGACGGCCGGCGGCAGGATCACACCGAGCGTGCCTGCAGCGGCAATCGAAGATGTGGCTACTGCGGGATCGTAGCGTCGTTCCAGCATGGTCGGCAGAGCCGCCAATGTGATTACGCTGACAGCGGCGCCAATGAGGCCTGCCGAAGGAGCCAACAGCACGCCGATGACGAGCACAGCGATCGGCAATCCACCAGGAACATTGCGGAGCCAATGCGCCAGCGTCACGAAGAGGTCACGCGACAGGCCGCCTTGGGCAAGTGCAACGCCCATGAATATCAGCGGCGGCACCGCCGGAAAAATCAGGTTGTTGGCGAGCAGGCCATAAGCCCGGAGCGGAAAAGCGTGAACCATGGCCAAATTCATCTCGCCGGCCCATATGGCGATGGCCGCACTGGCGCTCGTGACACCGAGCAAAACCAAGGCGACCGGATAACCTGAGAAAAGCAGCACCATTAGTGCCAATATCATCCACAGTGGCAGCAGTTCGATCATGACTGGGCACGCCCTTGGTTATCGCGTAGCGGCAGTGTGCGGACTCGGAATCTCATCAGCGCGCGAGCGAGCGCACATTGTGTGAGAGTCCGACGATGCCGGCCACTAACAACAGGGCCCCACCGAGCGGAATGGTCGAGCGAATGATCCAGCGGTAGGGTAATCCAAGCGCCGCCGAGGAGCGCTCGCCGGTCACGAATGACGTGTAGGCGTCCTGGCCCCCGAGATAGATGAGCGCAACGCAGAACGGCAGCAACGCAACAAAGAAGCCGGTGATCTCAATGATCGCTCGTGCTCGTGGAGGCAGCCGCTCGCGCACGATATCGATGCGAACATGTCGATCGGCCAACAGCGCCGCGCCAAGCGTCAGGAAAACCAGAATAAAAAAGAAATGCCACTCGAGTTCCTGCAGCGGCGTGATCGAGAATTGAGAGAGTTTACGGCCGGTCAGGTATGAGACACCGACCAAAATCTGGGCCGGGATCAGGGTGCACGCTGCAACGATACCTACATTCCGGACCAGAGCCTCCAACCGATCGAGCATGAAACTCCCCCTCTCCCTGCACTGCCTCATTTTGTTGTACTTGGTGCGGGCAAACCGGTTCGATCGCGGCTAACAACCTACCCGCCCGCACTCTCGTAGCGCTGGAGCACTTCCGTGGTCCCGTCACGCTTAAGCAAGTGGACCTCGTAGGCTTCCCGGCGGTCACCGGTTTCCATGCCGGGAGAGCCGATCGGCATGCCAGGCACCACCAAGCCAACCGCATCGGGTTTCTCGGCGAGCAACCGCTGGATTTCCCGCACAGGCACATGGCCCTCGATAATGTAAGCGCCAATACGCGCGGTGTGACAGGCAGCCAGAGCTGCGGGAACTCCGGCATCGAGCTTGGCACGCATGAGCTGACCCATCGCCATGTCTTTGACCGTCACGTCAAAACCAGCGGCGCGCAAATGCCGCGCCCAGGCATGACAGCAGGCGCAGCCCGATGTGGTCATCATCTCGACCGAGGCCGGCGTTGCAGCTGCCGGAAGAAGGGCAACGAACAGCACCAGCACCTGCACCATGCTCTTTCTTACTGCCGCGGCAGCAAGGCCATACGGCCGAAAAGTAGCTGTTGTCGTTTTTGTCATCGCGTCTGATCCTTAACCGGCTGCGTAGAGCGATCAGCGAATAAACTTATAGTTAGAATGGTTATTACGCCGATAGTGATCGCCACATCGGCGAGATTGAATGTCGGCCAATGCCAACCGAAGGCATGGAAATCGAGAAAGTCGGTGACGAACCCGTCGCCGCTCCTGTCGATGACATTGCCTATGGCGCCGCCGGCAATCAGCGCAAAGCCGAGACGCTCGATCCATACCCGCGATCGCAATCCAAGCCACACGACGAGGAGGGTCGCCGCCAGCGCGAATCCGATCAGCAACGCTCGCGAAAGATCACTCTCTGCCGGAAAGAGACCAAAGCTGATGCCAGGATTGTAGCCGATGCGCAGGTTGAAGAAGGGCGTCACCTCGATGGTGCGCCGGGCCGTTGTCAGCCAGGCGATCATTGCCGACTTCGACCACAGATCCAACATCGCAATTGTCAGAACGATAAGTCCGAAGGCGACAGGCGCCGATTGCCGGAGCTTTGTCGAGTTCTTCATGCGCTGACCTCCGGACGGATGCTTTTTCTGTCGTCTCGGGCGGAGAGATCTTGCTCGCGGCTTGTGAACTGCAGAAGCCGCAGGGCATTGAGCGTGACAAGGATGGTCGCGCCCGTATCTGCCATGATGGCGAGCCACAGACCCGTCGTGCCGGTGATGGTCGTCACGAGAAAGATCGCCTTCAATCCCAAGGCGATGACGACGTTCTGAGCGATGTTGCGGCGACAGCGTTGCGACAGCTCGATCATGTCGGCCACCCCGCCGACGCGCTCATGCAGCAGCGCCGCATCTGCCGTCTCGAGCGCCACGTCAGTACCGCCACCCATGGCGATGCCGACGTCAGCTGCGGCCAATGCAGGTGCGTCGTTGATGCCGTCACCGACCATCACCACGGTGCCTTGGCTTTTGAGGCGCGCGATCTCCTGCAGCTTGCCGTCGGGGAGCAGCTCGGCGCGTACCTCGAGGCCCATGGCCTTGCCGACCGCGCCGGCCGTTCTTCGATTGTCACCGGAAAGCATTATGGGCGTGACGCCAAGCTGGCGCACCCGAGTGATGGCCGCCATCGCATCGGGGCGCGGCTCGTCCCGCACGGCTATGAAACCGATCGGCGCTTTGTCTTTCGCAACGACGACAACGGTCTTACCGCTCTCCTCAAGCACCGAGATAGTCGGATGCGTGTCAGGTACGTAACCGAGGCCCGCCGCATGACGCGGAGACAGAATCTCGATGTGCTCTCCCGCCACCACGCCCTCAACGGCCTTGCCGGCGATCGCTCGCTGCTCGGTCGCAGCTGGCGCCGCTATCCCGGCGCTTGTAGCACGCTCGGTGATCGCGCGAGCGATGGGATGGCTCGAACCCTGATCTACGGCTGCCGCGAGCCTCAAGAGCGCGTCGGAGGTGCCGTCGATCGGCAGAATATCCGTGACGACCGGCTTACCAACCGTCAGCGTGCCTGTTTTATCGAAAGCGACCGTGCGAGCGCTGCCGATGGCTTCCAGCGCCGCGCCGCCCTTGATCAGCAGACCGGAGCGCGCACCCGATGCAAGCGCCGACGCGATGGCGGCCGGTGTCGATAGCACAAGCGCGCACGGGCAGGCGACCAGCAGAAGGCCCAAGCCGCGATAGAACCATGTGCTCCAGTCGGCGCCAAATGCCAGCGGAGGCAGAATCATGGTCAGTGCCGCGACCAGGATGGCGATGGGCGTGTAATAGCTACTGAAGCGATCAATCAGCCGGGCTGTCGGGGCCTTGGTCGCCTGCGCCTCCTCAACCATGTGGATGATGCGGTTGATCGTATTGTCCTCAACCCGCCGGGTGACCTGAACCTTGAGGGCGCCCGTTGTATTGACGCTGCCGGCGACGACACTGGTGCCGGGCATCTTCGGCACCGGGATCGATTCACCCGTCACAGCCGCCTCGTCGAGATCGGACGAGCCGTCGATGATGGTGCCGTCGACGGGCACACGGTCGCCCGGGCGTACAAGCACGATCTGACCTATGCCCAGGCTGTCGATCTGGACCGACCGCGTCGCATCGCCCTCGACCAACAATGCGGTGCGCGGGATCAATTTGCCGAGCGCGCGAATGCCATCACGCGCACGACGGGCAGCAAGACCTTCCAGCATCTCGCCGATGAGAAAGAGAACGTTGACCAAGGCGGCTTCGGAGCTGGCGCCCATGACGACTGCGCCAGCAGTGGCAAGCGAGACCAGCATCTCGATGCTGAAAGGCGTGCCGGCGCGTGCACCGGCAAAGGCGCGGCGGCCGAAGTACGCGAGGCCGATGAGCGCCGTCGGTAGGAATGCAAGCTGCTCACTCGCAACTCCGCTCAGCCACGCCACGAGGCCACCTGCCGCCGACGCGAGGAGCAATCCCATGAGCCGCGCCTTCGGTGTGCTCCACCATGCCTGCTGATTCTCGTCAGCTGCCGGCGCAGCTCCCGCGGGCAATCCGGCCTGCTCGCGGCCGCCAAGGGACCCGATGTGCTGGGTGCGATAGCCGAGCTTCGTCAGCGCCTGGACGATCGCATCCGGGGGGGTGGTAGCCGCATCCAGGCGAACTCTCAGTATCTGTGTCGCGAAATTGACGGCGATGTCGGATGCGCCGGGCAACTGCCGAACGGCCGCCTCTATCTTGGTCGCGCAGGAAGGACAGTCCATACCGTCCACACGAAATTTCTCGTCTGCACCGGATGCAGCTGGGCGGGGCGCCAATGGCTCGACGCCGTATCCGAGCTGGCGGACGGCGTCCCCGATGGCTTCCGGATTATTGCTATCGGCCGGGGAATGGAAGGTCAGAACCTGGGTCGCGAAGTTGACCGTGACGTCCGTCACCTCCTTGAAGCGCCCGACGGCGGTCTCAACCTTAGCCGCGCAGGTGGGACAGTCCATGCCTGACACGCGGAAGCGGTGCTGAAGCTGCGTTGACATGCTCATCCTCGCTCGACGGAATAGCCGATCCTCTCGATCGCCCGCGCCACGGCATCGGGGCTCGCCACAGCTGGATCGAGGAACACAGTCATCGCCTAGCTCTGCACGTCGACCTTGACGTCCGACGTGCCGGCCAGCTTGCGCACGACGGCCTCGACCTTCCCGGCGCAAGATGTGCAATCCATCCCCTTGACGCGGAAGCTGTGTTCGACGGCTGGCGGCATGACCGTCCTCATGTGGCGTTGCCGTTAGTAGCGCGGAATGCTACAAGCTATAGCGACTATAGATTCAAGAGGAATCTCGTTTCGATGAACAGGCAAGAACTGAGCATCGGCGGTCTCGCCGAGAAAACCGGCAGCAACGTGCAAACCATCCGCTATTACGAGCAGATCGGTCTGATGCCGTTGCCAGAGCGCACGGAGGGCAACCAGCGGCGCTACGGCGGGGAGCACGTGCAGCGGCTGGCGTTCATCCGCAATGCCCGTGATCTCGGCTTTTCAATCGAGACGATCACGACGCTGCTCGATCTCGCGGCCAAACCGGATCGTCCGTGCGCGGAGGTGATCGATATCGCGGAAGAGAATCTGGAAGTCGTCAGAGAGCGGCTGGCAAAGCTCCGCGCGCTCGAGCGGGCCCTCAAGCATCTGGTTGCGTCGTGCGATGGCGGACGGATGAAGGATTGCCGCATCATCGAGGCTTTGAGTGACCCTCGGCGCTGAGGCGGCCACGCTCACAGTCGTGCGAGCACAGCCTTGAGTTTGGCACGGATGGTGGCAGCCAGCTCGGTAAGCTCAGGCTCGCCGCGCTCCATTGATGCGGAAGGCCGGAGTAGGCCGCCACCGGCACAACAGATTTCCGCCCCCGTTGCGCAATCGGACGCCGCTGTCGGGACGGCCTTATTCACATCATCCAGTTCATTCCCACGAAAAGCGCGTCAGCCCTTTGCTTCTGCTCTGGTGTCAGCGCCTGATAGAGTGCGACATACGCGGTCTTCAAGTCTGTGATCGCTTTGTGACAGGCATCCATGCTCGCAACCATCGCGTTCGCTCGCTGTGCAGACGTGATTCCCGCCACCATGCCTGTCATCATTGCCTGATGATGCTGCTGCATGGCGGTCAGATGCGCCCGAAACGCTCCCAGATAAGCATTCCACACGCTTGCCTGCGGCTCTGTTATGCCAAGTTGCGCTTTGAGGTACGTGGCGCGGGTATCCGCGTAACTATTGATGTCGCCGACGCCACCCATCGCCATCTGCCCCATCATGCCGGGTCCCATCATGGGCATGTTGCCCATGCCGTAGCCCATGTGCATTCCCGGCCCCATCATGCCGGGTCCCATCGTGGGCATGTTGCCCGTACCGTAGCCCATGTACATTCCCGGCCCCATCATGCCGGGCCCCATCATTCCCGGCCCGTGCTGCATCTGCTGAGCATTCGCGCCGACCGCTCCGGCGACAAGAGATGCCGCCAGCAGAGCGCCTATCGTTGCCTTACGTAACTTGAGCATCGTCGTTCTCCTGATTGCAGAACATGCGACAGCCGGACCACCTCTGGCAGACGCCAGTTAACCTATAGCTCTTGTAACTGTGTCACTGCCTTGATCGACATCAATCCGCGCCGGGCTCGGTGCATCTCGCCGCAGTAGACCAACGCATAGATCGCCGGAATGACGACCAGCGATCCGCCGTAGTCTGCCGTCGGCTCCGCTGGCCTCACCACGAACGAAGACGGGAAAAACACGAAGGCTTCTTGAGTGGCCTTCGCGCTTCATCCACGGTTACTGTCAGCGGTTCCCTATCGCACCGCCAGATCAGCTCCATTTTGCACGGCCGTTGAGCCAGGATCATCGTTCGGTCGCTGGGCCCAAATGAAACTTCTTTCCAATATCGCCCTTCGATCGACACCGCCGTCATTCCCACGAACCTCATGTTCTGCATCATCCACTGCCTGCTCGGCCCTTGATGGGCGTGATCCGGAGGCTGGGAGAAATCGCTGACCGCGTCGGCCCGATCTGAGGTCTCGAAGCGCAGGGGGAGTTGCGTAGAATGTTCGCTTCGATCCCACAGAAGGGCTTGTGGTTCCTCGGTGGTGGTCTTTGGCAAAACCAAATCTACTCGAAGTACAAGGCGCTAAGGCGCGCGAACTGGGCCTCGTCGGGTAGTGGGATCGCTCGGCCTGCAGCGAGTTCGAATTCGTCGGAACTCAAGGAGCAGATTACCGCCCACGATCCAGGCGCTACACATCCTGACCGTCGGCGGCCATCGCGAACCCGCGAACTGGTTCCGCGCGCCTTGGCCAGAAAGGATCTCCAGGTCAGCTGGCTGGTGGCGAATGGAACGATAGGCGGCCACAACCGCGCAGTGGCAGCGGCCTTGTCATACTGGCGTCGTCGTATTCCCCTATCGGGAAATCAACGATCTAATCCGCTTACAAATGATCCGAGAAAGCATTTCCTCTTCTCGCCGGGACATTACCCTAATTTTCAAGCAGACGGAACAATCGCCAATGTACAACATACGGCATTATGTAGGCCCGAAATGGCCCCCCACTTTGGAATCCTATCACTATATGCTGGCGCTGTGCCGGCGCGATTGGTCTTGGGAAGGTTTGCGCCGCAATCCGCATTATCAGGACGAGGCGCGGTCGCACGCGATGAGCGGACAGGCAACTACTCGACTGGAGGGCGGAGCGCTTCTCACGCGGATGCACGTGCCATCGCCTCGTGCGGAAGCGTGGGCGCTCCGTTCGTTTCGTTGATCCGTCACTGACGGCATTCGAGTCGCACCATGTTTGGGTGCTGCCAGAAAGTCAGAGAATGCTGTCGGTTGTCGCAGAACGAACCAGCCCTACAGACAGCCGAGCTGTCTTCGTTCCAAGGCTTCGCGGCGTCGAGCACATTCTCGTCGATGCGGAGGGGCGTCAGCACCTCCTATTGCGCGCCAACGCACGCGTGCTGCAGATTGAGATCACAGGTTCCGACGTACTGAGCGGGCACGTGTCGCTAACCATTTCGCCGCGCCGCATTGAGTGGCTAGGACCGGCGGCAACGCAGATGTCCGATCTGCATCGAATTCTATCAGGCGCGCCTGTCCCTGCTCAGTCGTGGACGGCACGCACGCTCAATCGGCGAGACAGCTTTATCGTGTTCGATTGCTTGATGGCGGGCGGCAAGGAACGCGATGCAGGAACCATCATTCACGGAGCTGCAGTTGTTGCGCAAGACTGGCGCCAGGGGAGTCTCCGCCAGCGGGTACGTCGCGACAGGCAACGCGCGGAGCAATTAGTATCCGAGGGATATCGCGATCTTTTGAAGTAAACCGCGGTTCGATTTTTGAGTTGACGCAATCCGTACCTCCCCGAGCTCGTTGAAATGCGGGACATTGTTGGCCTCTCACAAAGGAGGATCCTGATGTCTGAAGAAGCTGAGAACGCCTTCCTCATTGTTGCCGAAGCAGCCGAGGCACTGCGTATGGCCAAACGTACGCTCGACAATCATCGATGTAAGGGAACCGGCCCGAAATTTCGGCGCCACGGCGGCCGCATCGTCTATCGTCGTTGCGATCTTCTCGAATGGTCGGAACAGCGGGCCGCCCGGACGGCGACCGCGAAACGAACGAGCGATAGTGCATCGCGTCCTGCTATCGTTCGTAATGGCTGCGGCCGTCCTGGCTCCGAAAATGGACAGCCCTCCAATGCTGCTGTGGAATGCCAGCCCAAGCGTTCCAGCCGGCCTCTACATGGTCACACGGCAGGTGCCGGCAAAAGGCCAACTGGCAGTCGTCCGCCTGCCTGAAGCGGCGAGGGCCCTAGCGCATACACGCGGTTATCTGCCTGCCGGTGCGCTTCTGATCAAGCCTGTCGCAGCTCTTGCTGGCGATGTCGTATGTAGGCATGGTCTATTGGTGTGGATCAATGCACGGCTGCGCGCCGTCGCCGGGAGAGCGGACAGGCGACAGCGCACCCTGCCGCGGTGGCACGGGTGTCGTTACCTGAAATCCGAGCTCTTTGTGCTTTCGACGGTCAAAGGCAGCTTCGATGGCCGCTATTTCGGGCCAATCGCCGGTGGGGCCGTGTTGGGAACAGCCGTGCCCATCTGGACCCCCTAGCCGCGATGCAAGCGCGCCAGCGCGGCGTCGACCTTGGCCAGCGCCTCGACGATTTGCCCTCTCAAAGAGGTGAGATCGCCAACCGGATCTTCTTCCATCGCCAGATGATCCGGATCAATGCACGCCGTGATCAGCGTCAAAAGCGTCTGCTCGCGCATCGGACCAGCATCGAGCGCCGCTTCCAGACTGTCGTTGTCGACGCCCTTGCCGTCGAGGATCAGCCTCCCGCTGCCGGCCGACAGCCAGACGGACAACTGTGCGCCCGTCAACACGGAGCGGTCCACGATTTCGGCGGGCAAGATCATTCTGACCGTGGGGCCGTCATCGTCCGACGACCGGATGCCGGCGACATAGCGCTCTGCTGGCAGGGACGTTGTTCCGTGGTCTTCACGCTCAAAGAAAGGCCGTGGCTCCGTTCCGGTCATTGCACTCTATTCCCGCTGTCAGCCTCAGTCTCCAGACAAATATCCCGAAATGGGATAATCCGAAATCAGGATTATGCGGTGAAGCCGTCATGTTCGAACCCGGCTTCCTGCAATGCGCGACACGCTGCGCTCGCCGCGCCAAATCAAGCTCCGCAAGCTGCTGCGTGACCTTCGCGAGAAGGGCGGCTTGACGCAGGCGGACGTCGCCGCGCGCCTCGAGAGGCCTCAATCGTTCGTCGCGAAATACGAAGGCGGAGAACGGCGCCTGAGCGCGATCGAGTTCATTGACGTCGCACGTGCCCTCAACCTCGAACCAATCGCCGTCCTGCGGCACCTCCTGAAGGCTCTCGATGGCGATGCCGCTTGAAAGATCGCCCTTGTACCCTTCGATCGAATTCATAGAGCGCACCCGCATTGAACCGGACTGCGCGTCCGCACAGTCTTTCGCCCCACCGCATGGACGCATTCTTTACCATATCCGTCCCTTCAGTAGAGTCGTATTGGCGCCGCGTTCAGCCAAATTGCTTCGTCCGCTCGCAAGATAAATGGTAGGCTCTGTGGCATGCCGGAACGGGCAGACTGCAACACGCGACACCGCGCTCTGGGAATTGGGATCGCTGAATGGAGTCAGTGGAGCTCGGTCACTGTGAAACCTCTTCATCGAACGTGCCGCGAAATGAGATGTTGCAGCGGGGCCATGTCCAAATGTCGATATCAGGCTTCAGGGAAGTTTGGGCGGCCCCGCCCTCGATCAGAGATCTCGGGCGGCCGGGCTCTATCTCGCGGCCGGAAGAGACCGCTCGACCGAGCCGCCAGTAACGGCGTCTCGGCGCATTCGCGTAACGATCCCTGCCGCGATCGCCCTGTGACGCTCTCGCCCTCTGAGACGAATGTCGCACATGCGGATCTGGCCTCACCGCGCCGGCGCCGCCTCGATCGACGCGCGCCGGAGTGTCGATGATCGCGCCTCGTCTTTCGCGGCTATGTGATCAGCACGACGGGCTCGAGGCGTAAGTCGCGCAGCTTCGCTCGTGTCCGGCACGGCGCCGTACCGGCCGCCAGGTCGCCGCTCCTCTGACCGGCGGAGACCTATTCCCCGCATAGCTTTGTGCACGATGTGGCAGGCGTCGCCTCGGCGGCAACCCGCGCGTGCCGCGCGGGTCCTCCACTAACGTTTCGGCCCTGCGGGTGCCACCAGCTCCAGCCTGCCACGATCTGCACGTCGCCGGCGGGGAATAGGTCTCCGCCGGGACAACGTGAGGAACGACACCATGGCTACCATCGGATACGTCAC
>LNFM01011391.1_pt1 | contig 23674 bp, 24 predicted proteins | sample 596031 | NCBI WGS metagenome assembly LNFM01 (sample SAMN04254537, study PRJNA301005) | activated carbon metagenome | isolation source: dual media filters at the Ann Arbor, Michigan drinking water treatment plant | place: USA: Ann Arbor | reverse complement strand
ACCTGGAGCGGCGGGTCGTGATCGACGTCATCTCCGGCAACAACGCCCAGAGCCTGGGCGCCTGGCTCGATCACCAGCCGCCGAGCTGGATCTCAGGAGTACGAGTCGTGGCCACTGATCTGGCCGAGTCCTATCGCTCGGCGCTGGATGGTCGCCTGGATCACGCGATCCGGGTCGCCGATCCGTTCCACGTGGTGCGCCTGGCCAACCGCTGCCTGGATCAGGTGCGCCGCCGGGTCCAGAACCAGACCCTCGGCCACCGCGGCCGTCGCGCCGATCCCCTCTACCGCATCCGCAAGCTCTTGGTGTCGGGTACCGAGCGCCTTGAGGCCCCGGGCCTTGATCGGATGCTCCTGGGCATTCGCCTGGGCGATCCCGAGGATGAGGTGCTCGGGGCGTGGCTCGCCAAGGAGTCGGTGCGCGACGTCTACCTGGCCGCCGACACCGATGAGGCTGAACTGCTCATCGACAAGGCGATCACCGGCTGCGCCGAGGACTCCGTGGCGGAGGTTCGCTCGCTCGGGCGGACCCTCGCCAGGTGGAGGGCCGAGATCGTCAACCGCCACCGCACCGGCGCCTCCAACGGCCCCACCGAGGGGCTGAACCTGCTCGTGAAGAAGGTCAAGCGCGCCGGCCACGGCTTTCGCTCCTTCGCCAACTACCGGCTTCGGATCCTGCTCCATGCCGATGGGGTCAGGTGGACCGAGTCGCGACCCCCCACGCCGACCATCCGATCACGCTCGCCACGCTGAAACCGGTTTCTGGCAGGTGCAGGCCGGCTGCTGCAGGTGGCTGCGCTCGGCGTCGCCGCCGTCGTGATCTTCTTCGTCGGGCGGGGGATCGGCGTCGCGCTCAAGAGTGATTCGGGCCGGGTAGCGTCGGCGGACGGGATTCCAGCGCCCAGAAGCAGATGAGTGGCCGGCCGCGCTGGACGGTCTGGCGTCGCGGACGGTGAGTCGCCGGCCACCAAGACGTACCGAGATCATCGCCGGGCGTCGCGTGCCGAATAGGGCGACTGACAGACGCTCTCCGGACGCACCGAGGCCAGTCGAGATGGCTGGGGGTGATCCTCCGATGCGCCGGTCGCAGGTTCGAATCCTGCCGGGCGCGCTCAGCGGGGCCTACCTCAGCACGCGGTACTTCATGTGTGTGACGCCGGGCGCGTCGACCGCGCGAATGAGTTCGAAACGCGCGCCGCCGACGTCGTCGAGCAGCCGCTCTCCGCAGCCCAGGATCCGCGGCGCCACGTGGATCCAGATCTCGTCGAGCAACCCGGCGCGGAGCGTCTGCCGGACCGTGTCGGCGCCGCCGTGGATCACGACGTCCCGGTCGCCCGCGGCCTCGCGCGCCCGCGCGACCGCCGGTACGAGGCCGTCCGTCACGAAGTGGAAGGTGGTCCCGCCCTCCATCTCGAGAGGCGCGCGCCCGTGGTGGGTGAGGACGAACACGGGGACGTGGAACGGCGGGTTCGCGCCCCACCACCCCTCCCACGACGGCGCGGCGGCCCACGGGCCGCGCCCGCCGCCGAACATGTTGCGCCCCATCACCCCGGCGCCGACGTTCGCGGTGGTCTCCTCCACGACGGCCGAGGACGCGTTGGTCACCCCACCGTCCATCCCGTGCTCCCGCCGCCAGCTGTCGAGTTCGAACGCCCACTCGTGGAGGCCCTCGCCGTCCACCCCGAGCGGGTTCTCCAGGCTCTGGTCCGGCCCGGCGGAGTAGCCGTCGAGCGATATCGACTGGTGGCACTTGACGATTCCCATCGGTCCTCCTCCTGTGTCGTCCCACGTGATCACCGACCGGCCGTGGCCCGCAAACTCATCGGGCCTGCCGGGCCGCTATGGTTCACACCGATGTGAAGTGTTCTGGGTGAGGATGTCATGGAGCGGATCCCGGATGAGCTCGATCGGATCTTCGAAGCACTCGCGAACCCGCACCGGCGGGAGATCGTCTACCTGGTGGGCCTGCGCCCCCACGCGATCAGCGAGCTCGCCCGGGTGCGCGACCTGACGCTCCCGGCGATCCACCGCCATGTGCGGATCCTCGAGGACGCCGGGCTGGTGCAGCGGCGCAAGGTGGGCCGCACGAACGTGCTCACCATCGGCCGGCCGGCGATCGCCACCCTCCAGGAGTGGCTCGACGGATACCACGCCTACTGGGGATCCGCCGACGAGAGCCTGGACAACTACGGGGCCCACCTGGAGCGCCTCGCCGGACCGACGGACGAGGAGACGGAGTGATGAGGAAGTTCATGTACCTGTACCAGGGCGCGTGGGAGTACACCGACGAGATGAAGGACGCGTGGCAGCGGTGGTTCGCCGCCGTCGGCGACCGGTTCGTCGACAGTGGCAACCCGTTCCGGGCCGGGCGCGAGGTGACCCCCGGGGGGTCCGTCGATCTGACCCCCGGAACGTCACCCGCGGTGGGTTACTCGATCGTCAGCGCGGCCGACATGGAGGAGGCGGAGCGCCTCCTCGAGGGGTGCCCGATCATCGAGAGCGTCCGGATCCACGAGGCGGCCACCATGTAGGGCCTACCGGAAGACGATCCAGATCGTGACGGCCAGGAGCACCGCCATCGCGATGAACCAGCGCCGCCACATCCGGATCGCGAAGAGCTCGCGTGGGTCGTTCGTGGCCATCAGCACCCCCCTGGCGCCGTGATGCCGGGCGACCTTACGGTGCAAGGTGGGCGCGTGGCAATCGCCAGGGTCGGCCTCCTGGATCGGGTAGAAGGTGCGTCGGCCGCGGCGGCGTGATCTCCTTCGGCGATTCTGGCGAATCGTTCTTACATTTCCCTAACGAAACGGCCAGAACCTCCAATGCGATCATGGCGGCCGGGCGCGAGACTGCCCCGGCGACGATGTCCACCGCATCCCAGCCCACGCGGGCCGTCCCGGACCGCGACACCGTTCTGCCCGCCCCGCAGTGGGAGTGGGCGCGGATCGTCGTGTGGTGTCTGATCGTCGCCGGGTGCACGGCCTTCTGGGTCGCCGTCGCGGTGGTCCTGACCGCCCTCTAGGCCGGCGGGACGGACGGCCCGGCATCCCTGCCGGGCCGGCGCGTCCCGGGCGGTGACCTACCGGCCGCCCACCCCGTAGAGGGTGACGGTGCCGGACACCTCGTTGGACACGACCACCAGGGGCCGGCGCGTCGGGCTGTCGTGCGCCTCGACGAAGCTCAGGACCTCCGGTCCGCTGTCGGGGCCGGGGGGCGTCTGCGTGTAGTCACGGTTGTTCGCCCACTGCACGAGCGTCGGCGCGGAGGGGTCGCTGACGTCGAAGACCATGAAGCCCCCGACCCGCTCGAGGCCGACGAACGCGTAGGTGCGGCTGCCGATGCGGCCGACGGCGACGCCCTCGGGCTCGGGGCCCTTGTTGTCGCTGCGGTCGTCGCGGGAGTTCGTGTCGTTGTTGGCGTTGAACGCGCCGGGCTGGTCGGCTGCGACCTTCTGCTCGATCCGGTCGCCGCTGTCCCAGACCCTCCGGCCGTCGGTCCGCCAGATCGTCGCCGAGCGGGCGCCGAAGGCGTAGAGGGCCTCGTATTCGCCGTCCGCGGCCCGGCCGTCGGTCGTCGAGACGGTGAGCCGTCCGAGCGCCGCGGGGGCCTTCAGGGCCGCCGCGTCGGGGAAGGCCGTCGGGTCGAGCGTCAGCGACGACACGCGCCCTTCGTCGGAGAACCCGGGCCGGTCGCGCCCGTCGCCCTCGTTGGCGGTGATGAGGTAGTCGCGCCCGCGCACCGTGAAGCTCGCGATGGCGTCCGGCATGTACAGGCCTCTCACCGGCCATGTGCCGATCAGGTTGGCCCCGTCGCGGTCGCTGGGGTCGAGACCCATGCCCGGCTGGGAGTGGTCCTTGGTGCCGAGCGAGAAGATGCGGGTGACGCGGGCCCGGCGGAGGTCGATCTCGGCCACCGCGTTGGCCTCCTGGAGCGTCACGTGCGCCGTGCGACCCTTCTCGGTGACCGTGACGTACTCGGGCTCCAGGTCCTGGGCGACCGATGCGCCGGGTCCGTTCAGCCGGATGCCGGATGGCAGCTCCGCGTGACGGGCGCCGCCCGCGTTGAAGGCGGTGAAGGCGACCGTCCGCACGGAGGGCGCGCGCCGCCCGATGTCCTTGGTCGAGATGATCGAGACGCTGCCCTCCGGGTCCACGGCGTCGGCGGTGCCGTAGCCGGATGCCTCGCCCTCGTTGGCGACGATCACCTGACGGCCGTCGTCGTCGAAGGTGAGCATGTCGGGGAGCGCTCCCACGGCGACGTCGGCCACGTGCGAGCCGTCGCGCCGCAGGAACACCACTCTGCCCGGCGCGGTGGGCGGCGAGGCCTCCACCGCGACCGCAACGAGTCCGCCCGAGACGTCGACGCTGTTGGGGCCGGAGCCCCACGGGGCGAGGTCGATGCGCCGCTCGAGGGCGGGGCGCGACGGATCGCGGACATCGACGATGTCGAGGCTGTTGCCCGTGCTGTTGGTGACGTAGAGCCGGCCGCCGGCGAGGGCGGAGGTCTCGGCCGACGTGCCGCCGGTCAGCCCGGTGGCGTAGGTGCCGATCGGAGCGAACGACGGCGGGACGGGCGAGCCGCCCTGTCCTGCCAGGGCGACGGCGGCGGCGCCTGCGCCGCCGGTGACGATGGCGGCGGCGCTGATCCAGGTCAACGCGCGGTTTCTGGTGATGCGCATGCTCCCCCTGCTTCGACGTGTGGGCGTTGCGGGAGCCGACGCTATGGGGCCCGGGCACTGGAGGTTGTTGCAGTTTCGTTTCGCCGCGCGACGGCGCTGAAACTCCTTCCCCCGGGGACCCGCTGCCGCGAGGTCGGTGGCGATTCGGCGGGGCGGCTTACGGAAGGGTGTGCCGGATGGTAGAAACGTCCCCCCGCGTCCCGCCGGCGTGATCGCCGGTCGCGGCAGTGCCCACCGCATCCTGGAGAGTCCGTGAGCCCCATCGGCCGAACCCGTCGTCCCGCGCGGCGGATCACCGTGATCGGCGCGATCGTCTGCGCCCTCGCCCTCGCCGGATTCGCCTCCAGCGCATCCGCCGCGGAGCCCCCGAACCAGAACGACCCGTGCTCGACCGCGGGCCGCAACACCTGCGGGACGACGGGGGTGGGGTCGTACGAGCGCTACCGCTACGGCCTGCGCTGGTTCGGCGACTACCGGGGCGCGGTGAAGGGCGCGGGTCCGACCTTCTGCATCGACCTGCGCTTCTGGTACCCGCAGGCGAGCTACAAGTACAAGGAGATCTCCTCCGAGGGGCTCAAGAACCGCGACGGGGCGGGAGTCTCGGCCGAGAAGCAGCGCCGCATGGCCTACGCCCTGTGGAACTACGGCCGCAGCTCCAACCCGAACCAGCAGGCCGCGGTGATGCTCTACGTGCACGCCCTGATGGGCGACGGGGCCCCGGGCGAGGTCGACCCCTCGGCGATCGGCCCGGCGGTGCAGGAGCTCTACGGCAGGATCTCGCGGGAGAGCGCCCGCCTCCACGGCCCCTACCGCATCGATGCCGACATCCCGGGCGGCCTCAAGGTGGGCAGGAAGGCGACCGGCACGGTCAAGCTGATCGCGGCCTCCGGCGCCCCGGTGCCGGGTGTCGTGATCTCCCTCGAGTCCAAGGGGGCCAGCGGGGTCCCGGCCCGCGTGCGCACCGACGCCACGGGTGTGGCCCGGGTGACCTTCACCCCGACCGCGGCCGACGGGGTCAGCATCGAGGCGCGCAGCGAGTCGATCGCCTCCACGCTTCCGCGCGTCTTCACGCCGACGACGGCGGCCGCGGCGCGCAACGGCCAGCGCCTGGCGGCGCCCGCCAGCCAGCGGGTGTCCGCGACGGCGACCCAGGTGTCGTCCAAGGCGACCGTGTCGATCTCGACGACGGCGTTCCCCGCCAAGGTCCTGGTGGGGCAGGCCAATCGCGACCGGGTCCGCATCAGCGGCCTGCCGGAGGGGCGCAAGACCACGATCACCTCGCTGATCCACGGACCCTTCCGCAGCAAGGCGGAGATCCGGTGCGACGCCGCGCCGGCCGTCACCAACACCTTCACGGTCTCGAAGTCGGGAACCGTCGGCACGCCGGTGGCGCGCATGAGCAAGCCGGGCTGGTACACGTATCAGGTCGTGATCGCGGGCGACGAGGACTTCGCGCCCGTCACCACCCCGTGCGGCATACCCGCCGAGACCTTCCTCGTGCAGCGGCAACCGAAGGTCACGACCCAGGTCAGCGCGCTGCTGACCCGGCCGGGGTCGGCGGTCACCGACACCGTCGTGGTCGAGGGCCTGGGCGACGAGCGCGCCACGGTGAACGCCTTCCTCTACGGGCCGTTCGCGACCCGTGAGGCGATTCGTTGCGACATCCCGCCGATCTGGTCGGGCACCATCGACGCCAACGGCGACGGCACCTACGTCACCGGTCCGTTCACCCCGACGGTGGCCGGCTACTACAGCTACCGCGAGTCGATCGACGCGAGCGACTTCGTGCGCTCCACCGAGACGGCCTGCGCCGAGGTCGCCGAGACGACGATCGCGGTCGGCTCGCCCGCCATCACGACCCTCGTCAGCACCCCGCAGACGGCACCCGGCGCGCAGATCACCGACGAGGTGCGCATCACCGGCCTCGGAGCGCTGGCGGCGACCGTCAACGTCGAGCTCTGGGGTCCGTACCCGACGCGTGAGGCGATCTCCTGCGTCGGCACGCCGTACTGGACCGGCACCTTCCCGGCCAACGGCGACGGTACCTACACGACGGCCCCGGTCACCCTCGACCAGGCCGGCTACTACACCTACCGCGAGTCGATCCTGGCGACCGAGGCCTTCGACGGGGTCCAGACCGCCTGTGGCGAGGTGACCGAGACCACGGTCGCGATCGGCGCGGCGAAGGTCACGACGGTCGCCTCCAGCGAGGTCGTGCGCGCCGGTGCCCGGATCTCCGACCGCATCACGGTCAGCGGGGTCGGCAAGACCCCGGTCGACGTGGACGTCGAGCTCTTCGGCCCGTTCGCCACTCGCGGGGCGATGCGCTGCACCGGCACGCCGTTCTGGAAGGGCATCGTCAAGGCGAAGGGTGACGGCACGGTGCGCTCGCCGGCCGTCGCCGTCACGAAGGTGGGCTTCTACACCTACCGCGTGGGCATCGAGGGCTCGGGAGTGGTGACCGGCACCCGGGCCGAGTGCGGCATCACCGAGGAGACCTCGCTCGTCGCGCCCGCGATCAACACGGGCGGCCGGGACGCGGTCGGGACGCACCGCGAGCTGCAGGCGGGGGTCTCACGCCCCACCCGCATCCGTGTGCCGACCCTCGGCATCGACGCCCCGGTGGCCTCCGTCGGCATCGACCTGGCCAAGGGCGAGCTCGACGTCCCGGCGAACATCGCCCGCACCGGCTGGTGGCGTGACGGCGCCGCGCCGGGCGCCGGCAAGGGGGCCGTCCTGATCGGCGGCCACGTCGACAGCGCGCGCTCGGGTCCGGGCGCCTTCGTCCGGCTGAGAGACGCCACCTCCCGCGACCGCGTGCAGGTGGTGAGCGCCGACGGGCGCACCCGCACCTACCGCGTCGTCTCGGTCCGCCGGATGGCCAAGCCCGCCCTGCCCACCGACGTCTTCTCACTGAAGGGCAGAGCGCGCCTGGTGCTGGTCACATGCGGTGGCGCCTTCGACCCCGCCGAGGGCAGCTACCGGGACAACGTCGTGGTGACCGCCGTCCCGGTGTAGCCCCCCGGCCTACTGGATGAGGATCCCGAAGCCCCCACCCTGGGCGACCTTCTCGGCGCGCTCCTGGGTGGCGGGCCGCAGGCGGTCGTAGACGGCGTCGCGCCACTGCTCGCGGCGCCAGGGGCCCGCGGTGAACGGCAGGGTCCGGCCCTGCGCGAGGCGCTGGACCACCGGATCGCTCGCGACCTCCTCGGGGACGGGGCTCGTGACGGCGTCGTCGGTCGCCGCGGGGGCGGTCGTCGTGTCGTCGCCCTCGGGGGCCACGACCGTCTCCTGGGTGGTGGTGGCGCCGAGGTCCGCCGACGCGGATGAGGCGGTGGTCGAGTCGCCTCCGCCGGTCAGCAGCGCGATCGCGAGCACCGCGACCGTCGCGGCGGTCACGAGCCACGGGAACAGGGCGATCAGGCCCTTCCGCTCGTCGTCGTTCTCATCGGGCACTGGGCACTCCGGACTGTCGTGATGTGGTGGACGCCGGCGGCGCGGGACGGCGCCGGGGCGACCGGACTCTCACACGGGGCCGCGTCCCCTGCGTCCGCGGCGTCACGCTTCCCCGCACCGTGACTCGACCGCCCCGCCGACTAGGGTGGAGGCCGGGACGGTCGCGCAGTGCGCGATCGTCGTGGCGGCACTGGGGTGGGGGGCGGGACGTGACGGAGAGGGGTGGGCGCACGCGCCGGGGCCCGGCGCGACGACACGGGAGGGTGATCTGAGCACCGCCCCCCGGTCCGGCCGCCTGACCGACGCCCGGCGGCGCCTGGTGATCGCCTTCGCTGCGCTCATCGTGCTGTTGCTGGTCATCGTGGTCGTCGCGCTCGCCGTCTCGCGCAGCATCAACGAGAGCGCGACCGAGAAGTACGTGGAGGACGCCATACCGCTGCAGGGCGCCGTCGACGACCTCGTGCTGCAGACGGTGGGCCGCCAGAGCTCGGTGCGCGGGTATCTCATCACCGGAGAGCCGGGCTTCCTCGAGCGCTACCGCGCGGCGACCCGGCGCTCCGAGGCGCGGCTCGAGGAGATCGAGGGCCGCCTCGACGGGCATCCGGTCCTCGCCGACCTGATCGTGCGCGCCGAAGAACAGATCGACACGCTGACGGTCTTCTACGAAGCCGAGATCGCGGCCCGGGGCGCCGCGCCCGGGACGCTGGCCCAGGTGCGCGCGCGGGTCGTCGAAGGAGACCGGCGCTTCGCCGAGTTCCGGCGCATCGCCGGCCTGATGGACGCCGACACCGAGAACTTCATCCGAGAGGCGCAGGAGGCCCAGGACCGGCGCACAGACGTCCTCACCGTGGTGCTGGTGCTCCTCGGCGGGGCCGCGCTGGCCGTGGCGGTCGCCCTTCTGATCGCCGTGCCGCGGCGCATCGCCCGGGTGCTCGGCGACCTGGAGGACGAGCGCGCCGCCACGGCTCGCGCCGCCGCCCGGGCCGAGGGCCTGCAGCGCCTCACCGCGGCCTTCGCCCCCACCCTCGACGACGAGGCCGTGCTGGACGTCCTCGGCCGCGAGGTGCGCGACGCCGCCGGTGTCGACGAGGTGATCATCGCGCGGCCCGATCCGGCGGGTGATTCGATCGAGCTGCGCACGCTCGGCGGCGTCCGCAGTGGCGACGGCCGTCGCCGGTTGCCGATCGGCGCCGACCTGCCGATCCCCACCGTGGCGCGCACCGAGGAGCCGATGTTCTTCGCCGACGCCGCCGAGGCGGTCGCGGCGTTCCCCGACGTCGCGCGCATGGTGGCCGAGGGCCCGGGGGGGAGCTGGGCCGTCTTGCCGATGCGCGCCGGCGGCTCGGCGCCGTCGGTCCTGGCCCTGCGCTTCGCCGAGCCGCGCGCCTTCACGCCCCGGGAGCGCACGTTCCTGCTGACCCTGGCCGACCAGTGCGCCCAGGCGCTCGAGCGCGTGCGGCTGCACCAGGAGCAGGTCCACATCGCCCACGCCCTGCAGCAGAGCCTCCTTCCGGCCGGTCTGCCGGCGGTGGAGGGCCTCGAGCTGGCGGCGCGCTACCTGGCGGTCGAGGCGGCGCAGGAGGTGGGCGGTGACTTCTACGACGTCTTCGAGGACGGGACCGCCCGGCTCGCGGTCGTCGTCGGCGACGCCTGCGGCAAGGGGCCCGAGGCGGCGGCGCTGACCGCGCTCGCCCGCTACACGGTCCGGGCGGTCGCCGGGGAGACCGACGGCCCGGCCGCGACGCTCACCCGTCTGAACGGGGCGATCCGGCAACAGGCGCTCGGCACGCTGTTCCTCACCGCCGCCCACGCCATGCTGGAGCGCGACGGCGAGCGGGTGCGCGTCACCGCGTGCCGGGCCGGGCATCCGTACCCGCTCGTCGTGAGGGCGGACGGCGGGGTGGAGGAGATCGGCGGCGACGGTCGCCTGCTCGGCATCTTCGACGACCCCGCGCTGAGCGACGTCGTGGTGTCGCTCGGGCCGGGCGACTGCCTGGCGCTCTTCACCGACGGTCTCACCGAGGCGCGGCAGGGCAGGGCGATCATGGGCGAGGAGCGGCTGCGCGCCGTCGCCGCCGGCTGTCGTGGTCTGTCGGCCGAGGAGTCGGCCGACCTGCTGCTCCGCGCGGCGTCCGAGTTCGCCGGCGGCGCACTCCGGGACGACGTCGCCCTGGTGGTGGTGCGGGTGGTGCCCGGCCCGCCGCCCCCGGTGCCGTCATGATGTGGGCCGCGGTGGACAGGACCGGACGACGGGGGTGGCGGTGAGCGACGCGGTGGATGTGGTGGTCGTGGGGGCGGGCCCGGCGGGGTCGACGGCGGCGTACCGGCTGGCGCGCGAGGGCGCGCGCGTGGTCTTCCTCGACCGGATGTCGTTCCCGCGCGACAAGCCCTGCGGGGGAGGCCTCACGCGGCGGGCGACCCGCATCCTGCCCTTCGACGTGAGCCCCGTCGTGGAGGACGTCGTCGACAAGCTCGACGTGCGCCTGCGCTACTCGCGGATGACCCACCAGGTGTTCCGCGACCCGGTCGCCCACATGACCCAGCGTCGCCGGCTCGACCACTTCCTCGCCGAGCGCGCGGCCGAGGCGGGCGCGGAGTTCCGCGACCACGTGCGGGTGCGCGACATCGAGACCGACGGAGTGCTTCCGGTGGTCGTCCTCGACGGCGGCGAGCGGATCACGGCCTCCGTGGTCCTCGGCGCCGACGGCGCGAACGGTGTCAGCGGCAAGGCCCTCGGCCTCGGCGCGGACCGGATGTTCGGCGTGGCGCTCGAGGGCAACGCCCCGATGACTCCCGAGCGCGAGCGGATCCATCGCGCCCGCGTGACGCTGGAGCTCGCCACGGTGCCGGGCGGGTACGCCTGGGTGTTCCCGAAGGGCGACCACATCAACCTGGGCGTCGGGGGTTGGGCGAGCGAGGGCCCGCGGCTGCGCGAGCACCTCAGCCGGCTCTGCCGCGCCCATGGCGTGCGCGACGACGAGCTGAGCGCGGTGCGCGGCCACCGCATGCCCCTGCGCCGGGCCTGGACCGGCGTGGCGCGCGGCCGGGCGGCGGTCGTCGGCGACGCCGCCGGCCTGATCGACCCGCTCTCGGGCGACGGCATGTTCGAGGCGTTCCTGTCGTCCGAGCTCGCCACGGCGGCGGCGCTCGACGTGCTCGCCGGCCGGGCCGCCGGGATGGAGCCCTACGGGGGTCGCCTGAGGACCGCGCTGGCCGGGCACGCGGCCACGGCCTGGATGGCGCGCGCGGCGATCGAGCGGGTCCCGACCCTGGCCTGGCACGTGCTGCGCACCCGCCCGGCGGGGCGCTTCCTCGCGCACCGGCTGGCGAGCCGCCCGCCCGAGGTCGAGGTGCCGCTCATCGGCGGGGTCGAGCGCGCCGCCCGCCGCGTGCTGGGGCCGCAGGCGCTCTGAGCCCGGGTCCGTCGGACTCAGGCTGAGCCGTCGTCGTAGAGTGCCGCGCGTGCCGGGCCGACGACGACGTCAGCAGGAGGGGCTGGAGCGCGTCCTCGGCGCCCCGGCCCTGTTCGCGACGGCCTACGGCAACGTCGGCTCGTCGATCTACTACGCCCTCGGGGTCACCGCCGCACTCGCCCTCGGGCTGACGCCGGTCGTCTTCATCATCGCGGGGCTGATCTTCGCGCTGACGGCGGCGACCTACGCGGAGGGGACGGTCCGGTTCCCCGAGGCGGGCGGATCGTCGAGCTTCGCGCGCCAGGGCTTCAACGAGGTCGTCAGCTTCGGGGCCGCGTGGGCCCAGATGCTCAACTACATCATCACGATCGCCATCTCGGCGTTCTTCGTGCCCCACTACCTGTCGATCTTCTGGGAGCCCCTCAAGCAGAACCCCTGGGACGTGATCGTCGGCGCCGGGGTGATCGTGGTCCTGGTCGCCATCAACATCGTCGGGGTGAAGGAGGCCGCCAAGCTCAACATCGTGCTGGCGGTGGTCGACTTCGCCACGCAGGCGCTGCTGGTGCTTCTGGGCTTCGTGCTGATCTTCTCCCCGGAGATCCTCACCGCCAACGTCACCTTCGGGGTGGCGCCGACGTGGTCGAGCTTCTTCCTGGCGATCCCCGTGGCGATGATCGCCTACACCGGCATCGAGACGATCTCGAATCTGGCCGAGGAGACCCGCGACCCGCCCAACGACGTGCCGCGGTCGATCCGCCTGGTGGCGATCGCGGTCTACGCCATCTACTTCACGCTGCCGGCGATCGCCCTGTCGGCGCTACCGGTGTCGCTCGGCCCCGACGGCTTCACCACCGCCCTCGGCCTGCCGCCGGAGGAGGGCGGCTTCGCCAACGACCCGGTGCTCGGCATCGTCGACAACCTCGGCCTCGAGGGCTTCACCCTGGAGGCCCTCGAGATCTACGTCGGGGTGCTCGCGGCCACGATCCTCTTCATCGCGGCCAACGCCGGCGTCATCGGCGCCTCCCGGATCACCTACTCGATGGCCAGCTACCGCCAGCTGCCCGAGCCCTTCCGGCGCCTGCATCCGCGCTTCAAGACGCCCTGGCTGGCGCTCGTGCTGTTCGCGGGCGTGGCGTCGATCATCGCGATCCTCCCGGGGCAGACCGACTTCCTCGGCACGATGTACTCGTTCGGCGCGATGCTCTCGTTCACGATCGCCCACGTGTCGATCGTCGCGCTGCGCGTGCGCCGGCGGGATGAGGAGGTGGTCTACCGCGCCCGCCCCAACCTGCGCTGGCGGGGCATCGACTGGCCCCTGTTCGCGATCGCCGGCGGCCTCGCGACCGGCGCCGCCTGGCTGGTGGTGGTGGTGCAGGACCCGCTCACGCGCTGGGCGGGCCTGGGGTGGCTGGCGCTCGGCTTCGCCGTCTACGTGGTCTACCGGACGCGGGTGGTCGGCATCCCGCTCACGCAGACCGTGCGGGCGCCCGCCCTCGTGCTCGGGCCGTCGATGGAGATCGACTATCGATCGATCGTGGTGCCCGTGATCCGCTCGGCGGAGTCGGAGGAGGCGCTCGTCACCGCGGCCCGGCTGGCGGGCGAGCGCCGCTCGCGCGTGGCCGTCGTCCACGTGCTCGAGATCCCGATGGAGCTGCCGCTCAACACGGCGATGCCCGAGGCCGAGCGGGTGGCGAACGCCCTGCTCGACGACGCCCGCGCGATCGTGGAGAGTCACGGGGTACGGGCCGTCACCCGGCTCGAGCGCGCCCGCAGCGCGGGCCCGGCGATCGTCGCCGACGCCGTCGCGCGCAACGCCGACCTCGTGGTGATCGGCGCTCCGCGGCGTGGCATCGGGCGCCGCGCCCCGGTCTTCGGTCGCACGGCCCGCCATGTGCTGAAGAACAGCCCCTGCCGCGTGATCGTGGCCGCATCGCGGGTGGCCGCCTGATGATGTCCTCGGGGCGCGGCGCGCTCGTCTTCTCGGTGATCCTCATCCTGATGGGCGTGGGGATCGTCGCCCGGACCATCTCGCTCGGCGTGGGCGGGGGGCTCGGCCTGCTGATCGGCGGTCTGCTGATCGCCGGCGGCGCCCTGCGGCTTTACCTGGTGACCCGGCCGTGAGCCCCCGCTTCAGCGAGCCGGTGCGCGTGCTGCGCGCCCGCTCGCTCGCCCTTGTGGCCTACGGCGAGATCGGCTCGTCGCTGATCTTCGCCCTCGGCATCGTCGCGATCTACGCCGTTGGTGCCACGCCGTGGGTGCTCCTGGCCGTCGGGCTGCTGGTGCTCGTGGTGACGCTCGCCTACGCCGAGGGCGCGGCAGCGATGCCCGAGGCCGGCGGCGCGGCGACCTTCGTCCGGCGGGCCTTCAGCGACCTGCCGGGCTTCGTCACCGGCTGGGTCCTCTTCCTCGACTACCTGGTCGTGATCGCCCTCGCCGCCCTCTTCGTGCCGACCTACATCGGCACGGCGCTCGGCTACGACGGCCTGGCCGAGAGGCCCTGGGACGTCGTCGTCGGCATCCTGGTCATCCTCCTGCTGGCCGCCGTCCGGCGGGCCCGGAGGGTGCGCCTCTACGTCGTGGCCGTGGTGATGGCGGCGGTCGCCCTGCTGACGCAGCTGGTGCTCTCGGTGCTCGGCATCGCGCTGGTGCTGTCGTCCGACGCCCTGGCGCTCGAGTTCGACCTCGGCAGCACCCCGTCGTGGACCTCGCTCGCCCTGGCGCTGTCGCTCGCCACGCTCGCCTACACGGGCCTGGAGACCGTCACCAACTTCGCCGCCGAGGTGCGGGAGCCGGGGCGCACGATGCCGCGCAGCCTCTTCCTCGGGATCGGCGCGGTGGTGGTGGTGAACGTCGCCGTGTCGGCCATCGGGATCTCGGCCTATCCGGCGCGGCCCGACGCGGCGGCGCCCGACGGCGTGTCGAGCGCCCTCGGCACCGACTGGCTGCACGCGCCACTGGTCGGCATCGCACGCGCGATCGGCGACGAGCTCGGCGGCGGTGCCGACGTCTTCGTCGGCGTCGTCGGCGTGTCGAACGCGCTCGTGCTCATCACGATCATCGCCACCGCGATGGCCGGAGCCGAGCGCCTCGCCTACTCGATGGCCCGCTACGACATGCTGCCCCACGTCTTCGCCCGCCCCGAGCGCGGGTCGTCGCCCACGCCGGCCGCGACGCTCGCCGCCGCGGTGATCGCGCCGGCGCTGATCGTCGTGGCGAACGTGGTCGGCGACGGCGCCCGCTTCCTCGCGGGCCTCTACAGCTTCGGCGTGCTGATCGCGATGACGGCCGCGCAGATCGCCGTCGTGCGGCTGCGCGTGGCCGAGCCCGACCTCGAGCGCCCGTTCCGGGTGCCCGGCAACGTCCGTGTCCGCGGTGCGCTGATCCCGGTGGTCTGCGTTCTCGGCGCCGCGCTCACCTTCGCGCTCTGGGTGGCCTCACTGTTCACCCACGGCGCCGCCTCCATCGCGGGGCCCGTGTGGCTCGCGCTCGGCGCCGTCGTCTACCTGCTCTCGCGCCGCGCCGGCGGGGAGTCGCTGTTCGGCCGCGCGACCCCGGCGGTGCCCGACCTGGTGCCCTACGAGCCCAACGTGCACCGGCGCATCCTGGTGCCTCTGAAGATGGGGGAGATCGGGGAGGAGGTGCTGGCGACGGCGATCCGTTACGCCGAGGAGAACGGCGCGGAGGTCCGCGTGCTGCACGTGCTGCGCGTGCCCCTGTCGATGCCCCTCGACGCCGCGCTCGGCGAGCGGGAGGCCGGCGCCCTCGGCGACATCGCCGACGCCCGGGAGATCGCGGCCGAGCACGGGGTGGAGGTGGACGCGCGCGTCGTCCGCGCCCGTTCGATCAGCGAGGCCATCGTCGCCGAGGCGGCCGACTCCGGGGCCGGCCTGGTCATCCTCGGCTCGGCCCCCCGCTGGCGGACGCAGTCGCGGTTCTTCAGTCCGACGGTCGACGAGGTCCTGCGCCGCGCGCCCTGCGAGGTGATGGTCGTCACTTTCCCCGACGGCGTCCTCGACGAGCCCGAAGGAGCATGATGCAGGCATGAAGGTCGTGATCATCGGTTGCGGGCGCGTCGGCGCCGCCCTGGCGCACACCCTCTCCGACGACGGGTGGAAGGTCGTGGTGGTCGAGCTCAAGGAGGAGAACCTCGGCCGCCTGGGCCCCGACTGGCGCCATCCGCTGGTCCTCGGGCACGGCATGGACGAGAAGGTGCTCGAGAAGGCCGGCGTCGCCGCCGCCGACGTGCTGATCGCCGCCACCGACGGCGACAACACCAACCTGGTGGTCGCCCAGGTGGCGGTGCAGCGTTACAAGGTGCCGCACGTCGCGGCGCGCATCCAGGACCCCGCGCGCGCCGACGCCTACGCGGGCCGCGGCTTCGAGGTGATCTCGCCGGTGAAGATGGCGATCGACGGGCTCGCCGACTTCGCGAGGCGGGCCAAGGGGGACGGGGGCTGATGTTCGCGATCGTGGTGGGCGGGGGGAAGGTGGGGGCCAACGTGACGCGGTCGCTGGCCGAGCGCGACCAGGAGGTCGTGCTCGTCGAGGCGAAGGCGACCCGGGCCGACACCCTCGAGTCGGAGTTCGGCCACCGCGTCGTGCACGGCGACGGCACCGAGCTCTACGTGCTGGAGGCCGCCGGCGTGACCCGCCCGCCCGACATCGTGGTCGCGGTGACCGGCGACGACGAGGACAACCTGGTGATCGCCCAGCTCTGCCGCGAGCGCTACGGCGTGGAGAAGGTGATCGCCCGCGTCAACGACCCGCGCAACCAGGCCCACTTCGACCTGCTCGGCGTCACCCCCACGGTGTGCCCGACACAGCGCATCCTGGCGCTGATCGAGCACGAGGTGCCCCAGCACGCGCTGGTCCACCTCCTCGAGCTGCGCAAGGAGAACCTCGAGATCATCGAGGTCGAGATCGGCCCCACCTGTCCCTGCGTGGGCACCGCGGTCGACAGGCTCGGCCTGCCGCGAGGATCGAAGTTGATCTCCATCGTGCGCGACGGCGTCGCGGAGATCGCCGTCGGGGCGACCGTCCTCGAGCCCGGCGACCAGGTGCTGGCGATCCTCGAGCCCGACCGCGAGGACGAGGTGCGGAGGCTCCTGCTCGGCCGCTGAGCGGCGGGCGGCGAACCGGGTGCCCAGGGTGACCGAGCCGATGCACGCATCGTGAGCGACGCCGCGGCCGAGCGGCGCGAGCGGGTCCTCGCCGCCCTGGTGGAGGCCGGCGACGGCGGCGTGTCGGGCGAGGCGCTCGCCGACGAGCTGGCGTGCTCGCGCGCGGCGGTGCACCGCCACGTGGAGGCGCTCCGTCGCGAGGGCCTCGCCATCGCGAGCGCCCACGACGGCTACCGCCTCCCGCCGGAGGCCGACCCGGTCGTGCCCCTGATCGTCGCCCCGCGCCTCGGCCCGCCCCTGGCGGGCCCGGTCGTCTGGTTGCGCGAGACCGGATCGACCAACGACGAGCTGGTCGCGCGGGCCCGGGCGGGGGCGCCCGAGGGCACCGTGGTCGGCGCCGACCGCCAGAGCGCCGGCCGCGGCCGGCGCGGGCGCAGCTGGCTGGCCGCCGACGGCCACGCCCTGCTCGTGTCGGTGCTGCTGCGGCCGGGGGTCGCGCCGGTCGACGCCGGGCTGCTGCCCCTGGTGGTCGCGGTGGCGACGGCCGACGCGCTCGGCGACGACGCGGAGATCATCTGGCCCAACGACGTCCTGATCGGCGGCCGCAAGGTGGCCGGCATCCTCTGCGAGATGTCGGCCGACCAGGACCGGATCGCATGGGCGGTCGCCGGCATCGGCGTCAACGTGCGCTCGGCGCCCGACCTCGACGACGCCCGCTGGATGCCCGGCGCGCTGTCGGACCGCGGCGCCCCGCCGGCCCGGGCCGACCTGCTCGTGTCGCTGCTCGGCCACCTCGGCCGCCGCTACGCGGAGTGGGTCGCCGAGGGGCCGGCGGCGACCCTCGCGGCGTTCTCCTCCCGCGACGCCCTTGCCGGGCGCCAGGTGGTGGTGAGCCTGCCCGGCGAGGAGGTCGCGGGCTCCTGCGAGGGCACCGACGACCTCGGCCGCCTGCGCGTCCGCACCGAGGTGGGCGAGCGCCTGCTCGGAGCGGGCGAGGTGGTGCGGGTCTCGCACTAGGACACTAGCCCGCGGGCGTGTCCTCCAGGCTCCGCTTGAGCCGCCCGAGGCGGTCGTCCCAGGCCGATTCGGCCGCCGCCAGCCAGGAGGCGGTGGGGTGGAGGGCGCCGGGGCGCAGGCGGTAGCGCACCTCGCGCCCGGCGCCGCCCCCGGCGCGCTCCACCAGGCCGGCATCGCCGAGCGTGGCCAGGTGCTTGGCGAGCGCCTGCCGCGTGATCGGGAAGGCGTCGGTGAGCACCGGCACGCTGGTGACGCCGTCGCGCAGCAGGGCCTCGACGATCGCCCGGCGGGTGGGGTCGGCGAGCGCACCGAACACCGCTCCGAGCTCGTCGCTCACACGCACACGGGGGAGAAGGCCATCGCCAGACGGGCGATCGGCAGTGCCGGGACGGTCTCGGTCACCACGACCCGCGCGCCCGCGGGCGCGGCGACCACGAGGAACTCGACACGAGTGGCCGGGCCCTCGCCCTCCCACCACCACCACACCAGGCGGTGCGGGGCGTCGGAGGTCTCCACCAGCACCTCGCGGCCGGGCTCGTCGAGCCAGCGCTCGCGCCCCTCCTCGGTGGCGAGGGCGTCGAAGACCTCCTCGGGGCTGGCCTCGACCTCGATCTCACGCCGTGCCGGCATCGCGGCTCCTTTGACAATCGATTGGTTGCTATCGTGACTGACAACCTACGAGTTGTCGAAAGGATAGCCCATGCCGCTCGTGCCCATGGTCGTCGAGCAGAGCCCCCGCGGGGAGCGTTCGTTCGACATCTACTCCCGCCTGCTCAACGAGCGGATCGTCTTCCTCGGCACGGCTGTCGACGACGAGATCGCGAACCTGATCGTGGCGCAGCTCCTGCACCTCGAGAGCGACGACCCCGACAAGGACATCTCCCTCTACATCAACTCCCCCGGGGGAGTCGTCTACGCCGGGCTCGCCATCTACGACACGATGCAGTTCATCCGCCCCGACGTCCGCACGATCGGCTTCGGCGTGGCCATGAGCATGGGCTCGCTGCTGCTCGCGGGCGGCGCTCCGGGCAAGCGGATGGCCCTGCCCAACAGCCGCATCCTCATCCACCAGCCGAGTGGCGGCTTCCAGGGGCAGGCGAGCGACATCGAGATCCACGCCCGCGAGACCCTCGCCCTCCGGGAGAGGGTCAACGAGATCTACGCGCACCACACCGGCCAGCCGATCGAGCGCATCGAGGCCGACATGGACCGCGACCGCTTCTTCACGGCCGACGCCGCGGCCGACTACGGCCTGATCGACCGCGTCATCAGCTCACACGAGATCTCGTCCACCCCGACCGGCTTCCGCGCTGACTGAGCCTCAGCGCGCGGCGCGGGAGCTCGTTCCGCGACCCGCCGATCGTGTGCCGTTGCCGAGCGAATCTCCCGCCAGGCTAGGACGCAGGTCAGGCCCGGTACTGGTAGTACCGGGCCTGCCGAGGACGACGCATGGCGATGAGATGCAGCCGGCAACGGTGCACGATCAGTGGTGGTGGGGGGCGTCGCAGGAGTCGTGATGACAGTGGCACTCGGGGGCCTTCGGGTTCTTCTCGCAGAACTCCGAGCAGAACCGCTCGCCCTTCTTCGCCTCGCAGGTGCAGACCTTGTGCTGGCAGACAGCCATCGGGTGACCCCCCGTTCTCGTGGACACGGCCATCCTCGCATCCGCGACCGGGGGCGGCGCAACCGCGCCGCCCCCGGTCCGTGATCAGGCCCGGGCGGCCTTCGCGATGGCGGCGGCCAGCTCGGCCGGGCGCGAGAGCAACGGGATGTGGCCGGCGTCGACCTCCACGGTCTCGGTCGCGTTGGCGGCCATGCGGCGCTGGAGCCCGGGCGAGAACACCTTGTCCTGCGTGGTGAGGATGTAGGTGCTCGGGTGCTCCTTCCAGCCGAGGCGGGTCGGCGACTCGCCGAACACCGACAGGCGGTGGGTGCCGAGGCCCGCGATGATCGGCGCGGCCTGCTCGTCGGAGACGTCGTTGAACAGGTGCGTCTTCGCCCCGGCCGGATCGATCGTCGAGAGGCCGTCATCGGTCCCGACGATCGCCTCGCCGAGCGCGCTCGGGCTCGGGTCCTCGGCCATCAGGCTGCCGGTGGACTGGCCCTCGCCGGGCAACGCGGCGCAGACGTAGACCAGGTGCGTGACGGTGCTGTTGCCCGCCGACGCCTCGGTGACCGGCACGCCCGCGTAGGAGTGGCCCACCAGCACGGCGGGGGCGCTCAGGCGCTCCAGCGCGGCGCGGATCGCGGCGGCGTCGTCGGCCATCGTGCTCGGGCCCGGGCCCGCCGAGGGCAGGTCGATCGCCGTGCTCTCGACACCCAGCTTCTCGAGCTCCGCCTGCACGAAGCCCCACGCCCACGCCCCGCCCCACGCACCATGGACCAGCAGCACCGGTGCTGCGCTCATCGACTCCCCCTGGATCTGACGACGGACGAACCTGCCTACGGGGGGCGCGGGCGAACGGATCACCGTTTCCCGCCCCGCCGCGCTGGGGAGAACCTCGCCGTGGCCCGGAGGCGCCGCCCTGCGGCGGGCGCCCCGGCCCTTCCGCCACTTCGCACAGCCGACGAGGGAGCACCGCGTATGGCCAGGATCGCCGTCATCTACTACAGCGCGACGGGCAACGTCCACCGTCTCGCCCACGCCGTCACCGAGGGGGCCGAGGCCGCGGGGTCGGAGGTGCGTCTGCGCCATGTGGCCGAGACCGCGCCCGAGGAGGCCATCGCACAGAACGCCGACTGGGCGGCCCATCGCACCGCGATGGACGACGATCCGGTGGCGAGTCTCGACGACCTCGAGTGGTGCGACGCCTACATCCTCGGCACGCCGACCCGGTTCGGGAACGTGGCGGCGCAGCTGAAGCAGTTCATGGACACGACGGGCCCGCTGTGGGGCGCGGGGAAGCTGGCCGACAAGGTGGCCGCGGGCTTCACCAGCAGCCAGAACGCCCATGGCGGGCAGGAGTCGACGCTGCTCGCGCTCTACAACACCACGCACCACTGGGGCGCGATCATCGCCGCCCCCGGCTACACCGACCCCCGCGTCTTCGAGGGGGGCGGCAACCCCTACGGCGCCAGCGCGGTCGACGGCACGACCGAGGGCGAGCTCACGGCGGCCCGGTACGTGGGCGAGCGCGTGGCGACGATCGCGGACCGGCTGGCCGCATAGTCTTCGCCGTGTGATCGTCGCGATGTACCACGGGGCGGGCCGGATCGTCCTCGAGGAGCGGCCCGACCCGGTCGCGGGGCCGGGTGAGCTGGTGGTGCGGGTGCGGGCCTGCGGGCTGTGCGGCAGCGACCTGATGCAGTGGTACCAGGACCCCCGGGCGCCGGTGGTCCTGGGCCACGAGCCCGTGGGGGAGGTGGCGCAGGCGGGCGCGGGCGCCATCCTGGAGGTGGGCGCCCGCGTCTTCGTCCACCACCACGTCCCGTGCATGACCTGCGCTCTCTGCCGCGCCGGGCGCCACACGCTCTGCGCGACCTTCCGCAGCAGCCGCATCGACCCCGGCGGCCTCGCCGAGCGGATCCGGGTGCCGGCCGAGAACGCCCGCCTCGACGTGCTCGAGGTGCCGGAGCATGTCTCCGACGCCGCCGCCACGCTGATCGAACCGCTCGGGTGCGTCATCCGCGGGCAGCGCTGGGCGGGGGTCGGCCCGGGCTCTCGGGTGGCCGTCGTCGGCGCCGGGGCGATGGGCCTGCTGGAGATCGGCGCCGCCCTGGCCGCGGGCGCCGCGCGCGTCGCGGCGATCGACCCGCGCGAGGACCGGCGCGCCCTCGCCACCGCGGCCGGTGCCGTCGCCCTGGGCGACGACCACGCGCAGGCGGTCTCCGACGCTCTCGGCGGGCCCGCCGATCAGGTGTTCGTCTGCACGCATGCCCCCGAGGCGATCGCGGGCGCCCTGCATCTCGCGGGGCCGGCCGGCGTGGTCCAGCTCTTCGCCCCCCCGGCTCCCGGGACGATGGTCGGCCTCGACCTCGGCGCGATCTTCTTCCGCGAGGTCACCATCCAGTCGACCTACTCGGCGGGTCCGCTCGACACGCGCGACGCCCTGGCCCTGATCGCCTCGGGCGCCGTCGACGCGGACGCGATCGTCTCCCACCGGCTTCCGCTCGCGGATGTGGCCGAGGCCTTCCGCCTGGCGCGCTCGGGTGAGGCGGTGAAGGTCGTCGTGGAGCCCTGATCCCCGTACGCTGACGGCTCCGCGACCGAAGGAGTCCTCACGATGGCCATCGCCGACCGGCGCGCCGAGGTCACATGGGAGGGGCCCCTCTCCGAGGGGGCCGGGGCGCTCGGGCTCGTCTCGAGCGGCGCCGCCTCCCTGCCGGTCACCTGGGCCTCGCGCGTCGAGCGTCCCGACGGGCGCACCAGCCCGGAGGAGCTGCTGGCCGCCGCCCACGCCTCCTGCTACTCGATGGCGCTCGCGGCGGCGCTCGGCCGCGCCGGCGCGCCGCCGGAGCGCCTCGACGTCAGCGCCGTCGTGTCGCTGGGTCCGAGGCCCGGCGGTGGCGTCGAGGTGACCGCATCGACGCTCGAGGTGCGCGGCGTGGTGCCCGGGCTCGACGAGGCGGGCTTCCAGGAGCTGGCCGACACGGCCGAGAAGGGCTGCCCGATCTCCAACGCGATCCGCGGCAACGTCACCATCACCCTCTCGGCGGTGCTGGCCTCCTGAGCGCCGTGGCCGGGCCGGGCGCGCGCGGCGCCCGGCCCGGCCCTGCAGCTATCCGGTGACCGCCGGCTGGTTGCGCTGCGGCCGGGCGATCAGCCGGGTCCGCACCGCGTCGTTCACCCGGTCGGCGTTGGTGGCCACCGCGGTCGCGACCGGGCGGCGCACCGTGTTGTTGACGCCGAGCAGCCTCACCGTGAAGCAGACGGTGCGCCGCGCCCCGCGCGCCAGCGTCGGGGTCGTCCAGGTGAGCGCGCCACCGCTCAGCCGGGCGCCGCGCGGCACCGACACGAGCGTGGTCCCCGCGGGGATCGGCACCCGGGTCGTCACGGTACGGGCCGTGACGCGGCCGCGGTTGGTGACCGTCGCGCAGTAGGTCACCGGCCGGTTGGCGCGCGACACCGCCGGCCCGCGCAGGTCGATGCCGAGGCGGGCCCTCGTCGGGGTGTCGGCCACGGCCACGACGGTCGGGTCGCCCGGCGTCACCGTCACCGGATCGTCGGTGGAGACCGGCGGGACGCCGGTGGCGCTCACCACGGCCTGGTTGCGGATCTGCGTCGTGCCGGGCGGCAGTTCGGTCACCCGTGCGCGGAAGGTCACGGTCGCCGACGCGCCGGGCGCCAGCGTGCCGAGCTCCACCCGCAGGGCGGTCTGCCCGGCGGAGTTGCCGCTCGCCACCGTGCCCTGCGTGGTCGTCACCGACCCGGTCACCAGCTGCGTCAGCGGGTCGAGCGTGTCGGCGAGCACCGTGTCGACCGAGGCCTGGTTGCCCGAGTTCGTCACCACGACGGTGTAGGCGAGGGTGTCGCCGGCGCTCGTGGCGCCGTTGCCGTCGGCGTCCACCGCGAGCGTGGCGGTCTTGGTGGCCGAGAGCACCGGGGCGCCGACCACCGTCACGCTCACCGGGGCCGTCGTGTCGGTGTAGGGATTCCCGCTCGTGGCGCCGGCGAAGTCGGTCGTCGCCGCGTTCGGGATCACCGTGCCGGCGGGCGTGCTCGGGGCGACGCGGACCCGGAAGCGCACCGAGGTGGAGGCGCCGATCTCGAGCCGCCCGCCCGCGGTTGCGCTGGCACCCACCCCGAGGCGGAACACGACACCGGCCGCGCTGCCCTCGCCCAGGTCGTCGCCGGCCGGGTCGGTGGCGGGGCCGGTGCCCGGGCCGCTCAGGATGGCCAGCGAGCCCGGCTCGTAGACCGTCCCGGCGGGGATCGGGTCGGTGAGCCGCACCCCGGCGGCCGCGTCGAGGCCGGTGTTGGTGAGGGAGACGGTGTACTCGAGCACGTCTCCGGGCTCCACCTGGCCGCCGTCGAGGTCGGTCACCGACTTC
>LNFM01004974.1_pt1 | contig 23675 bp, 20 predicted proteins | sample 596031 | NCBI WGS metagenome assembly LNFM01 (sample SAMN04254537, study PRJNA301005) | activated carbon metagenome | isolation source: dual media filters at the Ann Arbor, Michigan drinking water treatment plant | place: USA: Ann Arbor | reverse complement strand
GCCGCCAGCGCGACAGTGCGGGGGCGCGAAGGCAATTCGCACGGATGTGCGGCGCCCGCCGTCCGAGGGCCCAAAAAAGTTACCCCCTGGACCCGCGCGAATGCGAGGGTCCAGGGGGGCTTCGCTGCCGGCTGGGGGGCAATATCAGCGCGGCAGGAACTCGGCGAAGTATTCGTAGCTGTCGGCGTTCATCTGCGCCGCGGCGGGGTCGTCCTTCGCGAGCGCTTCCGCGCCGCGGGGCTGGTAGGCGTGGTCGCGCGTGCCGAGCGCCAGGTGGCTCATCTCGTGCACGACGATGCCGCCCTGGTTGTCCTGGCCGGTGCGCCCGGCGCTGAAGAAGGTGGGGCAGAAGCCCATCACCTCGCGCGCATTCCCGCCCCAGCGGACATAGGCGAAGGTGGCGCCGCGGCAGGCGCGGGCGTGGTTGCATTCGTAGGCGACGCGGTTTTCGCGCTCGTCCAGGCCGCGGGAGATGGCGCGGAAGTTCTTGGCGATGGCGCCGGCGGGGTTGGTGCCGAAGAAGCGCTCGAGGTGCGGGCGGGTGGCCTCGGGCTCCAGCGTGAGCGACGCGATCGAGGCGTTGGTCATCTGCCGCGCATCGCCGAAGGCGCGGCGGATGGTGGCGCGCTGTTCGGTGGTGCAGGCGCCGCTGGCGCTCAGCGCCGGGCCCTGGCGCTCCGCGCCCTTCACGCCCTGGGCCTCACCGGTCTGCGGCGCCAGCGCGAGCGTGGCGAGGATGGCGGCGGCGGCGAGGGTCTTGTGCATCTCGGTCTCTGCCTTCCTTGATCGGGTGGCAGGGACAGGATGCGTGTGAACGGTGGCTCCGGCGATGAAACTGTTCAGCCGCCGCCGGCGGAGGGCTTGAGCACCCGCTTCTCGCGCGCGTGGCGCAGCAGCGCGATGCCGCGATACAGGCCGTGCACCATCTTCGAATACGGCATCATCACGAAGAAGGCGAAGACCAGGCCCAGATGCGTGGCGAGCATGATGCCCATCGCGCCGGTGTGGCGCACCACCAGCAGCAACAGGCCGGTCGCGGCGATCAGGAACAGCATCGCCAGCATGGCGAATTCGCCGCCCAGGACCTTGCGCGACACCGGGCCGGGGTCGGTGACGATCTTGACCTGCATCAGCCCCGCCGCGCCGATCATCATCAGCACGCCGCCCCAGGTGCCGAACTGCACCGGCAGGGACAGGAAAGCATGCGGCGAATACCAGCCGAAGACGTAGTGGTAGATGGTGCCCGTGCTGGTCGCCGCGAAGCACAGCAGGAAGCCGTACATTAGCGCCTGGTGCAGCCAGCGGCGGCGGGTCGAGAAGCCCTCATCCAGGTCGTTGCAGCCATGGCCGCCGCCGCCGAGGTTCCGCATGGTGGCGATGTCGTGCGCGGCCTCGGCGGCCGGGCGCAGGCCGCCGCCGCCACCCAGCCCGCCGGTGGCACGCAGGTAGTTGCGCGCGCCCATGCCCATCGCGAACAGCCCGAAACCAAAGGTGCCGACGCCGAGCAGGATCATCAGCCAATGCGGGATGACGCGGAAGAAGGCGCCCACACCACGCTGCGCCGACCACAGCACCGCCGGATCCTGCAGCGCCACCGTCAGCACCAGCGCCAGCGTGACGCCGAGCGCACCGAGCAGCGACACCACCGTGCCGTTGCGTTCGAAGGCGCGGCCGAGCGGCGCGGGCCAGGCGTGCTTGGCGTAGGATTCCTGGCGGATTTCCGAGAAGGTCGCGGGCAGGTTGATGCCGAAGGCATGTGGCGGCGCGTATTGGCAGGCGTGGTAGCAGCCTTTGCAGCCGTGACAGAGGTTGGCGAGGTGCGTGAGGTCACCCTCGGAAAAGGACCGCCGCATCGTCATGGCGGGGAAGACGGCGCAGTAGGATTCGCAATACCGGCAGGCATTGCAGACATCCATGTTGCGCCGGGCTTCGGCGATGGTTTCGGATTCCTGGGCCATCGCGTCAGTTCCTCACCAGCTTTGCCGCTTCCGCGCCCGCGATGCGGCCGAACACCGTGCCGATCGCCATGCCGAAGCCGGCCAGGTAGCCCTGACCGAGGATATTGCCGGACATGATCTCGCCGCTCGCGAACATGTTCGCGGAAGGCTTGCCGTCGGCCATCAGCACGCGTGCCTGGTCGTTCACCTTCACCGACAGGAAGGTGAAGGTGATGCCCGGGCGCAGCGGGTGGCAGTAGTAGGGCGGCGTGTCGATGCGCCGCGCCCAGTGGGATTTCGGCGGCGTCAGGCCCTCGGTGCGGCAATCATCCAGCGACTGCGCCTTGAAGGTGCCGGGCTGCACGGCGGCGTTGTAGTCGGCCACCACCTTCTCCAGCTTCGCCGCGTCCAGCCCGATGATGCCGGCCAGTTCGGCGATGGTGTTCGCCTCATAGGGCTTGAAGACCGGCGGCAGGTAGTTGTGCTGCGCCTTCACGTCATTGATCGCGAAGGCGACCTGGCCGGGCTGCTGCGCGATCAGCCGGCCCCAGATGGCGTAGCGCTTGGGCCAGACATCCTCGCCCTCGTCGTAGAAGCGTTCGACGTCGCGGTTCACCACGACGGAGAAGGGCACGCAGTCGAGCCGCATGGCCAGGCCGCCATCTTCCATCGGCGCGCGCGCGTCATTCGCCACGGCGTGGAACTGCGTGGGGTCGCCGACCTCCTGCACGCCCTGGGCCAGCAGGTCCTTCAGGATGCGGCCCTGCGCGTAGGGCGTGCCGCGGATCTGGAAGTTGTCGGCGGCATCGCCCCAGTATTGCCGCAGCCATTCGCGGTTCGCCTGGAAGCCGCCGGCGGAGGCGATGAAGGCCTTGAACTTGATCGTCGCGGGGAAGCCGCGGTGGGAGACGATGGCCTCGGTCGCGAAGCCGTCCTGCACTTCGATATGCTGGACCTCGGTGTCGTACAGGATAGTGATGCCGAGCGCCTCCGCCGTGCGGTACAGCGCGTTGATCAGTGCCTTGCCGCCGCCGAGGAAGAACGCGTTGGTGCGGCTCAGCGAGAGCGTGCCGGACAACGAGGGCTGGAACACCACGCCGCAGGATTGCAGGAATTGCGGTGCCTCGGCGCTGGCGCGGATGCACACGCGCGCCAGATGCTCGTTGGTCTTGCCGGCGGTGACGCGCAGCAGGTCGTCCCAGTATTCGTCCTCGAGGTAGCTGTCGGTCAGCACGTCGGTCGGCGCGGCGTGCAGGGAGCGCACGTTGCGGGTGTGGCGCGAATTGCCGCCGCGCATCGGCCGCGGCGCGTGCTCCGCGACCACCACGGAGGCGCCGGCGCGGCGCGCGGTGATGGCGGCACACAGTGCGGCATTGCCGCCGCCGGCGATCAGCACGTCGAAGGTCTGGTTCAGATCCGCCATGGCGGCGTGTCCTCTCGTTCCCCTCGATGTATACAGATGTATGCAGGCATGTCCAGGGCATGCTATGGACGCGCCATGGACGGCTCCACCCCCGTGCGCGACCTCGGCGAAGCGGCCTATGGGCGCATCCGCGCGGCGATCCGCGACGGGTCGCTGGCACCTGGCGAACGCCTGACCGAGGTCGATCTCGCCGCCCGCTTCGGCGTCTCCCGCACCCCGGTCCGCCAGGCCATCGCGCGGCTGGAGGCCGAGGGGCTGCTGACGCATGAGGCGCGCCGCGGGCTGTCCGTCACGCGGCCCGACCACCAGCAGGTGGTGGAACTCTATGTCATGCGCGAGGTGCTGGAAGGTGCCGCCGCGCGCCTCGCCGCGCAGCATGCCAGCGAGACGGAACTCGCCGCCATGGCCGAGATCGTCGCGGGCGAACCCGCCGCCTTCGGCGATGCCGCCGCGCTCGCCGAGGTGAACCAGCGCCTGCACGGGTTGCTGTATCTGGCCGCCCACAACCGCTACCTGCTGCGAAGCCTGGAACAGCTCGCCGCCACCATGTCCCTGCTGCCCAGCCTGCTGACGCGCGATGGCCGTGCCAAGGCGGCGCATGCGGAACATCGCGCCATCCTCAAGGCGATCGGCCGGCGCGACGGCGATGCCGCCGAGGCCGCCGCACGTGCCCATGCCCGCGCCGCGCAGAAGCATCGCCTGGCATGGATGGTCGGCACCATCGGCGTGCCGCGCGCGACACCGGGTTGACAGCCCGCCTTGCGCGTCGGGAGATCGTGACATGAAAAACCTTCGCCTCGCCCTCCTGGGCCTGACCCTGCTTGCCGCGCCGGCGCGCACGCAAACGCTGACCATGGCGGTGGAGGCGCCCTTTGGCCTCGACCCGCATTTCCTGTTCGCCGGGCCGAACATGGCCGCCGCGCGCCAGGTCTATGACAGCCTCATCAACCGTGATGCCGAGAGCCGCTTCGTCCCCGGCATCGTCGAGCGCTGGGAGGCGACCGGGCCGCAGGAATGGACGCTGCACCTGCGCCGCGGCGTGACTTTCCACGATGGCGGCGCCTTCACGGCGGATGACGCGGCCTTCTCGATCGCGCGCGTGCCGAACGTGCCGAACAATCCCGGCCCCTATACGTCGAACCTTCGGACCATCGCGCGGGTCGAGGTGGTGGACCCGCACACCGTGCGCCTGCATACCGACCAGCCGAACCCCGTGCTGCCGGGGCAGCTCACCAACATCTTCGTGGTGTCGAAGCGCGTGGCGGAAGCCGCCACCACGGCGGAGATGAACGCCGGGCGCGCAGCCATCGGCACCGGCCCGTTCCGCGTGGAACAGACGCGCGGCACCGAGGGCATGACGGTGGCCCGCAACGAGACCTATTGGGGCGAGACGCCGGCCTGGCAGCGCGTCAACATCCGCGTCATCGGCAATGATTCGACGCGGCTGGCCGCGCTGCTCAGCGGCGATGTCGACCTGGTCGAGAGCGTGCCGCCGACCGATGTCGAACGCCTGCAACGCGATGCGCGCGTCAGCGTGTTCCGGCGCAATTCCGACCGCATCATGTACATGCTGCCGAATGTCCGGCTGGACCAGTTCCCGCTGCTGACCGACACGGCCGGCGCGCCCCTGCCGCGCAACCCGCTGCGCGACATCCGCGTGCGCCAGGCGCTGTCGCTCGCCATCGACCGCCAGGCGCTGGCGGCCCGCGCGCTGGACGGCCAGGCGGTGCCGACGGTGCAGATGGTGCCCGAGCAGTTCGGCGGCTTCGACCCCGCCATCGCCATGCCCGCCGCCGACCCGGCCCGCGCCCGCGCGCTGCTGGCGGAAGCGGGCTACCCGGACGGCTTCGGCGTGACCATCGGCTGTTCCAACAACCGCTACGTCAATGATGCGCGGGTCTGCCAGGCGCTCGGGCAGATGCTGACGCGCGCCGGCTTCCAGGCGCGGGTCGAGACCATGCCCTGGAACGTGTTTTCGCCGCGCACGCAGTCGCATCGCAACGACCTGCCGCTGATGCTGTATGGGCTGTCGCTGTCGTCCTCGCGCGATGCGTCCTATATCCTGTCCACCGCGGTGCATACGCGCGTGCCGGCGCTGGCCTTCGGGCAGGGCAATCGCGGCGGGTTCTCGGATTCGCGGATCGACGGGCTGATCGCCGGCGTGATCGGCACGGCAGGCGAAGGGCGCGAGGCGGAATTGCGCCGCGTGGCGCGCGAGGCCGGCGATCAGCTGCCGTTCATCCCGCTGTACAACCAGGTGGTGGTGGCGGCCGCGCGCCGTGGCATCGTGTACACGCCGCGCATGGACGAACAGATGGTGGCGCAGAACGCGCGGCCGGCGGCGCGCTGAAGGCTGCATGGAAACGCGCCGATCGGCGCGTTTCCATCATCGGGTCCGGCCCGCACCACGCGATGTGCGGGCCCGTAAAGGACGGCCGACGACGATCCGCGGGAACGCCGCTACTTCACCGAGGAAAACGCCGTCGGCTGCAGGATCGCGCTGCTGACATTGGCCAGGATCGGGCCGTCCTTCTCGCTCTCGGCGCGCTTGGAGATCCATTCGGGGTCGGCCTGGAAGGCGTTCCACTTGGTCTCGCGCTCGGCGAGCGATTCCCAGGCCAGCAGGTAGTGCAGGTCGAGATTCGATTCGCCGATCACCGTGGTCCAGAAGCCGGCCTGGCGGATGCCGTGGCGCTGCCAGATCGGCAGGGTGGAATTCGCGAAGCGGTTCAGCAGCGCCGGCAGGCGGCCGGGCAGGCAGCGATAGATACGAAGTTCATGCAGCATGGGGTCGTTTCCTCGTGGTTGGCCGCGGCGGTTTCACGCCGGGCGGTTCGGACAATGCCGGGAAGCAGACGTCACCGCCCGGCGGGCAGCAGCCCGGCGCGCCTGAGCCCGGCGCGTTCGGCTTCGAAGGAGGCGGGCTGGGCGGCCTCGAACGCCGCGTGGTCGAGATACAGCCGCGGCATGTTGAAGCGTTCCATCACCAGGCGCGGCGCGGCTTCGTCCAGCGCATCGCGGAAGGCGTCGTGCAGGCGGGCGACCACGGCGGGGTCCATGCCGCGCGGTCCGCCGATGCCATAGGGGCTGTCCACCACGACATCGATGCCCGCTTCGCGCAGCGTCGGCACATCGGGGAAGCGTGGCATGCGCGCAGCACCCCAGACCACCAGCAGGCGGAAGCGGCCATCGGCCACCAGCGGCGCCCAGCCCGAGGCATCCGCCACCACATCGACCTGCTTGGACAGCAGCGCCGTGGTCAGCTCCCCGCCGCCGCGATAGGGCACGTGGGTGAGTTCCACGCCGGCACGCTGCATGATGTCGAGCATCGTCATGTGCTGGATCGAGGTCGGCCCCAGCGTGCCGTAGGTCAGTCGCCCCGGTGCGGCGCGCGCCGCCACCAGCACTTCGTCAAGCGTGCGCCAGGGGCTGTCGGCGTGCACCACGATGCCGTGCGCGGACCCGCTGAGCTGCACGATCCAGGTGAAGTCGGTCAGGGAATTGAAGGCCGGGCGCTCGGTCGAGAGCATGAAGCGATGCACGCCGCTGAACAGCTGCGCCAGCGTGTAGCCATCCGGGCGCGCATCCTTCAGCGCGGCGGCACCCAGCGTTCCGGATGCGCCGGGGCGGTTCTCCGGCACCACCGGCTGGCCGAGCCGTCGCCCGGCGGCCTCCGCGATGGCGCGCAGGAAGACATCGGCGGAAGCGCCCGGCGGCCAGGGGATGAACAGCCGGATCGGGCGGTCGGGGAAGCGGCCCTGCGCCAGCGCGGGCGCGGCCAGCAGCGTGGGTGCCGCGAACAGCGCGCGGCGCGTGGTGTGGGCCATCGGTGGCGGTCCTCGGCGGTCGCGACGATGCTCGCAGCCCGCGCCGCCGAGTCAAGCCGCGCTACAGGATGAACCACCCGCCGGCGCCAGGCCCGGTGGCGCTGGCGATGTCGATCTGCAGCTCGGCGATGCCGTCGCCATCGGTGTCGCCCTGCGCGCGCCACTGGCCGGGCGATGTCAGCGTCACGCGCAATTGCCCCGCGCTGGCCGCGCCCGCGCCGCCGAAGGCCGCGCTGCCGATGAAGGCGAAGGCCTGGTCGTTCGCCAGCAGCGGATTGGCGTCGATCGACGACAGGTCGATGCGGTCGCCCGCGCCGAAGGTGAAGTCGGAAAGCAGGTCGGTCGCCAGCGGCGCGCTGTCCGCGGCGTCCGAGAAGCGGAAGCGGTCGGCACCCGCCCCGCCGACCAGCGTATCGGCGCCCGCGCCGCCATCCAGCGTGTCGTTGCCGATGCCGCCATCGATCGAATCATCGCCGGCCAGGCCGTTCAGCAGGTTGCCGCGCCCATTGCCGATGATGGTGTTGGCGATGGCGTTGCCGGTGCCGGTCACCAGCGTATTGCCCAGCATCACCAGCACCTCGACATTGGCGGCCAGCGCCTGGGCCGTGCCCTGGCTCGCGACCACGGTGTCGGTGCCCATGTCCAGCCCCTCGACCACCACGTCGCCGGTGATGATGACGTAGCGGTCGTCGCCGCCGCCGCCCACCAGCCGGTCGATGCCGGCGCCACCGGTCAGGGTGTCGTTGCCATCGCCGCCGGCCAGCGTATCCGCGCCATTGGCGCCGGTGATGGCGTTGTCCAGCCCATTGCCGGTCAGCGCCTGGCCGGTGGGGACCGAGCCGAACAGGTTCTCGACATTCTCCGCGAGGGTATAGGTGGCGAGGGTGGTGCGGACCGCGTCGATGCCCTGGCCTGCCTGTTCGCTCGCGACATCGCCGGCGGCATTGACCTGGAACAGGTCGTCGCCGGCGCCGCCCAGCATGCGGTCGGCGCCGCCGCGCCCGTCCAGCGTGTCGTTGCCCTCGCCACCCACCAGCGTATCCGCGAGGCCGCCGCCGATGATGCCGTTGTCCAGCCCGTTGCCGGTGAAGAAGCGCGTGCCGCCGCCCAGGGCGACGAGCGATTCGACATGCGCTGCGAGGGTGTAGGTCCCGAGCGTGGTCCGCAGCATGTCGGTGCCGCCATCCGCGGCTTCGACCACCACGTCGCCGGCATCGTCCACCACGATGGTGTCGTTGCCCGCGCCGCCGACCATGCTGTCGGCGCCGGCCGCACCGCCCAGCCAGTCGTTGCCGTCGCCGCCCGTGATGGTGTCCGCGAAGGTGCTGCCGACGATGGTATTGTCCAGGCCGTTGCCGGTGAAGCGCCGCGCCCCGCCGCCCGCCGCCAGCAGCGATTCGAGGTTCGCCGCCATCGTGAGCGTCAGCACGCCCGTCACCGCGGTATCGATGCCGCCGTCCGCGGCCTCGATGACAGCGTCGCCGGCGGTCAGGACGTAGCGGTCGTTGCCCTCGCCGCCGGCCATGCGGTCGGCGCCGGTGCCGCCATCGAGCGTGTCCTCGCCCTCACCGCCCAGCAGGCTGTCGACTCCGTTGCCGCCCAGCAGGCGGTCGGCGCCGCCGCCGGCGTCGATCGTGTCGTTGCCATCGCCGCCCAGCATCACGGAGGCACCGGCAGACCCGCGCAGCAGGTCGTCATTCTCGCCGCCATCGAGCGTGGCACCGCCGGAATCGTCGATCAGCGTGTCGTTGCCGATGCCGCCCGACAGGCTGTCGCCGCTGCTGGCGACGTTGTCGGCGCGCAGGCTGTCGTCGCCGGCGCCGCCCAGCAGGGTGACCACATCGGGGCCGCCATCATACAGCGTGTCGTTGCCCGACCCGCCGATGACGCCGAGGAAGGCGCTGAGCCGGACATCGCCTTCGGCATCACCGCCTTGGTTGACGAAGAAGTTCAGGGGGACAAGCACGCCCGCGGTGTCGGAGGCATAGGACAGCCAGTCGATGCCGCCGCCGCCATCGAGGCTGTCGCCGTCCGCACCGCCCTCCAGCGTGTCGTCGCCGGTGCCGCCGACAAGGTTGTCGGCGCCCGTGCCGCCACGCAGCAGGTCGGCATCCTCGCCGCCATTGAGCTGGTCGCGCTCGTCGCCGCCATCGAGGATGTCGTTGCCGGCCCCACCGCGCAGGAGGTTCTGTCCGCCATTGCCGACGAGCGTGTCGTCGCCCTCCCCGCCGAGCAGGGTGCTGGCGGCAAGGTCTGTCGAGAGCAGAAGGTCGTTGTCAGCGCCGCCATCGAGGAGGGTGCCGGCGAATTCCGCGGAATCCGACAGCGTGTCGTCGCCGGCGCCACCCAGCAGGGTGCTGCCGAGGTTGTTCGCGGACGCGCTCGAAAACAGGCTGTCATTGTCGGCGCCGCCGTCGAGGAAGCCACTGTCGGCGGCGAAGCCAAACTGCGCCAGCGTGTCGTTGCCCGCCTCGCCGAACAGGCTGTCGCCGATGCCAGACCCGGTGGAGATCCTGTCGTCGCCCCCGCCACCCAGGATGACGTCGCCGCTGAGCGAATCGTCGCCCTCCAGCGTGTCGTGGCCGGCGCCGCCGAGCAGCCCCTTGAAGCGCAGCTCATCCAGGATGACATCGCCCGCCGCGTCGCCACCGGACAGGATGCGGTTGTCCAGGTCGACGAAGACGCCTGCGGTGTCGGTGGCGTAGGACAGCCAGTTGAAGCCGTCCCCGTCGTCGAAGAATGTATCGGCGCCGGCACCGCCCTCCAGCGTGTCGTCGCCGGCGCGCCCGTCCAGGCTGTCGGCGCCGGCGCCGCCGCGGATCAGGTTCGCCGCCGTCGACCCCTGGATGGTGTCGTTGCCGTCGCCGGAGATGTAGGCCTCGATGTTGGCGATGATCTCGTTGAAATTCGTCGCGCCGGTCTCGAGGTCGAGCAGGTAGTTGTCGGCGAAGAAGGTGGCGTCCACGGTGTCGATGCCCGCGCCGCCATCCACCGTGTGGAAGCTGCCGCCGAGGATGATCAGGTCGTTGTCGTCACCGGCATCGACGGTCTCCTGCGCGGAGCCGTCGGCGCGCAGGTCAATGGTGTCGTCGCCGGCGCCGCCGAGGATCGAATCGCTGCCTTCGTCGCCGCGCAGGAAGTCGGCGCCGTTGCTGCCGACGATGGTATCGTCGCCCTGCCCGCCCGCCATCACGTCGGCGCCGTCGCCGAAGGCCATCAGGCTGTCGGCGCCGCCGCCGCCCAGCACCGTGTCGGTGAAGTCGTCCCGCCCGACCAGCGTATCGCCGCCCGCCCCGCCGATCAGGCCGGAGAAGGCCGCGCCGACGTAGCTGTCGCCGGCGGCATCGCCGCCATTGGCCAGGTTCAATTGCAAGTCGATGCTGACGCCCGCGGTGTCAGACGCATAGGACAGCCAGTCGATGCCGCCGCGGCCATCGAGCGTATCGGCGCCGGCGCCGCCTTCCAGCGTGTCGTCCAGCCCGGCGTTGCCGAACAGCGTATCGTTGCCGCTGCCGCCGACCAGGCCGCGGAAATCGCCCGCGGCCAGGGTGTCGCCGGTGGCGTCGCCGCCGCTCGCGGCACCGAGCCCGAGGTCGACGCTGACCCCGACCGCGTCGCCGGTGTAGCGCAGCCAGTCGATGCCGGTCCCGCCATCGAGCAGGTCGCCGCCGCCGCCGCCTTCCAGCGTGTCGTTGCCGCTGCCGCCCAACAGCGTGGAATCTCCGTCTCCGGACACCAGCACGTCGTCGTCTTCGCCGCCATCGAGGGTCGACCCGACGCCGGAACCGAAGACCGTCTCCGTCAGCGAATCGTCGCCGCTGCCGCCGGAGAGGCTGTCGCCGCCGTCGCCCCGGCTCACCAGGGTGTCGTCGCCGCCGGCGCCCAGCACCGTATCCGCCAGCGAATCATCGCCGAACAGCGCGTCATTCCCGGTGCCGCCGATCAGACCGCGGAAGCGGCGCGCGCCGAAGCTGTCGCCCGAGGCATCGCCGAACGCCGCGCTGCCGGTGAACAGGTTGACGGTCACGCCCTCGGTGTCGGAGGCGTAGGACAGCCAGTCGATGCCGCCGCCGGCGGTGAAGTTGTCGCCGCCGGCGCCGCCCTCCAGCGTGTCGTCGCCGGTGCCGCCGTCCAGGGAATCGGCCCCCAGACCGCCAAGCAGGCTGTCGTGGCCGTTGCCGCCGGCGATGGTGTCGGGACCGTTGCCCGGCGTGCCGCCGGTCACGCCAGGGGTCACCAGGTCAGGCGCGATGGTGTCGTTGCCGGTGGTGCCGGTGATGTTCGCCATGGCCTTGACCCCGCCGGCGGCGGGCGGGCGGGTCTGCCGGCCTTCGCTCCGCTCGCGTTACGACGGTAGGAGTCGCGACCGAGGGGTGCAACGCGGTTCAGGTTGCGTGGCCCCGGCCTTGATGCCCGCACTGGTTGTGGGCGGCCCCTGGAGATGGCCGTTGCGCGCAGCAGCCTGACGCGGGCTGCCGCGTCGACGATGGCGACGGCCGCCCGCGCCTTGGCGCCGACGCCCGAGGCAAAGGCCGCAGCGCGGGGCCAACCGCGCCGCAGGCCGGGCCTGACAGCGCGCCCATCCCGGCGCAGTCTGCGCGCCAGCCGAATCCGAGGACGCCAACCATGACCCAGCCGACCTACGACACGCTCGCGCTCGATGCCCCCGAACCGCATGTGCTGGTGGTGCGGCTGAACCGCCCGCAGGTGTCGAATGCACTGAACACCCAGATGGGGCGCGACCTGCATGCGCTGTGGTCGCACCTGATCGCCGAGCCCGGCGATGTGCGCTGCGTTGTCTTCACCGCCGCCGGCGAGAAGGCCTTCTGCGGCGGCGGCGACCTCAAGGAACGCCTGGGCATGACCGACGCCCAGTGGCGCCACCAGCACGAGATCTTCGAACGCGCCTACTGGACCATGCTGGACTGCCCGATCCCGATCGTGGCGGCGGTCACGGGCCATGCCTATGCGGGCGGGCTGGAAATGGTGCTTGCGGCGGACTTCGCCTATGGCGTGGCAGGGGCGCGCTTCGCGCTGACGGAAGTCACCATCGGCATCATGCCTGGTGCCGGCGGCACGCAGACGCTGCCGCGCATCGTGGGCGAGCGCCGTGCGAAGGAGATCATCCTGACCGGGCGCCCCTTCACCGCGGGGCAGGCGCAGGAATGGGGCATCCTCAACCAGGTGTTCGACACGCGCGAGGCATTGCACGAGGCGGCGATGGAGACCGCGCGCACCATCGCGCGCAACGCGCCGCTGTCGGTGCGCCAGGCCAAGCGGTCGATGCATTATGGCCTTCAGATGGACCTTCGCACCGCGCTGCGATTCGAGATCGAATGCTACAACCAGCTGGTCGGCACCGAGGATCGGCACGAGGGCATCGCGTCCTTCAACGAGAAACGCAAGCCGGTGTTCAAGGGGCGCTGAGAGACCACTGCAGCAGGCCGGCGGCGGCGCGGCCTGCGCGCACCGCCGGCTGACGACATCACCGCGCGAGATACGCCCGCGCCGCCACGATCTCCGCGCGCGTGGGATCGGCGCCGCCGGCCACGTCCAGCAGCATGGCATTCAGCCGGCGTGCCTCGTCGCGATTGCCCGCGGCATCGGCGGCGCGTGCCGCGCCGGCAATGGCGCGCAGGCGGCGCGGTTCGGTGCGTTGCACCGCCTCGAATTCCGCGAGCGCCAGGTCAGGGCGCCCGGCTTCGAGTAGCGCTTCCGCATACAGTTCGCGCGCCGGGGCGAGCGGGCCGGGCGTGATCGCGTGCTTGTCGGTGCGCGCCTCGCGTTCGGCCGCGCCGCGTAGCGTTGCCAGGCCATTTTCGCGCTGGCCGGCCGCGAAGGCCTGCCAGCCGGTGGCGGCGGCGTGCTGGATCGCCACCTGCTCGGCCCAGTAGGGGTCGCGGCCGGCGAGGGATTCGGCGATGCGCGACAGCGCGGCGATGTCGGCCGTCGCCTCCTGCGGTCGCCCGGCCCGCGACAGCCCGATGGCGCGGGCGAAATGGGTCAGCGCCTCGGTGAAGGCGGCGTTCGGCATGGGCCGTGGCGCGAGCGCCGCGGCCTCGGCCCAGGCGCCGCGCTCGAGCGCGTAGCGCGCGGGCATGGCGGCCATCGCGAAGGCATAGGCCAGCCGCGACGGCCCGCTGAAGCGCAGCGCCTGTGCCTCCTGCAGGGCCTGCAGCGCGGCGCCGTCGCGGCCGGTCTGGAGATAGGCGTAGACCATGTAGTCGTAGGCATGCAGCGTGTCGTCGGCTTCCTGGCTGCGCGCCGCCAACTCGGCGGAGCGGCGGTTGCTCGCGATCGAATCCTCCCACCGGCCGATGCGCGTGTAGATGTGGGACGGCATGTGCAGCGCATGCGGCGCATCGGCGGCCAGCGTGCCGTAGCGGTCGGCGGCGCGCACGCCGCGAGCGGCCAGCGCCGGGTAGTCATGCAGGTGGATCAGGTAGTGGACGATGCCCGGATGGTCCGGCTGGCGGACCAGTTCGCGTTCCAGCATCTCGGCGCCGCGCAGCTGGTCGGCGTAGCTGCGGTCGGCCGGCGAGGAGGCCACGCCGAGCAGCAGCGCATAGAGGATGGTGGCCTCGGCATCGTCGGGGAAGCGTTCGCGCAGCTGGCCCATGGCGTCGCGATAGGCGACCAGGCGCGCGCGATGGCCGGGCGCGTCGTCGCCGGCGAAGACCAGCGCGAGCGCATCGATGTAGGCCGCCTCGCGCGGGTTGCGCGGGCCGATGCGCTTCGCCTCCGCCAGCAGCGCGCGGCCGTCGCGCAGGTTCTGCGGCGGCGGCGGGCTGTAGGGGTTGGTCAGCAGCGTCAGCGCCTCGCCCCAGTAGGCCATGGTGCAGGCGGGATCCATGCGGCGCACCTGGCGGAAGGCCTCGCCAGCGACCTGGTACCAGAAGGAATGCTGCAGCAGCATCGCGTGGTTGAATTCGGCCTGCGCCTCGGCGCTGCATTGCACCGGGAAGTTCACCGTGCCGAGCACGCGGTGCTGCGCCTGCGCGGCGCCGGGCACGAGGGCCGCGAGCGCGACGGATGCCGCAAGCGCCAGCCGAATCATCGATGCGATTCGCATGACTGCCCCTCATCGTCCGGCGATGTGGCGACCGGGTGCGAGGGGGTGCCGGACGCAGCCCTTGCATCCGGCGGCACGCTGCGACCGGCGCCGCGGCAGCGTCAAGGAAATGCGCCGCGACGGATGCGGACGCATGTTGATTGGCGCGTGGGCGTCCGCCGGGACGGCGGCGCCCAGTCAACGCCGGTCAGTTCGCCGAGGCGCCCGCGCGCGCGATGATCGGGCGCCACTTCTCCGTCTCGGCCCGGATGAAGCCGGTGAGTTGCTCCGGCGTGGAGGGCGCGGGTTCCAGCCCGTGCTTGGCCAGGTTGGATGCTACGTCGGGGTCGCGCATCGCCTCGTTCAGCGCGGCGTTGACGCGGTCCACGATCGGGCGCGGCAAGGCGCGCGGGCCCATCATGGCGTACCAGTTGGCCACTTCGTAGCCAGGCAGGTTGGCGGCTTCCGCCACGGTCGGCACGTCGGGCAGCAGGGTGGACCGGCGCGGGGATGGCACCGCCAGGGCGCGCAGCCGCCCGGCCTCGATATGCGGCAGCACGGTCGCCGCCGTGGCGATGGAGAAATCCACCTTGCCGGACAGGATGTCGGTGATGAGCTGCCCGCCGCCGCGATAGGGCACGTGGATGGTCTCGATGCCCGCCATGGAATCGAGCAGCGCGCCGCCCAGATGCCCCGCGCCGCCCACACCCGAGGACCCGTAGGAGAGCTCGCCCGGCTTCGCCTTCGCCGCGGCGATGAGGTCGGGCAGCGTGCGCCAGGGCTTCTCGGGGGCGACGACCAGGAAGTTCGTCACCTCCACGGACCGGCCGATGGCGGTGAGGTCGGTCAGCACGGCGAAGGGCAGGCGCGTCATGATCGGGTTCATCACCAGCGAGGCGATGGTGCCCATCATCAGCGCGGAGCCGTCGGCCGGCGCGTTGACGGTGGCCTCGGAGGCCAGGTTGCCGCCGGCGCCGGGGCGGTTTTCCACCACGATGGGCTGGCCGAGCAGCGCCTGCAGCTTGGCGCCGATGGTGCGGGTGGTGATGTCGGTGCCGCCGCCCGGCGCGAAGCCGACCAGCATGCGGATCGGCCGTGTCGGCTGCCATTGGGCGAGGGCCGGCGTGGCGAGGGTCGCGAGGGTTCCCGCACCCAGGATGCGTCGCGTGATCATGGCGTTGTCCTCCAGCCGCGATGGCCTTTGCGGCAAGGCTAGACCCGCTTGCGCGCCGGCGCCAACGGGCTGCGACGCGGCGGTTCAGGCACCGGTCTGCGTGGCGCGCTGCAGCGCGGCCTCCAGCTCGGCGATGCGGGCATCCTTGCGCGCCAGGGCGGTGGCGACGTCCTCAGCCTCGAATCGCTGCGGGATGTGCTGCGGGCAATTGGCGTCCCAGGCCGTCACGCGGAGCACGATGGCCTGTTCGGCGCGCGCGCCGTCGGGCGCCAGCAGCGCGAGCAAGGCGGGGTCGTCCTCGACCACGCGCGCCGTGCCCCAGATCTTCACACGCCGGCGGTTCGCGTAGTCCATCAGGAACAGCTGCGCGCGCGGGTTCTCCGACAGGTTGCCGAGCGTGATGTATTGCCGGTTGCCGGCCAGGTCGGCGAAGGCCAGCGTCTCGGGGTCGAGCACGCGCAGGAAGCCGGGCGGGCCGCCGCGGTGCTGGATATAGGGCTGGCCCTCGGCGCTGGCGGTCGCGAGGTAGAGGCTGCGGCTGGCGGCGATGAAGGCGGCGATGTCCGGGGTGATCTCGGCCTGCCAGCCGCCGCGGCGTTCGCGGCGCGCGAAGGCCTCGCGCGATCCGCGCGCGGATTGGATGGCCTTCACGGCGGGGGAGAAGGCGACGTCGCTGGGTGTGGTCATGGCGGCTTTCCCGTGGCACGGAGGGATGCCGCGCCTGCATGTGCCGGGATGTGGTGGCGCGGGCGCGCGGTTGCAGGGCGGGTCAGTCGTGCAGGCCAAGGCCGGCCAGCGCCTGGCGCATGTGCGCCGGCACCGGTGCCTGCGCCGCGAGCGGCGGGTCGAGCGGCAGGGCGATGGCTCGGGCCAGCAGGTGCAGCCCGCCGGGCTCCTTGCCGCCATAGACCGGGTCGCCCAGGATCGGGAAGCCGGCCGCCGCGCAATGCACGCGCAGCTGGTGCGTGCGGCCGGTCAGCGGCGTCAGCTCCAGCCAAGCCATGCCGCCGCCGCGCCCCAGCACGCGCCATCCCGTGACGGCCTTCTGCCCGGCCGGGTCGACCTGCATGCGCCAGCCGCGCGCGGCGGTGCTGGTCTTGAGCAGCGGGGCGTCGATCATGCCCTCATCCTCGGCCGGGCCGCCGCGCACCACGGCCCAGTAGGTCTTGCGCGCCAGGCCCTCGGCGAAGATGCGCCCGAGCGCGGCCAGCGCCGGCTTGGTGCGGCCGATCACCAGGCAGCCGGCGGTGTCGGTGTCCAGCCGATGCGCCGGCTGCGGCACATGGCGCTTGCCCATCCGCAGCGGTTCCAGCCAGTCCTCGATCGAGGCGCCGCCGCGTGGTCCGCGATGCACCGGCAGGCCCGCGGGCTTGTCCAGCACCAGCACATCGTCGCGCAGCAGGATGATGCGCGCGGCAATGTCAGCGGGCGGTGCTTGGCGCGGCACGGGGCGGCGTGGGACGCTGCGTCGCATCATGGCATCCCCTCCCCTGGTCATCTGCCTCGGCAATGTGGTGGCCGACCACACCTTCCGTGTCGAGGACGTTCCCGCGCCGCCGGCGAAGATCGCCGCGCGGTCCTACAGCATCGGGCCTGGCGGCATGGCCGCCAATGCCGCGATCGCCGCGGTGCGCCTGGGCGGGCGCGCCGCCTTCTGGGGCCGCGTCGGCGACGACATGAACGGCCAACCCCTGGCGGAGGCGCTGGCGGCCGAGGGCGTTGACGTGTCGGGCCTGCGGCGCGTGCCGGGCGGGCGCACGCCGGTCGGCGCGGTGCTGGTGGACCCGCGGGGCGAGCGCACCATCGTGTCGTTCCGCGGATCGGGGCTGGGCACCGATCCCGACTGGCTGCCGCTGGAGCGCATCCGCGAGGCCGGCGCGCTGTGCTGCGACCCGCGCTGGCCCGAGGGCGTGGCCGCCGCCGCCGCCGCCGCGCGCGATGCGGGGGTTCCAGTGGTGCTGGATGGCGAGCGCAGCGAGACGCGCATCCTGCGCGACCTGGTGCCGCGGGTGGACCATGCGGTGTTCTCGGTGCCGGGGCTGGCGAATTTCGCGCCCGGGCGCGGGCCGGAGGAAGGGCTGCGCCAGGCGCTGGACTCCGGCCCGGTGAAGGTCGCGGCCGTGACGCAGGGCGAGAAGGGCGTGCTGTGGATGGCGGCCGGTGACGAGAAGCCCACCCGCACACCCGCCTTCGACGTGCTGGCCACCAACACCACCGGCGCCGGCGATGTGTTCCACGGCGCCTATGCGCTGGCGGTGGCCGAGGGCATGGCGATCCCGCAGGTCATGCGCTTCGCCGCCGCCGCCGGGGCGCTGCGGGCGCGCGATGGCGCGACGCCGACCCGCGCGATGGTCGAGGAGCTGTTGGCCGGCGGCTGAGGCGCGCGCCGGATGATCCCGGCGGCACGCGCATGGCGTTCGTGCCGGGCGCCCGGATGAACGCCACCGGCCGTCGGGCGAAAGCCGTTCAAGCCGGAGGTTTCCGCCCGGCGACCGAGGGACCGCGCACGACGATGCGCGCGGTCGATGAGACCGGCCGCTGGTGTCAGAGGTGCTTCGCGAAGAATTCCAGCGTGCGCTTCTGCGCCAGCGCGGCATCCTTGGCCGAGTAGGAGCCGCGTTCGTCGCAGGCGAAGCCATGGCCGGCGCCGGGATAGACGTGGAGCTCGACACCGGGCTGGGCGGCGCGCACGGCCTCGACATCCGTCATCGGGATGGAGGCATCGGTCTCGCCGAAATGCAGCTGGACCGGGCAGCGCGCGAGCGCATCCTTGGACGCGGCCACGCCGCCGCCATACCAGCCGGAGGCTGCGCTGAAGGCGCTGGTGCGCGTCGCGCCATGCCAGGCGACGGTGCCGCCCCAGCAATACCCCACGATGCCGCGCTTCACACCCCGCGGCAGGGCGGCCGCGGCGGCCAGGATGTCGAGCACGGTGAGCCCGTCATCGATCTTGCCGCGCAGTTCGCGCCCGCGGGCCACGTCGGCGGGGTCGTAGCCGAGTTCGATCCCCGGGCCGACGCGGTCGAACAGGGCTGGGGCGATGACGGCGTAGCCCTCGGCGGCGAAGGCGTCGGCGACATTCCGCATGTGGCGGTTCACGCCGAAGATCTCCTGCACCACGACCAGCGCGCGGTCGGCCTGCTGCGGGCCGGTGCGATAGGCCGCCAGGCGATGGCCGTCGGCGGCGGTCAGCGAGATCATGGGCATTGGGCGGCTTCCCTCGGGCGATTGGGCGCGTATCCTCCGCGGATGGCCGAGATCGTCAACCTCAACAAGGCGCGCAAGGCGCGGGCGCAGGCCGACAAGGCCGACCAGGCGGTTGCCAACCGGGCAAAGCATGGGCGCACCAAGGGCGAGAAGGCGAATGACGCGCGCGCCGAGGCACGCCGGCGCGCATTGCTGGACGGGGCGAAGCGCGAGGAATGATCCATCACATGCTGCCGGGCTTCCCGCCCTCGGTCTCGCCGTCGTCGCACGCCGTCGAGGCGGATGGGTTCGTGTTCCTGACCGGGCAGTTCCCGCGCGACATCGACGACCCCGACGCGCCGCTGCCCGAGGGCATCGCGCGCCAGACCACGCGCACCATGGGCAACCTGGGGCGCGCGCTGGGGGCGCTGGGGCTTGGCCTGCAGAACCTGGTGTCGGTGCGAGTGTATCTGAGCGCCTTCGAACGCGACTATGCGGCGATGAACGCGGCCTATGCGGCGACGCTGCCGGAAGGCGGGCGGCCGGTGCGGACCTGCGTAGGCGTCACCGCCCTGGTGCGCGGCGCGCTGATCGAGATCGAGGCGGTGGCGAAGCGGTAGCGTCCTGGCCCAGGCGGGAAGCGGACCGGACGGGCAGGCGCGCCGAAACAACGCCGGATGGACGGACAGCGAAGGCCGAAGGCGTCGGGATCGGGCGCCGCCAAGCGGGCCGTGCGGCACGACGACCCGGCGCAGGCGCAAGGCAGGGCCGGCCGACCTGGCCGAACTGCGCGGCATCGTTGCGGGGGCGGCGCGGGCGTGCCCACACTCTGCCGCTCAGGGAGGACTCCGGGATGCAACGCAGGGCCGCGATAATGGGAGCCGCGACGGCGATGCTCGGTGTCGCGCTGCCGGCCTCGGCACAGCCGGCGCCAGCGAGCCTCGATGCGATGCTCACGCCCTACCTGGCACGCTACGGCCTGCCGGCACTCGCCGGGGCGGCGGTGCGCGAGGGGCGGGTCGTCGCCGCCGGGGCGGTCGGCACACGGCGCGCCGGCGCGCAGGTCCCGGTCGCCGTGACCGACCGCTTCCATATCGGATCCTGCACCAAGGCCATGACCGCGCTGCTGGCCGGCATGCTGGTCGAGGCCGCGCGCATCCGCTGGGACAGCACGGTGGGCAGCGCGTTTCCGGCGTTGCGCGACGGGATGGATGCCGGGCTCGCCGGCGTGACGCTGGTGCAACTGCTGTCGCATACCGGCGGCATCCCGCCCGACACCGACGAGATCCTCCGCCTGGTGTTTGCCTCGGCGGAGCAGGACAGCCTCAACCTGGACGGGCTGCGGCGCTGGGTGCTCGGGCAGTGGCGCACGCGGCCGCTGGCGGCGCCGCGGGGGGCAGGCTTCGCCTACGCGAACCTCGGCTACATGATTGCCGGGGCGATGCTGGAGGCGGCCGGCGGCGCGACCTGGGAGGAGCTGGTGGTTGCGCGCATCTTCGGCGCGATGGGCCTGGCCAGCGCGGGCATCGGGCCGCAATCGACGATGGGGCGGATCGATGCGCCGCTCGGCCACACGACGCTGCCGGATGGGTCGCTGCTGCCGATGCTGGCGGGGCCGAATGGCGACGTGCCGCCGGTCTATGGCCCGGCGGGCGCGGCGCATCTGTCGATCCTGGATTTCGCGGCCTGGGCGGGTTGGCATGCCGGCGCGGGCAAGCGTGGGCCGGCGCTGGTGGGTGCGGAGACATTGCGGCGGCTGCACACGCGCGTCATCGAGATGCCCGCGCGCCCCGACGCGGCGCCGGGCACGCCCTCGGGCGGGGCCTATGGGCTGGGTTGGGGGTTCCTGACGCTGCCCTACACGCGCGGCGAGGTGATGCTGCACACCGGGTCCAACAGCATGAACCTGGCGATGGTGATGGTGCAGGCGTCGCGGGATTTCGCGGTGGTGGTGGCGACCAACCGCACCGGGACGCAGGCGGATGAGGGGCTGAAGGCGCTGCAGGAAGCGCTGTTCCGGGAGTATGCGCCGGCAAGCTGACGCCCGCGGCCTGTCGGACGGCGACCCCTCGCAGACCGGGGTTCGCGGCCTTGTGTGCCCCTGCGCCGCCGCCCCCGCGCGCATCGCGGTGGACAGCGCGCCCCGGCGGCAGGCATGCTCGCCGCGCTTCGTAAGCCCAACGAACCAAATTGCGCGAAGCACAGCCCCGCATCCCCTGATGTCAGGAGAGACCCGCCATGGTTGTGCCCCATCCGCGCCTGCCGTTCGCCCCGCCCCGCCGGGTTCATGCCACCATCCACTACCTGCGCCGCCGGCGCATGGTCGCCGCGGGGCTGGTCGCCGCCGCGCTGCCTGGCGCAGCGCGCGGCCAGGCGGCCTGGCCCAACCGGCCCTTGCGCGCCGTGGTGCCCTTCCCCCCTGGTGGCGGCACGCTGGACGCGCTGGCCCGCGCGCTGGCGCCTGCGCTCGGCGAGGCGCTGGGCCAGCCCATGGTGGTCGAGAACCGCGCCGGCGCCGGGGGCAATGTCGCCGCCGAGGCGGTGGCGCGCGCCGAAGCCGACGGGCTGACGCTGATCCTGGTCTCGACCGGCCTCGCGGCGTTCAGCCCGAACCTCTATCCGCAGCTGGCCTGGAAGCCGGAGGATTTCGCCTCCATCGGGCTGATCGGGCGGGCGCCGCTCGGCCTGTTCGTGCGCGCCGACGGGCCGGCGGATTTCGCCGCGCTCGCCGCCGCGGCGCGGGCGCGGCCGGGCGCGATGACCTATGGCAGCGCGGGCAACGGGCTGCCGAGCCATGTCGGGATGGAATTGCTGCGCCGGCAGGCGGGGCTCGACATCACCCATGTGCCCTATCGCGGCACGCCGCCGGTGGTGACCGATTTGCTGGCCGGGCGGGTGGACATGGCGCTGGACAGCCCGCCGGCCTGGCTCGGCCAGGTGCAGGCCGGGCGGGTGCGGATGCTGTTCGTCACCTCCGCGGCGCGCTGGTCCGGCGCGCCCGAAGTGCCGACCGCGGCGGAAGCCGGCGTGCCGGATTTCGTGGTCGAGAACTGGCAGGGGCTGCAGGTGCCCGCGCGCACGCCGCCCGATCGCGTCGAACGCCTGTCGCGCGCCTTGCGCGACGTGCTGGCGGCGCCCGAGACGGCGGAGCGGCTGGCGCGGCTCGGCATCGATGTCTGGAGTTCGACGCCGGAGGAGATGGAGCGCGTGGTGGCCGCGGAGCGCACGCGCTGGGGTGCGGTGATCCGCGCGGCAGGCATCAGGGTGGACTGAGCCGGCGGCGTCAGTGACCGGCGTCGAGCTGGCGGTGACGGCGGTCGGCTATGCGGCGGCCGTCGCCACCATCGTCGCGCAGCGGATGCGGACCATGATCCCGCTGCGCGTGGCGGCGATCGTGGCGAACCTGCTGTTCATCACCTTCGGCGGGTTGGCGATGGTGTGGAACGTGCTGGCCCTGCACCTGGTGCTGCTGCCGCTGAACATCCAGCGGCTGGTCGAGATGCGGCGCCTGGTGGCGCGGGTGCGCGACGCTGCCGAGGGGGATTTCGTCGCGGACTGGCTGCGCCCCTTCACGCGACGGATCGTGCTGCCGGCGGGCACGGTGCTGTTCCGCCGCGGGGATGCGGCGGACACGGCGTACTACCTGCTGCGCGGGGTGTTCCGGTATGCCGAGACCGGGCGCGGCGTGGCGCCTGGCGGGTTCTTCGGCGACATCGCCATCTTCGCCGACGACCGCCGTCGCACCAATACCGGCATCTGTGAGACCGAGGTCGAGGCGCTTGAGCTCAGCTACGAGGAGCTGACGCAGCTGTATCTGCAGAACCCGCGCTTCGGGTTCTACTACGTGCGGCAGGTGGTGGGGAGTTTGCGCGAGCACATCACGCTGCTGGAGGCGGCGCGGGACAGTGCCCGCAGCCGATAGCAACGAAAAAGGGCGCGGCCCCTGCGGACCGCGCCCTTCCCGAACGCCCGAAGCGCGGCCGTTACGCCGCCTTCGCCATTCCGCGCAGCACATAGTGCAGGATGCCGCCGTTCTTATAGTACTCGACCTCGTCCGCGGTATCGACGCGGCAGATCACCTGCGTCTTCACCTGCGTGCCGTCGGCGCGGGTGATGATCACGTCCATCATCATGCGCGGGGAGAGCTGCTCCACGCCCAGGATGTCGATGGTCTCGTCGCCCTTCAGCCCCAGCGTGGCGCGGCTCTCGCCTTCCTTGAAGACCAGCGGCAGCACGCCCATGCCGACCAGGTTCGACCGGTGGATGCGCTCGAAGCTCTCGGCGATGACGGCCTTCACGCCGAGCAGGAAGGTGCCCTTCGCCGCCCAGTCGCGCGACGACCCGGTGCCGTATTCCTTGCCGCCGATCACCACAAGCGGCACGCCCTCGTTCTTGTAGCGCATCGCCGTGGTGTAGATCGGCGCGACATCGCCCGACGGGTAGTGCTTGGACACGCCGCCTTCGACGCCGGGCACCATCTCGTTCTTGATGCGGATATTGGCGAAGGTGCCGCGCATCATGACTTCATGGTTGCCGCGGCGCGCGCCGTAGGAGTTGAAGTCGTCCTGCCGCACCTGGTGTTCGACCAGGTACTCGCCCGCCGGCGACGCCTTGCGGATATTGCCCGCCGGGGAGATGTGGTCGGTCGTGATGCTGTCGGCCAGCAGGGCCAGCAGCCGCGCGCCGCGCACGTCGCCGGTCGGCTTCGGGTCCATGGTCATGCCCTCGAAATAGGGCGGGTTCTGGACGTAGGTGGAACCGGAATTCCAGCGATAGGTGTCGCTGTCCGCATCGACGCGGATCGCCTGCCACTGCGCCGGACCCTTGAAGACGTCGCCGTAGCGTTCCTGGAACATCTCGCGCGTGACGACGGAGTGGACGGTGTCGGTCACCTCCTTCTGCGTCGGCCAGATGTCCTTGAGGTAGACCGGCTGGCCGTCGCGGCCGGTGCCGATCGGGTCCTTCGACATGTCGATCCGGATCGTGCCGGCCAGCGCATAGGCCACCACCAGCGGCGGCGAGGCCAGGTAGTTCGCGCGCACATTGGCATGCACGCGCCCTTCGAAGTTGCGGTTGC
>LNFM01004973.1_pt1 | contig 23676 bp, 33 predicted proteins | sample 596031 | NCBI WGS metagenome assembly LNFM01 (sample SAMN04254537, study PRJNA301005) | activated carbon metagenome | isolation source: dual media filters at the Ann Arbor, Michigan drinking water treatment plant | place: USA: Ann Arbor | reverse complement strand
CGCGTCGCCACCCGCTACGAAAAAACCGCCCGCAACTACCTCGCCATCGTGACACTCGCCGCCACCATCCTGTGGCTCAGGTAAGTGTCCACAACCCTAGAGCACGAGATCCGTCCAATAGGACGGATCGTGCTCTAGGCGGCGACGGGAACCGCCGCGCGGGCCTCCGCCAGGATGCCGAAGGACCGCAGCCGCGCCGCATGGTCGTGGATCTGCGCCGTCACCATCAGCTCATCCGCCCCGGTCCGAGCGACGAAATCCGCCAGGCCCCGCCGCACCGTCTCCGGCCCGCCGACGATGGAACAGGACAGCGCATTGTCCAGCATCGCCTGCGCCCGCGGGTCCAGCCGCTCGGCGAAGCCCTCCACCGGGGCGGGCAGCTTGCCCGCCCGACCGGTGCGCAAATTCACGAAGGCCTGTTGCAGGGAGGAGTACAGGAAGCGCGCCTCCGCATCCGTGGGCGCCGCCACCACATTCACGCCGAGCATCACATGCGGCGCGGCGAGCCGGGCGGAGGGCCTGAACCGCGCGCGATAGATCTCCACCGCATCGCGCATCTGCGCCGGCGCGAAGTGGGAGGCGAAGGCATAGGGCAGGCCCATCATGGCGGCGAGCTGCGCGCCATAGGTGGAGGAGCCGAGGATCCAGGCCTCCACCGCCAGCCCGGCCCCGGGCACGGCCTGCACCGCCTGGCCCGGCTTGGCGGGCTCGAAATAGGCCAGCAGCTCCATCACATCCCGCGGGAAGTCATCGACATCCGCGTGCAGGTTGCGGCGCATCGCCTGGGCGGCGTGGCCATCTGTGCCCGGGGCGCGGCCGAGGCCGAGGTCGATGCGGCCGGGATGCAGCGCGGCCAGCGTGCCGAACTGCTCCGCCACCAGCAGCGGCGCGTGGTTCGGCAGCATCACACCGCCGGCACCGATTCGGATGCGGCTGGTGCCATGCGCCACATGCGCCAGCGCCACGGCGGTTGCCGCGCTGGCGATGCCGGGCATGTTGTGATGCTCCGCCATCCAGAAGCGGTTGTAGCCGAGCTGCTCCGCATGCCGCGCCAGATCGGCGGAGTTGCGAAGTGCCTGGCCGGCATCGCTGCCTTCGGGGATGGGCGAGAGGTCGAGGACGGATAGGGTGATCATGGACGCCATATGGGCATCGGCCGGTGGCGGCAAAACCCTGGCACGCGGGGATGTGCCATGCGCGGGGAGACCGGATGATCGTATTGCAGACGCTGGGCACGCGCGGCGACGTGCAGCCCTTCCTGGCCCTCGCCTGCGGACTGCGGGATGCCAGCCTCGCCGTGCGCCTGGCCACCGCGCCCCGATTCCAGGCGGCCATCGAGGCGGAGGGCGTGGCCTTCGCGCCCCTGCCGGGCGAGATGCTGGAGCTGATCGACACGCCCGAGGGCCAGGCCGCGATCACCGGCCGGCACAGTCTTTGGGCGGCGCTGCGCCTGATGCGCGGGCGCGGGCCGATGTTCCGCCGGTTGCTGGAGGCGCAGTGGCAGGCGGCGCAGGGCGCCTCGATGCTGGTGTGCCACCCGAAGGCGCTGGGCGGGTCGCATATCGCCGAACGGCTGGGCATTCCCGGCTTCGTCGCGCTGCCGCTGCCGGCCCTGGCGCCGACCGCCGCCTTCCCCTCTCCGCTACTGCCCTTCGCCAATCTGGGTCCGTTGAACCGGGCAAGCCACGCCTTGATGCTGCGCGCCGCCGAGCGGATCGCCCGCTGGCCGTTGCGCGACTGGCGCGAGAAGGCGTTGGGCCTGCCACCGGCCGGGCACGGCGCGGCGCCGGCCGGGCGGCTGCACGCCTATAGCCCGGCCCTGGTGCCGCGCCCGGCGGATTGGGATGCGCGCACCCATGTCACCGGCGCCTGGGTTCTGCCGGCGCCCGCGGGCTGGACCCCGCCGCCGGCGCTCTCCGCCTTCCTGGCCGCCGGGCCGCCGCCCGTGCATGTCGGCTTCGGCAGCCTGCCGACCGGAGATGCCGCGCGGTTGGGCGCGCTGGTGGCGGAGGCGCTGGCGATGGCCGGGCAGCGCGGCGTGATCTCGACGGGCTGGGGCGGGCTGGCGTTGAAGGCGCAACGGCCCGACCTGCATGTGATGGAAGGCGCGCCGCATGGCTGGCTGTTTCCGCGCATGGCCGCGGTGGTGCATCACGGCGGCGCCGGCACCACCGATGCGGGGCTGCGCGCCGGCTGCCCCTCCGTCCTCTGCCCGTTCTTCGGCGACCAACCCTTCTGGGGCCGTCGCGTGCAGACGCTGGGGGCGGGGCCGGCGCCGATTCCGTTCCGTGCGCTGACAGCGCCGCGCCTGGCGGCCGCAATACGCCAGGCGGTCAGCGACCCTGAGATGCGGTCGGCCGCCGCGCGCCTCGCCGATCAGATGGCCGGCGAGGATGGCGTGGCCGAGGCCATTCGCATCCTGCGCCAGGCGCTGCATTAGCCCGCCGCGGCGCGCCGGTTGGCGGTGGCCGGCGGGCCCGGCAGGTCGATCTCGATGGCGAGCGTGGACATGTCCCCACCGCGATCCAGCGAGACATTCACCCGGCCCGGATCGATGGCGACATAGCGCGCCACGACGGCCACGATCTCCATCTGCAGCTTCGGCAGGAAATCCTCCCGCGTCCGTCCGATGCGCTCATGCGCCAGGACGATCTGCAGCCGTTCCTTGGCGTTGCTGGCGCTCTGCGGCGGCGGCTCGGGCTTCCGGCCCTTGAAGAGATCAGCGAGCCAGCTCATGCCGCCCTCCCCCCGAACAGACGTGAAAACAGGCCCTTCTTGGCCGGCTCCAGGAAGCGGTGCTCGATCTTGTCGCCCAGGAAGCGGCCGACCGCGTCCTTGTAGGCCTGACCGGCGGCGCTTTCCTGGTCCATGATCACCGGGTTGCCGGTGTTGGACGCCTTCAGCACGCTCTCGCTCTCCGGAATTACGCCGAGCAGCGGGATCGCCAGGATTTCGCGAATATCCTCCAGCTTCAGCATCTCGCCGCGCTCGACACGGGCGGGATCGTAGCGGGTGACCAGCAGATGCTCCTTCACCGGCTCCCGCTTATCCTCGGCCCGCTTCGACTTGGATTGCAGCACGCCCAGGATGCGGTCGCTGTCGCGGACGGAGGAGACCTCGGGGTTGGTCACGATGATCGCCTGGTCGGCGAAGTACAGCGCCAGCAGCGCGCCCTTCTCGATCCCGGCGGGGCTGTCGCAGACGATGAAGTCGTGGTCCTTCGAGAGTTCCTCGATGATCTTGCCGACGCCTTCCTTGGTCAGCGCATCCTTGTCCCGCGTCTGGCTGGCCGGCAGGATCGAGAGCGTGTCGACGCGCTTGTCCTTGATCAGCGCCTGGTTCAGCCGCGCTTCGCCGCTGATGACGTTGACGATGTCGAACACCACACGGCGCTCGACACCCATGATCAGGTCGAGGTTGCGCAGCCCGACGTCAAAGTCGATGACCACGGTCTTCTTGCCACGCTGCGCCAGGCCGGTGGCGATGGCGGCGGATGATGTCGTCTTGCCGACCCCCCCCTTGCCCGACGTGACCACGATGATTTCCGCCATGCTGACCCCCATCAACCGCGACCCCGAGGGGCGCGCCGCAACCATGTGAACGAGACCCCGACCCACGAAACCTTGGTGGCATCAGCCGACCGGGTCGAACCGCATATGCTCGCCGACCAGCCGCGCCTGCACGGTCTTGCCGATCGGTGCCTCCCCCAGCCCTTCCCGCACCGCGTAATAGCCGGCGATGGAGACGAGTTCCGGGTCGAAATTCAGCGCGAAGACGCGCGCTTCCGCATTGTCCTGGCCACCGGCGATGGCGCGGCCCAGCAGGCGGCCATAGACGTGGATATTGCCATCCGCGATCACCTCCGCCCCCCGGTTCACCGTGCCGACGATGATGAGGTCCGTGCCCTGCGCCCAGATGCGCTGGCCGGCGCGCACCGGCTGGTCCACCACCATGGCAGCACGTGGCGCGGGGGCCTCGGCGGCCTGCGCAGGTTGCGGCGCGGCGGGGGGCGGCGGCGGCATGGGTGCGCCGGGCGGCGCCATCGGCAGGTCTTCCTCCCGCGCGCCACCGGCCTGGCGCAGCGGTGGCAGGCCGGCGCCCTGGGCCGCGGCCCGCATCTCATGCGTGCCGCCGGTGGTGCCGATCGGCACGATCTCGATCGCGCGCAGCCCCTGCACGAGTGCGACGAAATCCACCTCCTCCGGTCGCGCGGGAATATCGTCCAGCCCGATCACCACCGGGGCGAAGCGCAGGAAGCCAGGGGCGCGGCGGAACTGGTCGCCCAGCGCCGGCACCAGGGCCTCCACCCGATGATCCAGCAGCCGCATCACGAGCAGGTTGAAGTTCGCCCCCCGCAGGCGGAAGGGCTCGAGGCGCGAGGCGGAAGCCGGGTGGGGCGAAGACTGGGACGCGGCGGACATCGCGAGGGGGGATTTCCCGGGCCAGGAGGTGCAGGGTCGAAGGGCGGGGCGGCGTAATCCTGCTCTATACCGGCCCGGGGGCGGAGAGCGAAGCCTTCTCACGCAGGCATGACACTTTGCAGGCGCTTGGCGATGGATTCTGCGATGCCGCGTGAAGTCCGAATCGGACCGGCGCCCACTTCACCCGGCCCCGAGGCTGTTGTTCCATGGCCCGGAGTTCGGCGGAGGATGCGATGACCAAGACGCTGCCGGGGCGGGCAGATTACCGCTTCTTCCTGGAGATTCCGACCCGCTGGATGGACAATGACATCTACGGCCACGTCAACATATGAACCCGATGGTGTGAAGCCCTAAACCACCCGAAAGAGGCTGCCCATGACCGAGCGCCCGCTTCCTGCCCGCCTGTCGCAGTTCCCGCACCAATGCCCGATCACTACCCGCTGGTCCGACAATGACTCCTACGGACACATCAACAACGTTGTGTTCTACGGCTTCATGGATACGGCGGTGAACCGCTGGCTGATCTCGGTCGGGGCGCTCGACATCACCGCCAGCGAAGCCATCGGCCTCGTGGTTGAAACGGGATGCCGCTACCGAAAGCCGCTAGCCTACCCGCAGGACGTGGTCGTAGGGATGCGGCTTGCGAAGCTGGGCAATACCTCGGTGCGCTACGATGTCGCGATCTTCGGCGCGGGCGATGACGAAGCGGCGGCAGAAGGTCACTTCACCCACGTCTACGTGGCGCGCGACAACGGACGACCAGTCCCCGTGCCCGATGGACTGCGGAAGGCGCTGGCGGCGCTGCGATAGTTCGGAGCCTGCCGGATCAGCATTGAACGCAAAGCGGTATGCCGCCGCTCAGGTTGGCCGCACAGGCGATTATTGCGATGGGCTGCGCCTAGTTCGCCTCTCGCGCCGCGTGCAGCAGGTGGCTACGCTATGGAAATGACCATCCCCGCCCCCACAGACCCGAGTATGCGCGCGACGAAGCCGAGCGGCATCTGGCTTGGCTTGGCCTTCATTGCCTACTTCGGCCTTTCTGGCGCAGTTGCCGCGTTCATCCACAACGGCACCTCCGAAGGCATCGCCGAGGGCCTCGGGCGTGCGCTGGGCACTCTGTTGATCCCGACCCTCATCGCGTTGGTCTTGGCGCGTCGGAAAAAGAAATCGGTGCGATTTGATATCGTCCTGATCTGCTCCGCCATAATCCATCTTTCCACGCAGTATGGGCCGATTACATCAACCATTGACGCCAATCGACTCGCGGGCGAACTGCGGGGGGTTCCACCCGAGAGCGTTCCCGCAACCCTCTTAGCTTCCCAAACCAACATCGGCCGCAACATGGGAAATGCCATCAGGTTGCTGGATGCATATAATACCCATCTACAGAACATCGATTCCGAAATCGACGATGCCGCTTTCGCGGAGCTTCTCGAACCGCGACGACTAGCCGATCCCGAATGGCGAACCTCGATCCTACCAATACTTGCACGTAGGCGCGAGGCAGCAGCTGGATACATGGCACGGCTGGACGCCCTTGCTTCCGAAGCGAACGCCAGAGTCATGTCAATGGCTACGCCCGGCATGACAGACAGCGCGCGGACGCAGTTTCGAAACGGAGTGGCCGAAAGTCTTCAGAACAACCGCCCCCCAATTGCTGCCTACGTTACCGCCATGGAGCGTTATCTTTCGGTTTGCGCTGAGATGATCCGGTTCTTAAGCACGCCCGAAGGAAGGCCGACGCTGAACGCGGAAGGACGGATCGACTTCCAAACGCAGGGAGCGATTGACGAATTTCTTGCCGTTGCCGGTCGTGTCGATAATGCGCACAGGGTTCTCATTGAAAGCGCACAGACTCTAGTGAGTCATCAACAGCAGGGCCAGCAACGTCTCCGGAACCTTGGCCGCTAATCATGGCGCCGCCCACACAGGGCGGTGAGCCCCACTCCGGTTAACACCGCCGTTAATGGGATAACCTCGCGACGTAAATAAAACCGGCGATGCATTGGAGCATTCGCCGGTTTTGCGAGATGTGCTCAAGTGCTCGACACCACCCTCAACTATCGCCACCCCCTGCGTCGTGTGTGGCTCAATATGCATGCCCGTTGCTACAGCAACACCTATCCCAACCATCATCGGTATGGCGGTCGTGGTATTATCGTCTGTCCGCGCTGGCATGACTTCGCCAATTTCGCGGCGGACATGGGGGACGGCTACCACGCTGATCTGAGCCTCGACCGCATCGACAATGATGGCATCTACAGCCCCGCAAATTGCCGCTGGGCCACCTCCGCAGAGCAGGCGCGCAACACCTCCCGGACAGTCCGGGTCGCCGTCGGTGACGCTACCGTGTGTCTCAAAGACGCGGCTGCCATGCTCGGCCAACACCCGGCGACGCTCAAGCGACGGCTGGTCAAAGCGTCGATCACCGTGCGGCTCGTAGCGGCATGATCGCGCTGCACGAGGACAACATCTCCCGTCCGCTACCTGCCGCCCGTCGATGGATCGTGAGCAGCAGCGGCTACGACCCGTCGCCATGCTGGGCCACGCTCGATACCGTTGGTCGTGAGTGGCTGGCGCGCGGCGAGATGGTCCAGTGGCGGAGGAGCATCATCGACGAGACGGAGATCACTACCGTCCGTGCAATCAATGACAAGACCATCACCCGCTTCGTCGATGCAGTAGAGGCACGGGCACACCCACGGTCGTGGATCCCTACCCCGCTCATTCATCTGGAGGTCGTGAACGCCACCGACCCGGCCAATCCGATCTATCGAAACGACTTGACGATCATCGCGATCAAGGTCGCGCTGGCACGGTCATGGTGGCCGGGATGGTCGGTGACATGGTGTGAGAGCGCGGAGGAAGCATTGAGCCACGGTGGCAAGACCGCGTGCCGGACTCAGATGCGGATCGTCGGAACACGACCAAAGGACAAGCCTGTGCGATTGATTGCCGTTGCGACGGTTTCGCCGAACGTCATCGACAACCTGCTCGGGATTTAGGGTGTGGGTGGCCAGAAGAAGCCAAGGATCGCGGCACCCTTGGCGCCAAGAAACCCTGCCACGGCAGCGAGCACGAGCAGCAGCCACTTCACGCCTTTGGCTTGGTTCATGAGGTCGTGAAGCTCAGTGACCTTGGCATGCACGTCGTCCAGCTTCTCGGCGACGTGCTCAAGCTCGGCTTCGAGGCGGATCACCCGGTCGCGTGTGTCATCCTGTGCGGTCACAGCGTAAGTGCCGCGATGATGGCGATGATCTGGCTTTGCAGATCGGCCGGGATCACCACACCAAAGAAGGCGGCAATCGCGAACACGATGGCGATGATGAGCGTAATGACACGACGAGAGCGTAGAAACTTGAACACGATGGATATCCGCGATTGTATCGTCGATATTTAGTCGAGCATCTCATCGCGTCGTTCGACGGTGAGGAGACCCACAGCAACCAACGCATCAAGTCCTTCGGTGATCTCGGGATGATCAAGATCAATCTCCGTCGCGCTCGAAAGATCGTCGAGGTAGACCTGTAGCGTTGCATCACCGGCAATTAACGCGTGCGATGCTGCCACGGTGATCGCACCGCGCTCGGCGATAGTGAAGCGCATGCGGAACTCACGAGGCGACACGATGCGAGGCACAGGCGGTGCGGCCGCCATCGGATCAGGCGTGTTGCCATCCTCGACCCATGCAAGATACTCGCGCCAATCCGCATTACGAGTGTCATTCGGCACGTGCGCGCCATCGCTGCGCAGAACACCGTATTGAGTTAGTTGATACATCATTAAATCTCCGCGTCCGCGCGCCACCAAAACTGAGTCTCAATCGTCCCTGCAAGCGAGTGACCCCAATAAAATCCACCGACTGCACTAATCGGCCCAAGCGTCACCACTCCGCCGTCGAACCATGCAGAGGTGGTGCGACAGGAAAATCGATTTGGCGCGCTAAGAGAGTCGTAAACAATCACGGTGGGGACCGCGCGTTTTTGAACTCGGAACGCAGTTCGCATGGCAAAATTAGAAGTCGGATGAACGTGAGCCTCACCCGACCCGTCAGCAACTGAGTAAACGGGGTTAGTATTAATTCCGGTAATTGATGTCTCAAAATATCGCGCGCACAGCACGAACTCCGTGACTGCGCCGCGCATCTCGAAGGCGGATGCGGTCAAACCCGCCTCAACCTGAACTTGCGTGATATCGAGCGAAAACGTTGTGTTGAGCGGCAGATTGAACCGCAACATCAAGTAGTCGTCATTGTTCGTGCCGAAGACTTTCCCCGCGACATTAGGCAACGTCACGGTAAAAGACCTGCGCACCTGAGTCGACGTGACGGGGTTGTTTGTGGCCACGTCGATCACTGTCGCGGCGGACGGCGACCCGCCTGAGCCGAAGACCTGCTGTAGCTGCACCGATGCCATCGAAATCGTCGACGTTGACTGCTGCACCCAGCTAACCGTCACGGTCCTACCCGAAAGCGTGCCTGCGCCTTCGATGCGCTGGGTGAGCGAGTTGACCGTCCCGCCGGTCCCGGCCGCAGTCTGTGACCATCGCAGGATGGTGCTGCGTCCGGTCAACGCCGTGGCGGTGGTCCCCGCTCCGACACGTGAGATGACACGAGTTGCGCCCGACCCGTTCCAAATCACACGCCAACGATCTGCAACGTGCTCTGCATTTGCAGGATTCGTGAACGAAATAGCGCGCTGCCAGATATCAAACCCACCATTGATGATCGCATTACGAAAGCCGCCAATGCCACCCGCAACACCCGCATATCGGTTATCGAGCGCGGCGAGCATCTGCGAGTTGTCCGCTTTGTTCAGGACAATACCGCCAGCCGTCACGACGTTCGAGATTTCCTCTTGAACCGTGTTGGCCCAATCCGTCGTGATGATGGTGCCACTGAGCCCGAGCGATGAGTTGCCCGGCTGAAAGAAGCCCGGCGTGCCCGCTGCGGACGGTGCTGGTAACGTCAACGCGTTAGTGGGGTGATCGATTCTATGCATACCTGTTACAGCCTGATCATCGCGTTGAGAAATGCAGTCGGCTGCATGATGCTATGTGCCGATCCTGAGCCATTTGCGGCAATATCGATTGCGTGCGAATGCACACCGCCGTTCTCGATATTTAGTGTGTGCGCATGCAGCCCGGTGGTCGAAGTGTGCTGGCCCTGAAATGACGGTATCCCACCCGCGATAAAATCTCGCCCGCCGACGTAAGAGCCGCCGCCAGCAGTATTGTATAGAGACTCCGATCCCTGCGTGTGAAAGTGGTCGCCTTGCGACGACGTAAAGCCATTGTGGCTGTGTCCAGAATGCACGTCGGTGACCGACCCGCTGTGATTGTGAGATGGCATTTCAGCGAGCGACAGCGTGTGGGACTCTGACCCGAGATACGATCCGAGCGCGCGTCCGGTGAGACCGATGCCACTTCCCGCGATGCCAAGCGCACGGCCGAGCGCACGCGGCAAAGCCAAAGGCTTACCTGCATTATAATCGGCGAGAGCAGATGCACCGCGACCGCCTGTGACCGGCGCCCATGTGTTGTTAATATTGGACCAGAGCAGCACGTAGAGCGACTGCGTATCTGCGTTTGCGCGACCCGTGGCGCCGCTCGATCCGTTGCCGATGGTTCTGTCGTCCATCATGACCCAGCCGACATCGGCGGACGTCTTGAGCGTCAACTTGACATCGCCGGTCGACCAACCCGCGCTCTGCTGCACGAATGCGGTCGTGGCAAGCTGGGTCGTGTTCGTGCCCGGCGATGCCGTTGGCGCGGTCGGGATTCCAGCAAATGCCGGTGACAAGATCGGCGCAAACAGGACATTCAACGCCGCGATAATCTGCGTATTGTTCGTTTTCGATGGTGCGAGGCTCGCGGCGGTTAGAACCGCACGAAGCTCCTCCTGCACCATGTTCAGAAAGTCGGCAGTCACGACCGTGGCGGGTGTGCCGGTGCTGGGGTTGCCGCCCGTGAAATAGCCTTGCGTCCCTGCGCCGGACGGCGGCACCAAGGTCAGAGACGCGGTTGGATGATCAATGCGAAACACTAATTAACGCCTCAACTCTCGTATGAATAAAAAACACTAGTCTGGGCGGGCTTGATGCGACTGATGACGCATTCGAGACCATTGTTGCCCCACGTGCGGAGCGGCTCACCTGCAACCGACACGCCAGCAGCAAACTCTGTGATTGAAAGCTCACTAGCAGCAATATTTATCCGCCAAGCATGCAGCCATCCGGAGTCATTATTCAGCGGCTGCTCAACGGCGCCAACGTCGACGATCAAACCAGCCGCATACTCGGTAACTGTTGCTATAATGCCAAGATCGCGCGCGACACCGATGTAGTAATCAGGGGTCTGCCCGCCCATGGCGCGAAAGCGCGCTGCGACAAGCAGCTGACGCTGTTGCAGAGTAACTGGCACTCCGACGCACGGATCAGGTAGACCGAGTGTCGCTTCCCACTCACTGATCAATTCGAGCGGTGCAATCGGACGTGCCTCAACGAGCAATTCATTCGAACGCTCTGTCGAGCGCTCGTATAACGCAGCAAGTGCCTCAATAACTACCGACTGAACTGCATCTTGTTCACGACGCCAAATGAGGCCGCGTGGCATCATTGACCTGAACGCCGCTGCGAATTGTGCGCGACTGAACATCAGCTAAACGTCACTGTGCCGAGCGTGGGAATTGATCCGCTTGCCGCAGTAACCGGAGCGATTGGCGTCGTTAGCGTGTATCGATCAACACCTTCGACTGCGTTAATCGCTTCTTCAAATTGGTTTTGAAAGATTGTCCCGCCTAGCGGATCGGCGTTGTCGAGAAACACTTGTTCAAGCGCGGCAGAGATCGCGGAGCGGATGGTCGGTGTGTCTGTCGTTAGGTCGTCGATCACGAAATCGATTGGCACAGCAGTCGGGGCAACAGCAACAACAATCGCCGTGACAGGTCGACGCGGATAGATGAAGTTCGCAATTGTCAGCAGATCGCCGGTTGCGGGTGTTGTGCGAAGCTCCAGCATCGCGCCACCGTCAGTCCCGGTCGGCAGAGCATTGTTGACGCGGGTGTAGACGAGCACATAGCCGAGCGTGATGCCCGGCCGGGACCAAGCATGCGTGACACCCGGCACCTCAAGCGCCCATTGCACGTAATCCGTGATCGCCCCGCCCTGCGGCGGCTCCGCGTAGCGCAACAGCATGCGCGACCGCATGCTCTCGTCGTCTTCGGCATCTGCACCGCCAGTTACCGCACCAAGCACAGCCGTCCCGTTGACCCCGGTGATTGACGCCACGAAGGCGACACTCACGCCAGCGCCCGAGTTGCTCGCCGCACCGGCCGCGACGGCACTGACGGACGCTGTAGCCACGCCTGCGGAAATTGTGGCGGATGTGGTCGTGCCATACTCAAGGCCGCTCGACGTGCGCAGAAGCGTGCTGACCGGAATGGCCACTCCATTGGTGCCGCTGAAGCCGACAGTGCCGGATGCCGTGGTGGCGAGGTTGCGCGTGACGCCACGAAGGCTCGACCACATGGCCAAATATTCGTCTGTCGCGGTCGCCGGGACCGCTTGCTTGCTGATCCAATCGAGATAGCCGTAGTGCAAGTGAGCAAAATTGGCACTGACGAGCGACAGGATTTTAAGCACGCTGTTGCGCAGAAGACCGCCACCGCTCGACGGTGACGCGGTCGCGAGGTCATTGTCGGCTTGCTGGCGTAGCGCGGTAAGCGAAGGTCGCAAAAACGGCATCTAGAGTTAGTCCCAAATCCACGAAAATTGATAGTTGGCAGAGCGCGCGTTCGGCTGCGCGATGACGAGATCGATTGCCAGCACTGAACCATTGAGCCAGACGGCACGCGCATCGACGCTCTGCGCGACGCCATCGGTGATCAGCCATGCAAGAGCTTCGCGGCAGTAGTCTTCGGCGCGGCGAAGCGTCTGCGTGGTGCGCTTGGCGCGGCGGAGCGTCCAAAGCCGTGAGCCAAGTGGAAAGTCGTTATATGCATCACCCCACCACCCACGCCGATCCGCATCGGGATAATCTTCGGCTACGCGATCACTGAACAGACTGACGATCACCGACGTGCGAAGATCATCGCCGGTCTCTAGATCATCGCCGAGCGCGGTCCATGACCAGTCGGCACCGCTCAGGTCGGTCGAAAGAGAAAATGCTATGTCCATAAGCGTATTTAGTCAGATGGTCAGACAGGCGGCGTGGTCTGCGATCCACCCGACTCAACACCACCATGACGATGATTGCGCAGGCTCACGCCATCCGCGATGACATCACCACCGTTGACGACCACATCGCCACCATTGACGACAATCTGCGGCGCGTTGTTGATCGTGACGTTCGAACCGCCACCTTCGATGATGATTCCAGAGTTCGAGATCGTGATCCGCATGCCAGCGGCGTTGTAGATTGCCGTTTCACCCTCAGCGAGATTGCGCACCCTGTGACGCTCATCATGGGTGCCGATCACGAGCGAATTCGTGCGATTGCCGCCGAGCGATAGGATCAAGGCATCGGCACCCGCCATAGGCCGTGAAGCCAATCCATAGGTCGCGAGGTGGCCAACGTTGTCCAGCATCTCCAGATTGCTCACGCGGACCTGAGCACGCTGTAGCTGGCCATCGTCGCTCGTCGCGGTAATCTTAGCCGTGCCGACCAGATTCTGAAATCGCGGATCTATCACTGTGCCTACCGTGATGGCGGTGTAGGTGGTGTGGTGGCAGGTGGTGCTGCTCCGATTCCCTGCTGGATTGCCAGCGCGGTGTCGCCTTGGAATGCTGCTCCGAAGGTGGTCGGCTCAATGCTCAACGCCTCCAAGGGCATCAACGTCACATCGGCACGCGATCCGGCACCGCTGAGCACGAACACGACGTCGACGATTATCCACGTCTTGTTGCTGAGACGGAGAGACGGCAGATGCAGGGATGCGCGCTGGTTTGGCGTCCACAGATTTCCTGCGCTATCGGTCCAGCTATCACATGTCAGGGTGACCTGCTGAGATCGGCCATAGCGCCGCACCGCCTCCCATCGCGCACGGAGCAGAGCCAGCGGCTCGTTGTTGACCCACGGTTCGGCGACGATGTAGCGCGGCCGGAACCGCCTATTCGGGTCATTCGCCATCGTTGGATCGACGACGTTCGCGATAATCGAATTCGAAATTCCCGTTCCGGCGAGGTTGTTTACCGGCGAAAAGACCGGCAGGTAGTTCGAGAAGCGTTGAGCCGCGTCGTAAATCACACGAGCACTCTCGACGTTGATGCCCTCGGCAAACCCAGATGAGTGGCTGCGCTGTCCCGCCTTCTGGATCACGAGGTTGCCTTCGGCATCGTCGGTGACGAGCATCGACGCGAACCTCGACGCCTCGTCGATATAAGTAAATGGCGTGTCTCCGAGCGAAGTGTTGAAGATGGGGATAGCTGGACCATTCCCGTCCGGAGCCGCGACTGTGATGCTGTATGGGCGCGTCAAAGCTTCGACCATCGCCCGAAATGACACCGCCGATAGCTGCTGCGTCTCGCCGGGGAGGATCAGGGAGCAGTCGACGAGATCACCGCCCTTGCCGCGTCCGCTGATCCCGATCTGTGTCCCGCCGACGCTCGACTCAATCTCTAGCGTGTCGACGTAGCCGGTGATCGCCCTGACGCCGTCGACAAGGATCTCGCACGGCGATAGCGGGTTGATCATCGAGGCTCGGGTGCCCTGCCCTTGCGTCGTGGCCTGAAGCTGGAAACTCGACGGGAACCGCTCCAGTGATCGGACGATCTTGACCGCCTGCCAGTCGCTATAGAGTTCGCCACCGACGCTGATAGTGACCCGGCTCATCGTGCCAACGCCTTGAAGCTCGTCGGCATGAATGCGGGATGGCGAACGTCCGACCGTTCCACCAGCTCATCCGCGCGTGTCCCGTCGAGGTAGAGCATCTGCGCGAGGACGGGAGCCGGTAGCGGCTCTGGTGTGGTGACCTCCTGTAGCGGTGCGCGGTCGGTTCCACGGCGGACGATATCGCGCACGACAGCAGCTCGAAGGACGCGAAGGTCACGATAGACGTCATCCTCGGACCGGTCGCCCGCCCGCGTGATAGCGTCGTCGATCACCGGCTGCACGATACCAAGCACGGTTGCCGCATCGTCGCTCGATGCGAAATAGACCTCGCCGACCGCACGGCACATTTCGATGCACGCGATGCGGCTGATCAGATCACACGTCGCCACCGATGCCTCATCCGTGGCGGTGACCGTGGTAGCGGCGATCTCGGCATAGGTGCGGATGGTCTCGATGGGATCGGGATTGAGTGTGGCGATGGCCGCGACCACGCTCGCCACCGATCCACCAAATGTCTCGATGTCCGTGACCGGATCGGCCAGCAGAGCGTCGCGCTTGACGGTATAGGCACGCGCTGTCTCGGATTGCTGCGCGATAGCGGCACGGGTTGTCGTCACGCCTGCCTGCGTGCTCTTCCGCGAGCCAAAGGAGAACCGGCCGAAGCTCATGAGCGTGGTCAAACCGTTGGACACGCTCGGCACGATGCCACGGACGGCACTGATCAGGTTGCGGACGCTCTGGACGACGCTCCGACCCGTGCTCAGGATCGTGCGCACCGTGAGCTTGACGCGCTGTATGACAGCGGTGACGCGGCCAACAACCTGCCGAACGTTTCTGGCGAAGGTGCTGACGGTCGAGAGGATGGATTGATCGGCGGCACCGAGGATCTCCGATGCCGCATTGGCGACACCGGGAAATTGTTTCTGCGTCGTCTCGACAAACTCAAGTTGCAGGGTGACAAGGCCGCCCCCGCCAACGAACTCGCCGAGGACGCATGAGGTAAGCGCGACATACTTCGAACCGAGTGACGGATGGACCAATGTCCCACCACCCGGCTCCTGCAAAGCCTTGAGCAAGCCATCGCGCGAGGAGTCACCGCCACCAAATCGCGAGAGAGAGGTTAGCTGGTTGATCCGATCACCGATGGCACCAAGCCCGGCAAGGCTGCCATATCCATCGCGGTTTAGATTGACGTAGCCGGAGAACGTATAGACGTTTGTGCCACCGCCTATGTCCTCGACATAGACCGTGTCACGTTGCGGATACTCGTGGAGAGCTGTGCGGCGCCCGGTCCGGACCGTTGCAGATGTTACACCGAATTCGATGCCGCGAAAGCTCGCGGGCTGTAGATCGTCTTTCCAACTCATGTCTGTATTTAGGCCAACGGGAACGCAGGGGCGATTGTCGGAGCACGCGACATCGCGCGCACACCGGGCGCATTGCTGCGCGTGTTGATGGTCGTGCCCGCAGGAACGCTGCCCGTGAGATTGACGACCACATCAACTCGACCGGATGGACCCATCGACTGCGGACCGATCAAGCCTTGCCCGGTCGGCGCGGTGCCCGGCGCAGGACTTGGCGCGGTAGGTGTGCCTGCTGCGGCACGGCGACGACGCTCGATGTCCGCCGCGATCTCGCCGCGACGCAGCGCCTCGTTGTCCCGCTCGCCTTGGCTTCGGCCGGTATATGGCCGGACATAGCGAAGCGAAGCCTGTGCAGCAGCACCACGGGCATCCGGCTCGGCTTCGACCGCCTGTCCTGCCCCGCGCTCGGAGCCGCGAAGCTCGCGAACAAGGAAGTCGAGCTGCTGTTCCATGGTCGCGGCGGTCGGGTCGACACCCATCTGCGCGATGAACGCCTGCCTGCGCGGACCATTCCACTGGAGCAATCCAGCCGATCCGCCATTCCCATCGGTCGGATTGTCCGCATTCGTGCGACCGCCAGATTCGGCGGTGATGTTCGCGGCGAGGCCGATGGCTGCGCTTTCCGACAGGCCACGGGCGATCAATCCTTCGACGATCTGATCCTGCCTTGCCGCCAGATCCCCGGTTGCCGGGCGGACGGGAGCAACACCGCCGGGTGTGAGGTTGGCACGACCGGCCGATCCGATGTTCCCGTTCATCTCGGCGCGGCGTTCAGGCGTAATGGGATTGATCCCTTGGCTGACGCCATAGGCGACGGCGCCAGCAACCAGCAGACCCGCGACCCACGGGTTTGCCGCCGCAAGCACGCTAAGGCCACGGACACCCGCCACAACGCCACCTAGGGCCGTCCCCAGACCTGTCATGCGGGTGATGGCGGACGCGGCGGCAACACCGCCCAGCACCGTCACCAGAGCGGTCATCTTGGCGGCGCCATCCTCGGTCGATCCATCGCCTCCGGTGATGGCCGAGATAGCTCGCGCCACGGACCCGAGAGCCGTCGCCATGCCATCGAGCATCCCGGCGACATTTTGAGACAGCCACTCGCCGTTGAGTTCGATCCACCGGCTCATCCCGCTGATGATCGGCAGCAGGACCGGTGTAAGTGCCGTGCTGATCTTGGTGCCGAGACCCTCCACGGCGACGCCAAGGCGGCTCTGTGCCTGCCCCAACGCGGTTGCGGCGGCAGCCTGTGCGGAGGTGATGCCCGCGCTGCGTCTGCCTTCGTCGAGATACTCGCGCATAGCCTCCCGGCCGCGCCGCAGGATCGGCAGCAGATCGGCACCGGCACTGCCGAACAACTCGGTCGCGAGAGCACCAGCTGCAATTGGATCGCGCATCGCCGCGAACCTAGCCGCGAGGTCGGGAAGAGCCGTGTCGAGGTCGACCGCACCGCTGCGGATGGCGGACAGGCTGTAGCCCCATGTGCTGAGAATGCGGGCGGCATTGTTGTTTCGACCCCACGCCGCGTCCTGCATCGTCGTGCGAAGGTTGATGATCGCGGAGGTCGCCGTCTCCGTGCTGACACCACCGATGCGCAACGCGGCCGAGAACTGGCGCATCTGGTTGCCGGTCAGGCCAATTGACGCGCCTGTGTTGACCGTCTGGCGTGTGAGATCGGAAAATTGCGTCGTGAGGCGCGCAAGACCGCCAATCGATGCCGCTCCGGTGATCGCGGCGAGTGGTGCCGCGACGCTCGTGAGCGCGGAGCCGATCCGTCCACCAATCGAAGACAACCCACCCAGCGCGGTTCCGAGGCGTGAGATGCCCGTCGTGTCACCGAGCTTCGCCATCGCAGCCGACAGACCCCGGACGGGTGCTGTCGTGCCTGCGATGGATTTGTTGATCTTGTTGAGTGTTGCCGTAGCGCGGTCGACGACCGATACGACGACTGCGGTGCTCACGGCGATTGCATCTCGACATTAGCGACGCGATGTTGCGCCGCTTGGATTACTTTTGCTTGGTCAACCCACCATCCAAGTTCGGTCCCGGTGAGCGCATCGATCACCTGCGGCGACCAGTGATAGAACCACGCCACATGGGCACGGAGCGTCAACCAGCCGTCTGGCCATCTGCCAAAAAAGATTCGACGAAGACCTGCGCCTGACGGAACTTTGAGACGGGGAGCTTCTCAACGACGACGGGATGAATGTTGGCGGCGGCGGCGATGAGGTAGATGCCCTGCTCGGCAACCGGCTTCTTCTGGGCAGCAATCAGCTCGCCCATCGTCGGCTCACGAACGACGATGCGGTCGTAGCGGTTGCCGTTGTGCTCGATTGGTGCGGTAAGGTCGATGGTGAGAGTTTTATCCATGATCAGGACTCGATGATCTCGGCGCCGAGGAACGTCACGGCGAAGGTGGCATCGGCGGCATTGATTTCGACTGCGTCGATCACGAACAAACCAGAACCGGAAACCGTCTTACCGTTCGCGAGGCGCGCGATAACGGTCACATCGGACATCGCCTGCCAATCGGCGAGGCTGGAGCCACGATGATCGCGGATGTTGACCGAGATCCGGCCGTGGAATGCCGTCTCACGGTATTCTCCCTTCGCGCCGCTGAGGGACAGAAGCTCTTCGCGGCGCCAACCACCACTCGAATAAGAGATGGTGTCGACTACGTCGTAGTTTACGCCATCGACACTGAACGCGACGGCACCGGCAAGCTTGGTAGACATAAACAGAAGATCCTTGGATTGATGAAGCGCAGTGCGCGGTCACTCTATTTAGCGAGTGACCGCGTTGCCGGTGATCAGGTGGACTTCGTGAAGCTGGCGCTCAGCGCAATGACGCGCAGCTGACCGACGATATCGGCAGGCCAGTAAATCTTCACGAGGCCATTGCCAGCAGCCTCAACGATGACCTGTTCGGCGAAGGTCTTCGAATTCTGCACGATGCCCGCACTTTCAAGCGCACGATACTGAGTGATGATCGCGGCCCGAATGATCGAAGGCGACACGGTGTTGTTGTTCGTGCCGACGCGGGTGTCGTCGCTTACGAGACGCTTTCGGGCATACTTCGTCGAAAGATCACGCAGAACATACTCAAATGAGTATTGCAGACACGCGAGCGTCTCGACGTCGAGGTAGCTGTTGTCCTCGATGCCTGCCGCGGTGCGCTGGTAGGTGCTGATCACGCGCTCGACGTTGACGCTGCCGTCATCGCCGAAGATCACCGTCGAGACACCATCGTAGAGCAGGCTATTCCGCTCACCGAGGGTGAAGCGGGCGCTGATCGGCGGTGCCATGATCCCGTTTGACCTGCCCCCCGCCGGTCCCTCGATCATTGTGAGAGCCCTTGGGGTTGATAGTTGATCTCCTGCGCCGACGGTAGCGGATGGCCGGCGGAGATGTTCAGGTTTCGCAGCCGGCCATCCGCGGGGTTCAGCCGCACCGCCTCGGGGGTGAGGCCGCCATGGGCCGAGTGCGGGCGCACGTGATTGTAGTCGATCCGCCAGCGCTCGATGACGGCGCGGGCCTCGGCCAGGGTGCTGAAGACCTCCTCGTTCAGGCACTCGTCGCGGAGCTTGCCGTTGAAGCTTTCGACGAAGCCGTTCTGCTGCGGCTTGCCCGGAGCGATGTAGTGCCAGTCGACGCCGGTGCGGTTAGTCCATTCCAGCATCGCCCGGCTGGTCATCTCGGTCCCGTTGTCGCTGACGATGGTGTGGGGCCTGCCACGCCGGGCGATCAGGATGTCCAGCTCGCGGGCCATGCGATGGCCGCCGATCGAGGTGTCGACGACCAGGGCCAGAGCCTCGCGGGTGAAGTCGTCGACGATACACAGGATGCGGAAGCGCCGGCCCCAGCTGAGGCTGTCGGCCACGAAGTCCAGGCTCCAGCGCTGGTTCGGTCCGTCCGGCAGGGCCATGGGCGCGCGCGTCCCCGTGGCCCGCTTGCGGCCCCGTCGGCGGCGCACCGCCAGGCCCTCCTCGCGGTAGAGCCGGAAGAGCTTCTTCTTGTTCATGCTGACGCCCTCGCGCTCGAGCAAGATGCCGAGCCGCCGGTAGCCGAAGCGGCGTCGCTCCGCCGCCAGGGCCCTCAGCCGCTCGCGCGTTTCGCCGTCGCCCGGATCGGGCAGGCGGCGCACCGTCTTAGGATCGATCTGGACCAGCCCGCAGGCCCGCCTCTGGGACAGGCCGCGCTCCGTCATCAGACGAAGCACGGCCGCCCGGCGCGCTGCAGGCCCGATCAGTTTTTTCCCAGAAGATCCTTCAGCGCCGACACGTCCAGCATCGACTCCGCCAGCAGCTTCTTCAGCCGCCGGTTCTCGTCCTCCAGCGTCTTGAGCTTCTGGGCGTCCGACACGCTCATGCCGCTGTACTTCGCCTTCCACCGATAGAAGGTCTGCTCGCTGATCCCGTGCCGCCGGCATACCTCCGCCGTTGGGCTCCCAGCCTCCTGCTCTCGCAGCACGCCAATGATCTGCGCTTCGTTGAACCTGCTCTTCTTCACGTCCGTCTCCTTGGATGACGGACTCTCACTCAAATCGAGGGATCAGGAAGGGGGCAGGTCACGTTCAGACGGATCTGCGTCACCGGGATGCCGGGGTCAGCACGCAGGCTGGTGGCGCAGGCAGCACCGAACGCGGCAGCCCAGCGCCAGACCGGCGACGGAGAGCCGTTGAAGCCAACCACCGAAGTGTGCTGGTCATTCCGCGCCGAGCCGAAGGTTGTGAGGGTGCCAAGCGTGCCACGGGTCGCGCTGAAGGCATGGCCGAACAACTTACGATCCCATGCCCACCGGCCAGTCGTGTCATCCATGAACGACTGAATGCGGTCGAGCGAAACAGAGTCGCTATACGGCATCACGACATAGTGGAACTTCATGTCCGCCAGATTGGCCACCGGCGTGGTCAGGACCGGGTTGAGCGCACCACCCGCCAGAGCCGCAGCCGAGAAGGCCACGGTGATGCCAGCCGGTGCGATCTCGCCAGCGAGCGATCCACCGTAGTTGAGGCTCATCTGGACGTCGTTGCCGACCAGTCCGCCGTGCGCGTAGGTGATCGTCAGTGGGGTGCCAGCCGCAATGGTGACCGTCGTCGCATCGGTCGCGAGAGTCGGCGTTGCGGCGTTGCTGAGCGCGAGGGTCTTGGTGAGCGCACCCACGGTGAAGGGCAGTGGCTGGTTGCAGAGCGCGGCAAGCAGGCGGGTGATGACCACGATGCTCGTGTCGCCAACCTGCACGCCAACCCGGTAGGCAACGCCTGCGATGTAGATGGCGATAGTGCCCGCGCTGGTTGCCGTCCCGGTGATCGTCACCGTGCCGCTCGCCTTCGTCGCGGCGCCTTCATCCGCGACCGGCAGAAGCCACAACTCACCGAAGGAGTCGTTGGAGCGATAGGTCTCGACCATCTGCGCCAGCATGGACCCGCGACCGACTACCGTGACCGCATGACCGACGCCTTCGGACCGGATCGGCACACCGGCAGCGGCGGTGCCGGTGCTGAGCATCTGTCCGATGAGCAGCGTCCGCTGATTTTCAGAGCCGGTATTGGCGCGGCTCGCGTCGACCTCGGCGTAGACACCGGGCACTCGATTGGACGAGGGATACTGCTTGAAACTGATAGCCATGGTTTGAGTTGATCCGAACCTAGATTGATAGCTCTATTTAGTCAGAGCGTTTCCGGTTCGGTGTGCGCGCAGCAGGAGGATGACCGACAATCACATCACCGTCTTTGATGCGACGCATCCAGAAGTTTGTGTCCTGAACTTCGGCGCCAATTGCAGGCAGCATATCACCTGATATTGGATCGCGGATTGTGCAGCCGGGTGCGGGATATACGTGGATCATGTGTTACCTGTTTCAATTCTTGCTCGTGCGAGGACAAGTGCCTCGTCTGCGGGTGAAGTGCCGTCACTCACGACGCTAAGTTCCGTCGCGGTCCAGTCTTCGGATGGCGGCTGATATCCATCTTCGTCGGTGATGGTGATCGTCTGTTTGAACTCATAAACGTAGATGATGCGGGCACGGTCCTGACTCTCAAGACGCTCGCCTTCGTATTCGATGCCACGCGGTGCTCGCACTGGTTCAAGTCGCCAGTTAAGCAATGCACGAAGCAATTCCCAGCGCACCGAACCGACCGTCGTCACCGCAGTCTGGCCCCGGCGATCCGCACGGTTGTCGAGCGCGACCACGACCGCGAACGACTCATCGACCGATTGATAGAGACCGTTAAGCGACTGGCTCGCGGATGCGGCTGCACCGATTGGCAGCACGTAAGCGGCTGGCATATTCAGCCATGCCTGATCGGTGGCGGCTTCCATCTCAGCTGCGCCTGCAACGCGGTTCGAGAAGCTCGGGCAGTTGGCGCGGATGTGGCTGATGATGGTGTCGATGTTCATGTGAGCTTGCCACGCAGAGGGGTGAGTTTGATGCCCGCTTCGACCGAGGTCTTCAGGCGATCATTGATCGATGCCGAGCGTGCGGAGAGTGCCGCCGACATGAATGGCCGGGGCTCAAGCACGCGCTTGCCCGGACCCTTGGCGCCATCTTCGAGGAACCGGGAGTAGAAGCGTCGAGCACGAACGGCGACGCCCTCCCCGCTTTTGAAAACGAAGACCTTGATGCTTTTCGAGAGCGCACCGGATCGACGGCCGGGTGGATTGCCTGCGGTCGACGGTCCGCCGCGAACGAGACCACGCGCAGCACGAGCAATCTCGTTGCCGACCACGCGCATGCTTTTCCGAAGCTCACGCTTGTCGAAGGACAGGACCGACAGGCCGGTCGTCTTGACTTCCATCCGGATCATGGGTTGTCGAACCGCTCCAACTCGCAGAACAGCGCGACGAAACGCTTGCGGCCCTCGATTTCCTCGGCACGGCGAACGCGGAAACGCTCGGTGCGGACGGTGCCATCTTGGAGGGTCGTGTCGCGGAACACGTAGTCGACCATGTTGGCGTAATCGATCCACCGCACCGCGATGCGATGCGTCAACTCGTTGCCCAACTGCTGGCCTAGATACAGCGTGATTGCGCCGACTGGACGAACATCGGCGTAGACGGTGCGCGTGCCCTCATAGATTTCGGTGATGCCCGTGGTCATGTTTGGCGTTTGCTGATTGATCCGCAGGCGCACTGGCCAGCGCATCGAGCCGATATCGTCTTCTCTCGCCATCGGCTTATCGACCGAATGTCATGAGGCGGTATGGATTGAGCAGATTGCGGATTGCCTGCGGCATCTCCACATCGCCGTCGCCGCGATGCTCGTAGAGGTGAGCGGTCATCAGCAGGATGGCATTGCGGATCGAGGCCGGGATCGTCGCTGGGGTGTCGCCATACCCGGCCACGTAATCGACCGTCACGGTGTCCGCTGGTGTGCGATCATGGATCGTGAGCCGTGCAGGCTCCGCGCTCATGTCGAGCCGGTAATCATCCGCCATCAGCACCGTCGTGACCTGCATAGGCGACGTGACGGAGACCGTGGTCACCGTCTGCATCGGTGCGCGGGGGATCTCCAGAGCGTGGCGGAAACCATCCGGGAGCAGGCGGATCACCGAGGCCGATGACCATCCAAGCGCGTAGCCGGATGAGTAGGTGGTGATCGCCGGATCCGATGGGGTGTAGGTGACCCGCATGGTGCGTGTGATGAGCGCGCGGTCGAGGAGCGTCTCGGTCCAGTCTATCGCGGTCTCGACGTAGCTGGTGATGAGAGCATCGTCGTAGTCATGGTCGACGCGGAGATGAGCCTTGGCGACCGCGATCTCCACGGCAGGGACGGCAGGTAGAGTGAGTGCGCGATAGCGACGATACATCGCGTCAGCCCTTCGTCACGCGGCGACGAGGACCGGACGTCTTCGATGCGGCTGCCGTGGCGATGACGGTTTCGGCTGTCGGTGCGACGCTTGGCGCAACCGCGCGAGCAACACCCGCTGCGATGAGGCGATTGGCTTGATCGGCGGTGAACGCGTAGGACGTGCGTAACCGTCATCTGGCACCCACCTTGCGGCGCGGGCGTCTGATGGTGCGCTGTCGCGGCTGATGTCGCGACGGGGATTGGGATGGAGATCGA
>LNFM01011436.1_pt1 | contig 23689 bp, 21 predicted proteins | sample 596031 | NCBI WGS metagenome assembly LNFM01 (sample SAMN04254537, study PRJNA301005) | activated carbon metagenome | isolation source: dual media filters at the Ann Arbor, Michigan drinking water treatment plant | place: USA: Ann Arbor | reverse complement strand
AGGTCGGCGTCGGGCAGGGTGCGCGGCAGCACCTTGCCCCGAGCGGCCTTGTAGAGCATGGCGGCAGCGGTCAGCAGCAGCGCCACGCCCAGGGTGTGCGTCATGACCGACTGGACCTGCGGGCTGGCCGGGCCGATCCGGTGCAAAACCCCAAGGGTGATCAGGGCGGCCGGGATGCTGCCGGCACACAACTGGCCCACCACGCGCCAAGGTACCAGGCGCTGTTGTGCCAGGCTCCAGGTGCCGCCGGCCTTGGTGACGGCGGCGAAAAGCAGGTCGGTCCCGACCGCCATGTAGGGCTTGATGCCGAAAAAGAAGATCAGGATCGGCGTCATGAGCGAACCGCCGCCCACGCCGGTCAGGCCGACGATGAGTCCCACCGCAAAGCCGGCGGAGATGAGGGCGAATTCGGGCATGGGTCGCACTGTAGGTGCGCAGACTTAGATCGCAAACGACTTTTTAATCATTGATTTATTCATAAAATGGAATATAGAAAGGCCGTGGTGGCCATCGAACCGCAGGTCGCCGGTTGATGGACGGGACCGGCGTAACATCGGGGCCATGCTGAAACAGCGCATTTACGTCAGCGTGGTGGGGTTTTCCGACGTGGAGCGGCACGCTCTGAACACCATTTTTCGACTCTCCGAAGAGCGTGAGTTGTCGTACGCGCCCTGGGTGCCTCTGGTGGCACCCGGTGCCACGCCCCCGTTGATGACGGCCGAAGTGGTGCTGGTCGATGGCGAAAGCGCGGAAGCCGTGCTGTCGCACGCCAAGGAAACGCCCACGGGCCAGCGTCTGATCTGGATCGGCCCCGACGCGCCGGACCATGCCTGGCGGGTGATGCAGCGCCCCATCCAATGGGCCAACGTGTTGCACGATCTGGATGCGGTCTATGCGGCGCGCCAGGTCGACTCGGGCTACCTCGACCTGGATTTCACCTCACCAGCACCCTTGGGTGCCGATCCGATGTCGCCGCAGCCACCTGCCCGCCGTGCTTTGCTGGTGGGCACCGACCTGATGGAACGCGAAACCCTGCGCATTCGTCTGACTGCGGTGGGTGTGCCGGAAATCGACGAGGTCGGCAACACCGAGTCGGCGGTGGAGCTGATCGGTCGCAATGCCTATTGCTGTGGTGTCCTCAACCTCGACGACCAGCATCTGGACGCCTGGTCGCTCGCGCGGCTGTTCGCCGACAGCAACCCGCAAGCGCTGACCATCGGTCTGAGCGAACACGCCGGCCCGCTGGCGGCCTGGTGGAGCCGCCGCCGCGTCCGGCGCGACACCCAGCGCGCGGGCATCACCGCTCTGCTGTCGAGGCCTTTGCAGAACCAAGACCTGTTGCCCTGGGTAGACCGGCTCAGGCTGGAGTGAAGGTCCTGGCGGGTTGGCGCCGGGCCTGTTTCCAGGCAAAACGTGCCGGGTCCAGCGCCCGCACCAGATCCTGCTCCGCCGCGGGTCCCTCCGTGGGGGATCCGTCCATCTGGGCGGCCAGCTGCGTGGCACACCAGTGAGACAGCGTCAGTCCCCGCGATCCCAATGCACACAGCGTGTACAGCCCTGGCCAGCGCGGCGTGTCGACCAGCGCAAGCCGGCCTCGCCGGGCACCGGCCTGCTCCATCTGGGCCTGCAAAGCCGACAGGTGAGGCACCGCTCCCATGAGCGGCAGGCGGTCCTGCGAAGCGCATCGCACCCCGGCCCAGCCCAGCAGTTCACCGCGAGCCAGCGCGCCACGCAGTCGTTCGGCCGCCGTGGGGCAGAGGGATTGCAGGCTCGTCGCATTGCTCTGGTGGGCCTCTGGGCTGATGGCGGTGTGCGTCTGGCCACGCTCGTAGGTCGAACCCATGGTCCAGATGCGCTCCGGCCATTCGGGCGGCAGTCCGCTGTCGCGGTACTCGGGCACGAACACGCCGTTGTTGCGCAGCGGTCGGGGCGCCAGTGGCTCGCCGTCGAGTGCGGCCAGACTCATCTGGCCCTGCACCGGGTGTAACGGCAGCACATCGCGGCTCAGCAAACCCGGCGAGGCGGTGAGCAGATGGAGGCTTCCCAGTGCAGCGGTCACCGCCACCACCGGTGCTTGCGCCAGCAAGCTGCCATCGGCCGCCAGCGCTTGCCAATCGGTTCGGTCTGTACCCGATGTCGGCACCAGCCGGGCCACCGAGGCGTTCCAGACCGTGTCCAGGCGGGTCATCTGGCTTGCCTCGGTCAGCCAGGCCTTCACCATCGCCGCGGGCCGCACCAGCGCCGCCGGCCATCGGCCTGGATCGTGACCCAGGTTGTCCACCTCGCAGGATTGCCAGCCGCTGCCCTCGGGAACGAGGCGTTCAAGCTCGGCACGCATGTCGGACACCCCCAGGGCCGAGAGCCGTGACAGCGGGGTCGGCGCCCGCGTGACGTGAGGGCTCAGCATGCCCACCGGCAGGGCCGAAGCGGCCCTGGCCGGCCCTCTGGCAGCGTCGACCAGCGTGATGCGCCAGCTGCGGCGGGCCAGGGCGATGCAAAGCGCCGCGCCGGCCAAGCCGGCACCGATCACCAGCGCGTGGCGTTCGCGGGAAGGCGGGATCAAGACCGGGCCGGCGGGTGCCGGGAGCACCCTGCCGCGGGATCAGGACGCGCTGGGCGGCGGCACATAGCCGGCGGCGGCGTCGGCGCCTTCACCAAAGAAGTGTTTTTCCATCTGGCGGGCCAGGTATTGGCGGGCGCGCGCGTCGGCCAGGTTCAGACGGTTTTCATTGAGCAGCATGGTCTGGTGCTTGAGCCAGGCCGCCCAGGCTTCCTTGCTCACGCCTTCGAAAATCCGTTTGCCCAGCTCGCCGGGGTAGGGCGGGAAATCCAGACCTTCGGCTTCTTTGCCGAGCTTGATGCAGTGAACGGTGCGTGCCATGTGGGGGTCCTGTCTTAGACGAAACTTCGTCTGTTCAAAATGAGAATTGGTTCGTTTCGAAGCGGATGGGTTCAGGGCATCATGCGCCTGCGGTGCCCGGGACGGCGTTCCTGGGGCATACCGACAACCATCCTCGACTGTATCAATGAATGTTGCGCGGCGCCTGACAGCACCGATGCCGGGCGGTGCACTCGGGTCTGGTGCGTGCCAGTGACCTAACGCAAAGTTGACCCATCGCAGGACTTTTACAATCAGGCGCTTTGTCCACGCGTCTGCACGGTCGGAAAACGCCCGGTGCTTTTGCGTGGTTTGCTCCAGGCCCAGCCCGAGGGCTGCCTTCTTTTTCATCAAGACCACATGAGTGCATTTCTGGAAGAGCGCGTGTTGAGCGTGCACCACTGGACCGACCGGCTGTTCAGTTTCACCACCACCCGCGACCAGTCGCTGCGTTTTTCCAACGGGCACTTCACCATGATCGGCCTGCGCGTGGACGGCAAGCCGCTGCTGCGTGCGTACAGCATCGCCAGCCCGAACTACGCCGATCACCTGGAGTTCCTGAGCATCAAGGTGCCCGACGGCCCGCTCACATCGCGCCTGCAGCACATCCAGGTGGGTGACACCATCACGGTGGGCCGCAAGCCCACCGGCACGCTGCTGATCGACTACCTGCTGCCCGCCAAGCGCCTGTACCTGCTCGGGACCGGCACCGGCCTGGCACCGTTTCTAAGCACCATCCGCGACCCCGAGACCTACGAAAAATTCGAGCAGGTCATCCTGATCCACGGTGTGCGCGAAGTCAAAGAACTGGCTTACCGCGACTACATCGAGAACGAACTGCCCAAGGACGAGTTCCTGGGCGAGATGGTCAGCAAGCAACTGCTGTACTACCCCACCGTGACGCGCGAACCGTTCAAGCACCAGGGGCGCATCCCGGTCTTGCTGGAGAACGGCACCATTGCCAAAGAACTGGGGGTGCCCATGCTCAGCCCGCTGGAAGATCGCATCATGATCTGCGGCAGTCCCGAGATGCTGCGCGACCTCAAGGCCCTGGCCGAAAAGCTGGACTTTGAAGAAGGCAGCACCAGCCGCCCGGGTGACTTCGTGATCGAACGGGCCTTCGTCTCCAGCTGATCGGGGCCGATCGCACCGGAACTTGTGCCCGAACGCCGGGTCAGGTTCTGGGTCACCGGGACATTCCCCGTTCCATCACCCAGTTTCATGCCGACTCCTTTCCTTCCGATCTCGCTGCTGTCCTTGCTCGACCGTTTCCCACGGCGCATCCTGGCGTTCACGGCATTCGCCTGCGCTGCCTTGCTGGCTTACGGGCTGTACCTGCAGCACGCGGTGGGGCTGGACCCTTGCCCGATGTGCATCGTGCAGCGTTACGCGCTGCTGCTCGTGGGTGTGTTGGCCGCCATCGCGGCCGCCCTGCGTGGGCGCCTGCCCTACACAGTGGGCCTGGTGAGCATGGGTGCGATGGCCGGTGCGGGTGCTTTCGTGGCAGCGCGGCAGAGTTTCCTGCAGTGGTACCCGCCCGAGGTGCTGACCTGCGGTCGCGATCTCTACGGCATGATCGAGTCGTTCCCGCTCAAGCGTGTGATCCCCATGGTGTTCAAGGGCAGCGGTGACTGCTCCAAGGTCGACTGGACTTTTCTGGGGCTCACCATCGCCAACTGGTCGTTCCTATGTTTTTCGGGCATCGCCGTGTTGGCATTGATGCTGTCGATGCGCTTGCGCCGCGCCTGAGAGTCGCTTCAGGGAATGGCCACCGGGGCCAGGAACTGCCCGGCTGCGTCAGTTGATTGCATGAGCACCATGACACGGTCGACCGAACCAACGCCGGCGAGGTACTCACTGCCGTAGATCACGAGGTCGATGCGGGCGTCCCGATTGACGTCTCCCACGCCCACGGCCCTGGCGTAGATGGGCAGTGCTGTGCTCGCCGTTGGGGCAAAGTGCCCCGCGCTGTCCTGGATCATCAGCGTCAGCTGGGACTTGATGATCGAGAAACCATCGCTGGTGGTGCCTTCGGGATAGGTGCCGACAAACACGATGTCCGGGCGCCCGTCGCCATTGAGGTCGGCCACGGCCTGGTCATCGCGGCCCTTCGTTGTGTCCACCGGCATTGACGTCTCGATGGGCGCGGCCCAGATGCCGCCCACGTTCTGCAACATGAGCCGGATGCCCGGTACAGCTCTTTCATCGAAGCGATTGAAATAGGCAACGGTGTCCGGGCGGCCGTCCACGTTGAAGTCATTGACGGCCAGGTGTCCCGCTGATCCATAGGCAAACGTGGTGACTGGGGTGGTGGGCCCGAAACCATTCGCACCCTGCAGGGTAACGCCGATCGTCGTGTCGTAGGAATAGTCTGGGCGGATCGCCGAAGCGTAGGCGGTGCTCAGGTCGGCCCGGCCGTCGTCATTCAAGTCGACGGCCACGACCCTCGTGACAGACCCCGGCATGGAAATCTCCTGTGCCGTGAGGAAAGATCCCCGGTGAAGGGCGTCTTGCGGCAGGACGATCACCCGACGCGAGTCCCGATGACTGTCTGACAAGGCGATGTCCACCACCCCATCGCCGGTCAGATCGGCCACGTCGAGGTCGTACGCGTTGGCACCCGACATCAGCTTGACGGGGAGGCGGTAGCGGCCCGGGTTCTGCGCATCCTGAAGCAGCAGCCAAGCCCCACCCGGATGGATCTCTTCCCCCCACACCGTCGTGGGCTCTGCGATCACCAGATCCAGCCGTCCGTCACCATCCACATCGGAAGCTTTGGCGGTCCAGGCGCCCATGCCTGTCGTGTATTCGTCGGCGGGCGCAAAAACGCCTGTGCTGGTTTGCCGCCGGACCTTCACCCGACCTTCAAACACGCCCTGGCTGATGCCCAGATTGGCCGTGGTCACCACGTCGGGAAGACCGTTGCCGTCGATGTCCTCCACCAGAACAGAGGTTTCCACCCACAAGGGAAAGAGCCAGTCGGTTTCTTCGTCGCCACCCCCGCCACAACCGGTGAGCAGGGCCATCGTCAGCGCCGTGAATGCACCGCCCCAAGGGAACCGATGGATGATGGGATGAAACGCGATCATGTTCTTATCCAGTTCGGCGGCTGGCCCATCGGGGTTCGTCAAGCGACAGGCTGAGCCTTGAAACACCGCCGCCCTAACACCCGGCGCTTCACAAAATCGCACCACCCGGACGCTCGCCACGCTCGTACACCACGTGGGCACGACCGACGATCAGCGAGTCCAGCGAGCCCAGGTTCTTGGAGTCCTTGTTGGTGTACGGCAGTTTCTGCAACAGGTAGCGCATGGCGTTGAGCCGCGCGCGTTTTTTGCAGTCGCTCTTGATCACGGTCCACGGCGAGTCGGCCGTGTCGGTTTCGAAGAACATGGCTTCCTTGGCCTGGGTGTAGCTGTCCCACTTGTCCAGAGAAGCCAGGTCGATGGGGCTGAGCTTCCACTGTTTCAGCGGGTGGGCCTTGCGCTCCTTGAAGCGGCGGCGCTGCTCGTCGCGGCTGACCGAGAACCAGAACTTGATCAGGTGAACGCCGCTGCGCACCAGCTGGCGCTCGAACTGCGGCGTCTGGCGCATGAATTCCTGGTATTCGTCTTCGGAACAGAAACCCATGACCTTTTCCACCCCGGCGCGGTTGTACCAGCTGCGGTCGAACAGCACGATTTCGCCGGCGGTGGGCAGGTGCTGCACGTAACGCTGGAAATACCACTGGCCGCGCTCCACGTCGCTCGGCTTCTCCAGAGCCACCACGCGCGCACCGCGGGGATTGAGGTGCTCCATCATGCGTTTGATGGTGCCGCCTTTGCCGGCGGCGTCGCGCCCTTCAAACAGGATCACGATGCGCTGTCCGGTCTCTTTGGCCCAGGCTTGCAGCTTGAGCAGCTCCACCTGCAACAGGTATTTCTGCGCTTCATAGACTTTGCGCGAGAGCAGGTTTTTGTAGGGGTAGGCGCCGCTGCGCCAGTCCTTGTTGAGTTGCTCGTTCGGGTCCACCTCAGCGGCTGCACCGGTGCGTTTCGAGGCTTTGGTTTCGCCACGCAAGAGCTGGCGAATGGCCTTCGCGTCGTCGGGCGCCGAGCCTTCGAGAATGGCTCGCAGCGACTCGGCTTTCTCGGCCTTGGTGTTTTCCGGTCGCGCAAGGATGTCGCGCACCGCGGCCAGCTGGCCGGCCTGACGCGCCGAGACGACCTGCGTCACGGTTTTCTTCCGGATGGTCTGTGGCTTGCTGCTGCCGGTCGTGTCGCCCAGCGCCACGCGCCGCGGGCGTTCGGCGGCTTTACGGGAAGGAGCGGATGGGCGGACGACCGATTTGCTGCCTGCACCGGGACTGGATGCGGAGGCACCCGGGGTGAGATTGCTGCGTTCTGTCATGGTGTTTTCACCTGTGTGTCACTGAACCTGCCAGTATCGGCAGCTGAGGCCCGACTGGTTTGATTTTTGTCAAATCACGCCGTGCAACAAGGCCATCAGCCGAGTTTTTTCACCAGCACCTGGCTTTTGCGGTCCCAGTTGTACTTGCGTTTGCGGGCCTCGGGCAGCCAGTCGGCTCCGACCTGCACGAAACCGCGCTTGATGAACCAGTGCATGGTGCGGGTGGTAAGCACAAAGATGCTCTGCAGGCCCTGGGCCTTGGCGCGAGCCTCGATGCGTTTGAGCAACCGCTCACCGTCGCCCTGGCTCTGGGTGTCTGGCGACACGGTGAGCGCCGCCATTTCGCCGGTGCGTTCTTCGGGATAGGGATAGAGCGCGGCGCAACCGAAGATCACGCCGTCGTGTTCGATGATGGTGTAGTTGCCGGCGTCGCGTTCGATCTCGGTGCGATCGCGCTTGACCAGGGTGCCGTCTCTCTCGAAGGGTTCGATCAACGCCACGATGCCGCTGACGTCGTCCATGCCGGCTTCTCGAACCGATTCGAGCTTCTCATCCACGACCATGGTGCCGATGCCATCGTGGGTGTAGATCTCCAGCAGCAGTGCGCCGTCCACCGCAAAGGGCAGGATGTGGCTGCGCTCCACGCTGGCCTCGCAGGCCCGGATGCAATGCTGCAGGTAGAACGCAGCGTCGGTGGGCACGGTCGCCGATGGCAGGGCGGCGAGCATGCGTTTGGCATCGGCCAGCGGCAGTTCGGTGTCGATCTCGCTGTCCGGGTCGCTCGCGTCGATCCGGATCCCCGGGATCTCGGTCAGGAACATCAGTTTGTCGGCCTGCAGCGACACTGCCACCGAGGTCGCCACGTCTTCCATGGTGAGGTTGAAGGCTTCGCCGGTGGGTGAGAAACCGAACGGCGAGAGCAGCACCAGCGCGCCCATGTCCAGCGTGCGCTGGATGCCTTCGGTGTCCACCTTGCGCACCAGGCCCGAATGCAGGAAGTCCACGCCGTCGATCAGGCCCACCGGGCGGGCGGTGATGAAGTTGCCCGAGATCACGCGCACCGTGGCACCGGCCATGGGCGTGTTGGGCAGGCCCTGGCTGAAGGCTGCTTCGATCTCGTAACGCAGCTGGCCGGCGGCCTCTTGAGCACAATCCAGTGCCACCGAATCGGTGATGCGCATGCCGTGCGAATACTTCGCCTCGTGGCCCTTCAGGCGCAGCTGTTCGTTCACCTGGGGCCGAAAGCCGTGCACCAGCACCACCTGCACGCCCATGCTCTGGATCAGCGCCAGGTCCTGGGCGATCAGCGGCAGTTTGCCCGCAGCGATCGCTTCGCCCGCCACGCCCACCACCACCGTGCTGCCACGCAGTTTGTGGATGTACGGCGCCACCGAGCGGAACCAGGGCACGAAGGTGAAATTGAAGACGTTGGACATGGTGGGTCAGGTGGGGATCAGGTGGAGCTTGTCGGAGGGCAGCAGGCGGGTGAAATCGCGGTCAAAGGTGCACAGCGTTTCGCCGAATTGCAGGACGGTGGACGCAATCCACGCATCGGAGATCAGATTGCCGCTGGCCTGATGGGACAGGCACAGGTCGCGAAGGCCGGGCCAGGCCGCCCCCGAGGCCTGATGGCTCACACCAGGGCAGGCCAGCAAGGTGTCCACGAAAGCCAGCACATCTTCCAGCGCGTCGATCTGCTTGAAAACACGGGGGTTGGTGGTGACCCGCACGAACCCGGTGACCACCATGCCCAGCAGCACCAGCGACGAGTGTTTGAATGCGGCCTGGTGGACGGCGTCGTTCAGCCAGGCCCGTGCTGGGCTGTGGTGGGGGTGATCTGGGCGGAAGGCCGCGACCAGCACATTGACATCTGGCGTCATGCCACCCGGCCCGCGTGCTGGTCCGCGTCCATGGCGTCCAGCATGGAGCGGTGGCTGTCGGGGTTGATGCCCGGCATGAGGCCGCCTTGGGCCTTCGAGACCGGCAACGCCGGAATCACCACGGACCCTGAGCCAGCCGGTTGCGCGTAACTGGCCACGAACTCGCGGATTTTGGCGCTCAGCGAGGTGCCTTCCTGGATGGCCTTGATCCTGGCCTGCTTCACCAGGTTTTCGTCTAAAGAAATGGTCAGGTTGGTCATGGAAATCTCCTGTCGGGTCACCCGCACCAATCGCACGAAAACACGTGCTGCACGTGAACCTGTGGCTGCGATAATACCGCCGTGATCGAACCTGTCAAATCTCCAGCCCCAGCACCCGCGTCGCGCGCGCCGCTGACCATCGAGTTTCCCGAAGCCTTGCCCGTCTCGGCCCGCCGGCAGGAGATCGAGCACGCCATCCGCGACCACCAGGTGGTGATCGTCTGTGGCGAGACCGGATCGGGCAAGACGACACAGCTGCCAAAGATCGCCTTGAAGATGGGCCGGGGCCGCCTGAACGCCAAACCGGGCCAGCGCGGCCAGCTGATCGGCCACACCCAGCCGCGGCGGATCGCGGCCAGCAGCGTGGCCAAGCGCATCGCGGAGGAGCTGAAGACGCCGCTGGGCGAGGTGGTGGGCTACAAGGTCCGGTTCCAGGACCGGTTGAGCAAGGATGCGTCGGTCAAGCTGATGACCGACGGCATCTTGCTGGCCGAAACGCAGACCGACCCCGACCTGCGCGCCTACGACACGATCATCATCGACGAGGCGCACGAGCGGTCGCTCAACATCGACTTCCTGCTGGGCTACCTTCGCCAGCTGTTGCCGCGCCGGCCGGACCTGAAGGTCATCGTCACCTCGGCCACCATCGACGCGGACCGGTTTGCGCGTTACTTCGAATCGAAGAACGGACCCGCGCCCGTGCTGATGGTCTCGGGCCGCACCTTCCCGGTGGAAGTGCGCTACCGCCCGTTTGAAGAAAGCCGCGAATACGACCTGAACAGTGCGATCGCCGACGGGGTGGACGAGCTGTGGCGGGGTGGGGCAGGCCAGGGTGGCGACATTCTGGTGTTCCTGCCGGGCGAGCGCGAGATCCGCGAAGCCGCCGACCACCTGCGCAAGCACCTGGCGCACCAGCCGGCGCTGCGCAACGCCGAGGTGCTGCCGCTGTTCGCGCGCCTGTCGCAGGCCGAGCAGGACCGCATTTTTCAAGACCACAGCGGGCGGCGCATTGTGCTGTCCACCAACGTGGCCGAAACCTCGCTGACGGTGCCGGGCATCCGTTTCGTCATCGACGCCGGTCACGCGCGTGTCAAGCGCTACAGCTTTCGCCAGAAGGTGGAGCAGTTGCTGATCGAGCCCATCAGTCAGGCCGCGGCCAACCAGCGCGCGGGCCGATGCGGCCGCGTGGCCGACGGCATCTGCATCCGCCTGTACGACGAGGCGGGCTTCAACGGCCGACCCCAGTTCACCGACCCGGAAATCCTGCGCAGTTCGCTGGCCGGTGTGATCTTGCGCATGAAGGCGCTGAACCTGGGGGCGGTGGAAGATTTTGCGTTTCTGGAGGCGCCACAGCGCCGTGCCATCACCGACGGCTACCAGCTGTTGTCCGAACTGGGCGCGGTGGACGAAGCCAACGAGCTCACCCGCATCGGCCAGACGCTCAGCCGCCTGCCGCTGGACCCGCGCGTCGGCCGCATCCTGCTGGAGGCGCAGCAACGCGGCGCACTCGACGAGGTGCTGGTCATCGCATCGGCGCTGAGCCTGCAGGACGTGCGCGACCGGCCGCTGGAAAAACAGACCCAGGCCGACCAGGCACACAAGAAGTTCGACGACGAGAAGAGCGAGTTCACCGGTACGCTCAAGCTCTGGAAGTGGCTGGAAGACAGCAAAGGCGGCCACGGGACCGACCACAAGCTCAGCCACCGCCAGTACGAAAACCTGCTGCGCGAGAACTACATCAACGTGCGGCGCGTGCGTGAGTGGCGCGATATCCACAGCCAGCTGCACACCGTGGTGGCCGAGCACAAGTGGGTCATCAACGCCGCGCCCGCGTCGTACGAGCAGCTGCACCTGTCGATGCTCGCCGGGCTGCTGGGCAACATCGGGCAGAAGAACGACACCGAAGACTGGTACCTGGGTGCGCGCGGCATCAAGTTCCACCGCCACCCGGGTGCCAATCTGAGCAAGAAGCCCGGTCGCTGGATCGTCTGCGCCGAGCTGGTGGAAACCGCGCGCCTGTTCGGCCGCGGCATCGCCAACATCGAACCGCAGTGGCTCGAACAGGTCGGCGAGCACCTGCTGAAAAAGCAGATGCTGGACCCGCACTGGGAGAAGAAGGCAGCCCGCGTCTCGGCGCTGGAGCGCGCCACGCTCTACGGCCTGGTGGTCTACCACCAGCGGCGGGTGGACTACAGCAAGGTCGACCCGGCCGGCGCGCGCGAGATCTTCATCCGCGAAGCGCTGGTGGGCCACCTGCACGAGGACACCTGGGACAGCAAGCTGCCCTTCCTGGCCGCCAACCGCCGCACCGTGCACGAGGTGCAGGAACTGGAACACAAGGCGCGCCGGCAGGACGTGCTGGTGGACGACGAGCTGATCTACGCTTTCTACGACCAGCAGGTGCCCGCCGAGTTGAGCAACGGCGCGGCCTTCGAACGCTGGTACCGGGACCACAGCCGGGACAACCCGAAACTGCTGTTCCTCACCCGCGAAGAACTCATGCGGCACGAAGCCGCGGGCATCACCACGGCGGCGTGGACTGCGCCGTGGCTTACCTGCACGAGCCCGGCGACCCGCGCGACGGCCTGAGCGTGACGGTGCCGATCTTCGCGCTCAACCAGGTGAGCGAAGACCGTTGCGACTGGCTGGTGCCCGGCATGCTCAAGGACAAGGTGCAGGCGCTGCTCAAGACGCTGCACCAGCGCCCGCGCTCGCGCCTGGTGCCCTTGCCCGCGACCGCCGAACGGATGACCGAGGCGCTGTGCCAGCCCGAGGCGTTTGGCGCTGGCAACTTGATGGACGCGCTGTTGAAACTGGTGCGCCAGGCCACGCAGCTCGACATCGCGCGCAACGACATCAAGGTCGACATGCTCGCGCCCCACCATTTCATGCACCTGCGCGTGGTGGACGAACACGGTCGCCAGCTCGGTCAGGGCCGCAGCCTCGCGGCACTCAAGGCCGAGCTGGGCAGCCAGGCGCGCGGTGCGTTCCAGGCACTGGCATCGCTGAAACTGGGTGCGCTCGCTCTGCAGCGAGACAGTGCGACCGTCCCCGCACACACCGCGCCCGCCGCTTCACGCGCCGGTTCCCAGGATGGCCCGGGTCGCCAACCGGGCGGCCAGCCGAAGGCGCGTGCTCCGTTGGACGTGGCCCAGTCACCGGCAGCCCAGCCCGCCGGGGCGGGCCAGCGCCACACCAGTTGGGATTTCGGTGAACTGCCCGAGCTGATGGAAATCCGCAAGGGCGGGCAGACGCTGATCGGATTTCCCGCACTCTTGGACCTGGGCGACGCGGTGGGCATTGAGGTGTTTGACGAGCCCGAGGTGGCAATGGCGCGGCACCGCGAGGGCCTGCGGCGTTTGTTCTCGCTGCAGATCAAGGACGCGCTGAAGTACCTGGAGAAAAACCTGCCCGGTTTGATGAACATGGCCACCGCTTACATGCTGGTGGGCAAGTCCGACAGCGGTGCCGGTGGCGGCACGCTCGAAGAGTTGCGCGGCCAGATCATCGAGCTGGCGCTGGACCGTGCTTTCCTGGCCGACCCGTTGCCCACCGACGAAGCGGCGTTCAAGAAGCGGGTGGACGAGGGTCGTGGGCGGCTGACGCTGATTTCATCCGAGATCGCGCGCAACGTGGGCCTGATCCTGACCGAATACGCTGCGGCCGCGCGCAAGCTCAAAGACAGCCGCCCACCCGCCGATGTGGCGACCGACATCACAGCGCAGTTGCAGCGCCTGGTGCCCAAGCGTTTTCTGCTGACCACGCCCTACGCCCAGCTGCAGCACTTTCCACGGTACCTCAAGGCGGTGCAACTGCGGCTGGACAAGCTGCGCAGCGACCCGGCGCGGGACGCGGCCAAGCTGGCCGAACTGCGCCCGCAGGATCAGCGCTTCTGGCGCCTGGTGGCCGAGCGCAAGGGTGTGCAGGACGCGCGCCTGCAAGAGCTGCGCTGGCTGCTGGAAGAGCTGCGCGTGAGCTTCTTTGCGCAAGAACTGCGCACACCGCAGCCGGTGAGCGTCAAGCGGCTGGACAAAGCCTGGTCGCAGCTCGGCAGTTAGCGCCAGCGTTCAAATCGGCTTCCATTCGAGGCCAAAGCCATGCGAAGGTTCTGGATGCCCATGCCGGGCTGTGGCCTGGATCCCCCGTTCGGTGAGATGCACCGGGCCCGCCAAAGGCCCACCCCAACGTGACGAATTGGCCAAACGGGTTGACAGCGTGCACGGCTTTGGGTCTCATGTGCTTGCGCGGCGCATAGTCCGAGAAGCCGCCAACACAAAGGGGTGAACGGATGGACCGGAGAACGTTTGTGGAGTCGTGTTCGGCGGGTGCGGGCGCCGTTGCCATGGCCTGGAGCGGCACCGCCTGGGCGGCCGATGCAAGACCCCGCGCCTACGTCCGCGCGCTGCTCGTGGATGAACTGGGCGACCCCATCAAAGCCGGGGCGCTCAAGCCGCAGACCAACTATCTGTTCCACTATCCCTTTGAAGCCACGCCGGTGTTTTTGCTGGACCTGGGCAAACCCGCGCCGCCCACGGCGCTGCGAACCAAGGACGGCAAGCCCTACCAGTGGCCCGGGGGCGTGGGCCCGGGGCGGCGGCTGGTGGCCTTCTCAGCCATTTGTGCGCACAAGCTGGTCTACCCCACCCGGGAGCTGAGCTTCATCAGCTTTCGCAAGGGTGCGGTGGCCAATCCCAAGACACCGAGTCACGGCAACGACCTCATCCACTGCTGCGCCGATCACAGCCAGTACGACCCCGCGCGTGGCGCGCAGGTGCTGGGTGGTCCGGCCGAACAACCCCTGTGTGCGGTGCTGCTGGAGCACGACGCCAAGTCCGACTCCCTGACCGCCACCGGCACCCTGGGCGGTGAACTCTTCGACCAGTTTTTCCAGAAGTACGCCATGAAGCTGGAACTGGAGGTGGGCAACAAAGCGCGCCAGACCGTGGCGCAGCGCAGCACCGTGCGCGAGCTCAGCCAGTTCTGCCGCAACCCGGTGCGGTGTTGAACCGGCCTTAGAGCCGTGCCAGGCGGCCCAGCGCTTCGCGCAGGGTATCGTCCCGCTTGGCGAAGCAGAAGCGCACCACCTTCTGGTCGAACCCGTCGCCATAAAAGGCCGAGAGCGGGATGGCTGCCACGCCGATCTCGCGCGTGAGCCACTGACAGAACTCGGCTTCGGGCAGGTCGCGCTCGGCCACCGTCAGGTTCTCGATGCCCACGCACTGGAAGTAGGTGCCCTGCCCGGGCAGCAAGCGAAAGCGCGTGGCGGCCAGACCGTCCCGGAACAGGTCGCGCTTGCGCTGGTAGAACGCGCTGAGCTGCAGATAAGGTGCCGGATCGGCCATGTAGGCAGCCAGGGCGTGCTGCACCGGCGTGTTCACCGTGAACACATTGAACTGGTGCACCTTGCGGAACTCGGCGGTCAGGGGCGCGGGCGCCACTACGGTGCCGACCTTCCAGCCGGTCACGTGGTAGGTCTTGCCGAAGCTGCTGACGATGAAGGCGCGTGCCGCCAGGCCGGGAAAACGCGCCGCGCTCTGGTGCGGCTGGCCGTCAAACACCATGTGCTCATACACCTCGTCGCTGATCAGCAGGACGTCGGTGGGGGCCAGCAGATCGTCGAGCTGGCGCATGTCGGCATCCGACCAGACCTGGCCGCTCGGGTTGTGCGGGCTGTTGATGATCAGCGCGCGGGTGCGCGGCGTGATCGCGGCGCGGATGCGGTCGAAGTCGGGACGGAACGTGCCGGGGGTTAGCGGCACGCGCACCGCCACGCCACCGGCCAGTTCGATGTTGGGCACGTAGCTGTCGTAGCAGGGTTCGAGCACGATGACCTCGTCGCCCGGGTGCACCACCGCCAGGATGGCGGTCAGGATGGCCTGTGTGGCGCCGGCGGTGACGGTGATCTGCGTGTTCGGGTCGCAGGCCAGTCCGTAGAGCGCCTGCATCTTGCCCGCCATGGCCTGGCGCAGCGCCGGCACGCCCGGCATGGGCGGGTACTGGTTGTGGCCGGCCTGCATGGCACGGGTGACGGCATCCAACAGCGCCGGGTCGCAGTCAAAGTCGGGGAAGCCCTGGCCGAGGTTCACCGCCCCGACCTCGGCGGCGAGGGCCGACATGACGGTGAAGATGGTCGTGCCCACGTTGGGCAGGCGGGATGTGACCACCGGGGTGCGGTTCTCGTGGTTCATGGGCATCGATCAGATGTCGTATTGGTGGCCTTCACCGGCCATGGCCTGCAAGATCAGGTCGCGAGAGAGGCGGTCGCTCAGCAACTCGGCGAACCGCAGCACAAAGTGGCGCAGGTAGGTGCCGCGCTTGAAAGCCACTCGCGCCAGGTTGTGGCCAAACAACTGGGCCGCCGGGCGGGCCACCAGGTCGGGGGTGGCGTTGTCACCCTGCATGGCCATTTCGGCCACGATGCCCACACCCATGCCGAGCTTGACGTAGGTCTTGATCACGTCCGAGTCGATGGCTTCAAGCACGATGTTGGGTTGCAGGTGGCGCAGCGCAAACGCCTGGTCGATGCGGGTGCGGCCGGTGAAGCTGGGGTGGTAGGTGATCAACGGCACCTGGGCCAGGTCTTCCAGCGTGATGCGCTCGCGCTGCAGCAGCGGGTGGTCGAAGGGGAGCACCAGCACGTGCTGCCATTCGTAGCAGGGCAGGGTGACCAGCTCGGGGTAGTTCACCAGCGATTCGGTGGCCATGCCGATTTCGGCCACTTCTTCCATCAGCATCTTGGCCACCTGGTCGGGCGAGCCCTGGTGCAGGCTGACGCCCACCTTGGGGTAGGCCTGCCGCAGCGCGGCCACCGGGCCCGGCAGCACATAGCGCGCCTGGGTGTGGGTGGTGGCGATCGACAGCGTGCCGCTGTCCTGCGCCGAGTACTGCTCGCCGATGCGCTTGAGGTTGTTGACCTCGCGCAAGATGATTTCAATGCTCTTGAGCACCTGCTGACCTGGTTCGGTCACGCGCTTGATGCGCTTGCCGTGCCGGGTGAAGATCTCGATGCCGAGTTCGTCTTCCAGCTCGATGATGGCCTTGGAAACGCCGGGCTGCGAGGTGTGCAGCGCCTTGGCGGCCTCGGTCAGGTTGAGGTTGCGGCGCACCGCTTCCTGGACAAACCGGAACTGGTGCAGGTTCATGGAGCCACTTCCAGGGCGATCTGCGCCAGCAGGGCGGTCAAACGCGGGTCTTCCCCGGCCGTGGGCAGTTGTTCAAAGCGCACCTGGGGGTGGGCGGTGCGCAGCGCTTGCAGCAGCAAGGGCAGATCTTCGCGGGCGTGTTTGCCCATGCCAAAGAACAGCGGCAACACCCGCACCTGGGACGCACCGGCGGCCACCAGGCGGTCGGCCGCGGTGGCGATGTCGGGCTCGCAGAGTTCCAGGTACGCGCACGCCACCGTCGCTGCCGGATCGGCCTGCGCAATTTGCTGCGCCACGGACTCCACCGGTGCCCGCCAGAGCGGGTCGCGCGACCCGTGGGCAAAAACGATCACACCGAGCATGTTGTCATCTCCTGAGCACCAGCCACCCGAAGGCACCGAGCGAGACCACCGAATAAATCATGGCCGGCGAGGCCGCCGCCAGCCAGGGTTGCCACTGGTTGAGGTTGCCGATGTAGCCGAACACGTTGTTGAGTAAGAAGAAGCTGATGCCCGCCATGACGCCGCCGAAGACGTAGCCCGTGATGCCGCCCGAGCGGAAATGCAGGTAGGCAAACGGCAGCGCGAGCACCACCATCACCAGGCAGCTCAGTGGGTAAAAGACCTTGCGCCAGAACTCGATCTGATAGCGCTGCGCGGTCTGTCCGTTGGCCTCCAGGTGCTGGATATAGGCGTACAGATCGGTGGTCCGCATGCGCTCGGGTTTGAGCAGGGCCACCGACACCATCTCGGCGGTGATGCTGCTGGGCCAGCGCAGCGTGTCCAGTTGGTTGCTGGCGATGCGGGCGGAGGCGAGACCCGCGGTGTCGAACTCGCGTCGCAGCACCTGGTTCAAGGTCCAGGACTCGTCGGTTTCAATCTGGCCGGTTCGTGCCTGCAGGGTGGAGACCAGAAAACCCTGGTTGTCGAATTCGAAGATGCGGACGTTGTCCAGGCCACCTTGCGGCGTCATGGCGCCGACGTTGACCGAAAAGCTGCTGTAGGTCTGGCGCTCCTTGAGCCAGGCACCGGTCTGGCCCAGGCTGATGCGGCCCTGGAAGTTGGCCTTGAGCAGTTGGGCCGTGCGGTCGGCCATGGGGGCCACGTAATCGCCCAGGGCAAAGGTCAGGGCCACGAAAAAAGCGCCCAGGCCCAGCAAGGTGCGCAGGGCCCGCCAAGGGCCGAGGCCGCTGGTGCGCAAGATGGTGTACTCGGATCCTTGGGCGAGCCGAGCCAGCACGAACACCGTGCCGATCAGCACGGCGATGGGCAACAGTTCGTACACCCGGCTGGGCATCAGCAGGCCGACGTACAGCAGCGCACGCGGCAGGTCGTACACCAGCGCCGGATCCAGCGGCGAAGCCTTGCCCAGGGAGGGGAGTTCTTCCACAAAGTCGAAAAAGAAGAACAGCGAGAGGAAGGCCAGCAGCACAAAGGCCACGGCCACCAGGATCTCTCCGTAGATCAGTCGGCGTATCGTCTTCATGCGGGTTGTGCTCCAAGCGCCGAGGACCGGGCGCGCCGCGCCGCGAGCCAACCGCGCAAGCTGATGTTGTTGTGCCGCTTGAGCAGCCACAGAGATGCCAGGACAAACACCGACCCGTGCAGCAGCAGCATGAATGTGCCGAGAGACACCAGGTTGGAGGCCACCCAGTTCTGTCCCAGGTTGAGCAGGTTGAAGTAGAAGACGAAAGCAAACAGGGTGAAGAACAGGTTGCCTCCGCGGCCCGCGCGCGGGTTGCCGGTGGTGGCGGCCAGGGCGATCAGCACAAAATTGAAAGCCGCGAGCGGCATGCCGATGCGCCAGCCCAGTTCGCCCAGATGGGCCTGGGTAGGCTCTTCAATCAGCTGCCTGCTGGGCCTGGCTTTGAGGCCGAGCCCTCCGGCCGAGATCCGGGCCGAAGACCCCACCTGAACACCGTACAGCTCGAATTCACTGACCTTCATGCTGCCCTGGTCGGGATCGGTTTCAAGGCGCTGACCGTTGTTGAGCATCAGCATTTGTTGTTCGCCCACCCACTCGATGCGGCCCGATCGGGCCGACGTGATGGTTTCACGGCCGTCCGGTTCGGTGCTGGAGATGAAGATGTTGCGCCCCTCGGTGCCCGCAGCGGTGTCCTTGTCGATGAAAAAGACGCGGCGGCCGCTGGACGATTCCTGGAACTGCCCGGGTGCGACACGTTCCAGATCGCCGCGGCGGGAAAAGCGATCGCGCAATTCTTCGGTCTGCTGGTTGGCCCAGGGCCAGACGAACAGCACCATGAGGGTGATCACCAGAAGGACCGGCCAGGCGAAACGCAGCACGGGTCCGGCAAAGCCGCCCAGCGAACGCCCGCTGGCCAGCCAGATGATCATTTCACTGTCGCGGTACATGCGCGAGAGCGTGAACACGATGGCGATGAACAGCGCCAGCGTCAGGATGGTGGGCATGCGGCCGAGCACGGTGTAGCCCAGCACCAGCATGACCTCTTCCGGGTTGACGCTGCCCCGAGAAGCGAGCCCCAGGGTGCGGATCAACAGGATCGTGAGCACGATGGTGAACAGCACCACCAGCGTGGCCCCGAAGCTTTGCGCCAGCTCTCTGCGGATGGAGGAATGGAATAACATCGAATGCAATCTGGATGGCGCAATTATGAACTTTGAACTCAAATCCCTTTCCGTCTCCCAAGCCGCGCAACTCGCGGTGGACGCCTTGCTGGTGCTGGTGCCCGATGCGGTGCCTGACGCACCTGCCAAAGAAGCCTGCGCGCTGTCTGCGCTGATCCGCGAGGCCTCGCGGCGTGGTGACCTGGAGGCCGGCGTTGGCAAGAGCCTGTCCTGTTACCGCCCGGAGGGCATCAAGTGCGCCCGCGTGGTGCTGGTTCGCACTGGCGATGGCTCGGCCAGCGCGGTGCGCAAGGCTGTGGCGGCCGGCATGGCCGGACTCAAGCTGCCTGCGGTAAAGAAAATGGCGCTGGTGCTGAGCCTGCTGCCAGAGAGCGATGCGGCGGTGCGCGCGGCCATGATGGCTTGCGCCGATACCACCTACGTGTACACCAGCACCAAGCCTTCGGCCAAGTCGCGTGCCTTGCAACAGGTGGTGGTGGGCGTGGCCCGAGTGGCCCAGGTGCGCCAAGGCTTTGCGGTGGGCAAAGCCCTGGTGACGGGGGTGGAGTTTGCCAAGGAATGGGCCAACCGCCCGGCCAACCACGCCACGCCCAGCATGCTCGCCGACGCTGCCCGAAAGCTCGGTCGCCAGCCCCACCTCAAGACCGAGGTGCTGGGCCCGAAAGAAGTGGCCGCGCTGGGCATGGGTTCTTTTCTGGCCGTCGCCCAGGGCTCGGCCGAACCGCTTCGCTTCATCATCCTGCGTTACAACGGCGCGCCCAAATCGCAAGCGCCGGTGGTGCTGGTGGGCAAGGGCATCACCTTCGACACCGGCGGCATCTCCATCAAGCCAGCGGCGGAAATGGACGAGATGAAGTTCGACATGGGTGGTGCCGCCAGTGTGCTGGGCACCTTCGCTGCCCTGGCCGATTTGCAGCCCGCCATCAACGTGGTGGGCCTGATCCCCAGCTGCGAGAACATGCCCGATGGCCTGGCAGTGAAACCCGGGGACGTGGTCACCAGCATGAGCGGCCAGACGATCGAAATCATCAACACCGACGCCGAAGGCCGACTCATCCTGTGTGACGCGCTCACCTATGCCGCTCGCTTCAAGCCACACAGCGTGGTGGACATCGCCACGCTGACCGGCGCCTGCGTGATTGCGCTGGGCGCGGTGCGGACGGGGTTGTTTTCTTCCCGCGACGGACTGGCCCAGTCGTTGCAGCAGGCGGGCGAGCAGGCGCTGGACCTGTGCTGGCGCCTTCCGCTCGACGAAGAGTACGCCGAGGGCCTCAAGTCGAACTTTGCCGACATGGGCAACGTGGCAGGCCGTGCCGGCGGTGCCATCACCGCCGCAAAGTTCCTGCAGAAGTTCGCCAGTGAGCTCCCCTGGGCTCACCTGGACATTGCCGGTACCGCCTGGAAGAGCGGCGCAGCGAAGGGGGCCACTGGCCGGCCGGTGCCTTTGCTTTTGCAGTACCTGCTGGATGAAGCCGCTGCCATGCAAACCAGCAAGGCCAAAGCCTCGTCTGCCGGGCGTCGCAAGACCGCTTGAGGCGCTCTTCGCCATGGTGCACGGCCTGAAAACCTGATCGTTGGCATGACCGAGGTCGCCTTCCATTTCAATGCGCCAGAAAAGGTGGCTTATGCCGGTCGTCTGCTGCGCAAGGCCTACCTGAAAGGCGCACGCCTGCTGGTGGTGGCCAAACCTCCGGACGCCGCTGCCCTGGACCAGTTGCTCTGGACGATGGCTGCCACGGAGTTCGTGCCCCATTGCCGTGACTCGGGCTCGCCGGGGATGCGTGCTTTTTCACCCATATTGATCGCCAGCGGACCGGTTCCTGAGGACTTCACCGCCGATGTGTTGCTCAACCTCACGGAAGAAATGCCGACCGGCTACCTGCGTTTCGGGCGGGTGATCGAGGTCGTCACTCTGGATGAAACGGACCGCCGGCGAGCCCGTGATCGCTGGCGCCAGTACAAGTCGGCGGGACTGGAGCCACAGCGGCACGATCTGAAACTCGCTGGCTGATCCGCGACGCCAGTCCGCACCGCGACGGGGATCTGTGGCTAATGAGGCATTCGTTGACCTGATGAAGCCCCGGGCAAACCCTTGATGGCCGTCGAGACTTGACGGGTGAATGAAATTCCTTGCTTCTTTTGGAGTATCTTTATGGGTGTGGAGAAAAAGTTCCCTCCGCATTCCAACATTCATTCCTTTCCGAGGATACCTATGCAACTGAATCTGAAACTGGCCGTCATCGCAGCGGCCGTCGCCCTGGCCGCTTGCGGCAAAAAAGAAGAGGCTGCGCCTGTGGCCGCTCCCGCAGCTGCGCCTGCAGCCGCCCCGGCACCAGCCGCCGACGGCGTCATCAAGATCGGTCACGTAGGCCCCACCAGCGGTGCCATCGCCCACCTCGGCAAAGACAACGAAAACGGCGCCAAGATGGCCATTGAAGAACTCAATGCCGCTGGTCTGACCATCAACGGCCAGCCTGCCAAGTTCGAACTCCTGGCCGAAGACGATGCCGCCGATCCCAAGCAGGGCACCGCTGCAGCCCAGAAGCTGGTGGACGCCAAAGTCGCTGGTGTCATCGGTCACCTGAACTCCGGTACCACCATCCCGGCTTCGCAGATTTACAACGACGCGGGCATTCCCCAGATTTCACCCTCGGCCACGAACCCCAAGTACACCCGCCAGGGTTACGCAGGCGTGTTCCGCATGGTGGCTGACGACGTGCACCTGGGTGGCACGCTCGGCAAGTACGCCGTGGAGACCCTCAAAGCCAAGAACGTGGCTGTGATCGACGACCGCACGGCCTATGGCCAGGGCGTGGCTGACGAGTTCGAAAAAGGTGTGGCAGCAGCTGGCGGCACGGTGGTCGGGCGTGAATTCACCAACGACAAAGCGACCGACTTCAACGCCATCCTGACCACCCTGAAGGCCAAGAAGCCCGACGTGGTGTTCTTCGGCGGCATGGACGCCGTGGCTGGCCCGATGCTCAAGCAGATGAAGCAACTGGGCATCAAAGCTAAGTTCATGGGCGGCGACGGCATCTGCTCTAGCGAGCTGCCCAAGCTGGCCGGCGACGGCATGTCCGACGACCAGGTCTATTGCGCAGAAGCCGGTGGTGTCGAGGGTGAGCAGAAGGCCGGCATGGAGAAGTTCCGCGCCGACTTCAAGGCCAAGTACGGCACCGAAGTGCAGGTGTACGCACCCTACGTGTACGACGCTGTCAAGGTCATGGCCAACGCCATGGTGACGGCGAACTCGTCCGATCCGGCCAAATACCTGCCGGCTCTGAAGGCAACCGACTACAAAGGCGTGACCGGCAACATCGCTTTTGATGACAAGGGCGACATCAAGAACGGCGCCCTGACGCTGATGACCTACAAGGCTGGTGCCCGCACCACGCTGGCGGTCATTCGCTGATTGTTCGACGCTTAGGGGGCCCTCGATGGGCTCCTCACAAAGAAGGCCGCCCTCGGGCGGCCTTCTTGCTTTTCGATTCGAGCATGAGATTGCTCGACAGACAATCCAATCAGACGTCCACTCTGAATGCAATGAATCTCGCCGTTTGTGCGTTGCTTTGTAAAGGAGTGTCGTGAACCCGTTCGACAAGCTGTCAAATTGAATTGTGCAAAGGCAATTCGATATCGGCTTGCGATCAGCAGGGTTGGTGCAATAGGCGACGCACTGCCCCCCATTGGCACTGGATCGCTTTGGGACGCTCGGACCCACTGTCAGGATTCGATTCCAGTTTGGCGGTGGGCATTTCCCTGAAATTCATTGATGTTGAAATCCAGCGGTGGCTGCACTCAGAACTGTGGATGGCACCCAATCTGCAGTCCATAAGCGCATGGCCAGGCCGCAGCATCCATCTGTCAAGCGCAAGCCACGATCATTTGAACTCTTCCAGTGCCAACAAACCATTCCATAGAATCTGTTCTGTCCCGAAGGCCTTGCGGTATCAAACGTGATAATTTGTGACGGGTTGAAGGGTTTCGTGAAGAGATCTTAAATGGCTGCACAGGCTTGTCGTCGGTCTGAGATCATTCGGTTGCCTACAAATTGTTACGCGCATTTACTTGCTGTGGTCAGGTGAGTTTCCTTACTGCGATACTCGAACTCCGTTCAGTTTGCTCGTTTCGCCTTTTGTCGTTCAGCATCTGTTCGCCCACGGTCAGTCCAAGCGACACTGGTTTCCAATCTGGCGATTTCCCTGGCCATGTAGATTGGCACTCTCACCCACGTGACCCAAACATCCTTGACGAGCACTTTTTTAGTGAAGCCTATGTCCAGTCCAGCACATTCGATACCGCTTTCGCGTTATCGCCTTTCATGTTTATCGCTTTTACTTCTGTGTCTGGGGGTACTGACTGCCTGTGGCGGCGGAAGCGAAAGCCTTGGCGGCCAGCCTTCGCCTGCGCCTATGCCTGTGCCGGCAGTTCAGAAGCCGCCGGCACCTGCACCTGCACCTGCACCTGCACCTGCACCTGCACCTGCACCTGCACCTGCACCTGCACCTGCACCTGCACCTGCACCTGCACCTGC
>LNFM01004972.1_pt1 | contig 23691 bp, 35 predicted proteins | sample 596031 | NCBI WGS metagenome assembly LNFM01 (sample SAMN04254537, study PRJNA301005) | activated carbon metagenome | isolation source: dual media filters at the Ann Arbor, Michigan drinking water treatment plant | place: USA: Ann Arbor | reverse complement strand
GACGTTCTGCAAGACCGGTTCCAGTCGGTGAAGGTGGGCGGCGAAAAGCAGCGGCAACTCGTGCAGAAGGGCGTGTATTGCAACGACCGCCAGGTGCGCGAGAAGCACGTCTATCACGCGATCGATCGCCTGAACCCGCGCGCTGTGATCGAGGTGCGGCCGCTGCTGGCAGAGCAGGGTGATCTGCTGGGAGCAATGGCATGAACGCACCTTCCACCCACCGCATCGACGTGATCAACCTGCCAGACCCCCGGCAGAACTTCGAGGCATACCGCGCTGCCCAATCGAAGGCGAAAGGCCTTGGTCTCACGCTCGAAGAAATGATCCGGCGCGAGCTTGAGCAGCGCGGCATCGAGGTTCTGAGCTTTGTCACGTGGGACTACGGCACCCGAGCAGCAGTCGAAGTGCGGAGGCCTGCATGATCCGCGCCGCAATCCTTCGCTGGGCCCAAGCCCGCCAGCCAGACTTCGTGATCGGTGGCCACGATCGCCCGTACCTCAAGCGCCACTTCCTGATCCCGCGCAATCCGTTCTTCAACATCTACGTGCACCAGTTCCTGCGCAGCGATGACGACCGCGCGCTCCATGACCATCCCTGGGCTTTCAACTGCTCGTGGTTGCTGGAAGGCGCCTACATCGAGCACACGCCAGCCGGGAGATTCTTTCGCCGTGCGGGCGATTGGAAGTTCCGCTGGGGTGGTGCACCTCACCGCGTGGAGTTGTTCAACAAGCGCGAGTTCTTCGGCTACTCAGGCGCCGTAGTTGCAGAAGGGCAGCCAGAACCCTGCTGGACCGTTTTCATCACTGGCCCGCGCGTGCGTGAGTGGGGTTTCTATTGCGAGCGCGGCTGGGTGCACTGGAAGGCATTCACCGCCCCTGGTGACAAGGGCGCCGTGGGCCGGGGGTGCGACCAATGACCATCATTCACTGCGTGTCGATCAGCGGTAGCAAGGACAGCGCCGCCACGGCCATCCTGGCGCTGGAAACCCAGCCCCGTGAGAGCCTGCGCTTCATCTTCTGCGACACCGGCAATGAGCACGAATCGACGTATGACTACGTTCGGTACATGGAGAGCCACCTGGGCATCCAGATCACCACGTTGCGTGCCGAGTTCTCTCGCCAGATCGCCAATAAGCGCGAATACATCCTGAACAAGTGGCCCGCGAAGGGCGTGCCGCAGGCCGACTGCGACCGGGCTGCTGCCGCCATGGTTCCCACCGGCAACCCTTTCCTCGACCTGTGCATCTGGAAGGGCCGGTTCCCCTCGCGCCGCGCCCAGTTTTGCACCGAGCAGTTGAAGACGCTGCCCGCCACCGAGCACCAACTTGACCTGATCGACAGCGGCCAGTGCGATGCCGTGTGGTCTTGGCAAGGCATCCGCATGGATGAGAGCTATTCGCGCCAGTCCCGGATGCACATCAGCGGGCATATGTGCCGTTACTTTGGCGAGCAAGGCGCAGGCATCTACACCTACCGGCCACTGCTGCGCTGGACGGCCTTCGACGTTTTTGAAGCTGCCGACTGCTACGGCTTGAAGCCCAACCCGCTGTACCTGCAAGGCATGACGCGGGTGGGCTGCATGCCGTGCATCAACGCCGGCAAGGATGAAATTCTGGAGATCAGCAAGCGGTTCCCCGGTCATATCGACCGAGTGGAGATGTGGGAGATCGCCGTGGCTGCGTCGAGCAAGCGCCAAGAAGCCAGCTTTTTCCCCGACCCAGACCGTGACGCCCACCTAAACAAGCGCGGCATCCGCAACGTGGTGCAGTGGTCCAAGACCCAGCGCGGAGGCCAGCTCATGGACTTCATCCGAATCAGCGACGAGCCGAAGGCCTGCGAAAGCGCCTACGGACTGTGCGAATGATCTGCACCGTCTGCCGCCGCCCCCTGTTCCGCAGTGCAGTCGAAGGCCGCTCTATCGGCCCAGTCTGCGCGAAGCGTTCTGGGCTGACCTCATCCAAGCGCCGCATCGCCAGGCACGCTGATGCCGGGACGATGGATCTGTTTGAAGAACCGAAACCTGTGCAGGTGAACGCGTGACCGAAGTCCTCGATCTCCAACAAGACGCGGAGCTGGTTGACGATCAGCCGTTCTTCGCGCCCGCTGCCACCGACATGCTCGACGGCCTGCTGGGGCAGTACCAATCGCAGCGCCGCCGCGTGGAAGCCGTGGCCGCCTACATCAACGACCCCGAGACCATGGGGGCGACCTACTACTTCGTCGAGGGCAACCGCAGCAACGACCGCCACATGCCGTCGGCGCATCAGCTGTTCGAGCTCAAGGGCGCGCTGGCCGCGCTCAATGCCGCGTACTGGAGCAAGGCCCTGGCTCTGACCGACGTGATCGACCTGATGCCGCAGAAGCGCCGCACCGAGTGGCACGAGACCATCCGCAACCACACAGCACCTGAGTTCGAAGAGCAGACCGTGCGCCAGACCATCATGGACCTGCTGAACATGCGTTCTCAGTTCCTGGCCGAGCGGGTCGACGGCATCTTCCGCGGCTTGTCTGGTGAGCACGTCACCAACGCCCCCGAGGCGTTCGGCAAGCGGATGATCGTGGCGCGCGTGCTCAACGAGTACGGCAGCGAGGACTACCAGACCTGCGGCCTGATCAACGACTTGCGCTGCGTGGTGGCCAAGTTCATGGGGCGCGACGAGCCGCACCACGACGCCAGCAGCCAGGTGATCCGCCGCCTGAAGGGACGCTGGGGCGAGTGGGTGTCGATCGACGGTGGTGCCATCCGCATCCGGCTCTACAAGAAGGGCACGGCGCACATGGAGCTGCACCCCGACATGGCGTGGCGCCTGAACATGGTGCTGGCCCAGCTGTACCCCCTGGCCATCCCCGCGCAGTTCCGCCAGCGCCCGTTGCGCAAGTCCAAGACCGTGGAGCGCATCCAGCGCCCACTGCCGTTCGCCGTGCTGGACCTGCTGGCGAAGATGACGCCGGCCTACACGTTCGGCGTCGCGACGGCCGCCACACGTTGGGAGAAGCCCCGCCTGACCATCCCCAACACGCTGGCGTTCGGCTACGGAGACCGCGACAAGCACGCCATCGCCGAGGCTGAGCGTGTGCTTGCGGCCCTGGGTGGCGTGAAGGACCCGGACGGCCACTTCGTCTTCGACTACGAGCCGCGCGAGATCCGCGACGAGATCGTCACCAGCGGCTGCATCCCCGATCAGAAGAGCCACCAGTTCTACCCGACGCCCGAGCGCTTGGCGCGCATGGCCGTGGAGATGGCCGACATCAAGGATGGCCAGACCGTGCTGGAGCCCAGCGCCGGCATCGGTGGCCTGGCCGACTTGCTGCCGCAGGGCCTCACCACCTGCGTGGAGGTATCGCCGCTGCACTGCAAGGTGCTGGAGGCCAAAGGTCACGACGCGTGCTGCGCCGACTTCCTGGAATGGGCACAGCGCCCGAGTCTGTTGGGCTCCTATGACCGCATCGTGATGAACCCACCGTTTGACCGCGGCCAGTGGGCAGCACACGTCGAGCACGCCGCGCGCCTGCTGTCACCCGGCGGCCGTCTGGTGGCCATCCTGCCCAGCAGCGCAAAGAACCGCGACTTCCTGCCCGGCTTCAACAAGTCGTGGTCCAGCCAGTTCGATGGTGAGTTCGCCGGCGCCAGTGTGTCGGTGGTGTTCCTGACCGCAGAGAGGACTGCATGAACGGCCAAGCCATCACCCTCACCGATGAAGTGCAGGGCCACGCCATCGTCGCCAAGACCTTCTGGCCGTGGTGCCGCGCCCAGCTTCATGCCCATCGTCAGGTGGTCATCGAAGCCCGGCTGGCCGAGGATTGCAAGACCGACAAACAGCGCAAGTACCTGCACGGTTGCGTGCTGACCAACATCTCGCAGCAGGCCGTCATCAATGGCCAGAAGTTCCCGCTCGCCGTGTTCAAGGAGTGGTACCGCAACGAGTTCCTGGGCTTCAAGACCGTCACGCACCGCAACCCTTTCACCGGCAAGAAAACCCGTCGCCGCGAGCGCCAGAGCACCGAGAGCCTGGGCGTCAAGGGATATGCCGAGTACATCGAGCGCGTGATTGCCCACGCCAGCACCGAGCTGGGCGTCACATTCCCCGAGGAATGGCACGACCCCGAGACCGGCGAGATCTTCAGCCTGAAGGACATGACCCAGCGTCGTGCCGCGCGCGTGCGGATGAAAGAGCTGGGGGTGGAGGCGTGAAGCTGACCAAAGCACAGCGCGCGACCCTTCGCGAGAAGTTCGGCGGCCGGTGCGCGTACTGCGGCGAGCTGCTGGGCGATCGCTGGCATGCTGACCACATCGAGTACGTCGAACGCAAGATGATCTACGTGCCGGGCAAGGGTGCAGTCTGCACGGGAGAAGTGCACCGGCCCGAGCGCGACACCATCGAGAACCTGAACCCAGCCTGCGCGCCCTGCAACATCGACAAGCACAGCTTTGACCTTGAGACATGGCGCGGAATGATCCAGCGCAGCAACGAGGTGCTGGCGAGGGATGTGAGCACCTTCAGGCGCGCACTTCGGTACGGATTGTTGTCGCTCAGCTTTGAGCCGGTCGTTTTCTATTTCGAGCGGCTGGAGGCGAGCGAATGAACCGCACCCCCATGAAACCGGGCAAAGGCTTCCGCCGCCCCACGATAGAGCGCAAGCGCACGGTGCACACGCCGATCGCGCCCGAGAACCGCCGCGGCTCAATGGCGCCCGTTGTGGGAAATCCCATATCGGCCATCGAGAAGTTCACCTACGTGCGCAGTCGCCCGCTGCTGAACGCCATCAAGGCGCTTGACTGCCAGAACTGCGGCGCGGTCGGGCCCAGCGACCCCGCTCACTCGAACAGCTCATGCCACGGCAAGGGCGGCCGCATCAAGGCGAGCGACGTTTTCTGCGCAGCGTTGTGCCGCAGGTGCCATGTGGCCGTCGACCAGAGCCACACGCTAACCCAAGAAGAACGCCTGGACATCTGGACGCCCGCCTGGCGCAAGACCGTTCGCGAGCTGGTGCGCCGTGGCACCTGGCCACTCCACATCGCAATCCCCGACATCAGGAGGATGAATTGAAGAAGACCTCGAAGTACAGCAACAAGCGCCGAGTCACCGGGAACTCGTTCAACGGTGCCGAATGGCTCAACACCATCCAGCGCAGCCGAACCTACGCGGCCGACCCGATTCCAGGCTCAAACCTCGAAGGCACCTTGTCGGCCGCCGTCAGCACCGACATGCGGGTGCGTGACGCCTTCGCCATGTTGTCCAACCACCAGATGCCGCTGGACCCTGAGATGACCATGGACCTGCTGGCGCACGGCCTTTGCGTGGCCGTCATCCGCTCGCGCCAGATCCACCCGGACCTGGCCACGAACCCGGCGATGCCCATCCTCAACGCCGCGTCGCAAGGCCTGCAGCGCGCCATCGACCGCTGGAACACCAACAAGGCCTGGGGTCTGGACGGACCCGGGCGCCAGGCCATGGAAGACGCCATCGAGATCTACGCCGAGATCCTGCGCAACAGTTCGCCGGCCCAGATGACCTTGGCGACCAAGGAGCGCGAGCGAATCCTGCGCCAGATCGACCCACGGTTCAAAGATGCAGTCACCTCATAGGCAACGCCTGAAAGCCAATGAAAGCAACACCATGAGTTCATCCGAAAACATGACTTTGAAGCAAATTCAACGGGAAAAGTTGGTTCTTGAGGGGGCAATCACGGACCTGCTGGCGACGTTTCAAAAGCGCACAGGCATTTCGATCTACGAGGTCAATTTGCGTTTTCAGAGCTATCAGCACATCAGTTCCGACAGGCCTTTGAAGCTCCTAACAGGCGTGGAAACGGAGGTGCAGCTTTGAGCATCCATCACCAGCAGCAGCCTTTCGACCTTGACCGCATGTGCGCCGAAGCCCGGGAGCGCCTGCGCGCCGAGATCGATCACAGCGCCAGAAAGGCTCACTACGAATGGGCGAAGGCCTGCCGTGAGCGCGCGTATCGCGATGCGATCAGTACCGAGATTCAGAAGCACTTGGGAAAACTTCTTCGCAGCCTTTTCATGGATATGCAGTTCACTGGCCACACGCAAGCTGGCGGATACGTCGAATACAAAACACTGGAGCGCTCATGACCGAAGACACCACCAAGCCCGGACTCGACGAGCGCTACACCAGCGCGCGCAACTCCCGCGACCTGACCGTCGCCAGCAGCGAACTCCCGAACAGGGATTCGGACGTGCTGGCCGCTGCAGCCTGGACGCAAAGCCGCGTGGGGCATGCCCTCATGCAGCTGCACAGCGAATGGGATTCGGCCGAGAAGCCGGCCAAGCCAACCGCCGCGCGCGTGAAATCCTTGGTGGGCACCCTGCAGCGCCTGCCGCACGGCGTGGATCCAGCGCTAGAGCAGCGCGACGAGCACGGCCAGCCCGTACCACTGACGCCGGCCATGGCCAAGGCCTACACCGATGCCTGGTATCGGCACGAAGTCGGCTTGCTGCTGGGAAAGCTCAAGACTCTGCCCGGCGTGCGCGCGCAGTTGACCGAGCAGGCGGCGAAATGGGGATGGCCCGAGCCGACCGTTTCTGCCGAGGTGCTGCGGTGGTGGCTCGACCAGTCGTGCCACGTTTGCCACGGCACGAAGTTCCAGTTTGCCACCGGTACGCGTCGCCTCGGTGACAGGCCCTGCGGTGAGTGCCGCGGATCCGGCCACAGCAAGGTGCCGCACGGCCAGCAGGGCACAAAACTGGCCAACTGGATGGACGAGGGCGTGAACATTGCGCGCCGTCGCATCAAAAAGGCCTTGCGCAACTTCCGCGACTGAGTTTAGAATGCGACCGGGGATGGCAGTCGCTGCTGAGTTGCTCGCGCCCCGACTCTCTGCCGTCAAAGTCAGACCCCGTGCGAGCCGGGACGGCCTTGATGGCAGAGCCACCCCCAAAATTCAGAGCCACCCATGCGGTGGCTTTGTCGTTTCTGCGGGCCGCTGCACACCCTTTGACCGGCCACGTGCCACTAGGAAGCGCGCCCGCGATCTATCCGTGTCGGTAGCTCAACTGGCAGAGCGCTGATCTCCAAAATCAGAGGTTGGTGGTTCAAGTCCACCCCGGCCCGCCCCCACACCAGCACCAAAGCCGCCCACAGCCAAGGCCGTCACATTGCCCGCCAGGGCGTGGCCATCCATGGGCGACAAGCTCCGGCAAAGCGGAACCCAGCCGGTGACCATGGCCCGCAGATCCACACGCAGAGCAGCGCGACCCTCCATCCCGGGTAGAGCGGGCGGGGTGGATCAAACCGAATTCATGAACGTCCGAAGCCCTTCACGCTCCCGATTCATCCCTGCTGCCGAAGCGGGGTCGGCCACGGGCAAATGGCCGATGAGCCTCCGCCTGATGCTCCCGCAGGTGCAAGCGGCAGGGATCGAACGGCAGCCGCCCAGCCGGGCCAGATCAAACCCGGTAGCCCGATGGGGACAACCTCGAAAGGGCCGTGCATGGGACGACCTTCAAAGCTCACCGCCAAGCAGTGGGAGGAAATTGGAAAGCGGCTCCTGGCTGGCGAGAAGGCGGCAAGCCTGGCCAAAGAGTTCAAAGTCTCTCGCGCCACAATAAGCGAACGCTTTTCCAAATCGACGGAAAAGGTCAAAGCCGTTGCGAATCAAGTACTTGCAGCAGGTCGCGCGATGGATTCGCTTACTCTTTCCGAACAAGTGGCCGCGATTTCCCTCGCAAGCCGGTTACGGTCGACGCTTGAGCACATGGCCAGCGCCGCAGAGTACGCCGCGGCGACCACGCACAAGTTCCTGGCCATGGCCAACACGCAAGCCATGAAGGTCGACGAGGTGGACCCGATGAAGTCGCTTGAAGTGCTGAAGGGGATCGGAGTCCTGACCAAGCTGGCGAACGATTCCGCAGCAGTGCCCACGGCTCTGATCAACGGAAGCAAGGACGCTGTGAAACAGGTTCAACAGGAGAACCAGCCGCTGCCCATGAGGGTCGTTGTGCAAATCGAAGATGCAAGCATCCCCGAGGCTTAACCGCCCACAAGCGCGGTTCCTCGCGCTGCCGCACAAGTTCCGAGGGTTCGTCGCAGGATTCGGCAGCGGGAAGACCTGGGTGGGCAGCGCAGGGCTGTGCCAGCACTCATGGGAGTGGCCGAAGGTCAATGCCGGGTACTTCGCACCCACCTACGCCCAGGTGCGCGACATCTTCTATCCGACGATCGAAGAGGTGGCCTTTGACTGGGGGATGAGCACCGACATCCACGAGACGAACCACGAGGTGACGCTCTACGCCGGCAGCCAGTACCGCGGCACGATCCTGTGCCGGTCCATGGAGAAGCCGGGCGACATCGTGGGCTTCAAGATCGGCAAGGCGCTGATCGACGAGCTCGACGTGATGAAGAAGGCCAAGGCGGAGACGGCCTGGCGAAAGATCATGGCGCGGATGCGCTACAAGGTCGACGGCCTGAAGAACGGCGTCGACGTGACGACCACGCCCGAGGGCTTCAAGTTCGTCTACTCGCAGTTCGTGAAGGCGGTGCGCGACAAGCCTGAGCTGGCATCGCTGTACGGGATGGTGCAGGCCAGCACCTACGAGAACGGCAAGAACCTTCCAGAGGACTACATTCCCTCGCTGCTGGCCAGCTACCCGCCGCAGCTGATCTCGGCCTACATCCGGGGGATGTTCACCAACCTGGCCAGCGGCAACGTGTACCCCAACTTTGACCGGGTGCTCAACCACACGAACGAGACGATCAAGGAAGGCGAGGCGCTGCACGTGGGCATGGACTTCAACGTCATGAACATGACTGCGGCCATCAGCGTGATCCGTGACGGCTTGCCACTGACACTGAGCGAGCTCACCAAGGTCAGAGACACGCCGGCCATGGCGAAGATGCTGAAAGAGCGGTTTCTGGACAAGGGCCACGCCGTGACGGTGTACCCCGATGCCAGCGGCGCCAACACCAGCAGCAAGAACGCCAGTGAGTCGGATCTGAGCCTCCTGAAGCAGGCCGGGCTGTCGATCAACGTCAACCCAGCAAACCCAGCGGTGAAGGACCGGGTGAATGCTGTGGACGCAATGACGCTCAACGCCGAGGGCGTGCGGCGCTGGAAGGTCAACACCGATGCCTGCCCGACGCTTACCGAGGCGCAGGAGCAGCAGGCCTGGGACAAGTTCGGTGATCCTGACAAGAGCACGGGCCACGATCACCCGAACGACGCCGTGGGTTACTTCCTTGTGAAGCGATACCCGATCGTCAAGCGCATCGCCACAGTCTCCCCCCTGCGCCTGTAAGCGCAGACACAAATACAGCCCCGGCAGCAATGCGCGGGGTTCTCTCGCATGGCCCTTCAGGTTCACCAGACGACACCGCAGATCGACCAGATGAGCCGGAACTGGCCCATGGTCGAAGCGCTGTTGGGCGGAACCACGTCCATGCGCGACGCCGGTGAAATGCTCCTGCCAAAGTGGCCGGACGAAGAGCCAGAGAGCTACAAGAACCGCCTGGCCACCGCCACGCTGTACCCGGCCTTCAGCCGCACGGTGGGCGTCATGTCCGGCAAGCCCTTCGCGAAGCCCGCCACGCTCAGCGACAACACGCCCGCGCAGATCGCCCAGTATTGCGAGAACGTCGACCTGGAAGGCCGCAACCTGCACGCGTTCACCCACGACATGCTGCGCGAGGCGCTGGCCTTTGGCCTGTGCGGGGTGCTGGTGGACTATCCGACGACCGTGGGCCAGGTGAAGACCTTGGCCGATGAGCGCGCCATCGGCGCCCGGCCGTATTTCGTACCGGTGACCCACAAGCGCATCCTGGGGTGGAAGACCCAGCGTGTGAACGGCGTGCTGATGCTCTCCGAGCTCCGGCTGGCTGAGTGCGATGTGCGCTCAGACGGCGCCTGGGGCGAGACCGAGGTCAAGCGCGTGCGCGTGCTGCGTCCTGGATCGTTCGAGCTCTATGAAGAGCAGCAGAACACGATGACCAAGGCCAGCGAGTACGTGTTGATCGACCAGGGCGTGACGACCATTGACATCGTGCCTTTCGTTCCGTTCTACGGTCGCCGCTTGGCCTTCATGATGGGTGAGTCGCCACTGATCGACCTGGCGCACCAGAACGTGAAGCACTGGAACAGCCAGAGCGATCAGGACACCATCCTGCACGTGGCGCGCGTGCCCATCCTTGCCGTGATCGGCGTGGACGAAGACAATTGGAAGCTCTCTGTGGGAGCTTCTGCTGCGGTTCGCCTGCCCGCTGGCGCAGAGATCGCATACGTCGAGCACACCGGCAAGGCAATCACGGCCGGCAAGGAAGCCCTGGCCGATCTCGAGCAGCAGATGATCCAGACCGGTGCCGAGCTGCTGGTCACCCGTCCTGGCCAGCGCAGCGCCACAGAATCCAACAACGAAGCCGACGCCAACAAGTCGGAGCTGCTGGCCATCACCGAGCAGTTCGAAGACTCCATCGACGCCTGCCTGCAGCTCATGGCCAAGTGGGTGAACCTGCCCGAGGGTGGGAACTGCACGCTGTACAAGGACTTCAGCGCCGCGATGCTGTCGGACGCCTCGGCCCAGCTGGTCAAGGACATGCAGCAGGGCGGCCTGATCACAAAGAAGACCGCGATCCGCGAACAGCAGCGCCGCGGTGTGCTGTCGGCAGACATCGACGCAGACGACGAGGTCGAAGCGGTCAACCAGGAAGGCCCCGCGTTGGGCATGATGGGCGACATTGACCCGGAGACGGGATTGCCGAGGCAGGCCGTCCGCACTGAATGAGCAGCATCAACGCGCGGCTGCAGGACGCCGCGATCGGTCATTCCGTCGACCTGGCCCGGTATTCGACATGGCTCACGCGCAGGATCATCGGCATTCTCAACCGCACCGATGCGGATCTCATGAGCCAGATCACCCAGGCCCTGGAGCGGATGGATGGCCAGAGCTTCAGCGTCGAGCGGCTGGAAGGCCTTCTGGGCAGCGTGCGCGCCCTGAACCTGCATGCGTACCAAGCCATTGAGCGCGAGCTGACCAGCGAACTGGCGCAGCTTGCAGCCTACGAGGCGGGGTATCAATTGGAGCTGTTCCAGACCACGATCCCGCCGCAGGTGGTGGCATCGGTGGGCGTGGCCGCGGTGAACATCGAGCAGGTGAATGCGGCTGTGCGGTCACGGCCGTTCCAAGGGCGCCTGCTTCGGGAGTGGGCGAGCGGCATTGAAGCCACGAGGATGCTGCGGATCCGGGACGCCATCCGCATGGGCTACGTCGAGCAGCAGACCATTGACCAGATCGTGCGCCGCATCCGTGGCACCAGGGCGCGCGGCTATTCGGACGGAATTCTGGAGATCGACCGGCGCGGGGCCCAGGCGGTGGTGAGAACCGCGGTCAGCCACACGGCGGCCACCGCGCGCGAGGCATTCTTTGAGGCGAACACCGATCTGATCAAGGCAAGGAAGTGGGACAGCACGCTGGACGGCCGCACCACGCCGATCTGCCAGGCGCGGGACGGCAAGCTCTACCACCCGACCACCTACAAGCCGATCGGCCATTCGGTGCCGTGGCTGGGCGGGCCGGGCAGGGCGCACTGGGCGTGTCGGTCGGTCGATGTGCCGGTGACGAAATCGTGGAGAGATCTGGGAATTCCGATTGACGACATGCCGGCGAGCACACGGGCCTCGATGGATGGGCAAGTGCCGGCAGAGACGACGTACTCGAGCTGGCTGCAGCGGCAGAGCGCGGCGCGCCAAGATGACATCGTGGGTCCGAACAGAGGCGCGCTGATGCGCTCGGGTGGCCTGAAGTTCGACGATCTGTTCGATGCGAAGGGCAAGTACCTGACGCTGCAAGATTTGAAGGCGAGAGACGCTGCGGCGTTTGCAAAGGCTGGAATATGAAGACAAAACCGCAAGAAAAGCCCAGGCTGCCGACCACTGCTTCACTGGTCAACCTCGCCGCGATGTGTGCATCTGTGCCCGCCGCATTGCTGAAGGCCAACCGTGCCGCTTGCGAAAAGGTCAAGGGGAAAGCACAATCCTGAGGCTGCGGATAGGGGGCACCCGACAAACCGTTACCTGTGACGGCTTCCGCAGCACCATTCACACAGGGTCACATTCAGGAGTGACAAATGACAGCTATGACCCCGGTACTTTCTCGTTTTGGCATTAGCGAACTGGTGCCGAAAAACAAACGAAAAGACAATTTTGAGGTCGCCGTCTATGAGGCGGCAAATGAGATCGTCGTAAACCTGCTGGAGGCGCGGCCGCCGGAACTTTGGTTTCCCGCCGAATGGGATTTCGAAGTTGGGGGTGACGGTGTAGGCGGCCCCGCGCCTCAAGACCCAGTCATCATTTACCTCGCGCTGCCTTTTGGTGCGGATGATGACTATCACGTCACATATGGCTTGAGTCTTGCCTGCATCATTGATGAAATGCTTGAGGGCGTTACAACCAAAGGTGGCGGAATCGCCGAAGACCACAAGCCTTCCATGAGGAGCCTGGCGGACGCCCTGAGAAAACAGGTCGAGCGTATCGATGCTGCGCTGCTTATTGAGCAGGAGTGACGCATGAACCAAGAGAATTGGCCGAAAAGGGATTTGCACGAGGGTTGGCAGCAGCAACATGAACAAGGGAAGAGTTTTGCTGCGATTGCTCGCGATTCAGATGTGTATCCAACGACCGTGAAAACGGCCATAGAAAAGGCTGAGAGACGCCAGTCGGAAGAGCGCAAGGAAAAAGGCGTAGATGCGCAATTCTTTGACAAACTGTCTACACGGGCTAAAAATTGTCTGATTGGTGAAGGTCTGACTACCCGCAGCGCAGTGCTGAGGGCTTTCAAATCAACTGGAAAAGACGGTTTGGCCAGCATACCCAATATGGGGAAAAAATCACTTCTCGAAATCGGTGATGCATTGGGTGGCCTGAAGAGCCCATACACGATGACGGTGGCTGAACGCAAAGCCACGATAGAAATCCTAGTGGCCGTAAAACTCTTAGAAAAACGTGGCTACAAAGTAGTCCCGCCTGCACAGGACTGAGTGCCCCGCCTGACTCTGATCACCAACACCCCCGCGCCAGATACACCGGCGCAGCGTGTGCGCGAACGGGTCAAGAAGATGGCCAAGCCCGCCGAGATGGTCCAGTGCCGCCGCTGCGGTGGCCGTGAGTTCATGCCCACCAAGACAGGCGTGCTGTTCAAGGACGGCAAGATGACCGGTGGAACGCCGAACCTGATCTGTGTGAACTGCCTCAGCCGAGGCGAGAGAGTCGCCATCTAGACCCGGCCACAAGGCCCAAAAAACCAAACCCGCTCAAGGCAACTTCGGCGGGTTTTCTCATTCCTCCACGCAAAGCAGGAAAGCCGAGCGGGAGCACTCCGGGCGGAAGCCCTCAACACATGACCGGAAGGTCAAACCAGCACCATGAAACTGAAACTTGACGCGAACGGCAATGCGGTCCTCAAAGACGGCAAGCCGGTGTACATCAAAGACGACGGGACTGAGATCGAGTTTGACGCCGCCCAGGCGTTTGGCAAGATCAACCAGCTCACAGGCGAGGCCAAATCGAACCGGGAGCGTGCGGAAGCCGCCGAAGGCAAGGTTGCAGCCTTCAAGGACATCACCGACCCGGCCGCCGCCCTGGCAGCCCTGAACACGGTGAAGAACCTGAAGGACAAGCAGTTGGTCGATGCCGGCGAGGTGGACAAGGTGAAGGCGGAAGCCATCGCCGCCGTCGAAGCCAAGTACAAGCCCATCGTCGATGAAGTGTCGACGCTCAAGAATCAGCTAGACGGTGAGCTGATCGGTGGCTCGTTCGCTCGGTCCAAGTTGATCGCCGACAAGTTCGCCATTCCTGCTGACCTCGTGCAAGCCCGCTTCGGCGGCAACTTCAAGCGCGTGGACGGCAAGGTGGTGGCTTATGACCCATCCGGCAACCAGATTTACAGCCAGAAGAAGCCAGGCGACCTTGCCGACTTCGACGAAGCGCTGGAGATCCTGGTTGGGCAATACCCCCATCGTGATTCGATCCTCAAAGGCTCGGGCGCGTCTGGTGGTGGTGCGCAGGGTGGCGGAAGCGGTGCTGGCGGTAAGAAAACCCTCACCCGCGCACAGTTGGAGGCCATCCCTTCAGCAGAGCGCGGCGCTGCGTTGAAAGACGCAACCCTCGTCGACTGAATTTTCCATCCTGCAACCCCCGAGCCCGCCATGTGCGGGCTTTTTCATTTCCGAAAGCCCAACCATGAAAACCCTTCTCTCCAAAACGCGATTCATCGCGCTGGCGCTGGTGGCATCCGTCGCCGCGCTGCTCCCCATGGCCACCTTCGCGGCAGCTGCTGCACGGGTGTTCGATGCCGCCCACGGCTGGATCACACAGGGCCGCGACAGCTTCGCCCTGGGTGCCAACACGCTCACCAACCTGATTCCCGCGCTCTACTCAGCGCTGGATGTGGTCTCGCGTGAGTTGGTCGGCGCCATCCCTGCCGCAACACGTGACGCCACCGCCGACCGCGCGGCAGTTGGGCAGAACGTGGTGGTCTTCAAGACGCCGAGCGCCGTGGCCACGGACATCACGCCGGCCGTGACGCCGCCGAACGATGGCGACCAGACCATTGGCAACACCACGGTCACGATCACCAAGGCTCGCCGGGTGCCCTTCCGCTGGAACGGCGAAGAGACGCGTGGTGTGAACAACAACGGCGCGGGCGCAAACGCAATCCAAGCAGATCAACTGCAGCAAGCCATCCGTACCCTGGTGAACGAGATGGAAGTGGACACGGTGAATGCGGCTCGCGTGGCATCCTCGCGCGCCTACGGCACCGCCGGCACCACGCCTTTCGCCACCGATCTGTCGGACCCAGCCCAGCTTCGCAAGATCTTGGACGACAACGGCGCGCCCGGCGAGCGTGCTCTGATCATCGACACCACGGCTGGCGCCCGTCTGCGCACCCTGGGGCAACTCACCAAGGCGAACGAGGCCGGCACCACCATGACCCTGCGTGACGGCGCTCTGCTTGATCTGCACGGGTTCGTGATCAAGGAGTCGGCCGGTGTTGGCGTGAACGTGAAGGGTACGGGCGCTTCGTACACCACCAACACCGCGGGCTATGCCGTTGGCGCCACCGTGATCACCTTGATCACCGGCACCGGCACCGTGCTGGCTGGTGACGTGGTGACCTTTGCAGGCGACACCAACAAGTACGTCGTGGAAACCGGCGCTGCCGCTGCTGGCCCGATCACGTTGGCCGCCCCCGGCCTGCGCCAGGCCATTGCGGCTTCTGCCACTGCCATGACCATCGGCAACAACTACACCGGCAACGTCGGTTTCGCGCGCTCTTCGCTGATTCTGGCAACGCGTGCGCCTGCTCTGCCGGATGGTGGCGACATGGCCGTGGACCGCACCATGGTCACGGACCCCCGCTCGGGCATCACGTTCGAAGTGGCGATGTACGCCCAGTACCGCCAGATGCAGTACGAGATCTCTGCAGCCTGGGGCGTGAAGGGGATCAAGTCCAACCACAGCGCCCTCCTGCTGGGCTGATCGAAAACGGCGGGGCTTCGGCCCCGCCACTTCAAGGAAAACCCCATGAGCGAAACCTGCCCGACCGTGAAGGTCAAGACCGAGGCCACGGAAGACAACCCTGAAGGCTTCATCGTCATCAACGAATCGGACTTCGACGCTGAAACGCACGAGCTGTTCGATGCCGAGAAGCCGGCCGCCAAGCCCAGCGACGGACTGAAGGTCGAAGAGATCAAAGCCGCGCTTGCCGCCAATGGAATCGAGATCCCCGACGGCGTGACCCTCAAGGCAGACCTGGCCGCACTGCTCGACGCCTGATTCATCAGGCCCCTACGTGAAGCGCCCTCCTCGTGAGGGCGTTTTGCATAGCGCACCAGCAAAACGTCACCGTCCCATTGAAAGGCACGCCATGAAAATCACCTGTCTCACGACCTTCCTCGACGGCACCGACCGTTTTGAGAAGGACGATACGCGCACCGTCAGCGACGAGCGCGCGGCCTACTTCATCTCCCATGGCTGGGCCGCAGAAATGGGCGCACAGCCTGCCGCAGCGCCCGCTGATGGAGAAGTAACTCTCGACGTGCAGAACGCCTCCATGGGCCAAGGAGCCGTCCATGGCTAAAGCAGCACCAGACATCGTGATCGACGGCTTGCTGGACGTAGTCGCCACCGCCACACGGCAGATCGCGTGCTCGGCCCAGCCCACCACATTCACCGAAGCCAATGCGACCTTCGCTCTGGCAGATGCGACGATGGCAGGCGGCGACTTCACGAAGGCCAACGGCGACACCTCGGGCCGCAAGGTGACGATGGGTGCGAAGTCAGGCGCGCTTATTGATGCCAGCGGCACCGCCACGCACATCGCCCTGGTTCGTGTGGCCGACTCCACGCTGATCTACGTGACCACCTGCACCAGCCAGGCGCTTACGGCCAACGGTTCGAACACGGTGAACTTTCCCGCGTGGAAAGTCGAGTTAGCTGACCCGACCTGATCATGAGCCTGCTCCAAGAAATCCAGGACAAGTGCTCGCCAGAGATGATCGCCTCAAAGCAGCACGGCGAAATCGCTGCGGTTGTTTCTCTTGGCCGCACAAAGCCGTCAACCCGCGAAATCGGCAACGGCACGATTCTCGAAACCATTGGCTTGCAGTATGGCAATGCCATGCTGGATGTCATCGAAACTGCGCCTGACTTTCGGCACGTCAAACCGCTGCTGCAACAAGGCCGATTGATCGTCGGGTCTCCACTGGTTGCTGCGGCTGTTCAGGGGATGGTGCCCAGCGTCATGCCACAGGAGGTAGCTGATCGACTGCTGGCGCTGACAGTTGACCCCGCACCCGTGAGCGTGCAGGAAGTCGTGCAAGCAATGGAAGGTCTCTGACATGGCAACGATCACCGCAATCGCAGGGACGCGAACCACGCTCACAACGAGCGCCTTGAACTCGCTGGCTTCGGCCACTTACGTGAACGCCGGGAACATCGACGTGACCGCCATAGACCCGATTGATACGGTGGTGGAAGTTGAAGCCACGCCGGGTACGGTGTCGGGCAACAAGCAACTGCTGGTGTTCGCCCAGGTAAGCTTTGACAACACCAATTTCAGCACCGGCCCCGTGTCGGGCACGACTGCGACCGATGAGCCAAACCTGCGTTTTCTTGGTGCGCTGCCGCTGAACACAAACGCGACATTGCAGCGCGGCGCGTTCTCGGTCATGTCTGCGCTGGGCTACGTGCCGCCTTACTTCAAAATCATCGTGAAGAACGATTCAGGCGCTGCTCTGGCTGGATCGGGTCACGCGGTTTATCACACCAGCTATACCGGCAACGCGTAAATGGCCGCGCTGATTCTGCCCAGCCGCAGGGTTGTCCAGCCGCAGGGGCCGGTTGAGATTGACGGCGGAAGCCCGCTTGGTAAATCGCTGGGCTTTTCCGTCTCTGACTTTACCGGGCGGGATGTTGTTGGTCAGAGACTTGTCACGCGGTCGGCCAGTCTTGCTTACGGCACAACCGCTCTAGGGCGCGGCTTTTCATCGGCGGCAAACGCGGCATTCTCTGCGCCACTGGACCTAAGTGGCACAAGTGAAATCACGGTCGCGTTCATCCTGAAAAGGAACACGGCCACAGGAACGCAGGTACTGGTCGAGCACACGATCAACCAGAACAACCAAGCAGGTTCGTTCCTGATCTACACGGACACAACGAACTTTCTTGCGAGCATTTCAAACGGGATCGGCGGCGCTGCAAGCTTCAACGTCGCCAGTTGCGCAGCTCCGGCAGTTGGTCGGACGACAAAGGTTGTTGTCACGCTGGCTCGGCGCGGAACATCTGCCCAAGCCTGCCGCATTTGGTATGACGGCGTAGAGCAGGTCACCAGCCAGCCCAACACCGGGTCAATCTCGGGCAACTTCGCCAACAGCACGACCTATTTCTTCGGACGTGCTGCGGCTAGCCTGTTTGCAAACGGTGTCATTCATGACGCGGCCATTTGGCTGAGAAGTCTTGCAGACGCAGAAGTCGCTCAGTGGTCGGCTAACCCCTGGCAGCTATTCCGCCCCATCCAGCGCCGGATATGGGTGCCGGTGGCGGGGGGTGCGGCAACGCTCACGGTTGCCGATGCCAGCCACGCACATAGCGCCGAGAACGCCGCGCTGTCGATTGATGTTGCGCTCACGGTTCAAAACGCCGAGCACGCCCACACAGCCGAATCGGTTGTTGTTGGTGCTGTTGAGACACTGACGGTTGCCAACGCAGCCCACGCGCACAGCGCAGAGAACGTAACCCTGACCGTTGGCGGCATTGGCCTCACGGTCGCAGACGCCACACACGCACAGGCCGCTGAGTCAGTCGCGCTGTCGGCTGACTCGTTCCTGATCACGGCGAATGGATCGCACGGGCAGGCCGCCGACCTGGTCACGCTTTCGACGGCGACATTCTTCTCAGTTGACAGCGCAGCGCACGCGCAGACGGCCGACAACCTTTCCCTGGACGGCGCACCGACGCTGGCCGTCAATGCCGCCCAGCACGCGCAGGCCGCCGATGGCGTCGCCCTTGGCATGGATTCATGGCTGGCCGTGGCAAACACCGCACACGCGCAAACCGCTGATCAGCCGACGCTGACAGTGACTGGTGACGACGTGCCAGAGACCTATCCACTGGCCGGCTTCTCTCAAGACTTCCCCCTGGCCGGACAGGCTCAAACCTACCCACTGCAGGGCTGAAACATGGCACTCATCACCGAAGACGGAACCGGCAAGGCAGACAGCGAGAGCTACATGAGCGTGGCCGATGCCGACACCCATTTCGCCAGCCGCGGCATCACGCTTTGGGCGACCATGCTTGAAGCCGAGAAGGAGCAGGCCTTGCGCCGCGCCACCGACTACATGGTCGAGGTGTACCGCACGTCCTGGGCGGGCTACCGCAAGACCACCACGCAGGCGCTGGATTGGCCGCGCTACGAGGTGCCGCGCATTGACGCGCCGCAGGCCTACGGCTACAGCTTCTCGCCTTCCTACTACGACGACAGCAGTGTGCCGGCCGAGGTCAAGCGCGCGTGCGCTGAGATGGCATTCCGGGCGGCCAGCGGTGAGCTCGCGCCCGACATTGACCGCCTGGCCAAGCGTGAGAAGGTTGACGTGATCGAGGTGGAATATGCCGACGGTGCCACACCGTACAAGCGGTATCGCGCGATCGACAACATGCTGCGGCCTTTCCTGGGTGGCCGTCCGAATCAGATCAAGCTGGTGCGCGCGTGACCTTCGCATACGGCACAACCGCAGCCACGGCCGGCAAGCTGATCACGCGCTTTGGTGCGTCGGTCACGATGAGCCGCACGGTGCCGGGTGCATACGACCCCGCGCTGGGTGGACCGGCCGCAGGGACCACGACCGAGCAGCCGGTCAAGGCCGCGGTTCTGGACTTCCCTCAGTCCTACATCGACGGCACGTTGATCCGTGCCGGTGACCGCAAGGCGCTGGTGTCCGTGGTTGGCATTACATCGCCCCAGCCAGGCGATACGTTCCCATGGCTGGGCCAGACGCTGGTGGTGGTTTCGGTGAAGACGCTGGGCCCATCTGGCGTGGCGGTGCTCTACACGCTGCAGGTGCGCACGACATGAGCGGCTTTTCCATCCCCCTCGATCGTCTGGCAGCGAAGTACAACGCGAAGCTTGACACTGTGGTGCGGACTGTGACGCTTCAGCTATTCACAGCGGTCACGACCAAGAGCCCTGTGGACAAAGGCAGGTTCAAAGCGAACTGGAACGTGAGCAGCAACGTCCCGAACTACACCATCACCGACTCGACAAACACAGAGCGAGCAGATGCGGAAGTTCAGAAGGTGCTTGGCATTCCAGTGGGCGGCGTGACATTTTTGTCAAACGGCCTCCCGTATGCCCGTCGCCTTGAATATGGTTACAGCCCAAAGGCCGCAACTGGCATGGTCCGCATCAGCGTGCGCGAGTTCAAGACCTTCGTCGACAGGGCCATCAGATGACCCAAAAGATTGTTCGCGCCGGGCTTGAAAAGACCCTCAAGGCCTGGGCCGACGCGCAGACGCCCGTGCTGCGCATCGCCTCTGAAAACCTCACATTCACACCCGACGCCGGCCCGTACTTGCGCGCATTTCTGCTGCCGGCCGCAACCACTTCGAACACCCTGGACCGCCTGCACCGCCGCTTTGCCGGCGTGTTCCAGGTTGATCTGGTGATGCCCATCAACGGCGGTACAGCGCCGGCCGAAACCCTGCTGGCCAGCCTGCTGACCGCATTCAACCCCGCCACGCCGATCACCGAGGCCGGCGTCGTCATCTACATCACCGAGCCAGCCAGCGCCGCATCCGCGCTGTCTGAGCCGCAGCGCTATTTCGTGCCGGTCTCGATCAGCTACGAGGCGCATATCGTTTAAAATAGCGAGGCCCGATCAGTGCTTGCAACACTGCCGGGCCTCTGACCAATCAGCGAAAGGACCGCTTCATGGCTAAGGCCGATCTTACCGCGCAACGCTTGCGCGAACTTCTTCACTATGACCCGGAAACGGGAGTTTTCACCCGCAGGGTGAGAACAGCACAACGCCATCAAGTAGGCGACCGGGCAGATTTCATCATCAAGAGCGGCGGCCAAAAGGGTTACTACCGTGTTTCCGTAGATTCGTTGCGGTACATGGCGCACCGCCTCGCGTGGTTCTATGTGCATGGCGAGTGGCCGGTGAACGACATTGAACACTGGGATACAGATCGCGGAAACAACCGGATCAAGAACCTGCGGGACGTGACGAATCAAGTAAACCGAGAGAACATGCGCGAACCGCGCAAGGACAACAAAAGCGGCTATCTCGGGGTGGTATTTCATGCCCCAACATCCCAATGGCGCGCCCGCATTCAAGTAGATCGCAAGGCTAAACACATCGGCTTGTACCCATCAGCAGAAGAGGCTCACGCCGCATATTTGGAGGCCAAGAGGCGCATGCATTCAGGCTGCACCATCTAGGCCACAACAAAGACAACGAAGCCCGCCAAGTGCGGGTTTTTTTGTGCCCGCAAAGGGCTTACCGACCCGCTCGCAATCCAGCTAGCGGGTTTTTTTACGCCCGTTGCGGGCAACTCCCACCCGAAAGGTACACACCGTGAAACGCTCCACCCTCCCCATGATCCTCTTCGGCGCCTGCCTCGCGCTGGCGTCCCTGGCAGCCCAGGCTGTTGGCTTTGATGTGGCTGGCTTCGTTGCCGCCAACCCGGAGTCGTTCGCGGCCCTGGCTATGGTCGGCTCCGTGAGTCTCCCCAACGGCTCCATCATCGCCATCGCCAGCGGCTACGGCTCTGCGCTGCCCGTCACCATCGCCACCAACGCCAGCCCACCGGTGCTGACCTCCACCGCCCACGGCCTGGCCAACGGCGATTTCGTGGAAGTCTCCAGCGGTTGGGGTCGCCTCGATCAGAAGGTTTGCCGCGTGTCCGGCGTGACCGCCAACACCTTCAACCTCGAAGGCATCGACACCACGCTGACCACGATTTACCCCGCAGGCTCCGGCTTGGGCTCGGTTCGCAAGGTGACTGGCTACACGCAGCTCTCGCAGATCCTGAGCTCCACGTCCAATGGCGGCGAGCAGCAGTTCGCAACGTACCAGTTCCTGGAGTCGGACACCGAGAAGCAGATCCCGACCACGAAGAGCGCATCGGGCCTGACATTCAGCGTTGCCGACGATCCGACGCAGGCCGGCTACATCCTGGCCAGCGCTGCCAACGATGACCGCCTGAAGCGTGCCGTCAAGATCACGCTCGCTGCCGGCGGCATCCTGTCCTACAACGCCTACGTGTCGATCAACAAGACGCCAAGCCTGTCGGTGAACGAGATCATGGCTGTTGAAGCCACGTTGTCCCTGCTGGCCGAGCCTGTGCGCTACAGCGCCTGATCGGAGCACTGAATGCTGAAACTCAAAGCATCGCCCACGTTCAAGGCAAAAGTGACGGTGAGCGTCCAAGGCGGCGAAAAGCATGTGCTCGACATCGAGTTCAAGCACATGCGCAAAGACGCCGCGGATGATCACTTCAAGGACGAGACCAAGACCCTGCCCGAGAAGATGCTGGGCGTCATGGTTTCTTGGTCCGGCACCGAAGCGGAACTGAGCATCGACGGCTTGAAAGAGCTGGATCAGGAGTACCCATCACTGATCCCGCAGTTGGTGGCCGGCTACGTTGACCAGCTCGCGCTGGGCCGAACGGGAAACTGAAGTCCGCCGCGCGCCGTCTCTTCACGCCAGGCCCAAAGGAGTCGGAGTTGTCCGCCCTGGGTCTGACGCTGGATGACGTAGCGGCGGATCAAGTCGTCGATATCTGGCCCGACTGCGCCGAGTCGGTGAACGTTTTCATTGCGGTCATTACGCAGTGGCGAATGGGTCCGTCAGGGCCTATCGGCTTGGATTACGGGGTTCTCCCGATGATCTTCCGCCTCACAGAAACCCCCCGGTCTTCGTGGCCTCAAGTCTTTGCCGACTTGCAGGTCATGGAGGTGGAAGCACTCAACACCGTGAGAAAAGCCGATGGCCGCTGAAGTCACTCAACTCACACTAGCCGTAGACAGCCGGCAGGTGCGAACCGCCACGACAGACCTGAACGCCTTCGGGCGGACGGGCGCTGTTGTGGACCGGCAAGCACAAGCCACGGCTAAGAGCACGGCCACGCTCACGCGCGCGTTTGCCGGTCTGGGTGCTGCGCTGTCCGTGCGCGAGGTGGTGCGCTACGCCGACGCCTACCAGCAAGTCAATGCGCGGCTGCGCTTGGTCACGGGTTCGGCGGCAGACTTCTCCCGCGTCCAGGGCGTGTTGATCCAACAGGCCAATCAAACGCGCAGCAGCCTGACAGAGACGATCGACCTTTACAGCCGCGTCGCGCGCGCCACGCGCAATCTGAACGCCACGGACACGGACCGCCTGCGATTCACCGAGGCGATCAACAAGGCGCTGATTGTGTCTGGGGCGTCTGGCGCATCGGCGCAGGCCGCGCTGGTGCAGTTGGGCCAAGGCCTCGCATCCGGCGTGGTGCGGGGCGAGGAATTCAACTCCATCGCCGAACAGGCGCCGCGCATTCTTGAAGCGGTCGCTCAGTCGCTGGGCAAGACAACCGGCGAGTTGCGCAAGTTCGCTGCTGACGGGCAACTCAGCGCCGAAGTCTTCTTCAATGCGTTCCTGGGTGGTGCTGACGGCATCGACCGGGAGTTTCAGCGCATCCCTTCGACCATCGGGCAGGCACTTGTCGTCGCCGACAACCGCCTGCAGCAGTTCATTGGGGGCACGTCAGAGGCCAGCGGTGCCGGGCGGTCTCTGGCGGTGACCATCGACGTGCTGTCGCGCAACATCGATGTGCTGGCCGCCGCTGCTGCCGGGCTTGCCGCCACAAAACTGGCGTCGGTCCTGATCGGGGTGGGGGTTGCGGCCAAGGCCAACCTGGCGACCTACGCCGCCACAACGCTGGCGCTTAAGGCTCAGCAGGCGGCCACCTTGCAGGCCGCCCAATCCGAGGTCGCGCGCACCGCGGCAGTTCAAGCCGCCGCCGCCGCTGAGCGAGGGGAAGCGGCCGCGAAGATCGCGCGACTGCAGGTCTCACAGGCCGCCATCGTGTCGGCGCGTGCCGAGACCATCGCCACGCTGCAGAGCACGCAGGCAACGATTGCATCGGCCCAAGCGCAACTGACCGCCGCCAAAGCTGCCGGCGCACTGTCCTTCGCCATCGCCTC
>LNFM01004971.1_pt1 | contig 23693 bp, 16 predicted proteins | sample 596031 | NCBI WGS metagenome assembly LNFM01 (sample SAMN04254537, study PRJNA301005) | activated carbon metagenome | isolation source: dual media filters at the Ann Arbor, Michigan drinking water treatment plant | place: USA: Ann Arbor | reverse complement strand
TGCCTGGCCGTCGACGCCTGGCGCCTCGCAATGCGAAACAGTTCTCGCTTTTCAAATTGACGTGGGAAAAATTTACACATAATCTTCGTTCCGGGGTGGGCAAATTTCCCACGGATTGATACCTAATAAACACAATGTGTTAAGGAGAACCTTATGCGTTCAATGATGCTCGTTGGCAGTGCGCTTGCTGGCACGTTGCTGATTGCCCTGCCGTTGCAGGCGAAACCGGCGCTCGACCTCGGCAGCGCTGATGTCCGGCGTGGCGGAACCGAGCAGCTGCTCGCCCGCCGTGGCGCCGACGACGGCCCGAACCACGACGTCGGCGACGATCGCGGCCGTGGCCGCGGGGGCCGCAACCGCGGGTACAGCGAGGAGCTGCTGCTCGACGCAGCCCGCCTCGCCCGCCGCGGCGCCGACGACGGCCCGAACCACGACGTCGGCGACGATCGCGGCCGTGGTCGCGGGGGCCGCAACCGCGGGTACAGCGAGGGGCTCCTGCCCGACGCGGCCCGCCTCGCCCGCCGTGGCGCCGACGACGGCCCGAACCACGACGTCGGCGACGATCGCGGCCGTGGTCGCGGTGGCCGCGGTTACAGCGAAACCGTGATCGATGCAAGCCAGATGGCGCGGCGCGGCGCGGATGACGGCCCGAACCATGATGTCGGCGACGACCGCGGCCGCGGCCGGGGAGGTCGCGGCTGATCGATTGATGCGTTGAAGCAGTCAGGCAGTGACTGAATTGCCGGGGCCCTGGCCCCGGCTTTTTTTTGGGCATCGGCGCCCGGCGATGAACCTTCGGCGCCGTTCGGCGCATTAACAGGCTGGAAGACATCGCGGCCGCGCGGTCTGCAGCGCGCGTGGCGTGCCTCTGCGGCCTGCCTGTCGGTGACCCGACGCTCGCCTCTTTCATCCACTTTTCGATTGCAGTGAGCCCGTTCAATTCATGAAGAATCACTCCCTCATCGCGGTGGCCATGATGGCCCACGCCATTGCGGCGCAGGCACAGGACCCGGAACGCAACCTCGAACGCGCGCCCGGACGCGTGACGCTCGGCTCAGGCTTCGAATTCGCGAACGGCGACTATGGCAGCAGCCTTGGCGATACCGAAGACTGGTATGTGCCGCTGTCGCTCGGCTATGCCAGCGGCAACTGGCGTGTGAAGGTGACGGTGCCCTATGTGCGCAACACGGGTCCCGGCAACGTGATCAGCGGCGGCGGCGACACGCGCGTGGTCGTCGACGAAGACCGCGGCGACTGCACTCGCGCGAGCGTCGGCGGCACCATCGTCGACGACAGCAGGGGGCGTGGACGCGGGCGTGGCCGCGGTGGTGACGACGATGACGATGAGCTCGAGAGCGACGACGACAGCGGCTCGACTTCGAGCAGCAACAGCGGATCGGGCTCCGGCGGCAGCGATGACTGCTCGGTGACGACCACGACTTCCGTCATCACGACTCCGATTACGCGCAACATCATCCGCACGACCGAATCGGGTCTCGGCGACGTGGTCGCCAGTGCCCTCTACAGCTTCGATCCGTTCGTCCCGGCGATGCCGTACATCGATGTCGGCGCGAAGATCAAATTTCCGACTGCCAACGAAGACAAGGGTCTCGGCACCGGGGCGTATGATTACACCCTCAACGTCGACCTGTACAAACCGCTTGGCGCTTTCGCGCTGCTGGGCGGCGTCGGCTATACGTTCAAGGGCGATATCGAACCCGATGGCAATCTGTCGAGCGGTCTGAAACTCGACAACGTGCTGTCGGCCTACATCGGCGCCGAGTACCAGGTCACCGACCAGTGGCTGGCGGGCGTGTCGGGCGACTATCGCGAAGCGGCGTCACCGTTTGCGGTGAACGGCAAGGAAGTCTCGGCGTATGTGACCTGGCGGCTGAACCGCCAGTGGTCGATCACCGGCTCCGGCGGCACGGGCTTCTCGAATGCTTCGCCGGACATGTTTGCCGGCCTGTCGCTGGTTTACGGGTTCGACGCGCCGTTCTGATCGTACGCAGGCCGGGGCCTGGTCCCGGCCTGCGCACAGCGCCGTTCGGCACGCTGCCGACAACGCACTGCGAGCGTCGCACGCTGCGTTGACTGCCTGCGGCGCGAGTCACCCCGGCGCCCCTGCTCACGGTGCGCCGGCTCGCTCGCCAGCCTGCCTGTGGTCCGCACACGTCCGGTATACCGATCAGTGGTCGCGCCCACTGCGCTCCACGCGCTCGGGCTTGTCGACTCGCTCGACGCGGTCCACGCGTTCCAGCCGGTCGATGCGCTCCACCCGTTCGATGCGGTCGACCCGCCCGGCTCGTTCGACCCGCCCGGCTCGTTCGACGCGCTCCACGCGCCCGCTGCGTTCAGGCTTGTCCACACGTTCAGGTTTGTCGATACGCTGTTCGGGCCTGTCGCGCTCGACACGTTCACTGCGTTCGTCGCGCCCGCCCGTGTCGTCGCGATGCGCCCGATCACGCGTCTGCTCGTCGCCACGCCCGTCCCGCAACTCCCGCTCGTCGTCGCGCACCGCGCGCTCGTCCTGATCGCGGCCGGATTCGTCGCGATGCTCTTCATCGCGCCGGCTTTCGCGCTCTCCGCTGTCGTCACCGTCGTCCTCGCGGCGAACGTTGCCGCCGTCGTCATCGCGCGCAGCGCCGTCATCGCTGTCATCGGAACCGTCACCGTCGTGCTCATCGACATCGGCGTCCCGGCCGTCGTCGTCATCGGCGGCGTCATCGGACTGGCGGCCCGGTCGCGCGAGCCGGGTACCACGCAGCAGTTTCTCGACGCGCAATTCGCCGTCAGCGCTGACCGCCGCCTCGACCTGCACGAACTCGCCGCTGCGCAGGCCGGTGCCGCCCTCACCTTCGATCGCGGACTGCGCGTCGAGTGCAACACGCGTGTCACCCACCCGCACCTCGCCGTCGCGCGTGTCGAGCACGCCCTGCACACTGACGAAATCGATGTGCTTCGCAAACGCGGGCGTCGCGGGTTCAATGCGCGTCGCGGTGATGGCACCCTCCTGCCACTGGCCCTCGATGCGCACCGTGCGCCCGGCCGTCGCGACGTCGTCCTGGCCGCGATCGACGCGCACGCCCTGCACTTCGATGCCACGTGCCGACGCACTGGTGATTGCGCCCGTCAGGCGGACCGGGCCCGCAGGCGCCGCGTCGATACGGCTCGCGAGGACCTCACCATTCGCGCCGCGGAAACCGCTGACGCGCAGGTACTGTCCCGGCCTCACGTCGCCGGGCGCCGTCGCCCCCGGCGTATGCGGCACCTGGGCCCCGTCCCAGCGCACCGGCTGGTGCATCACTTCGAGGCGTCTGTTCGCCGCATCGACGCGCGTGACGGGACCCACCAGCACATCGTTGACGTGAATGCTCTGCGCAAACACACGCTCGCCTTTGCCCACCGCCGTCACTTCGACGACCTGTCCCACCTTGAGGCTCATCGGGCCTGCGGGCTTGCCGTTGTCGAAGATCGCGGTGCGCGCATCGAACTCGGCTTCGATGCCGTTGACGCAGACGCTCGCGAAGCCCGTGATCACGCCGACGATGCCGGTGCCGCCGGTCCCGGGATCGGCAGACACGCGTCCGGTGCCGCCGGTGCCAATGCCAGTACCGCCCGAGCCGATCCCGGTGCCGCCGGTGCCCGGATCGATCCCCGTGCCGCCGCTGCCCGGGCTGCAGACGGTGACCGCGTGCGCCGGAGCCGCGCCGGCCAGCAGGGCCCACAGCAGCAGCCTGCCCACCGTCATGCATGCGCGGGCGAGCGACATCTCAGCCGTCCGTGTCCGGATCCGTTGGCGCGCGCGGCGCGGTGTAGAAGTAGACCCCGAAATGCACCCGTTCGGTCGCAGTGCCTGCGGCGACATCGGCGCGTTCCAGATCGAACGCGCGGCGGGTCACCGCATGGATGGCCTGCTGGCCCTGTTCGCGCGCGATCGCGGCGAGTTCAGCCACCGAGGCCGGCGCGAGATCGTTGCTGAACACGCTGCGCTCGAGCAACGGGGGATCGCCACCGGCCAGGTTGTGGACGCAGGCTGCGATGTGATCGTGGACGTTGCGACCGAAAAACCAGGCTTTTTCGTCAAAGCCCTTCTCCGGCACGAATGCATCGGCGAGCAACCACACGTGATCCTGCTCGTCGACGCGCGCCACACCGAGCCGCAGCCATTCATCGAGCACCGCGCGCGGACGAATGTCACGGCTCACTGACGCCACCAGGGTCTCGAACGACGGCGTGTCGGCGGCGTTGGAGGTGCGCGGCAAGGGCCGCGGTTGCGCGTCCTCGTCCAGGAACTCGACGTCGGTGGTCCAGCGCGCGACGAGTTGCGATCCCAGCGTCACCACCGTCGGTGCCGCCCGCGCCTCGGCTTCGCCACGCCACAAACGCTTGACGTCCTTGCGATGGACACCGGTCAGCAGGCTGATTCGACTGTCCGTCTGCGCCTTGCCCGGCACCGGGAACTCCTGCGCCGCGACTTCGACGTAAATGCCCTTCAGCAGCCGCACCAGCATTGGATAGGTGAACTGGTGCCGCAGCAACAGGCGCACCAGCGGCCGCAGCAGCTGGGTCAGCGCCTGCACGACGGCCGGCGGTGTCTCGCCCAGGGGATGTTGACTGTCGCTCACGGCAAAACCGGTTCAAAGAGGAGTGTGTGAAAATTTACCACGGGCTCTCGAAAATAGCGCGTGGGCACGGGCGTCAGCCGACAGGCGGATGTCCATCCAGCGCGGGCATCGTCGGCAAGGGCGTGACGAGGCGCGGCGCTGACCGGGCGTCTGTGCTCACCGCAGGCGAGCCCCCCCTCGATCGTTCACCCGGCGCAGGCGGCGAGCGCCAAGCTTTTCGCCAGCCGCTCAGGGCGGCGGCGCGTCGTGCGGCGGGTCGGCCACCCGCGCCACTGTCTGCTCGCCCGCTTGCGGCGTCAGGCCATAGGGTTCGACGAGTTTCCACACGTGCGCGGGCACCATGTGCCGGAGGCGGCGCTGCGCTTCGCGACGCAGGTGTAGTACGGTTTCGACCGCTTTCATCTCGACCCGGGCGCGCGCGAACTCGAGGCCGCGCGGCCCCACGCGCGGCATCAGCCACGCGACAATCGGGCGCAGCCAATTGGGCATCCGGCGCAGCGGCAGCCCGCCGGCCGCGCGCGCCACGTTCGCCATGAAACCCTTCACCGCCCCCTGCCGCTTGCCAGCACTGCCCGGTTCGCTGAGACGCACGTCATCACCCAGCAGGGCCAGCAGCTCCTCGCCGCGCGCATTGCGCACGATCAGCCATTGCTCGCCCTGGCCACCCATGTAGCCGACGGTGATGTCGGCCAGCACGTTGGTGTAGTCGACACAGGTGCGGCAGGTCAGCGGAAAGAAGTCGCCGGGCAGCGTCGACAACGGCAGCTGCAGAAACGGAATTTCGCGCTGCGTGCCGTCGGCGAAGCGGATCTCGACGTGATAGTCGGCGCGGAACTCGAGATAGGTGATCGTGTCAGGCTGCGGTGAGAGCAGCGCGAGAAACTCGTGGAAACGCTCGGTCGTCGTGTTGTCGGAACACGGCGTGCCGATCACGTAGAGTTTCTCGAAGCCGAGTTCGGCTTCGAGCGCGCGCAGCGCGTACACCTGGCAGGGGATCCCGATCACCGCCAGGCGCCGGTAGCCGCGCGCCGCGGCGGGCTCGAGCAGCGCCAGCAGCGGCGCATAGCCCATCCGCATGCCGCGACACTGCGCGAGATCCGACGCGCGCGTCACGAGCACCGGCACCGGCCGCCAGCGATCGTCGGGCGCGGGCGCCATCGTCAGCACGGCGTCGACGGCATTCGACTGCAGCAGCTGTTCGGCGATGCGCGTCGTGATCCCTGTCCACTGCGCGCCAGCGAGCGGTGATTTCAACGCGGCCCGCACCATGCGCCGGAACGGTCCGAAGTGCAGTTCATCGGGCCGCGACGGATCGCGCGCGCGGCCGTGCACGCGCGTTTCGAGGTTCGAGTAATCGGGCTTGATGAACTGGCACGCGCGCGCGCAACGCGCCGCGTCGGCGGTGCGCGAGATCCCGCAATCCGTGCACAGATCCCGATGTGCCGGTGGCGCGAGGGGCGGCGACCACAGCGGCGCGCCCGTCAGCGCCGTGTCGTCCGCCGGGCGCATGCGCTCGCGCGTGCCCTTGCCCGCGTCCGGCCTCACGCGGCGAGCGTCAAGGCCTGACGTGCGTCCATCGCAATCTCGAACGATCGCAGGCGCGCGCGGTGATCGTAGATCGACGCCGTCACCATCAGTTCGTCAGCGCCCGTGACGTCAATGAAAGCCTGCAGTTTTTCGCGCACCGTGTCCGGCCCGCCGACCACGGCGTACTGCAGCGTGCGATCGACGGCCGCCGCCTCGGCGGGCGTCCAGAATGCGTTCATGTCGTCGCGGGGTGGCTGTATCTGGCCCGGCGTGCCGCGATAGAGATTGGCGAACTGCTGCTGCAACGACGTGAACAGGCGTCGTGCTTCGACGTCGGTATCCGCGGCGAACACGTTGACGCCGACCATTGCATGCGGCTGCGCGAGTTGCGCCGATGGACGGAAATGCGTGCGATAGACATGCAGCGCCTCGCGCAGCGCGTCGGGCGCGAAATGCGACGCGAAGGCGAACGGCAGGCCCAGCGCAGCCGCGACCTGCGCGCCGAACAGGCTCGACCCGAGGATCCACAGCGGGACTTCGGTGCCGGCGCCCGGCACGGCGCAAACCTGCTGCCCCGGCTGCACGGGCCCGAGCAACGCCTGCAGCTCGAGCACGTCCTGCGGGAAGCGCTCGGCGTTCGAGGTCAGGTCGCGACGGAGCGCGCGAGCCGTGCGCATGTCCGAGCCGGGCGCGCGCCCGAGTCCGAGATCGATGCGGCCGGGATACAGCGACTCGAGGGTGCCGAACTGTTCGGCGATGACGAGCGGTGAGTGGTTTGGCAGCATGATGCCGCCCGCGCCCACGCGAATGCGGCTGGTGCCGCCGGCGACGTGGCCGATCACGACCGCCGTCGCCGCGCTCGCGATGCCCGGAATGTTGTGATGTTCGGCGAGCCAGTAGCGCTGGTAGCCCAGGCGCTCGGCATGGCGCGCGAGATCGAGCGAGTTGCGCAACGCCTGCGCCACCGTGCTGCCGGCAGCGATCGGAGCGAGGTCGAGCACCGAAAATGGAATCATGCGGGCGCCGTCCGTTCGGGAGATGGCCGCATTATCGCCCTTCGCGCAGCACGGCGCATGCGGTTTGGCCGGTCGGCGTGCGACGGTGTCCCAGGCCGGCTGCCGGGGCCACGCTGTGAGACCGGGATGCGGGCGATCGTCCGGCGGGCTGCGGCCGGCACCGCGGACCTCCCGTTACTGCAACAGCTTGCCGCTGCCCGACTTGTCGAGGTCGTTGTTGTTGAACAGGTCAGGGCTCAACTGCGGCTGCAGTTTGATCGAGTCGCGGTCGATCCGGTCGTCGATGAGCACGGGCACCGGCGGCAGTTCGATGCCAGCGCCCTTGCTGTCGCCCGCGGTTGGCGACGCATCGAACGTCTTGAGGTCACGAATCTCCTGCTTCACGGTGTCATCGAACTTGCCCGACTTCTGATCGCTGCCGATCAGCACCTCCGTCGTCGGCGCGGGCAACGTGGGCTCCAGCGTTCTGACCTTCCCGCCCGCATCGACGCCACCGGTCCAGCGCTGATCGAAACGCTGCTCGAGTCGGCTGTTCCTGATCTCACCGACGCTGGTCTGCGTCGATTTGGTCTGATCGCCGCCGGCAGTGCCGTCGATCGTCGCGGCGGTGTCCTGCTGGCCCTGGTCGGCGGCAGTGTTCGCCGCCGGCGCTGTCGACTGCGCCTCGCCCTTGTCTGTCGCCTGCTTCTGCGGGGCAGCGGGCGCGGCGCGCGCGAAGCTCGGCTCGAAGGTCGAGGGCACCGGCATCGAGAACTGATCGGATACGAAGGCCGCCGCGCCCGCCGGCACCGCGAGTTCGCCGGCTTGGTTCTGCAGCACGATTGCGCCTTCGGTCGTCTTCGCGTGCAGGCCATCCGGCAGCTGGGTGCCACCTTCGATTGCGCAGTCGCGCTGACAGAACAGCGCCGAATAGGCGGTGCCGCGAATGCCGATCGTCGCGACCACGGTCCGCATCTGGTAGCGCTCCCGACGCTGATGGCCGATGGCGCCACTGAGTGCGCGGATGCCGCCTTTCAGCAGTTCGAAAATCGCGTGTTCGGTGCCGTCTTCCTGACCGCCGTAGAAATATTCGGCGATCCGGAAGCGGGAGTCATGCTGCACGGACACGAAGCCGCCATCGCCGAACTTCAACTGGGCCATGCCCTTGCGCGTCTGAATGACGTCGCCATTGAAGACCTCGTCGCCCCGCATCAGCGCGTGGGTGCGGCCATCCTGCGCCAGGCGCTCGGCCTCACCCGACACGAACAACACCCGCGCCGCGGCGGGGGCGGCCAGGGCCGACGCCAACGGCACCGCCGTAGTGAACAACAGCGCCGTCCCCAGCGCGCACAAGAATCTGATCATGGGTCCTCCCTGAACCCCGAGCTTAACGCCCACCGTCCGCGCCCGGCCAGCCATCGCGGCCGCCACACCATCGAATGCCGGTCATGCGCCTCAGCGTCACAAATGTTGACCATTGTCCGCCAGCGCCGCCTGCGGTCACCGGCCCGTCCCGAGCCGCCTGACAGCGACCGCCTCGGGCGCGATCGCGGCCGGGTACAATGCTGCTCCGCCAGGAGAGTTCAGGCATGTCGATCAGCACCAATCGCTTCAAGCTCGCCGTTTTCGGCATCAACGTCAGCCACGGCTGCACGATTTCCACCGCGGCCCACGGCATCGAAGTCGACTGGGCAGAATCGCTGCGCCTCGCGCGCCGCGCCGACGACCTGGGGCTCGAAGCGCTGATCCCGGTGTGCCGCTGGAAGGGATTCGGCGGCCCCAGCGAATTCAATCACCGCAGTTTCGAAACCTACACCTGGGCAGCGGGCCTCGCGCAGGCCACGCAACACATCCACGTGTTCGCCACCACGGCCGTGGCCTCGATCCATCCGGTGCTCGCTGCGAAACAGGGCGCCACCATCGATCACATCTCCGGCGGGCGCTTCGGACTGAACGTCGTCGCCGGCTGGAACAGCCAGGAAGTGGCGATGTTCGGGCAACAGCAGCTGCCGCACGAACAACGTTATGCGTTGACCGACGAATGGATGAGCTTCATCAAGGCCCTGTGGACACGCGAGGGTGCGTTCGATTTCACCGGCGCGTACTTCAATGCGCCGGACTGTTACGCCGAACCCAAGCCGCTGCAGCGGCCGTTGCCGCCGATCATGAGCGCCGGCGTGAGCCCGGCGGGACGTCGTTTCGCGGCCAAACACGCCGACATGAATTTCATCCTCGCGCCGAATCTGGACGCGGCGCGCGAGACCGTCGCCGACATCAGGCGCATTGCGCGGCAGGACTATCGGCGCGAAGTCGAAGTCTGGGGCAATGCGGCCGTGTTCTGCCGGCCGACCCATGCCGAGGCGCAAGACTATTACCGGCATGTGATCCATGAGAGCGGCGATCTCGTCGCCGCCGGCAATCTGCTCGACACCTTCACGCGGGAATCGGCCAGCCAGTTGCCCGATCCGGCGCTGCGCGAGAGCTATCTGCGCAACATGATGGCGGGCTACTCGGGCTTCCCTGTCGTCGGCACGCCCACGGAGGTCGTCGATTTTCTGCAGGCGATGGCCGACTGCGGGATGGCCGGCGCCACCCTGTCGTGGCCGGATTACGCGGCCGGCCTCGATCAGCTCGAACGGGAGATCCTGCCGGCCCTCGAAGCGCGCGGCCTGCGACAGGCCCGCCGCGCCTGACTCGCGTCGCCCGCGGTCATGCCGCGGGCAGGCCTTCGGTGGCGAAGCCGATCAGCATCTGCTTCAGCGTCATCGCGTCCTGCGTCGGCGGCTGACACGCGGAACCGGTGCACAGGTACGCCGTCGCGCGACCGGCCACCGGCGGCAGCGTCTGCGCGAACGCGTCAACGGCCCCCTGCGTGCCCGACACCACCGCGTGCGGATGATAGACATCGTGCGCGGCGGCGAGCAGGGCGCGCGTGTCAGGTGCCTGCGGATCGCCGGCGATCACGATCCTCATCGCGGGCGTCAGCATGAAATCGGCGGCTTGCCACAGGCTCGTCATCGCGCGCGGCATGTGCATCATCTGGCCGGCGAACAGCGCGAGCGTCCGCGCGGCCGGCGCTTCGAAGTCGGCACGACCCGTGATGACGGCGAGTTTCAGCAACGCGCGCGTGGCCATTGAATTGCCTGACGGCTCGGCGCCGTCGTAATCATCCTTCAGACGCAGGATCAGATCGTCGGCAGTCGCGACGCTTTGCCAGAAGCCTCCTTGCTCTGCATCGAAGAAGCGCTCGATCATGGCCTGCGCGAGTTCAACGGCAAACGCCAGGTGCGTGGCATCAAGGCTCATCTGGTAGAGCTCGACGACGCCGTGCAGGAGGCCGGCATAGGATTCGAGCAACTGGGTCGCGTCGCGCGCGCCGTCGCGCCAGCGGTGATAGAGCGTGTGGCTGTCCGCGTCCCACAGATGCGTGGTCAGGAATGCGTAATTCGCCAGTGCGGACGCCCGGTAGTCGGGATCGTCGAACACGGCGGCGGCACGCGCCAGTGCTCCGAGCATCAGGCCGTTCCACGCGGCGAGAATCTTGTCGTCGAGATGCGGGCGCACGCGGCTGGCGCGCACGCGCAGCAGCTGCTCGCGAATGGACCGCAGAGCTGCCGCCTCCGCCGGCGATTGCGGCGGCGAGCGCAGACTGAGCACGTTCTGGCCGCGCAGCGGATCGGGGTCGCTGTGATCGAGGAAATTGCCCTCGGCGGTGATCCCGAACACGCGCGTCGCCAGCGCGAGCCCGGCGGGATCGAGCACGGCGGCAAGTTCATCGACGGTCCAGCAGTAGAACTTGCCTTCCTTGCCTTCGCTGTCCGCGTCTTCGGCGGAATGGAAACCGCCGTCGGCCGCGGTCAGATCGCGCAGCACATAGCGCGCGATGCCGCGCGCCACTTCGCCGTAGCGCGGCTTGCCGCTGACGAGGTGACAGTCGAGATAGAGATCGAGCAGCTGCGCGTTGTCATACAGCATTTTCTCGAAATGCGGCACGCGCCATTGCGCATCGACCGAATAACGCGCGAAGCCGCCGCCGAGCTGATCGTGCACGCCACCGTCGGCCATCCGCTCGCAGGTGTCGAGCACCATGCGCACTGCTTCGGCGTCCCCGCGACGTACCCCAATCCGTAACATCAGCGCCGGATGTGTCGGCAGCGGAAATTTCGGCGCGTCGCCCCAGCCACCGTGGGCGGTGTCATAACCGTCCTTCAGCGCGGGCATCACGGCCAGCAGGCTGCCGGCGGCGAGCGCCGGTGCGGTGCCGCCTTCGCGCGCGGTCAATTCGGTGAGACGAGCGTGGATGTCGGTGGCCGAGGCGAGCACGTCCGCGCGATGCAGGCGCCAGGTGTCGGCCAGCTGTTCGAGCACCTGCAGAAATGACGGGCGGCCGTGCCGCGGTGCGGGCGGCCAGTAGGTCCCGGCGAAAAAGGGCCGCAGGTCCGGTGTGAGGAAGGCGTTCAGCGGCCAGCCACCGCTGCGACTCGTCGCCTGCAGAAATGTCATGTAGATCTTGTCGACGTCGGGCCGTTCTTCGCGATCGACCTTGATGCAGACGAAGTGCGCATTCAGGTACGCGGCCGTGCGCTCATCTTCAAAGGACTCGCGCTCCATCACGTGGCACCAGTGACAGGTCGAATAACCGATGCTGAGAAAAATCGGCCGATCCTCGCGCCGCGCGCGCTCGAACGCAGCGTTGCCCCAGGGATACCAGTCGACGGGATTGTGCTGATGCTGCAGCAGGTACGGAGATTTCTCGCGGGCGAGCAGATTGACGCGGCTCGGCGCGTCGGGCGCGGAAGTGCTCATCGAATTCCTTCAGAAAGTTTTGCCGATCAGAATCCATCCCCTTCCACTGCGATCCTTGTCTGCCTGCGCGTCCTCGGGCCCGATCTGCCAGGCCCATGCCGCGTTGAGCTCGAAGCCGTGGCGCTCCGCGAGCGTCATGCCGATGCCGGTACCGGACAGAAACCGCCAGTCGTCACCCGGTCGCAGCCGGTCACGATCGGGCTGCACGCCACCGGTGTCGACGAACGCCAGCAGCACGGGCGCAAGGCCCGAGAGCGCCGGCAGTTGCCAGCGCAGCTCCACGTTCGCGAGGTAGCCGTCATCACCGGCCGCTTCGCCTTGCGGATAGGCGCGCACGCCGGTCGCACCGCCCAGCCACATCTTCTCCGCCGAATCCAGATTCTGCAATGCGAACTGTCCGTTGAGCCCGAGTGACAGGCTCACCGGGCCGCGCACTGGCTGCAGACGCAACAGCGAGTACGTCAATTTCTGATAAGCGCCGGCCGTGCGATTCGTCGCCGCATCGACGAGCGCGAGCGTGCGGGAGTGGATGTCCAGTTCGCCGGCTTCGATGTTCACGCTGAACGCACTGACGCTGCTGCCGCCGAGTTCGTCGCGCCAGTCGCCGTAGGCGCCGCCGAACACCGACCACAGGGAGCGATCGGCCGACGTGCGCGGCCGGCCGGTGTCGTCGCGCAGCGACGTGAAATCAGCGCCACCACGTGCATAGACGTTCAGGCGCGGCGCGCGGATCACCGGGTAGCTCAAGGCGACGCTCGGCAGGTACGCCGACCCGGAAGCGTCGAGCGCCGCGAACTCGTCGCCGAGTTCGTAGCGCACGGCCATGAAACTGGCCTGCAGCGTCAGTCCGTCGACGCCGAGCGGCAGACGATAGCCCATCATGCCGCTCTGCAGCTCATCGCCGGAGGTCAGCACGCGTACGTGCAGCTGGTCGCCGAGGCCGAGCGGACTGGCGAGGTCGACCGAGCCGCCAAGGCGGTAGCGCCCGATGAATCGGTTGCCGTAATTGTCGGCGGTGATCCCGCCTGTCAGGCGCGGCGGCGCGCTGACCTCGACACGCAACGTCGATTCGCCGGTTGCCGCTCCGGGCCGCAGGGTCGCGTTGACCTCGTCGACGCCGCCCAGATCGCGAATCAGCAGCAGACGCCGATCGAGCTGACCGCGCTCGATGACCCGGTTCGCCGTGATGCGCGCCAGATGGCGCTCGAGCACTTCGTCGCGCACGGGCGAGCGGTTGTCGAGTTCGGGCTGGCCGTAGCGGCCTTCGAGCAATGCGATTTCGACGCGGCTGTCGCGTATCTCCTGGGGCGGCACATAGGCGCGCGCGACGAGGTAACCGCGATCGCGATAATGGCGCGTGATGCGCCGGGCAGCGGCCTGGACCTCGGCGAGCGTCAGCGATTGCCCGGTCAGATCGCTGACGACGTCCGCGAGCTCGGCGGCGGTGAAGACCGTGATGCCGGTGAAGTCATAAGCGTCGACACGAAAGCGCAATTCGCCGGGCGCGTCGCCCGCCGGGGATGGCAGCGGCGCGTCGAGTGTCGGTGGCGCAGTCTGCGGCAGTTGCAGCGCGCGCGGCCGCAGTTCGCGCAGCGTCGTGCCGGCGTCCGGCGCCACCTGCGCATGGACCGGCAGCGCGATGGCCACCAGTCCCAAGGTCAGTGCACACAGGCGGCTTCCAGCCCCCCGCATGCGGATCTGTACGAATGCCGAATCCATGGACTTGCTGGACGCAACGCGTCCGCCTCGATAAGAGTCAAGGCATTATCGGCAAGACCTCAGCGTCGACGCAACATGCCGCTGCGCCGCACACGGCACCCGGACGCTCAGCGCGCGACCGCGCTCAGGGCCGTTGCAGCCGGTGCTGCTTCGAACTCGAGGTAGACCACGCCGTCACGCACACTCGCGACGTTCGCCTCGACGACGCCGTCCTCGTTCAGCGCGGTCCGTCGGACCATCAGGTCGTCGGCAGCCGAAGTCACCAGCACTTCGAGCGGTACGCCCCCCTGCTCTGCCGCGATTGCCGCGTACGGGATCGGCGCCAGCAGCGCCAGCAGCAACCACGTCAGCGCCCGGCGCGGCGCGGTGAGCCCTGTGTCTTGATGTGTCATTGCAAACCCTGCCATCACGGCTCATGCCGTCATGGTGGGTAGCGCCCGTGGCGATCGGGCGCTTGAGGCCCAAACCGCGACGGCCGTCGCGGTTTGCCCAGGCGCGGCGTCGAAGTTCGCGCGCCTGCGTCAGCGCAGGTCGGCCGGCAGCCGGATCCCGCCGTCGATGACCTCGAGCCGCGCGAGACCCGCGATTCCCGGCGCGCCCGGCGGTTCGGGCTGGCGGGCACTGACTATCGCATCCTCACCGCCTGCGCCGTTGGCGCCGGGCGCGGGCGTTGCCGTCACTGTCGCCGGCGCCGGCGGCGAAATCGGCGGCAACAACGGGTCGGCCCGTGCGGACACCGTCAGCGTGCCGTCGACAAAGGTCAGCGCGTAATTGAGCGCCGTGAGCCCGGTGGGCGTGAGGCGATAGGCGCCGGGCGTCGAAGCCTGGTCGGCGGGCGTCAGGAAACCGAGCGCACCGCCGAGCACACCCGGCCCCTCGCCGAACGCAAAGCCGCTGAAGCTCGCGGAGAACGGCGGATTCGGCGCGCCGACCGCGCGCACCGCATCATTCGCGCGTATCGCGAGCGGTCGCGGCACGATGTCGAAACTGCCCGGCACGAAACTCAGCGCGTAGTTCGGATTGTCCAGCGTGCCGCGCCCGATCGCATAGCGGCCGACGTTCTCACCCGGCGCGCGCGTCAAGGCCCCGGCGAGCGCGCCTTCGGGCAGGTTCACCAGCGCACCGGCCGTTACCGTGAACGCGAGCGCCGGATCCGCATCACCGTAGGCTTTGCCGACCGTCGTGGCGGCGAGCGTGACCGCGCGCGGCGTGATGTCGAGGCGACCGGGGACGAAGGTGATCTGGTAGTTCGGATTGTCGAGCGCGCCCTGGCCGATCGCATAAGCGCCGACGTTCTCGCCTGGCGCACGCGCCAGGGCGCCGCCGAGTTCGCCACCCGGGATCGCGGCGAGCGAGCCGCCCGTCACGGTGAAGGCGAACGCCGGATCGGGATCGCCGAACACGCGCGCGACGTTGGCCGCCGTGAGCGCAAGCGGACGCGGCGTGATGTCGAACTGGCCGGGCACGAAACTGATCGCGTAATTGGGATTGCCGAGCGTGCCCTGATTGATCTCATAGCGGCCCACGTTCTCACCCGGTGCGCGCGCCAATGCGCCATTGAGGGCGCCTTCGGCGGTGGCGACCAGCGTGCCGCTCGACACGGAGAAGCCCAGCGTCGGATCGATCTCGCCGAAGACCCTGCTCTGCGCGGTGGCGGCCAGCGTGATCGGGCGCGGGACGATGCTGAAGTCGTTGGCGACGAAACTTATCGCATAGTTCGGATTGCCGAGCGTGCCCTGGCCGATCGCGTAACTGCCGACTGCTTCGCCGCTGGCGCGCGCCAGCGAGCCATTCAGTGCGCTGCCGGCAATGGTGGCGAGCGAGCCGCTGGTCACACTGAAGCCGAGCACCGGATCCGCGTTGCCAAAGATTTTCGACAGCGGATCGGCGGCGATGGTGATCGGCCGCCGCGCGATGGTGAACGTGCCGGGCACGACATTCACGGCGTAGCCTATCGGCGAACCCACGCCGCTCGCCGTGATTGCGTAGTCGCCGGGGGCTTCGCCGGGCAGGCGCGCCAGCGTGCCGGCAAACGCATCGGCCAGCACATCGCCCGCGAGGAGACCGGACGTCGTGACGCTGAGGCCCGGATCCGGATCGCCGAACACGCGTGCAATCGCGTCCGCGGTCACGGTCAGCGCGGGCCGCAACGAGAACACGAAGTGATTGCCGGGCGCGATCGACGCTGGCGGGTTCGCGGCGAAGGTGCGGTCATAGAGGTTCGGCTGCGGATTGCCGGGAGCAAGGCCGTTCGGCACATTGTCCGCAGGACTCGTCGCGTACACGAGCCAGCGGCCCGCGGGCGCCGACAGCGCATTCGCCCCGCTGTCGTTGATGAAATCGCCGCCGCGCGCGGCCAGCACGACATTGCCGGCACTGCTCGCCACACTGGCACCTGGCGCGATGCGGATATCGCCGTTGGCCGTCGCCGTGAACGTGGCGCCGCTGGTCGATGCGCCGAGCACGAGGCTGTTGGCATCGGTGACGGTCACGGCACCTGCGCTGGTCTGCGCGCTGACGGCGCCGACGAAGTCGTTGGCGGGATTGTCGAGCGTGATGGCGCTGGTCCCCGCGCGCACCGTCGTGTTGCCGTCGACGCGCAGTGTACCGGTGTCGGTGACCGGCCCCGCCGCATCGATGTCGAGGTCGCCGAGCAGGCGCGTCGTCGGCAGCGCGACACCGCCGCCCCCGGCGAGCGACAGGGTGTCGAGCGCCTGGTTTTGACCAATCGCGCCGAGCAGACGCACGGTGCCGTTGCCGCTCAGCGTCAGGCTGCGCGGCGTGGCGTCGGCGTTGATCGTCGTCGCCGCCGAATTGAAGGCGATGGTGCCGGCCGTGCCGTTGCTGGTGCCCGTGCCGCGCAGGCTGGTCAGGCTGACGTCCTGACGCAGGGTCACGGGTCCGGTCAAGGTGATTGCACCGCTCGCACCACCCGCGCCGCCGGCGCCATTGCCGCCGTTGGCTGTCACCGTGCCCGGCAGCGAGAGATCGGCGGCCGTGCCCGACACCGTCATCGCCACCGCACCCGCGGCCCCCCCCGCGCCCGCCACCGCGTTCGTGCCTGACGTATCGATATCGCCGGTCGACACGCGACGACCCGTGAGCGCGAGCGCGCCACCCGCGCGGCCGACGCCCGTCGCCGCGCCACCCCGGGTAGTCACGCGGCCGAGCGTAACCACGCCGACGTTGCCGGCATTGACCGTCACCGCCGAGCCGTTCGCGTTGGCGAGCCCACTCGTCGTGAGATTGCCGGTCGCCACGCCCCCGGTGCCCGCGAGACTCACCGTGCCGAGCGGAACGGCGTTACCCAGATCGCCGGTGACGACACTGCCGCTGCCAGCGGCAATCGTGAAGCGGCGGCGTGCATTCGGATTGCTGTCGACGTTGCCGAACGCGACGCTGCCACCGGTGGCACCAGGGGTACCCGTGCCCTGCGTGGTGGTGACCGCGACATCCGCGCTGAGGATCGCGGGATCCGTGATCGTCACCGCGCCACCCGCGCCGCCTGCCCCCGTGCCATTGCCGTTGCCGCCGCGCGCCGTGACGTTGCCACCGAGCGTCACCGTCGGCGTGGCCCCGGTCGCATCGAGGGTGATCGTACCCGCCGCGCCACCCGCGAGATTCGCCCCGACCGCATTGCCGCCGGACGCCGTGATTGCGCGCATGGTGACGGTGCCACCGCTGATGTTGACGTCACCGGCATCGGTGCCGGCGCCGGTTGCCGTGCCGCCGGACGTCACCAGTGCGCCGCCGGCCATGTTGACGAAGCCCGTCGGCCGCGCGGTGATCTGCACGTCGCCACCGTTGCGGCCGGCGGTGCCGGCGCTGGTGATGTTGTTGAAAATGCCGACGGTGGTGCCGCTGATGTTCACGGTGCCACCACCGGTCGTGATGGTGTTGCGCAGCGAGACGCTGCCGGCCCCGCTGTTGTCGCTGTCGCCCGTCAGCACGACATTGAGCCGGCCGGTGGCCGCACCCGAGTGCGAAATCGGGCGCGTCAGTGCCACGTCATTGTGGGCACGCAAGGTCAGCGTGACATCGGTCGCGCCCGCTGATTTGAGAATCGTGGGGTTGCCGCTGAAGGTGATGTCGCCGGCCTGCGCGCCGCCGGCGCCCGTTGTCAGCGTGACGTTCTGTCCGGCGTTCAGCGCCGCGTTGATCAGGTTGACGCCGAGCGTGGCGCCCGTGGCGGTGGCGCTCCAGTCAGGACCGGCGAGGCAGCCGCTCAGACCGACGCAGGCATTGCTGGTCGCGGACAGGATGATGTTGATCGGGTCTATCAGCCATAGCCCGGCGTCGCCCGCCGTCGCGGTCACGAGCGGCGTGGTCGTCAGATACAGCGACTGCTTGCCGGACGTCTCGACGAAGCCGCCGCGCCCGCCCTGCGTGCCGCCGCGTGCCTCGATCTGCCCATGGATCTGCGCCGTGTCGGCGGCGAAGAGGACGATGCTGCCGCCGTCCCCGTGCGCGCCGGCGTTCGCCGTCACGCGGGTTGCCGCGCCGACGAAAATGTCTTGGCTGGCAGGCAGCGGCCCCTGCCCTTCGCGGTTGCCGCCGAGGTTGATCGTGCCGCCGCCGCGCTGGCCGCTGGCGTCGACCTGCGCATCATGCGTCAGCGCGATGCGTTGACCGGTGAGTTCGATCCTGCCGCCGCGTTCATCGCCGGCGTCACCCTGCGCGCGCAGCACGCCGCGCGATTCGACGACACCGGTCTCGCCGCCGCCCAGTCGAATGACGCCTGCGTGTTCACCGACCGTATTCGCTTCGATGATCCCGTCGTTGTTGACGACCGTGTCGAGCAGCGCATCACGCGCGCGCGCCGTCATCAGCACGGTGCCACCGTCGGCGCGAATGAGATCCCGGTTGTCGACGAGTGCATCGAGCGCGGCGCGCTCGACCGTCACCGCGACCAGGCTGCGGTCGTCGAACTTCAGGCTGACCTGTTCACCGGCGGCGAGCGCGACGGTGCCGCGATCGGCGCGCACGCTGCCGCTGTTGACGACTTCGGCCGCGATCAGCGCGACATAGCCGCCCTCGGCAGCCTGCAGCCGCCCCTGGTTCTCGATGCGCGCCGTCACGCCCGCGTGCTGCCCCCGGTCCGTGAAGGTCGACTTGCCGGCCATGAAATCGGCGACCGACAGATCGAGTGTCGACGCGACGAGGCCCCCGACGTCGACCTGCGCCGACGGGCCGAACAACACGCCGCTGGGGTTGACGAGGAACACCTGGCCATTGGCGCGGATCTCGCCGTGAATGTCCGAGCGCGCACCACCGACCACGCGATTCAGCGCCACCGACGACGCCGAGGGCTGGCGAAACTCCGTGCGTTCGCCCGGCGCGAGCGAGAACTGCTGCCAGTCGATCGCGAGTCGATCGGAAGTCTGGGTAATCACCTGCTGGCCGTTGCCGCCCGCAATCGTACCGCTGCCGCCGACGACGACGCCGCCGGCGGGTTCGGCGGCGCTGAACGGCGCACAGAGGCTGCAGCCCAGACCGAGGCCGGCGCCGAGCGTGCGGGTCAGCCGGCGCACGGCGAGCCGCCGGCGGCGACCGTGAATTCCTGATGGTTTGTGCATGATGGGTTTCCGCAGGATCGCCTGTTCGTCTCAGCAACTGTTCCATGTCGCTTCATGCCCGTCGACGTGCGACAGGCAGGTCGCAGAGGGTCGCGGCATTCGTCGCCGTCGCGCTTCCTGCGCGGGCTGTCCACCGGGGACGCGATCGAAAGGCCGCGCCCGCGACTATAACGCGGGCGCAGCGTCGGCACAGCGGAATATTTCCGCCCGCGCATGCGCCTCAGAAGCCGAGCGCACCCGTCAGCAGTTTCGCCGTCGACAGCCCACCCTGCTGCTTCACGTAGTCGACGACGACCGGCACGAACTTGCCGGCCAGCTTCGACTTCATGCCGAGCTGCTCGAACGCCGGGGCGAGCTGCTGAAGGGTCGCGAGCTTGCCGCTCATGCCGCCGAGCTGGCTGCCACCGAGCGCCTGCGCAGCGGCACCGGCCAGCGCCGACGTGCCGCCGGTCGCAGGCGCTGCTGCCGGCGCCAACGGGGGCGCGGCACCGAGGTATTGATCCATGCCGGGCACGGCCCCTTTGAGTTTTGCGAAGTTCGTCGGCGTCATCTGCGCCTGGGCGAGTTTGAAGATCGAACCCGCGCCCCCTTCGGCCTGCGGTTGGGAAACGCCGACGCGGCTCATCAGGAGATCCGTGAGACCGGCCGCCGCGGCCGGCCCGGCGCAGAGGATCAGCAGCGCGGCCAGCAACAGCTTCGCGCGGCGGGACAGGTGATGCAGTCGTTCCATAACAGGGCTCCCGGTGTGGTTCATCTGATTGTTCGCGAGCGCGGCCAGCGCGCGACGGGCAGTGTAGCCTGCCGCGCGGCGTGCGAAATCCCCGTCCGTCGCGCGGCCACGGCTGTTCGCCTGCGGAGCCCTCCGTTATGCTCGCCGCAAGCGGATTGAGCGCTGCAGCCCACGAGAAAATCACCGATGGGGATTGAACGAATCCTGTACGCGGCGGCAGCACGCGGCGTCTCCGTGTACCAGCTCTGCCATGCCATCTCATGCTTGCTGAATCCCGGCGCGGCGTGGTGGCAAGCGTTCACGCGCCAGCGCTGGTCGCTTCGGCTCGTTGGCTGCTGCCTGATTGCCGGCTGCGCATCGACAGCGCCATCACCATCGACGGTGCGCCCCGCGGCCCTGATGCCTGCGATCGGCATGGCCAACGGCGACGGTCAGCCGCAGCGCTGGCATACGTCCTGTTTTCGCCTGCCACTCGATGCCGGCGAGCGCCCGGTGTGGGCCACCGATCTGCTGCTCGCCGATCGCGTCGTCGCGCCGGTGCTGGCGGCGCATGTCAAAGATATCTCGCTGTGGCGCTTTCACCGGCGCGCCGCGCGCGACGGCGCCGGGCATCAGTTCAGCGTGTTGCTCTACACCTCCGACGCAGCCTATGCCGCCATTCACGCGCAGGTCGAAGCGAACCCGGCGGTGCAGACGCTGAAGGCCACGGGCCGGCTCGACACAATCATCAAGGACTGCCGCGCCGAGCAAAGCCGTGCCGACCTCGAGGCCACCAGCGATCCTGCCTGGGACCCGGCCGTCCAGCGCACCTGGCCTTACTTCATCATGGGTGTCAGCGCGAGCTGGCTCGCGCTGATTCAGGACCTCGCTCGACAGACGCCGGTCGACGAATCGAATCCACTCGATGCGTATGCCGCGATCGACAAACGCATCGGCGAACTGTGGGGCGGTCAGGGGCAGCACGCCTATCTGCATCACCTCAGCGGCGTCTACGGCTACAAACCGTTGCGCATCCAGACCTGGATTCAGCCCTGAAGCGGATGGCACGCCGCGCACGGCCTGCACCGGATCGGACATCCCGACGCGGCGAGCGACTGCGCGACTGACCTGCCCGCTTCGTTTTGGCGCGTGCGCGCCGACACCGGGTCGCACTGCCAACGCGCAATACCCGCACCCATCGCCCATGCATGACGCGCACGCCCGTCGACGGCAGCGCGCGCCGCACCCGACACGCAAGTCCATCCCGCCAGTCAATCAAGTGCTTGCGCAGCATCGACGCCGTCGCCATCGACATGGCGCGATGCGTGCTTTGTAAGAACGACAACATCGGGCGCACCGTCGTCGCGCGCAGCAGTGCGCACTGGCGCAGTCCCGATCCGAGAACGCACACGCATCGGTATCGAAGGGGGACTTGATGAATCGTCGGCATTTCATTCAACGCATGACTCTCGGCAGCGCAGGGTTCGCCGCCTCCTTCCAGGCCGCTGCTTTCGGCGCAACGGCACGCGACGGCGCTGACGGCTTTCCGCCGCTGGCGAGCTTCGAATTCGACACCGTCACGCTCGATCACATGGGCCGGACCGTCGCCGTGCATCAGCACGTCGGCCGCTACCTGCGCGTGGCGCTGACCGATGACGTCGCGATCGATCTGATCGCCATCCCGGCTGCGCGGTTTCGCATGGGCGCAGCAGCAGGTGAACTGAAGTGCGGCGCCTATGAATGCGAGCCGCGCATCGTGCGCACCTCGCCACACTACCTCGCGCGCACGGCGATCACGCAGCGCCAGTGGCGGGCAGTCGCGCGGCTGCCGCGCGTCGCGCGCGACCTGGCGCCGGCGCCGGCGTGCTTCGTCGGCGACGAGCATCCGGTCGAATGCGTGTCCTGGCATGACACGCAGGAGTTCTGTGCGCGCCTGTCGGCGCACACCGGACAGGCCTTCAGGTTGCCGAGCGAAGCCGAATGGGAAGGGGCATGTCGCGCGGGTAGTCGCGATCCGTTTCATTTCGGCGCCACGTTGACCGCCGCGCATGCGAATTTCAGCGCTGCGCACACCTACGCCGCCGAGCAGGCGGGCGAGTATCGCCGCAGCACGCTGCCGGTGGGCCAGTTCGCGCCGAACGCGCTGGGCCTGCAGGACATGCACGGCAACGTCTGGGAATGGTGTGCAGATCATTGGCATGACGACTATCGCGGCGCGCCGCGCGATCAGGCCGCATGGATCGACCACGGCAAAGCGGCGTGGCGCAGTCTGCGCGGCGGATCGTGGGCAGATGCGCCCGAGAAACTGCGCTCGGCAAGCCGCACGGGCTATGCCGCGGACGGGCTGAACCGGCTGATCGGCTTCCGCATCGCGCTGTCGGTGTCTCCCGCATGACAGCGGCGGAACAGAATCTCGCGCGGTCCGCAGCCGCCAGCGGTGTGCTCGGCAAGATCCCCGTCACGGTGCTGACAGGCTATCTCGGCGCCGGCAAGACCACGCTGCTGAACCGGATCCTGACCGAGGATCACGGCCTGCGGATCGCGGTCATCGTCAACGAGTTCGGCGAGATCGGCATCGACAACCAGCTCGTCGTCGGCGCCGACGAAGAAATCTTCGAGATGAACAACGGCTGCATCTGCTGCACGGTGCGCGGCGACCTGATTCGCATTGTCGGCGAGCTGATGCAGCGGCGTGACGAATTCGACTACCTGCTGATCGAAACGACGGGTCTCGCCGATCCGGGCCCGGTGATCCAGTCCTTCTTCGTCGATGACACCATGGCCAGGCGCACCGCGCTCGACGCGGTGGTGACGGTGGTCGATTCGAAGCACGTGCTGGCGCACTGGGACAGCGAGGAGGTGCAGGAGCAACTGGCGTTCGCCGACGTGATCCTGCTGAACAAAACCGATCTGGTCAGCACCGCGGAGCTCGCCGCGCTCGAGCAGCGCGTGCGCGGACTCAACGCGCTGGCCCGCATCCATTGCACGCTGCAATGTGTGATTCCGCTCCAGGCCGTGATGGACATCAAGGCCTTCGACCTCAGGAACGCGCTTGCCATCGAGCCCGAATTCCTCTCCGAACAGGCCCACGAGCACGACGATTCCGTGTACTCCGTCGCGCTCAGCGAGCCGGGCACGCTGGACAGCACCCTGTTCAATCGCTGGCTGTACCAGCTGGTTCAGGACCAGGGCACGAACATCTTTCGTCTCAAGGGCATCCTCGACCTCGACGGCGAGGCGCGTCGCTTCGTCGTGCAGGGCGTGCACATGACGCTCGACGGGCGACCCGGCAAACCGTGGCGCGCGGACGAGGCGCGCTTCAACCAGTTGGTGTTCATCGGCCGCGACCTCGATGAGTCGCGGCTGCGGGACGGATTCAGATCCTGCCTCGTGCCGGCATGACCGGCGCGATGCACTCGACCTCGCTTGTTCCAGATATGGGAGTTACTCGATGAAGTTGCAGCACAACCTCGGTGGGCTAGAGAACCTGGGGCCGATCGAATTCCAGAAGCGGGTATTCGTGGCGCCATGGGAAGAACGCATCTTCGGCATTCACGTCGCGATGATGGGCCTCAGCAATCATCTGTCGGAGGCCTTGCCCAAGTATCCCATCGGCGAGGTGCCGACGAAGTTCAAGAGCTTCTGGACCTGGGGCCACTTGAGGACCGGTGCCGAAGGCATGAACCCCTTCGACTACTTCAAGTACCGCTACTACGAGAAATGGCTCGGCGGC
>LNFM01004969.1_pt1 | contig 23704 bp, 14 predicted proteins | sample 596031 | NCBI WGS metagenome assembly LNFM01 (sample SAMN04254537, study PRJNA301005) | activated carbon metagenome | isolation source: dual media filters at the Ann Arbor, Michigan drinking water treatment plant | place: USA: Ann Arbor | reverse complement strand
TGCCGGGCTGCACGCAGATGGTGGCGCCGTTCAGGTCGCGCGCGGTGCGCACGCCGGCGGCGGTCTTCACCATGAAGCCCTGGCCGTCATAGAAATTGATGCCGGTGAAGTCGAAGCCCAGCGAGGTGTCGCGGGACAGCGTCCAGGTCGTGTTGCGGGCCAGCATGTCCACTTCACCGGACTGCAGCGCCGTGAAGCGGTTCTGCGCCGTGGTCGGCACGTAGCGCACCTTGCTCGGGTCGTTCCACAGCGCGACGGCGACGGCGCGGCAGTAATCCACGTCGAAGCCGCGCCAGACGCCCTGGCTGTCGGGCTGGGCGAAGCCGGCGAGGCCGGTGTTCACGCCGCAGATCAGCGTCCCGCGGGCGCGGATCGCATCCAGGGTCGCGCCACTGGGGGCGGGGGCCTGGGCCATTGCCGGGGACATCATGGGGGCCATCACGGGCGCCACCAGCATCGCGGCACCGCCGATCGCGGCGGCCAAGGTCAGGCGGAGTGCCTTCATACCGTCAACTCCCTATCTCGTTTCGAAGCCTTGGGGCCGACCGGTTCTTCCGGCGACATGACCCCTGCGCGTGGCCTCGGGGATCATGCTGCGCCAGCGCCGGGCGGGGAGCAACGCGCGAATCCGCGCGTATCGGCGCTTCGCTAGGCGGCGCGCCCGCGCCTGTCAAACGCGCAATCTTCCTGCCATTTTGCCCGGCCGGCATGGTGTGCAACCCTGTGCCGCCACCGCTGTCAGGGGAAGGATTTGCCACGATGCGGATGATGACGGCGGAGCAGATCCGGAACGCCCTGCCCTGGGCGGGGCTGGAGGAGGCCCTGTTCGCGATGTTCCGCGACGGCTGCGAGGCGCCGCTGCGCCACCGCCACGCCTTGCCCGAGGCCGGGATGCTGCTGCTGATGCCAGCCTGGACCGCCCGCCATAGCGGGGTGAAGACCGTCCATGTGCTGCCCGGCAACGGCGCGCGCGGCCTGCCAGCGGTCCAGGCCGTGTATCTGCTGTCCGATGCCGCAACCGGCCAGCCGATCGCCCTGCTGGATGGCGGTGAGCTGACGGATCGCCGCACCGCCGCCGCCAGCACCCTGGCCGGGCGTTTCCTGGCGCGGCCGGACAGCCGCCGCCTGCTGGTGCTCGGCGCCGGCCGCGTCGCCGCCGCCCTGGCGGAAGCCTGGTGCGACCGCTTCCCGATCGAGCAGGTCGCCATCTGGGCGCGCAAGCCGGCGCAGGCGGAGGCGCTGGCCGCGCGGCTGGTGGCGCATGGCCTGCCTGCGGTGGCCGCCGCTAGCCCCAAGCCGGCGGGCTTCGACATCGTCTCCGCCGCCACCCTGTCCGAGACGCCGCTGATCCTGGGCGCGGAGGTTTCGCCCGGCACGCATGTGGACCTGGTCGGCGCCTTCCGGCCCACCATGCGGGAGAGCGACGGCGCCATGATGGCGAGTGCCACCCTGGTGCTGGATACGCGCGCCGGCGGCCTGGCGGAGGCCGGGGATGTGGTGCAGGCCATCGCGGAAGGCGCGATCAGCGAGGCGCATGTCGCCGCCGAACTGTTCGACCTGTGCCGGGGGACGCACCCCGGGCGGCGCGATGCGGCGGAGGTCACGGTGTTCAAGTCGGTCGGCTGGGCCGGTGAGGACCTGGCCGCCGCGGTGCTGGCCACCGCCTGAACAAGGTGCTGGCCACCGACTGAGCAGGGTGCTGGCCACCGCCTGATTTCAGCCCCGGCGCGGCCGCTCGGGCGCGATATCGACCGGCCCGCCGCGGAGCTGCGCCTGTTCCATGGTCTCGCCGGGCTGTGTCGCACCGGGCTGGATCGGGCTGTCCACCGTGCCGGCGGCGTCGCCCTCGCCGGCATCCTCGCCGCTCTCGCCTTCCCGCACCCGCTCGCCGCCTGGCAGTGTCGGGCGCAGCGCGTCCTCCGATCCCTTGGCCTCTCCGGCCCTGTCCTTGTCATCCATTTCCGCATCTCCGTCGTAGCAGCCGGAGCAACGCCCTGGGACCGGATGCGGTTGCCGGGCTCAGCCTGCGGGCAGAAGCGCCGCCACCACCACCAACGCCCCGGCCTCCACCGTCACGCTGCCATTGACGCCGTGGGCCACGGTTTCGGGCAGGGATGAATCCAGCAGAAGACGCCAGCCGCCCGGCACATCCTCCGGCAGCGCGAAGGCCATGGCGGTGTCGTCCGCATTCAGCAGCACGCGGATGATGTCGGTTCCCTGTCCGGAAGCCGTGGCCCCCGCGAGTTGCAGGGCAAAGGCCCGCTGCGCCGGGGCATGCCAGCTTGCGTCGGAGATGATGCCGCCCTCCGGATCGAACCAGGCGATGTCCGGCAGGCCAGGCCGCACTTCGGTGCCGTGCAGGAACAGGTCCGACCGCAGCACCGGGAAGGCGCGGCGCAGCTCCGCCAGCCGGGCGGTGAAGGCCACCATGGCGGCACCGACGCCCGACTCCGCGGTCTCCCAGTCCATCCAGCCGATCGGCGTGTCCTGGCAATAGGCGTTGTTGTTGCCGCCCTGGCTGCGCCAGGCCTCGTCGCCCATCAGCAGCATCGGCGTGCCGTGCGAGAGCAGGACGGTGGCGAGCATGGCCCGCGCGCGGCAGCCGCGACGGGCGCGGATGGCCTCATCCTCCGTCTCGCCTTCCTCGCCCCAATTGGCGCTGTGGTTGTCGGAATGGCCGTCCTTGTTGCCCTCGCCATTCGCCTCGTTGTGGCGCTCGGCATAGCTGACGAGGTCGCGCAGGGTGAAGCCGTCATGCGCCGCCACGAAGTTCACGCTGGCCCAGGCCAGCCGGCGGCCGTGGTCGAACAGGTCGGCAGACCCCGCCATGCGGCCGGCCATTTCGGGGCGCAGCCCCTCATCGCCGCGCCAGAAACGGCGGACGGTGTCGCGGAAGCGGTCGTTCCATTCGGCGAAGCCGGGCGGATGATTGCCGAGCTGGTAGCCGCCGGGGCCGAGGTCCCATGGCTCCGCGATCAGCTTCACCTGCGCCAGCAGCGGGTCCTGCCGCAGCGCGTCGAAGAAGCCGGCGCCCGGGTCGAAGCCCGTCGGTTCCCGCCCGAGGTTCGAGCACAGGTCGAAGCGGAAGCCATCGACGCCGTATTCCGTGACCCAGTGCCGCAGGCTGTCCATGACAAGCTGGATGACGCGCGGATGCGACAGGTTGAAGGTGTTGCCGGTGCCGGTGTCGTTGATGTGGTGGCGCGGGTGCTGCGGCAGCAGGCGGTAGTAGCTGGCATTGTCGATGCCGCGGAAGGACAGCGTCGGGCCCATCTCGCTGCCCTCCGCCGTGTGGTTGTAGACCACGTCCAGGATCACCTCGATCCCGGCATCCTGCAGCCGGTGGATGGCGATGCGCGCTTCCTCCGGATCGCGGCGCGACAGATAGCGAGGCTCCGGCGCGAAGAAGCCGAGCGTGCTGTAGCCCCAGTAGTTGCGCAGCCCCTTCTGCACCAGGAAGCGGTCATCGACGAAGGCATGGATCGGCAGCAACTCCACCGCCGTCACGCCGATCCGCACCAGATGCTCGATCACGCGCGGATCGGCCAGCGCGGCGAAGGTGCCGCGCTCATGCGGCGCGGCCTCCGGCAGCGTCGCCGTCAGGCCCTTCACATGCGCCTCGTAGATCACCGTCTCGCGCCAGGGGCGGTGCAGCCGCGGCCGCGCATCCGGCGCGCGCGGCGCCACCAGCACCGCCTTCGGCATGCCGGGCGCGCTGTCACGCCGGTCGAAGGACAGGTCGCCGCGCTGCGCGCCGATGCGGTAGCCATACAGCGCGTCCGACCAGCGCAGCTCACCGGTCAGCGCCTTCGCATAGGGGTCCAGCAGCAGCTTGTTCGGGTTGAAGCGATGCCCCTGCTGCGGCCGGTAGGGGCCGTAAACGCGGTAGCCATAGGGGCGGCCCGGCGCGATGCCGGGCAGGTAGCCGTGCCAGACGCCATCGGTGCATTCCGGCAGTTCGAAGCGGTCCGACTCCCGCTTGCCCTGCCGGTCGAACAGGCACAGCACCACGCGTTCCGCATGTTCCGAGAACAGCGCGAAATTGGCGCCGGACCCGTCATAGGTGGCACCGAGCGGATAGGGCCGCCCGGTCTCCAGACGCTCGGGGAACCTGGGCAACGGCCTCAGCCATCCATCGGCGTGAGCATCAGCGTCGCCAGCGGCGGCAGGGTCAGCACCACGGAATGCGCATGGCCATGCATCGGCACCGCCTCCGCTTGCACCACGCCGCCATTGCCGAGGCCGGCGCCGCCATATTCCGCCGCATCGGTGTTCAGACGCTCCGCCCAGTGGCCGGGGCGCGGCACGCCGATGCGGTAGCCATGGCGCGGCAGCGGCGTGAAGTTGCAGGCGACCAGCACGGAGGGTTCCGCGGCAGTGCCGTGGCGCAGGAAGGCATAGGCGCTGTTCTGCCGGTCATCCGCGACCAGCCAGGAAAAGCCCTTCGGATCCGCGTCATACCTGTGCAGCGCCGGGGTGGCACCGACCAGTACGTTCATGTCCCGCACCAACCGCTGCATGCCGAGATGCATCGGATCGCCGAGCGAATCCCAATCCACCTGGCCGTCATGGTTCCATTCCCGCTGCTGCGCCACCTCGTCGCCCATGAACAGCAGCTTCTTGCCGGGATGGCCCCACATGAAGCCGAGATAGGCGCGGAGGTTGGCGAATTGCTGCCAGCGATCACCGGGCATCTTGCCGACCAGGCTGCGCTTGCCGTGCACCACCTCGTCATGGCTCAGCGGCAGCAGGAAGCGCTCGCTGAAGGCGTACATCATGCCGAAGGTCATGGCGTCGTGGTGGAAGCCGCGATGCACCGGGTCGCGCTGCATGTAGTGCAGCGTGTCGTTCATCCAGCCCATGTTCCACTTGTAGCCGAAACCCAGGCCGCCCTCCGCCACCGGCGCGGACACCTTGGGGAAGGAGGTCGATTCCTCCGCGATCACGGTGGCCCAGGGCGCGTGTTCCGCGACGGCCTCGTTCAACTCCCGCAGGAAGGCGATGGCTTCCAGATTCTCCCGCCCGCCCTGCGCGTTGGGCAGCCATTCGCCGGCCTGGCGCGAATAGTCGCGGTACAGCATGGAGGCCACGGCATCCACCCGCAGCCCGTCGCAGCCGAATTCGCGCAGCCAGTGCAGGGCGGAGGCGATCAGGTATCCGCGCACCTCATGCCGGCCGAAATTGTAGATCAGCGTGGACCAGTCCTTGTGGAACCCCTCCCGCGGGTCCGCATGCTCGTACAGCGCCGTGCCGTCGAACTGGCCGAGGCCATGCGCATCGGTCGGGAAATGCGCCGGCACCCAATCGAGGATCACACCGATGCCGGCGGCATGGGCGCGATCGACGAAACGCCGAAAACCGTCCGGCGGCCCGAAGCGGGAGGTTGGCGCGAACATGCCGACCGGCTGGTAGCCCCAGCTGCCGTCGAAGGGATGCTCGGTGACCGGCAGCAGCTCGATATGGGTGAAGCCCATGCCTGCGACATAGGGGATCATCCGGTCCGCCAGCTCGTCCCAGCTCAGCGGCCTTCCATCCTCATGCCGCATCCAGGACCCGGCATGCGCCTCATAGATGATGATCGGCGCATCCGGGGCGTGCGACGGGCCATGCCCCTCGCGGTGCCGCGGCGGGGGCGGTTCCGGCACGATGGAGGAGGTCGCCGGCGGGTGTTCCGCCTGGCCACCGCAGGGGTCCGCCTTCAGCGGCAAGGTGGTGCCATCGGCGCCAACGATCTCGTACTTGTAGCGGCTGCCGGGGCCGATGCGCGGGATGAAGATCTCCCACACCCCGGCCTCGACGCGGCGGCGCATCGGGTTGCGCCTTCCGTCCCAGCCGTTGAAATCACCCACCACGGAGACGCGCTGCGCATTCGGCGCCCAGACGGCGAAGCGCACCCCGGGCACGTCCTGCACGGTGATGGCATGCGCGCCGAGCACGCGGCCGAGTTCACGGTGCCGCCCCTCCGCGATCAGATGCAGGTCGAGCGGGCCGAGCAGCGGCGGGAAGGCGTAGGCATCCTCCGTCTCCTGCTCCCCGGACGGCCAGCGGATGCGGAGGCGATAGGGACCGCTGCCGGAAGCCGTGCCGGCGAAGAAGCCGGCATCATGCTGCTTCGGCAACTTGCCGCGGGAGGCACCATCGGCGCCGATCACCTCCACCGCCGCCGCGCCGGGCAGGAAGGCGCGCACCACCTTGCCGTCCTCATGCGGGCCGAGCAAAGCGAAGGGGTCGCCGTGGCGGCCTTCCGCCACGGCCGTCATGGCCGCCTGCATGTCATGCGCCATCTGCATCATCTCCCTGCTGCGGCACCGCGACGCCGGCCAGCGCAAGCAGCGCGGCGATCGGGATGCCCGCCCATGCGGGACGGTTCGCGAGTTCGTAGGTCAGTTCATAGGCGGCCTTGGCGGCAACGAAGAGATCCACCAGCGCCTGCCGGTCCTCCGCCGCCAGCGGCCAGGCGGGTGCCTCGCCGATCGCCTCGGCATAGGCGGCCATGAAGGTTTCGCGTGCGCCGACCCGCCAGCGCTCGACCATCGCCTCCCGCACATCGGAGGTGCCGGGCGGCTGCGGCGCCAGGGCCCGCAGCGCCGCATCGGCGGCATAGTCCAGGCTGCGCAGGATGCCGGCGACATCGCGTGCCGGCGCCCCCTTGGCCCGCCGTTCCTCCAGCGGCCGCAGCGGCTCGCCCTCGAAGTCCACGATCACCGCATCGCCGGCCGCGACCAGAACCTGGCCGAGATGCAGGTCGCCATGGATGCGAGTGCGGAAGCCGCCCTGCATGGGCCGCTCCAGCGCGCGGATCGCCTTGATCAGCGCGTCACGCGATTGCAGCAGCGTGTTCGCCGGCAGCGCCGTGTCGGCCGGCAGGTCGCCGATGCGCTTCGCAAGCTGGTCGAGCGCGGCTTCGGTCTCCTTCACCGCCATGCTGGTCCAGCCGGTGATGTCGGATGCCTGCATCGGCTCCGGCGCGAAGGCCGGATCATCGGTTTCGCGGGCCAGCGCCAGGTGCATCTCCGCCACGCGGTGGCCGAGCGTGTTCAGGAACGGTGCCAGCGTTTCGATCGGCTCGACCGGCTCGGCGCCATGCGAGGCGTCCTCGCCGATGCCGTCCTGCACCAGCGCATCGTCCAGCATCCGGTTCAACTGGCCGAGGGTCCAGACCCAGGCATCGCCCTGGTTGCGGACGAAGGACTGCGCCACGGCCAGCATGCGCTCCGTGCCATCCGGCGCGACATGCACCACGTCGCCGAGGAAGGCGGGCGTGCCCTCGAATCCGCCCGGTCCGGTCAGATAGCGGCCCATTTCGGCTTCCGGATGCAGACCCTCGAAGGTCCGGCGCACTACCTTCAGCACGACGTCGCCCATCATGACGGTGCTGTTGGATTGCTCGCCGCCGAAGCGCGTGATCTCCGCCTCCGGGTCCAGCTCCATCGTGCCGAGCTTGGCGGCGGGGCGGAAGCGGATCTCGCCCTTGCCGGCGGGCAGCACCGCGCCATCGACCAGGTTGGAGACCATGGCGCGGACGAAGCCATCGCGGGCGATCGCATCCGTCACCAGGCCGACGCGGCGGACGCGGCGGGCGCGGGCCAGCGCGAGCTGCACGGTCAACGCCGACAGACGCTCCTGGTCCTCGAAGGCCACGGCCAGCGGCAGGAAATAGCGGTCCGAGCTGCCCGGCGATGCCTCGACTTCGAGCAGAAGCATCTCCCCTTCCGCGGTCTTCATCGGAACGGCTTCCAGCACCTTCGCCTCGGTCAGCTTGGTGCCCTTGCCGTGGTACCAGCGGCGCAGCGGCAGGTAGGCGGGCAGGACCTGCTGTTCGAAGGTCTTGCGGTCCGCATCGCCGAAGGCCGTCTGAATCCCGTCGCGCAGCACGAAGGTCACCAGTTCCGGCATCACCTGCGGCGTCGGCGTGTGCCAATCCGGCAGCGCCGCCTGTTCGGCCAGCAGGAACCAGAAGAAGCCGTAGGGCGGCAGCGTCAGCAGGTAGGTCAGGTCGCCGATCGGCGGGAAGGGCGTGCGGCCCAGCATTTCCACCGGCACGCGGCCATGCCACTGCGCCAAATCGAGCTCCACCGCCTGCGGCGAGCGCGAGAGGTTGGCGACGCAGAGGATCACATCGCCCTCATGCTCGCGCATATAGGCCAGGATCTTGCGGTTGCCCGGATACAGGAAGCGGTAACTGCCGCGGCCGAAGGTGGCGGCATGGGTCTGCCGCACCGTGATCATCCGGCGCGTCCAGTTCAGCAGGCTGTGCGGGTCCTGCCGCTGCGCCTCCACGTTCACGGCCTGGAACCCATAGATCGGGTCCATCACCGGCGGCAGAACCAGCCGTGCGAAATCGCTGCGGCTGAAGCCGCCATTGCGGTCGGGCGACCACTGCATCGGCGTGCGCACGCCGTCGCGGTCGCCAAGGAAGATGTTGTCGCCCATGCCGATCTCGTCGCCGTAGTAGATCACGGGCGTGCCCGGCATCGACAGCAGCAGCGCGTTCATCAGCTCGATGCGCCGGCGGTCATGTTCCAGCAGCGGCGCCAGGCGGCGGCGGATGCCGAGGTTGATGCGCGCGCGGCGGTCGGTGGCGTAGGTGTTCCACAGATAGTCGCGCTCGGAATCGGTCACCATCTCCAGCGTCAACTCGTCATGGTTGCGCAGGAAGATCGCCCATTGGCAGTTTTCCGGAATAGCCGGAGTCTGCCGCAGGATGTCCGTGATCGGGTAACGGTCTTCCTGCGCGATCGCCATGTACATGCGCGGCATCAGCGGGAAGTGGAACGCCATGTGGCATTCGTCGCCGTCGCCGAAATAGTCCTTCACATCCTCCGGCCACTGGTTGGCTTCCGCCAGCAGCATGCGGTCCGGATAGTGCGCCTGCATCTCCGCGCGCACCTTCTTGATGACCTCGTGCGTCTCCGGCAGGTTCTCGTTGTTGGTGCCCTCGCGCTCGATCAGGTAGGGCACCGCGTCCAGCCGCAGGCCATCGACGCCCATCTTCAGCCAGACATGCATCACGTCCAGGATGGCGCGCAGCACGCGGGGATTGTCGAAGTTCAGGTCGGGCTGGTGGCTGTAGAAGCGGTGCCAGTAATAGGCCTTCGCCACATCATCCCAGGCCCAGTTGGATTTTTCCGCATCGACGAAGATGATGCGCGTATCGGCGAAACCCTTGTCGTCGTCGCGCCAGACGTAGAAGTCGCGCTGCCACGACCCCTTCGGCGCCTTGCGTGCGCGCTGAAACCATTCATGCTGGTCGGAGGTGTGGTTCACCACCAGTTCGGTGATCACCCGCAAACCCCGCCGATGCGCCTCCGCGATGAAACGCCGGAAGTCGCGCATCGTGCCGTAATCGGTGTGGATCCCGCGGTAGTCGGCGATGTCGTAGCCATCGTCGCGGCGCGGGGACGGGTAGAAGGGCAGCAGCCAGATCACGTTCACGCCGAGGCCGGCGATGTAGTCCAGCTTGCGGATCAGCCCCTCGAAATCGCCGATGCCGTCATCGTTCGAGTCAAAGAACGACTTCACATGCACCTGGTAGATGATGGCGTCCTTGTACCACTGCGGATCCGCCTTGGCCGAAGCGCCGATGGCGGCGTCGGCGGCGCCCCCGGTCGGGATGGTGGTGACGATATTGGCGGTCTCGGCAGCGTTGGTCATGCGTGGGTCCCCGACGGGGTGATGCGCCAGAGCGCGAAAGGACGAATACCCGGGTCGAGGCGCAGATGCTGCACCTTGCCGCGCCAGGTGAAGACGCGGCCATCCATGAGATCCTCGACCTGGACCTCGGCATCGTCCGGCAGGCCGAATTCCCACAGCGGCACTTCGAAGCTGGCTTCCTGCGCATGGTGCGGGTCCATGCTGACGGCGGCGATCACCAGGTTGCTGCGATCCGCCGTCATCTTGCGATAGGCCAGCACCTGGTCGTTCCAGCAATTCAGGAACGCCACGCCGAGATGCGTTTGCAACGCCGGGTTCTCGCGGCGGATGCGGTTCAGCGCCGTGACATCGGCGATGACATTGCCCGGGCGGTTCCAGTCCCAGGCGCGCAGCTCGTACTTCTCGGAGTCGAGATAGTCCTCCTTGCCCGGCATCGGCGTCGCCTGGCACAGCTCGAAGCCGTTATAAACACCCCACAGGCCGGACAGCGTCGCCGCCAGAACAGCGCGGATCTGGTGGCCGGCGCGGCCGGAGGTCTGGAGGAAGACCGGGTTGATGTCCGGCGTATTGACGAAGAAATGCGGCCGGTAGAAATCCGCGGCCTCCGTCTGCGTCAGCTCCGTCAGATACTCGATCATCTCCGCCTTGGTGTTGCGCCAGGTGAAGTAGGTGTAGCTCTGCGTGAAGCCGAGCTTGGCAAGGCGCTTCATCATCTTAGGCCGGGTGAAGGCCTCCGACAGGAACAGCGCGTCGGGGAACTGCGCCTGCACCTCGGCGATCATCCACTCCCAGAACGGCAGCGGCTTGGTGTGCGGGTTGTCGACGCGGAAGGTGCGGACGCCTTCTTCCGCCCAGTGCAGGATCACGTCGCGCAGCGCCAGCCACAGCGACGGCACGGCGTCCGGCGCGTAGAACTCGACGTTGACGATGTCCTCGTATTTCTTCGGCGGATTCTCCGCGTAGCGCATGCTGCCATCGGGCCGCCAGGCGAACCAGCCGGGATGCTCCTTCAGCCAGGGGTGGTCCGGGCTGCACTGGATGGCGAAGTCCAACGCGATCTCGATGCCCTGCGCGCGCGCTGCGTGGATCAGCCGCTGGAACGCCTCGCGCCCACCGAGTTCCGGATGCAGCGCATCATGCCCGCCTTCCGGCGCGCCGATGGCATAGGGGCTGCCGGGATCGTTCGGGCCCGGCGTCAGCGTATTGTTGCGGCCCTTGCGGTTCGCCTTGCCGATCGGGTGGATCGGCGTGAAGTACAGCACGTCGAAGCCCATGCCGCGCACCCGCGGCAGATGCTTCACCACATCGTCGAAGGTGCCGTGCCGGCTGGTATCGTCGGCGGCGGAGCGGGGGAACATCTCGTACCAGCTTGCGAAGGCCGCGGCGCGACGGTCCGCCATCACCGGGTAGGGCTGGGTCCGCACCGCCTGGGTGCGTTCCGCCCAGCTGTTCATCAGGCCAACCGCTTCCTCGGACAGCATGTCATGCAGCCGGTCGCCATCGCCGCCGGCCTCCAGCCGCGCCAGCAGTGCCTTGAAGGCGTCCGCCGCGGCGCCCTTGGCGCGGCCGGCGGCATGCTGCACCAGGGCGATGCCCTCGCGCAGTTCCAGCGAGACGGAAATCCCTGCCGCGTGCTTCTTCTCCACCTCGTCGCGCCAGCTGGCGTACAGGTCGCGCCAGGCCTCGATGACGAAGCGGTGGGTGCCGAGCGCGGTCAGCGGCACGCTGCCGGTCCAGCGGTCATTCACCCCGCGCAGCATCGGCGCCTCGTGCCACGTGTCGGAGCCGGGCACCTGCCAAGCGACCACGGCGGCCAGCTTGTCATGGCCGTCGGCGAAGATGTCGGCTTCCACCGCCACCGTCTCGCCGGCCAGCCGCTTCACCGCGAAGCGGCCGTCATCCACCGCCGGCGCCACACGCTCGATCGCGACGCGCGCCATGGCGCGGGCCGCATCCTCCCGCAGCGCCGGCAGCGCCACCTTCGGCGCGGCGACGGCGCGGCCGGCATAGACGCGCAGCTCACCGGCGGCGAGCGTCACCGGACGCCCAGGCACCAGTACCTCATCGGCCGGCGCGCCGGCCGGGAAGACCTGGCGGAGCGCCGGGAAGCGGCCGTCGCAGGCGGCCAGCATGCGGTCGGGCAGGATGGTCGCGCCGGCATCCGGGCTGACGGCGGCCAGCACGATCGCCGCCTCCTCCGCCATGCGAAGGTCGCCACCGGTGGCCCGGGCAAAGGCCACCACGGGAGCGCCCGGCCCAGATAGCGGCAGCATCTGGCCCGGCATGTTCAGCGGCCCGCAGGCGCGCAGCATCGCGATGGCCTCGGCGACGTCGCGGGCGAGCTGCGCTGAATCCGGATCCTCCCGCCAATCCCAGTCGGCGGGGCGGTCGGCGGTGAAGTCCATCGGCCGCCGCGCACCACGTTCGGCGCCCATCGGCATCAGGATGCCGGCGCCACTGGCCGCGGCCAGTGCCAGGGCGCGACGCAGCGCGCGCCGCCCGGCCCCAGCATCGGCGCCCTGGACCCGGAGGCGTGGGCCGGCCGGGTCCTCGACCAGGCCGATGGTCGGCAGGGTGCAGCGCCGATCCTCATATTCGCGGGCCAGCCAGCTGGCCTGCCAGTCCCACCACGGGGTGCTGGCGACGCTGCGATCGAAGCCTGCCGCGCCGAGCGCCGCGACATCGGCCGGCGCCAGCCCGGGGGTCCAGGCGATGGCGGTGAAGCCGGGATGGGCGCCGCGCAGATCGGCCAGCAGCGACTGCCACAGCGCGGCCGGCATGCGGTGCGGCGACAGGGCACGGAAGCCGGTGACGCCGGCCTCCGCCCAGCGGCGCAGCATCGGCCCGAACAGGTCGAGCGCCTGGCGCTCGGCGGCCGGCGAATCGAAGCGGGTGAAGGCGGCATCGGGGCGGGCCAGCGGGCGGCGCGGGTCCGGCGGCAGGCCATCGCTGGCGCCGCCCTGGTGGAACAGGTCCGGATTGGCCGCCGCGACGGAAGATTCGGCCGCCAGGTGGTCGGTCACGAGATCCACGAACAGCGCCAGCCCCTGCGCCTTGGCGGCGCGTGCCAGTTCGGCCAGGTAGGCCTCCACCGTCCCCTCGCCGAGCAACGGGTGCAGGCGGTCCGGCTCGGCGATGTCGAACAGGTTGCCGCTCAGCCCCGGCCGGCTCGGCGGGGCGATCAGCAGGGTGTCGAAGCCGAGCCCGGCAATGCGCTTCAGATGCGCCTCGCACGAGTCCGCCCGGCCCAGCAGCAGTGGGGAAGCGTAGTAGATCGCGCGGGCCGGATCCGACGCGGGCGCGACCGGGGACGCTTCACCGGCCGTGGTTGGCTGAACCATGGCAGAAGGCGCGGAAGCCGCGGCACGCTTTGTGGCGCGGGGCGGCTTGGCGGCGGGCTGTGCCGGGCGCTGCGCGGCCAATTAAGCGCACCCCCCATGGCAACGGTCGGCGGCGCCGACGCGCTGAACCGCGTGGAAATTCGCCCAAATCTTGTATGTGGACAGGATGCCCATTGAATTGATCCCTTCAATCTCGACCGGATGGGGATGAGAATAATGATAATTGCGTGATCGGCTCGCGAATCGCGATGAGTGCTGCCCAAAATTCAGCACGCGCCGGCATCATTGACTGACTTATTTTCTACGGAAGTTGGGGCGACTTGTCAAAAGGCAACGATCCTTTCGAAATACGCTTCACCGAACCTATCCGCGTCATCATCGTCCAGGCATGCCGCTGGCCTCATTGCCACCAGACATGGCGAACGGCCGGCAGCGGAAATCGTTCCGTGCCGCCGCACATCCCGCCGCATCATCTGGACGCCACCCCCCGGCTGCGCTTGAACCACGCCAGGAACACGCGAACGGAGCAGGCGCCCAATGGACCAAGCGGTGAAGGACGCCCTGATGGGCGTGACCACGGCCACCCTCACCACCGTGCTGCTGAAGAAGGGCGTGCGCTTCTGCTACATCGCCGGCAGCCGCCCGCTGGTGCCGGGCCCCACCCAGCGCATCGTCGGCCCCGCCTTCACCCTGCGCTTCACGCCGACGCGGGAAGACCTGGCGACGGTGGATAGCTGGGCCTCCCCCACCTCCACCCGCGCCGCGATCGAGGCGATGCCGGAAGGCGTCGTCGCGGTGGCGGATGCCATGGGCAACACCGCCGCCGGCATCTTCGGCGACATCCTCTGCGCCCGCATGGCCAAGAAGGGCGTCGCCGGGCTGGTGACCGATGGCATGGTGCGCGACGGCGCGGGCGTCATCGGCACCGGCCTGCCGGTGTTCTGCCAGGGCTATGTGGCCCCGGCCTCGGTCTCCGCGCTGAACTTCGTGGGCTGGCAGGAGACCATCGGCTGCGGCGGCGTGACGGTGGTGCCGGGCGACATCGTGGTGGCCGACCAGGACGGCGCGGTGGTGATTCCGGCAGCCCTGCTCGATGCCGTGGTGGAGGCCGCGGTGGAGCAGGAACGGCTGGAGGCCTGGATCATGGTGGAAGTCGGCAAGGGCGTGGCGCTGCCCGGCCTGTACCCGGCCAATGCCGAGACCAAGGCACGCTACGAGGCGGACAAGGCCGCCGGGCGGGCGTAGTCGCGCATCCGCCGGCGCACAAGCCCGCGACGTTGCGGCCGCTCCGCGCGCCGGCAGAGGGCGCGCCAGCGGTCAACCCAGCGACATGGCGCGGATGGCATCGATGGCCGGCGCCGCCACGGCGGCGTGTATCGGCGGCCCGTCGTTCACGGCCGCCAACGGCCATTATAATGCTGCCCGCGTACCGGGACTGGTGCCGTCGGCCCGATGCACCTCCCGGGCCGAGGAAATCAGACCCTGACCACGAGATGTGATACGAAATTGACGCGGGGACCGGGCGCCCACTCACCTTTGCGTAAAATCGCGGTCGGCGCGGTCGATAACGTCTCCAGCGTTATTGCGGCGGTGAAAGCCGATTGCAATCGGCGAAGAGATAGCCTGTCGTAGTAGGCAAACTCGTCGAAGCAGGCAATTCTACTCGATTTCGAGCCGGCTTCGACCGCCATAAACCCGGATTTCGGCCCGAACTGCGTGGCGATGCTCAGGACATTCGCAGGCATGGGAAAGTTAAGCTCCATCCTGGCCCCTTCGTCGATGCCGAACAGATGGATCGGAACTCCGTGACGCGTAAGCGTCACACTTTCCTGATCCGGCATCAGGCTTCCCACCGGCCAGACGAAGATCTCCTGCCTCCCAAGGTCTTGTGGCGGGACGAAGGTGCGGAGTTCGGAATTTTCGATGAAATCGATAATTCCCGATGCATAAAATCGCGCGCCCAGCTCGCTCGTGTGGACCACGTCCCTCAGATAGGCCGCAACGTCATTGCCGTCGATGCGCGCTTGCTCCCGCAGTTGGCGCGCCAGGTTGAGAACAGGAATGCCGAGATTCTCGGCGTAATTCTGGATGAAATCAGCAAAGAAATCGTTGTCGCAGTCGATGTCCGTCCTTGCGACATTGATGAAGGCTACCGAGCAGTTAAGCCTTGCAAGCCTGAGAAAGCACTCTCGTAGCCTGTCCCGGCAAACAGCTTCATCGAAATGCGACCTGATGCCGCTGGAGGCGACCTCCAGGAAAATGAGAGAGTTCGTGAGGTCGGTGCTCTCCGAAACAACATCCAGCATGTACGGAAGGTCCGTGGCGTGAAACCCACCGAACCCGAAATCGCTTACGACATGCCCGGTTCGCGCACCCCACTCCTTGATGTACCGGCTGGGCCCCACCTTATCTTCGATGACACTGAATCCGAACAGGCAGATCTTTCGCGGGGAGTCCAAGGGCTGATTCCATTTGACTATAAGAACGGCTCGCTTCTCTGGTGACCGCGGTCATATCGACTTGATAAGTGAGTCGCGGCTGCGGCTTCGGCCGCACGTCGTTTCAGAACCGTAACGGACAATTACCCGCTCCAGACCACTTCCGTTTTCCTGCACCGGCGCCCGGACGGCATGCGTCTGCGGGCACGGGGAATGTGCATCAGATCAGGTCCTCGACCAGCAGGCGCGCAACACCGCCTGTGCGCGGACCATCAAGCTCAACGCTCTTCAACAAGGCGGGGTCGGGTTTCCGCGCGAGCTGGATGGTGGGCGTGGCCGGCGATTGCGCGAAGGACAGCCTTTGAACCAGGCGCCCCGGCAAGGAACGACCGCCGATCCGCTCGTAATAGCAGTGCAGATCATAGGCCATGATGGTCGCGACCTCGTCATCAAGCGTGACGTCCAATGCGCCCGTCGTCGGTCCCATCAGAACCGTGACGCCGACGACCCGACGGGGCGTGCTGAGCTGTACGGTGACGGGGCTGTCGGCGCGGACCTTGACGATGGAGGTCTGGTACCCGCCGCGCTGGAACAGCCGGATATCCGGGTGACCCGCCAGCAGGTCCGCAACGCCGATCGCGTCGAAGGACTTTCGCGCCGGAACGTCTTTCCACGCGACATCCTGCCGTCTCATCTCGGCAACCAGCTGCTCAAGAGCTGATGCGTACCGCCGGCTGCCTGCCTCGTTCGTGTGGACCTCGTCCTTCAGCAGGCTTGCTTCCGGCAACAGGTGCAGCCGGGGCACGCTGAACTCCAGACACAGTCGTTGATGGACGGCACCCAGCCAGTCCTTGGCGCTATCCAGGTCCACGCGTGCGAAATCCAGCATGCCGCACCGGATTCCTCGCCTGGCACACTCCCGGAATGCCGCAAGAAGCGTCTCGGTATGCTCCTCCGTCTGCGGCGGCCCCGAGCGATAGATGGCGGTCGCGATTTCAAGCACCAGCATGTCTGGCTTGTGCTCGTCCAGGATCGCCGGCAGCAGATGCCGTCCATGAACCGGCTGCAGCCCCCCGACAGCCGCCTTGTGCGTCTCGACGTTGCTTTCAGCCAACGCCGGCTGGGCATACTCTACAAAACCAGGATCCTGGTTCGTGACACTGAAACCAAAAACGAGAAGCTTCATGCAAAATATTCCACAGCAACGCGGAACAATACTGCTGTCTCGCTAAGTATGCGAATCGGCAGACGGAACGGCTAACGTGTCGTTCCACTATCGAGTTCATTTGCGGCCAGTATTGTTCGACGGGTAAGTCGATATGACTTCATCGCGCGTTGCCTGCCTTCATGGCAACGCGTTTCCACATTGAAAATGTGCAACGCCATGAGTGACTCGGTGAGATCGCCGGCGGCGGAAGAACACGCCACCCTTTCCGCACCAGCGCTCGGCGGCTCATGAAGATACAGAAGTACTCGGGCGGTGGCCTGCGATGGGGGGTATCCGTACCCCGGGAACCGCAACCGATCGCTGCTTCGGTCCAACCGGCGGCACGCCCATGGCAGGACGGCGCCAGCATCCGCCGGGCGCGCGGCAGGCTGCGCGGCCCGCAGGTTCCAATTGATGGGATATGGCCGGTCTCGCTGCCGCGCAGCCCAGGCCATGGCGCTGATCAACCGGCCCTCCCGGCCCGGAGCCGGCAACCGCGACCTGATCTGCCGCGGCGCGCATCTTCAGCAGCAGGTGCCGCTGTCCAGCCTGATGGCACGGCAGGCGCCCGTGCCTCGGCGCCGCAGTCAGCCCTCGGGCGGCATCAGCCCAGCGGCGGCATCGGCGCGCCCGTCTCCACGCGCATCGCCATCCGCGCGATGCTGCCCCAGGCGCGGTCGTATTGCGGAGGGGTGCGGATCGCATCCACCCGGCCGAGCGCCACCGCCGCGCGCATCGGCCAATAGGGGTCGCGCAGCGTGGCGCGGGCGAGCAGCACCAGGTCGGCGCGGCCCTCGGTAATGATCGCCTGCGCCTGCTCCGGCTCCGTGATCAGGCCGACGGCCGCCACCATCACGCCCGCGCCCTGCTTCACCGCCTCCGCCCCCGGCACCTGGTAGCCCGGGCCGAGCACGATCTTCTGCGCCGGGTCGATGCCGCCGGAGGACACATCGATCACGTCGATGCCGAGCGCCGACATGCGCTTCGACAATTCGATGCTCTCGGCCGTGGTCCAGCCGCCCTCAAGCCAATCGGTGTGGGAGATCCGGAGGAACAGCGGCACCTCCTCCCCCACCGCCGCGCGCACCGCCTGCGCGATCGCCAGCGGCAGCCGGGTGCGGCCCTCGAAATCGCCGCCCCAGCGGTCGTTGCGGGTGTTGCTGATGGGCGAGAGGAACTGGTGCATCAGGTAGCCATGCGCGCCATGCAGCTCGATCAGCCGGTAGCCGGCGGCCAGGGCGCGCTTTGCCGTGGCGGCGAAGGCGGCGGGCAGGTCCTCGATCTCGGCCTCGCTCATCGGGCGCGGCGCGGCGAAATGGCCCATCGGCAGGTTGCTGGCGGAGACGATCTCCCAGCCCGGGCTGGCCGGCTCATCCACCCAGGCCGGCGCCCGGCTGGCCTTGCGGCCGGCATGGCCGATCTGGATCGCGGGCACCGACCCGGCATGGGCGATGGCCGCCGCCAGCCGGGCATGGGACGCGATCTGCGCATCCTCCCACAGCCCGACATCGCCGGGCGTGATGCGGCCTTCCGGCAGCACGGCAGTGGCCTCCACCATCACCATCCCGGCGCCGCCGAGCGCACGCTGCAGCAGATGCGCCATGTGCCAGTCGGTCGGGCGGCCGTCATCGTCGCAGCAATACTGGCACATCGGCGAAATGCCGATCCGGTTGGCCAGCGTCACGCCACGGATGGTCAGCGGGGAGAACAGATCAGTCATCTTGGCAGATATCCCGTTCAGGGTGCGAAAGGCGGCAGGCGGCCGAGGCGGCTTTCCATGACGAGCAGGATGGGCGCCCGGCCGGGCGGGGCCAGGGCGAGACGCCCGGCGGCATCGGCCGGGTAGCGGGTGAGCATTACGGTGTCGCCGACATTGCCGCCGACCACCTCCACCACCCCCGGTGCCACGGCAGTGACGATGTCGCAATGCATCGGCCGGGGGATGCCGGCCTCCCCCCGCCTTTCGGACCAGTGGGCGAGGCGGGCGCGGCTGCGGTCGAAGCACACCAGGTCCCCCGCGCGCGGCGCATACGCGTCGGGCGCATGGGGCCGGAAGGGCGCGGTGGTGGGAAAGGCGTCGGCGTCGGCGATCAGCGCATCGAGGTACAGGGAATGCGTGGCGTTCGGCGGAAACTCCCGTGCATCCACCCCGGCCGAGCGGAAGACCCAGGAAATGAAGGCCGCCGACCAGGCCGGTTCCGCCCAGAGGGAGGTGCTGGTCATGCCGGACAGGCTGGCGGCATAGATCGGGCGATTGGCGCGAATGGCGCCCTCGTCATCCTCCACCGCACGCCAATAGGCCAGGACGCGCGGAAAATTGGCCGGGTTGGATTCGGCCGGAGCGCTTGCCGCGGCATCGTCCGGCGCCCAGGCATCCCGCACCACGCCGCCCCAGTCGCGCCATTCGCCAAGCGCCAGCCGCACCACCCGCTCCGCCGCCGCCGGTGGATAGACCAGGGGCTGGGATGGCGGCGCCGCGGGCCGGACAGGCGCGGCACAACCGGCCAGCGCCAGCAGCGCCGCCAGGGCAAGGCTAGCTGCCCTCATGCCGGAACCGGCAGCCGCAGAATGGTCGCATCGGGCGCCATCAGCGCCAGCACGACGGCCGCCTGGGCCGCCGGATGGGTGGCGCCCCCGAGCGGCGAGGGCGCCACCTCCAGCATCGTGCCGCGGGCGCGAACCAGGGTGCGGAGCAGCGTCACCGCCTGGCGGTGCAGCGCCTGGGCCTGCCCCGCCACCTCCGCCGGCAGCGCCCCCGGCCGCTGTTCCGCCACCAGAGCCAGGGTGCCGGCGGCGCGCGCCACAAGGCCGATTGCCTCGGCATGGCCCCGCAGCGGGCCGGGGCTGCCGCCCTGCAGCACGAAACCCTCCACCACCACCATCCGTCCGGCGTCCCGCTGTTCGACCGGGCCGGCCTTCATGGCCGCCAGAGCCCGGCCGATCGGGCCGGCCAGAACCAGCGGGTCGCCCGCCGGCAGCGCACGCGCCAGGGCGAGGAGCGCCGCGGCATGGCCTGCCAGATCCTCCCCGAAGGCGCCCGATACGCCCTGCAGGGCCAGCAGGCGGGCGAGCAACGCCTCGCGCGGTGCGGTGCCCCCGGCGCGCTGCCGGGCCTCCGCCGCCAGAAAGGCTCAGGCCAGATCGGCCAGGCCGGGGGTTCCGGCGAGCAAGGCGGCCATCTGGCGGTCGAACCAGTTCTCCAGCGCCTGCTGCCGTTCCGCCGTCAGGATCACGCCATAGGTCTGCCGGGCGGCGAACAGCAGCTGGGTCGCCACCGCGTTCAGCGCGCTGCCCTGCGGTGGCAGCGGGTCCAGGTCCAGCCCCAGGACGGATGGGGCAGCGGCGCCCATCGTTCGCGCGGCATCCTCCGCCATCAGGCCGGCGGCCAGCAGCCGATCCTCCCGCACCACCAGCGTCGCGCCCGGCGCCAGGGCGGCCGGGCCATGGCGCAGGATCAGCCAGTGCAGCGCCCCGGGGCGTGAGGCGATGGCCTTCACACTCATCACCCGGTCCGGGGCCTGCGGGCGGATATGCAGCGTCGGCGCACCACGCGGCCATCCGGCCAGTCCAACCGCGACATGCGGCACCGGCGCGGCCTCCGCCCAGACGGTGAGGCCCGCAGTCTGGGGTGCGCCGACGTCCTGCCAGGCCGCGGGGCTGCCCAGCCGTCCTTCCGCCATCTCCAGCGTCGCCGTGCCCAGCTGATCCAGCGCGGTGCTGACGCGCAGTTGGGACAGGTGCTGGCCGGCGGCCGCGGTAAAGGTCACGGTCACGCGCAGCACCGGCGACGCGGCCTCGATCTCATAGTCATAGCGCAGCGTGCCGGCTTCCACCTGGCGCGGGCGCAGCCAGCCAGCCTTGCCCATGATGCGGCTTTCGTGGCGCAGCACGAGGCTGCTGCCGCGCCGGAGGATGGCGCAATCATGGATGTTGTCCTCCACATCCACGCCGTTGCGGTACCGGCCAATGCGGAATTCGGCGAGGTTGCCGGTATGCAGCACCGCTGTGCCGGCATCACCGCGGAACTGCTGGCGCAACAGTCCGGCTGAAAGGTCGCCGGTGAAGCGGTGATAGGGGGTCAGGATCTCGAAATCGCGGGGATCATCGCGCAGCAGCTCGATGCCTCCCAATGCGGCGCGGCGGCAGGGCTGCGGCATATCCGCCATGGCCATGACGAAATCCAGCACGCCATCGGCAAAGGCCGGGTCGGCATCCCGGATCTCCGGCTGCGCCAGCATCTCCGCGGCCTGCGCATTGGCCGGCATGGCACAGATCACGCCGCCGTCGGTCCCCGCATCTTCCGCCAGCGCCATGAAGCGGCGCCCACCGACCGTCACCTCCCGCAGCAGCGCACCGCGGAGGTAGGCGACAAGCCGTTCACGATCGGCAGCGTGCAGAAGGTTTCGCATGGCGTGCGGACAAGCCCCAGGACCCGAAGGTCATATACAGAGCTTGGGGGCGGTGCGTGAAGGGCGGGCATGTGACACGCCGGGCCAGTCTTGAGGCCAGTTCATGACAAAGCCTCCGTTCCGACCAGATGATCACAACGGAGGCTTCATTGTACTCGACCGTTTCTCGGACAGGACATCGGTCCGAGGATACCTGTCGCGTCCTAGCGCCCGGTCATGATCCGCTCGACCAACTGCTTCGCCGTCGGCACGAACCCGTTGGAGTAGAAGGGGTCGCTGCCGAAACGGAAGGCGTTGTGGCCGGCGAACATCAGGTTGCGATGCAGCGCCCCGTCATGCGCCACATCCTGCAGGGTCTTCTGGATGCAGAAGCTGCGCGGGTCGGCCTTCTTGCCGGTGGAGTAATCCGGCTCCGTCTGCGCCCAGTTCGAGAAGCGGCAATGGCTGAGGCAGCCCATGCAGTCGATCTGGTCCTTCAGGATCTCCCGCGCATTCTCCGGCGTCACGAAGATCAGCGTGTTGTCCGGGGTCCGCATCGCCTCGATGAAGCCCGCATTCTCCCAGCCCTGCACCCGGGCGCGGTCCCGCGCGGTCAGGTAGACCAGCCGCTTGCGGGGGCCGACGCCGTATTCCGCGACATGGTCGCCGACCGGCTCACTGGTGAAGGCCACCTGACGCTCGCTTCTGTCTTCCAGCTCACGCAGGAATTCGTTGCGGATGGCGCTGGAATAGAAGCCGGTGGGGGAGAAGGGCTGCAACGAGACATCGCCCGGCTGCAGCGTCAGCAGGCGCTGCTTCCAGGCCTCGCTGATCGGGCTTTCCTGGGTCAGCAGCGGACGGGTGCCGAACTGGAAGGCGATCGGGCCGAGATCGGGATTGTCGATCCAGTCCTCCCATTCCTCCAGCCACCAGACGCCGCCGGCCATGATGATCGGCACGTCGCCCAGGCCGAATTCCCGCATCTGCTGGCGCAGCTTCAGCACGCGGGGGAAGGGGTCTTCCGGCCGCTTCGGATCCTCGGAATTCGAAAGCCCGTTATGGCCGCCGGCCAGCCAGGGGTCCTCATACACCACGCCGCCGAGCCATTCCCGGGTCTTGGAATAGGCGCGCTTCCACAGCGCGGAAAAGGCGCGGGAGGAGGAGATGATGGGGTAGTAGTGTACGCCGTAGTCGCGGGCGATGTCCGCCAGGCGATAGGGCATGCCGGCGCCGCAGGTGATGCCGTGGATCAGGCCCTTGGCCCCTTCCAGCATCCCGCGCGCCACACGCTCCGCCCCGCCCATCTCCCACAGGATGTTGGCGTGGATGCGGCCGACGCCGCCCGAGCGTTCATGCGCTTCCTTGGCCTGGGCGATGCCGCCGGCGATGCCGTAGGCGACCAGCTCCTCATGCCGTTCGCGGCGGGTGCGGCCGGAATAGGTCTGGCGGATGAGGTTGCCATCCGCGTCGTAGCTGTCGGCGTTCACGGCGGAAAAGGTGCCGACGCCGCCGCCGGAAGCCCAGCCGCCACAGGTCGCACCGTTGGAGACGGCGACGCCCTTGCCGCCTTCCACCAGCGGAAGAACGTCCACGCCACCCATGCGGATCGGGTTGATGGCCTTCAAGATGTCAGGCTCCGGGCAATTTTTGGGACCGTCTCGCACGCGCCAATGACGCGCGCGTGACCGGGATATGGCGTTTCCATCGCCGCAGGGGGAGGCCCCCCCTGCGCATTACTTTCTTGTCAGGCTTTGGCCTGGCGCGAAATCAGCCCTCGTTGCTGCGCGGGCGGAAGCTGCGCTCGCCGTCGCGGCGCGGCGGACGGTCGCCACGCGGCGCGCGATCACCGCCGCCACCGCCTCCTTCGCCATCCTCACGCGGGCGGCGGGCGCCGACCTGCTCGGAGATGTCGGCGCCGGTGGCCTGGTCGACCACGCGCATGGAGAGCTTCACCTTGCCGCGGTCGTCGAAGCCGATGACCTTGACCTTCACCGCATCGCCGTCCTTGACCACGTCGCTGGTCTTCTGGACGCGCTCATTCTGCAGTTCGGAGATGTGGACCAGGCCGTCCTTGGCGCCGAGGAAGTTCACGAAGGCGCCGAATTCGGCGGTCTTCACCACCTTGCCGTTATAGATCTTGCCGATCTCCGGCTCGGCGACGATGCCCATGATCCGGTCGATGGCCTTCTGCGCGGCCTCCACCGTGGTGGCGGCGACCTTGATGGTGCCGTCATCGTCGATGTCGATCTTGGTGCCGGTCTGCTCGGTGATCTCGCGGATCACCTTGCCGCCGGAGCCGATCACGTCGCGGATCTTGTCCTTGTTGATGTTGATGACCGTGATGCGCGGCGCGGTGGCCGCCACATCGCCACGGGCGCCGGACAGACCCTTGGCCATCTCGCCCAGGATGTGCAGGCGGCCGTCCTTGGCCTGGCCGAGGGCGATCTTCATGATGTCGAAGGTGATGGACGTGATCTTGATGTCCATCTGGAGCGCGGTGATGCCGTTCTCCGAACCTGCCACCTTGAAGTCCATGTCGCCCAGGTGGTCTTCGTCACCGAGGATGTCGGACAGCACGGCGAAGCCGCGATCTTCCTTGATCAGGCCCATGGCGATGCCGGCGCAGGGGCGCTTCAGCGGCGCACCCGCATCCATCAGCGCGAGCGAGGTGCCGCA
>LNFM01004968.1_pt1 | contig 23706 bp, 23 predicted proteins | sample 596031 | NCBI WGS metagenome assembly LNFM01 (sample SAMN04254537, study PRJNA301005) | activated carbon metagenome | isolation source: dual media filters at the Ann Arbor, Michigan drinking water treatment plant | place: USA: Ann Arbor | reverse complement strand
TCGCGAACCTCAGGCGAAAACTTGTTCGTCGTCTTGACCGTCATCGCTCCAGCCTCTCAGGAGTTGGAGCCTCCGACAAACCCGGGGCGGTTCAACCTGCTGTGCGGCGATGGCACGCTTAAGGACATACCGCCAGCCATCTGGCGCGGGGGTCTTGCCACCACCCTCAACTTCAAAGAGGGCTTCCTGGCCTGGCAATACGGGCAATATCCGCATGAGCGTATCTCTGGTGATGTAATACTTTCAGTTAACGATTTACATAAATGGACTGTGCCCGCTCGGGATTGGAAAGTATCTGCACAAACCCGGTACCGCGATTGCCTCGCAGAAATCATGAAGGCCAAGCCAGATACACCCGTGCCGAAAGGCGTCGTGCATTCCGAGATGATGGAGGCGGAAATGGTGAAAGCGGTTGCCCGCGATGCGCGCAATCGCATCTGGACAGCTACGGCCAAGGAGCACGCCCCAAGATGGGCCGCTCGCGGGCGACGCCCTGCATCCAACGTCACATCATCGAAGATCTTGGGAAAATCACCCGCGTAATCGCCCGGCAAAAGGTCGGGTGAAGTTTCGGCCGCCTGTTTTTCCGCGCGCCGCAATGTGAATAATCGGGGGCCTCCGCAACCCAGCGCAGAGGCCCGCATGGATCCGAACCTCAACGACATTCCCCGCCGCGTGGATCGCCGCGCCGCGGCGGAGCTCGTCACCAATCGCTTCTTTCCCGTCTCTCATCGCACGCTGGAAGCGGCGCCGCTGAGCTGGCGCCGCCTCAACGGCAAGGCGCTGGTCGATACGGCCGAACTCTTCGCGTGGGCCGAGGCCAAGGTCGCCGCCTCCACGCCCATCCGCGGCGGCCGTCGCGTGAAGGCGGTCGAGGCGTGCCGGACCCCCGATCAGGAGGGCCCGCACTGATGCCGCGCAATCCCGATACGACCGCGAACCCCGAGGCCACGACGCCGTTGGGTACGCTGCTGCGCGTCCACGAGGCGGCCGACCTGCTGCACTGCTCGATCGCGACGGTGCGCCGCCTGATCACCCAGAAGAAGCTGCCGGCCTACCGCGTCGGCGGCGGCATCCGCATCGCGGAGGCCGACCTCGAGCGGGTGCTGCGCCCGCTGCGGTGATCACCATCCACGACATCACGAACGTCAACCGGAACCTGTCCTTCCAGCTGCTCCGGGAATGCGCCGACCGGCGATGCACTCACTACGCCGATGGCGCGCTGTCCCATTTCGATGCGTCTGACAACGCGCCGTCCGTCTGACGGCATCTGACCAGGATTGAGCACCATGAACCTCTTCGAATTCGCCGACCTCGACGCTGATCGCGACAACCGTCGCGACCCCGAAAGCGTGCCGGACGAAACCGCGACGTCGGAGGCGGAGGTGTCCCCGATCGTGACGGGCGAGCCGGCCGATCTGCGCGCGACGGTGGTGACGCTGGCCGACGCGCTGCGCGTCGCCGAGACGAAGCCGGGTGTCACCGCCAGCTGCCTGACCGACTGGCGGTCCGCCGTCGCGACCGTCGCGCGCGTCACCTCCCGCAAGCCGGAGGAGATCTCGATCGCACCGCGCGACATGGTCCCGCTCCTCAAGGCCGTCCGCCCGGGGCTGTTCCGCATGAAGGCGAAGCGGTGGGCGAACGTGCGGTCGAGCCTCGCGGGCCTGGCCGTGACGGTCGGTATGCATGCCGGCCGCGAGCGGATGCGCCTGGAGCTTACGGGCGAGTGGGCGCTGCTGCGCGAGACGCTGCCGCGCTCGCCGCAGAAGGCGAACCTGTCCGGCTTCGCCCGCTATTGCCAGACCGCAGGCATCGCCCCGGACCAGGTCACCGAGGCGACGGTCGAGGGCTACCGCGCGTGGCGCGGCAGCGAGACCTATGACCTGAGCCCGAACGTGACCATCAACGGCCTGCGGCGGATCTGGAACCAGAATGCCGGTAAGACCGATGGGTGGCCGCCGCAGAAGCTGACGGCGCCGAAGGATCCGCGCATCTTCGCCCTGCCGCTCGCGGATTTTCCCGTGGCTTTCCGCTGCGAACTCGATGCCTTCGTCGAACTGCTGCGCGCGCCCGACCCGTTCGAGAAGGAAAGCCGCCGCAAGCTGGCGGAAGCCACGCTGCGCGACCGGCGCGGCCACTTGATCCGTGCCGCGTCGATCCTCGTGCTGACGGGCCGGAGGTCGCCGACGGAGATCGACGGCCTGAAGGTGCTGGCTGAGCCGGGGGCGATGAAGGCTGTGCTCCGGCACATGTATGAGAAGGGCGGACGCAAGTGGAACACCAACGCCGTGGAGATGGCGATTGTGCTCCACGATATCGGGCGGCTCTGGCTGAAGCTCGATGCGGCGGCGCTCGCACCGCTGGCGGACCTGCACGCCGCCGTGAAGACGGAACCCGCGGGCATCGGCAAGCGCTCGCTGCGCCGCCTCGAGGCGCTCGATGATCCGTTGGTTCTGAAGCGCTTCTTCCGGCTGCCCGGCGACCTGTTCAAGGCGGCGGACAAGTTGGAAGCGGAGAAGCGCCACGACCAAGCCGCCCGCCTGCACGAGCGTGCGCTCGCGCTGGCGATCCTGCAGCTCCAGCCGCTGCGGCGCCGCACGCTGGCGCTGATCGATATCAGCCAGCACCTGCGGCGCGACGTGCGGGGCCGCTTCGTGACGCTGAGCATGCCCGGCGTCCTGGTGAAGAACGGGATCGATATCTCGGCGCCGATCCCGGACGATCTCTCGCGCCGCCTCGCCAAGCACATGCGCGTGTACCTCCCGTCGTTGAAGGGGGACCGGAGCGGCAGCTGGCTCTTCCCCGGCGATACGCCGGCCGGCCACAAGGACCCGCAGACGCTCGCGAAGACCGTCACCAAGGAGGTCGAGCATGCGCTCGGCATCGAGTTCAGCCTGCACATGGTCCGGCACGTGGCGGCGTCGGTGCTCTACGCTTCGAGCCCCGATGCGGGTCCGGTCGCGCAGCGGCTGCTCGCGCATCGCCAGCTGTCGACGACCGAGACCTTCTATGGGCGCGTCAAGACCCGCAGCGCCCATCGCGACTGGGGCGACATCCTCGACCGCATGCGCGCCACGGAGCGCAAGAAGAAAAGCGGGCGGGGCTCCGGCGGAACGGGGGACCGTTCGTGAGCGGCGGCGGGAAGCGTCGCGCACCGGGTCGCAAGAGCGGGACCTTCCCGCTCGAGCAGCGCGGCCTGCGCATCGATGACTGGCCGGCGCCGGATCGTCAGGCCTGGCTCGCGGCAGTGCAGCGGCCGGACGACCCGTTCGAGAAAGAAGGCCCGGCGGCGCACTTGGCTGAACGCACGCGGGGGAACCGGGCCAAGACCTGGGGCAACTTCCTCGCCTTCCTGGCGTCCCGCCAGCGTCTGGATCCGACGGCGACGCCGGCCGAGCGGGCTACGCATGAGAACGTCACGGAATGGATCCAGTGCGTGCGTGCGCGTGCCAGTGCGAACACGGTCGCGCGGTACGTGATCGAGCTGGCGCTTGCCATCGAGGCGATGGAGCCGGCGCATAACTGGGTCTGGGTCCGCCGCCATCCGCTGCGGCCCCGGCAGCCGGAGGTCATTGCTTCGCGTAAGCCGGTGACCCCGTTCAATCCCGGAGAATTGGCGGAATTCCTGTTCCAGCAGTGCGCGACGGTCGAGGCGCGGCCCGTGGATTACAACACTGCTGTTGCCTTTCGCGACGCGCTCATCGTCCTGCTTGATCTCTATCTCGGACTGCGCAGCGCGAACCTCGCCTGCCTGCGTATCGGCGTTCACCTGAACGAGGCCGGTGACACCTACCGCATCGACATCACGCCGGAGGAGACCAAGGCGGGCCGGCCCGTCAGCAGCCTCGTCCCGGCGCATATAGCGGCGCTGCTGCGCACTTACATCGCGCGCTACCGGCCGGTGTTGCGCGGGGCGAAGCCGCCGGTCGATGGCCTGTGGATCAACCGAGACGGCGATGTCCTGAGCCCACTCGGGATGTACGGGATCTTCCGGAGGGTCGGGCGCCTGGCGAGGATCGAGCTGCGCCCGCATCTGGTGCGTCACACGATGGCGACCGTGCTGATGTCCGAGGCGCCGACGAACCTCGGCCTCGCTGCGTCGGCATTGACTCACAAGGGCGCGCGGTCGGTGAACGAGGTCTACGACCGCTCGGGGGCGGAGACATCACAGGCGATATGGGCGCGGCTCAGGCGGGCCCTGGCGCGCTCATAGCGTCTGTACGCGTTCTGTTGAGCGAAGGAAGGAAAATCCCCGGTGATCGACGAAGAGCAAATGTTGATGTACCTCGTGCCTGACTTTGATGAAGACAACCTGACAAACGAACATAGAACCTGGATCGGCGAAGAGGTCCGTGACGACGTTTACGCGCGTGTCAGTTCATACCGCGATGTCATGCGTATCTTGGTCGAGGCTATGTTTGCGTGGGCCTATGATATCCAGTGTGTGACTGACGACAAGCGCGATTGGCCGACGCGCATTAATCGGCTTGAGGCAATGCGGCTAGTCAGGAGTTACATTGATCTTCGGATCACCGAGGAAGAGCACAAGGCGAGGCTCAACTGAAGTGACGAACGATACGTCGGCTCGGGCGGCGTGGCGTTGCCGCAGTCGGCTTTGGCGCGGACTTGGCAGCAGACCGGAAAATTATATCGACAAAGCAAAGGAACCTCAGATGAACGACGATGATCCGATTCTCAGCTGCTTCCATCCGCCGGCCGGCGGCGACATGAACCGCTACGCTACCATTGGCGATGGCGTTCGGGACTACGTATACGAGCACGTCGATCCTTACCCGGAGGTACTGTGGGCCCTCGTGGCAGGCCTGTTTGCCTGGGCCTTTGACGTCGAGCATGCCGGCGCGCACGAGCGCACCTGGCCGCGTCGCGTCAACCGGATCGAAGCCATGCAGATCGCAATCAAGTACATCGAGCAGCGCGTCGCGGAAGAGCAGCGCATCGCCGAGGAGTGGCGCCCCGGTCGACCGCACTGAAGCAATGCACGACGGCGATCGCGCCCACGAACTCGGCACTTCAGGATTGGTCGGGTCAGTCGCGGACTTAGTGTAGGAGAGACTGGGCCGTGACCTGCCCCCCTAGAGTCGGTCCGCCGGTAATGTAGTCCGGCGGGAGCGACGGGAGGTTTGGGATGGGGCGGCAGAAGGCGCACGCGCCTGAGGAGATTGTTGCGAAGCTGCGGCAGGCGGAGGTGCTGATCGGCCAGGGCAAGACGGTGGCGGATGCGGTACGTTCGATGGGCGTGACGGAGCCGACCTACTATCGGTGGCGGACGGAGTTCGGCGGCCTGAAGCTGGACCAGGTGAAGCGGCTGAAGGAACTCGAGCGGGAGAACGCGCGGCTGCGCAAGGCGGTCTCCGACCTGACGTTGGAGAAGGTGATCCTGAAGGAAGCCGCGTCGGGAAAATGGTGAGCCCCGCGCGGCGCCCTGCCTGCGTCGAGCATGTGGTGCGCGAGATCGGGATCTCCGAGCGCAGGGCTTGCGCGGTGCTGGGACAGCACCGCTCGACGCAGCGCAAGGTGCCGCGCGGGGCGGAGGATGAGGCCCGACTGACGGCCGACATCATTGAGTTGGCGAAGCGGTATGGACGGTACGGCTATCGCCGGATCACGGCCTTGCTGCGGGACGCGGGCTGGACGGTGAACCGCAAGCGGGTGGAGCGGATCTGGCGGCGCGAGGGGCTGAAGGTGCCGCAGCGGCAGCCGAGGCGGGGCAGGCTGTGGCTGGCGGACGGGTCGTGCATCCGGCTGCGGCCGGAACGGCCGAACCACGTCTGGGCCTACGACTTCGTAGAGGACCGGACGCATGACGGGCGGAAGTTCCGGATGCTGTGCGTGGTGGACGAGTTCACGCGCGAGGCGCTGGCGATCCGGGTGGCGCGGCGGCTGACCTCGTCGGACGTGATCGACGTGCTGGCGGACCTGTTCCTCGCGCACGGGACGCCTGCGCATATCCGCTCGGACCAGGGGCCGGAGTTCATCGCCGAGGCCGTGAAATCGTGGATCGCCGGCGTGGGTGCACGAACGGCGTTCATCGAGAAGGCGAGCCCGTGGGAGAACGGCTACGTCGAATCCTTCAATGGCAAGCTGCGCGACGAGCTGCTGAATGGCGAGGTGTTCAACACGCTGCGCGAGGCGCAGGTGCTGATCGAGGAATGGCGCCGGCACTACAACCGGGTCCGGCCGCATTCGTCGCTGGGTTACCGCCCGCCCGCCCCGGAGACGGTGCCGATGGCCAGGTCGCAGATCGGCTCACGAACAGGCCCGGCTGCGATGGCGCACTAAAATTCCGCATGGATCACTCGATGGGGGCTGGTCACATCTGCTGCAGACCATCCTGCCAGAGCCACATCAACGACCTGCTGACGCAGGCGGCCGATCGCTTAGATCCTCCCGGCCTCGGCGGAGATCGCACCCCGCATGCGTGAGCATGTGTACCGCCGCATCGGCGCCGTGCTTCGCTGGTGTCCAGCACCCCGTCCTACATCCAACGCGGCAGGGTGACCACGTCGCGTGAGATGACGAACAGCAACACGGATTTTTTGTCCCACGACGTAACCAAAGCGAGGGCGGCGCCGATCAGGACGTGGGGCCGCGCCGCCGGCGCCAGGACGCGATCGAGGACATGTCGCGCGGCATCAGGCCGCTGTTAGCCAGCGCCAGCCTGCCAGCGTGTGGGTGCGCAGGACGTGCAGGAACTCCTCCACGCGCACGCCCTCGTCGATGCCGCCCATGCCTTCCGGCGACGGCCCATAGACGAAGGCCGGCACGCCCGCCCGCCGCCAGAACCGACAATCCGTGCCGCCGAGCGAAATCACCGGCGCCGGGCGGAACCCCGCGAGATCCTCGACGGTGTCCTGCAGGATACCGACCATCGGGTGCGCGGGGTCGGACAGCGTCGGGTCCACCGGCGTGCGCGGCGGCGCCTCGATCGAGACTTCGGGGAAGCGGGCGCAGATGCGCTCGACCTCTGCGCGCATCTCGGCCGAGGTCACGCCCGGCGGCAGGCGGATGTCGACGCCGATGTCGCATTCGCCGGGCAGCATGTTGACCGTCACGCCGCCAGCCACCGTACCGATGTTGAGCGTGACGCGCTGCGCCACATCGGCCGCGCCGCGGCCAAGGCCCTTGTCGTAGGCGGCGACGATCTCCGGCCGCGCGAGTAGCGCCGAGACATGTTCGGGGATGCGAGCGCGCAGATTTTCGACCTCGGCGAGCGCCTCGATCACCCGGGCGGCGATGCGAGTCGCGCTGGCGGACAGATGGGGGTAGGCGCCGTGCCCCCCCGGCGTGCGCACCTTCAATGTCAGCCAGAACATGCATTTTTCGCCGAAACGCAGCGTGTGCGGCGAGGAGGGCTCGGCGTTCAGCACGCAGTCGCCGAGCACCTCGGCGCCAAGGTGTTCGGTCAGGTACTCGGCGCCCCAGCGGCCACCGGTCTCCTCGTCCGACACGACGGTGAGGGTGACGCGGCCGTCGGTGCCGCCGACCAGGCGCGAGAGATAGTGGTAGGAAAACATCGACGCCGTGGTGCCGGCCTTCATGTCCACCGTGCCGCGGCCCCAGACGCGGCCATCGGCGAGCTCGCCGCCGAGCGGGTCACGCGTCCAGCGACCGCGGTCGCCGATCGGGAAGACGTCGATATGGCCATTCAGTACTAGGTGCCGCCGCGGCGCGGTGCCCGCCGCGGTCGCGATCAGGTTCGGGTTATCCGGCTTCGGCGCGACGGTGCGGAACGGCAGCGCGTTCGCCTGCAGGAAGCGCGCGACTAGGGCGGCACCGTCCCGCGTGTCACCCGGCGGGTTGCAGGTGTCGATCCGGGTGAAGTCCTGCAGGAAGCCGATGATGCGGTCTCGGTCCTGCTCGATCCAGGACAGCAATTGCGCGCGAGCGTCCATGCCGGTCACGCCTTTGTAGTGGTGAGGTAGCGCGCCGCCGCCAGCGCGTGGGTGCGGAGGATGTGCAGGTAGTCCTCGACGGCGATATTCTCGTCGGCCGCGGCCATGCTCTCGGGCGAGGGGCCGTACACGTAGGCGGGCACGCCGTGGTAGCGCCAGAGCCGCGTGTCGGTGCCACCGAGCGTCACCACCGGCACCGGCGCCGGGCGTCCGAGTTCCTGCACCGTGCGGCGGAGGATGCGCATCATCTCGCCATCCGGGTCCGACCAATTGGGCACGTCCTCCGACGGCGAGATCTCCTCCCAGCTCGCCTCGGGGAACTGCGCGAGGATCGCCTCGACATGCGGGCGCAGCTCCTCCCGCGTCAGGCCGATCGGCAGGCGGATGTCGGCCTCGATGCGGCACTCCGAGGGCAGCACGTTCATCTTGAGGCCGCCGGTCATGCGGCCGATGTTCAGCGTGACCTCGGGGATGACGGCGGCATGGCCGGCGCCGCAGCCCTCGTCGATCTGGCGCGCGATGCCGGGGTCGCGGAACATCGCGACCAGGTTGTCCGGAGCGCGTACCGGGATCTCCGTCACCGCCTCGAGCGCCTTCATGATGCGCGCGCCGATCTTGGTCGCGCTGGCGCTGGAATGGGTGTAGGCGCCGTGGCCGCCCCTGGTGCGGACGGTGATGGCGATCCAGTAGGGCGACTTCTCGCCGAAGCGCACGCATTGTGGGGAGGAGGGCTCGCCGGAGAGCAGGCAGTCGCCCATCATTAGGTCCCGCTGGTGCTCGAACATCCAGCGCGCGCCCCAGGGGCCGAAGGTTTCTTCGTCCGAGACCGCGGTGAAGGTGACGCGGCCGGGCAGCCGGTCGCGCAGCGCGTGCAAGTGCAGGAAGGCGAGCAGCAGCGAGGCGAGCCCGCCCTTCATGTCGCAGGCGCCGCGGCCAAAGACGCGGCCCTCGGCCAGCTCGCCGCCCCAGGGGCCGCGCGACCATTCGTGCTCGGCCACGGGGAAGACGTCGATATGGCCGTTCAGCACGAGATGCCTGCCGGGCAGGGCACCGTCGAACCGCGCGACGATGTTTGGCATCTCCGGATGCGGGGCGAACACCAGCGGGTCGAACCCGACCTCCCGCAGCGCCTGGAGGATCACGTCGGCAGCGCGGCGCGTGTCGCCCGGCGGGTTCGGCGAGGGCGCCCGCAGCAGCGCCTGCAGCAGCGCGAGCGAACGGTCGCGGTCCGCCTCGATCCTCGCCAGGATCTCGCGCGAGAGCTCGTCCATCGCCGTCACTCCGCCTGCAGGTACGCGGCGGCGGCAAGCGTGTGCACGCGGACCACGTTGAGAAATTCCTCGACCGCGACCGATTCGTCGTAGGTGCCGACGAGGTCGAAGGCGCAGCCATAGATATAGGCGGGGATGCCGGCGTTGCGCCAGAACCGCGCATCGGTGGCGGCGAGGGTGACGACCGGCGCCGGGCGAATGCCGGCGATGCGCTCCGCGGTGTCCTGGATGATGCGGAGCATCTCGCCCTCCGGGTCGCACCAGTTGGCGCCCTGCTCCTCGGGCAGCGACTGCTCCTCGACCGTCACCTGCGGGAAGTCGCGGAGGATCTCGCGCACCACGTCCCAGACGCGCGCCTTGGCGACGCCGACGGGCAGCCGGATATCCGCTTCCACGCGGCATTCCGAGGGGATCATGTTGGTCTTCAGCCCGCCCTCGACCATGCCGATGTTCAGCGTGACTTGTGCCACCGTGTCCGCCGCGCCGGCGCCGAGGCCGGTTTCCAGCGCCCGACGCACCACGGGGTCCGCAAGGTTGCGGGCCACCGCCTCGGGCATCTCTGGCTGCAGCGCGGTCACCGCCTCCAGCCGCTCGATCAGCTCGGCGGCGATCTTCGTGGCGCTCGCGGAGAGGTGGACGTAGGCGCCATGCGCGCCGCGCGCCTTCACGGTGAACACCAGCCAGAGCGGCGCCTTCTCGCCATAGCGCACGGTGTAGGCTGAGGAGGGCTCGCCGTTCAGGCAGCAATCGCCGCGGACGAGGTCGCCATGGTGCTGGAACAGGTAGCCGGTGCCCCAGCGCCCGCCGGTCTCCTCGTCCGACACCGCCGTCAGGGTCAGCCGACCCGCCAGCCGCGCGCGATGCCTGGCGAGCAGCCAATAGGCGATGAAGGAGGCGGAGGTACCGCACTTCATGTCGGCGGTGCCGCGGCCGAACAGGCGGCCGTTCACGATCGTGCCGGACCACGGCGTGCCATGCGTCCAGCGTGCGTCGTCGCCCGCGGGGAAGACGTCGATATGCCCGTTGAGCACGAGGTGCCGGCCAGGGCGGCCGAGCCGCAGGTCGGCGACGATGTTCGGCCACTCCGCGACGGGCGCGATCACCTGATGGTCGAGTTCGTGGCGCGCGAGGAAGGCGCCGAGGAAGGCCGCAGCGTCGCGCGTCTCGCCCGGCGGGTTGGGCGTGGCGATCCGGGTGAAGTCCCGGAAGAAGCCGATCAACTCGTCGCGCGCCGCATCGATCTCGGCGAGCAGCGTGGCATCGAGTGGGGTCACGCGCCGCCTCCTTCGGTCAGGTAGTCGAGCGCCGAGAGGGCGTGCACCCGCACGACCTTCAGCCATTCCGCGATATCGGTGTGCTCGTCCGGCATCGCGACGTTGGTCGCGGTGGTGCCGTAGGTGAAGGCGGGCACGCCACGTCCCCGCCAGAGCCGCGCATCGGTACCGGCGAGGCTCGGGATCGGCAGCACCGTCCAGCCCGCGACGGCCTGCGCGTTGCGCCGGATGAGCCCGGCCAGGGGATGCGCGGGATCGGACCAGCGCGGCGATTGCCGTGACATCACGCGCAGCGTCGCGCCGGGATGTCGGGCGACGATCGTTTCAACCGCGGCGAGCACCGTCTCGGGCGCAATGCCCCAGGGCAGCCGGATATCCGCCTCGATCCGGCAGTGGCCGGGCAGCATGTTGACCAGCGTGCCGCCCTGCCAGGTGCCGATGTTCAGCGTCACGGCGCCCATCGCGCGCGCGGCGCCGGGCAGGTGGATGCGGTCGATCTCCGCCGCGCCGGCGGCGATCGCTTCGGCGACGGCGGGTGGCAGCGGCACCGGCATGTCCTCGAGCGCCGCGAGATCCTCGATGATCGCGGCGGCGATCATCGTCGCGCTCGGGCTCTTGTGCGTGTAGGCGCCGTGGCAGCCCATGGTCTCGACGGAAATCTCGATCCAGAGCGGCGACTTCTCGGCGAAGCGGACCGTGGTCGGCGCGCCGGGCTCGGCGTTGAGCAGGCAGTCGCCGAGCACCTCGGCGGCGTGGTGCTCGACCAGGTGGCGTGCGCCGTTCGGGCCGAAGGTCTCCTCGTCCGACACCGCGGTCAGCGTCAGGCGGCCCGCCAGCCCATCGCGCATCGCATGCAGCCAGCAGAACAGCGCGACGAGCGAGGCGGTGCCCTGCTTCATGTCGCAACTGCCGGTACCGTAGAGCCTGCCGTCGACCACCGCACCGCCGAGCGGATCCTGCGTCCAGCGGTCGGCGGCGATGGTGGGAAACGTGTCGATATGGCCGTTCAGCACCAGATGCGGGCCGGGCCGCGCGCCCGCGAAGCTGCCGAGGATGTTGGGCATCGCGGGATCGGGCCCGACGAGTCGGTAGGGCGCGCCATGCGCGTCGAGCCAGCCGGTGAGCACCGCGGTCGCAGCGCGCGTGTCGCCGGGCGGGTTCGGCGAGGGTGCGCGGACCAGCGCCGCCAGCAGGGCGACCAGCGCCGGTTCCTCGGCGGCGATGCGGGCGAGCAGATCGTCGCGGGGCGCCGTCATCGTGCGGCCTCCGCGTGCAACCAGGCATGCGCGGCGAGGGTAAGCGTCTTCACCACGCCGATCCACTCCGCGATGTCGGTGTGCTCGTCGGGCATCGCGACGTTGGTCGCGGTGGTGCCATAGGTGAAGGCGGGCACCCCCTTGGCGCGCCAGATCCGGGCATCGGTCGCGGCGAGGGAGGCGATGGCACGCGGGCGGAAGCCGCAACTCGCCACGCAGGCATCAGTGAGCGCGCCGACCATCGGGTGGTTGGGGCTCGACCAGGTCGGCTCGCTCAGGCCCGTGACCTCCAGCGTCGCCTCGGGGAAGTCTGCGAGGATGCGGTCGAGCGCCGTGCGCACCGTGGCGCTGCGTTCGCCCGGGGGGATGCGAATGTCGAACTCCAGCCGGCAGTCGCCAGGCAGCATGTTCACCTTGGCGCCGCCGCGGACCACGCCGAGGTTGAGCGTGAATTGCCGCATCACGCCGGCGGCGCCGGGAAGGTGGATGCGGTCCATCTCGGCCGCGCCGTCCGCCAGTGCACGCGCGACCTCGGGCTCCATCGCGACGGGCAGCCGGGTGATCGCCTCCATCGCGCGCACCAGCCGCGCGGCGATGCGGGTGGCACTCGGGCTTTTGTGCGTATAGGCGCCGTGGCAGCCCGGCGTGCGGATGGTGACGGCCAGGCGCAGGATGCCCTTCTCGCCGAAGCGGATGGTGGTGGGCGCGCCGGGTTCCGAATTGAGCAGGCAATCGCCGAGAACCTCCGGGTGGTGGTCCACCAGGTATTGCGCGCCCCAGGTGCCACCGGTTTCCTCGTCCGAGACCGCGGTGAAGGTCACGCGCCCAGGCAGCGTGTCCGCCAGGCGCGAGAGCCAGACCTGCGCGAACAGCAGCGCCAGCGTGCCGTTCTTCATGTCGGAGACGCCGCGGCCATAGACCCGGCCGTCCACCACCTCGCCGCCCCAGGGATCGCGGGTCCAGCGCTGCGGGTCGTCGCAGGGGAAGACATCGATATGGCCGTTCAGCACCAGATGCCGGCCGGCGCGCCCGCCATCGATGGCGGCGACGAGGTTCGGCGCCTCGGCGAGCGGCGCGATGATCCGGTGCGGCAGGCCGGCACGGTCCAGCGCATCGGTCAGCACGCCGGTCGCCTCGCGCGTGTCGCCCGGCGGGTTGGGACTGGCGGCGCGGGTGAATCGCGCGAGGGCGGCGACCAGCGCCGGCGTCTCGGCCTCGATCCAGCGGAGCAGCGTGGCGCGTTCGGCCTCGATGGTCATCCGGCGATCTCCGCGGCGCGCAGGCAGGCGGCGCGATGGTCGGGGCCGACCGCCTCGAGCTCCGGCTCGCGCAGTTCGCAACGCGGCTCGGCGAAGTCGCAGCGTGGCGCGAAGCGGCAGCCGGTGCCGCTGCCGACCCCGCCGGCGAACAGCTTTGCGGGGAGCGGCGCCGGTGTCACCGTGGGATCGGGCACCGGCACCGCGGCGATCAGTGCGCGGGTGTAGGGATGGGCGGGCCGACGAAGGATCTCCCGCACCGGGCCGTGCTCGACGAAGCGGCCGCGGTACATCACCGCAAGTTCGTCGCACACCGCGGCGACGATCGAGAGGTCGTGGGTGATGAACACCATCGCCATCTCGCCCTCATGCACCAGGCGGTGCAGCAGCCGCAATATGCCGGCGCGGACGGAGACGTCGAGCATCGAGACCGGCTCGTCGGCCACCAGCAGCCGCGGGCGCAGCACGATGGCCCGCGCGATCGCAACGCGCTGCCGCTGCCCGCCGGAGAGCTCGTGCGGGTAGCGCTGCAGGAAGGCCGCGCCCGGCCGCAGCTCCGCCTCGTCGAGCGCCTGCGCGGCGCGGCGGTGACGGTCGGCGGGGTCGCCGATGCCGTGGATCAGCAGGGGTTCCTCGACCGTGCGGCCGACGGTGAAGCGCGGGTTGATCGAGCCGAAGGGGTCCTGGAAGACCATCTGGACGGAGCGGCGGAATGCCGTATCGGGCTTCCTCCCCAGCGTCCGGCCGCCGACCTGGATGGTGCCGGCACTCGGTTGCTCCAGCCCGACCAGCAGGTTGGCCAGCGTGGATTTGCCGCTGCCGCTCTCCCCGGCGATGCCGAGCACGCGCCCCGGGGCGACGCTGAAGCTGACGCCATCGACGGCGCGCGTGACGGCGCCGGCGCCGAACAGCCGCGCCTGCAGGAATTCCTTGCGCGCGCCGGCGACCTCGACGGCGGCGATCATGCCGCACGGCTCCAGATGGCGGGGTCGCGCGCCTGCTCGCGCAGTTCCGCGGCACGCCCGGCGAAGTGGCAGGCAACGGCGTGGCCCGGCGCGGTCTCCACCAGGGGCGGGGGCGTCGCGCAGATCGCCGCCGCGAAGGGGCAGCGGGGCGCGAAGGGGCACCCCGTGGGGGGCGCCGCGAGCCGCGGCGGGTGGCCCGCGATCGAGACGACGGCGCGTTCGGGGTAGCGGATGTCGGGGAAGGCGCGCTGCAGGCCCATGGTGTAGGGGTGGTCCGGCCGCGAGAAGATCTCCGCCGTGGCGCCGCTTTCCATCACGCGCCCGGCATACAGCACCGCGACGCGGGCGCAGAGTTCCGAGACCACGCCGATGTCGTGGCTGATGAACAGCAGCGCGAGGCCGCGTTCCGCGCGCAGATCCCGCAGCAGCGTCACCACTTGGCGCTGCACGATCACGTCGAGCCCGGTGGTCGGCTCGTCAGCCACCAGCAGGGCGGGGCCGAACAGCAAGGCGAGCGCGATGATCGCGCGCTGCCGCATGCCGCCGGACAGCTCGTGCGGGTATCGGTCGAGGATCGCGGGATCAAGCTCGACGCGGCGGAGCAATGCGTCGGCCCGCCCATCGGCCTCGGCGGCGCGCATGCCGTGGGCGGCGGCGGTGTCGCGGAACTGCCGGCGCAGGCTGTGCACCGGGACCAGCGCGTTCTGCGCGCTCTGCGGCACCATGGCCATGCGGCGCCAGCGCAGCGGGCGCAGCGTACGCTCCGGCAGGCGCGCGAGGTCCTCGCCCTCGAAGCGCACGGCGCCTGTCGTGATCCGCGCCTCCGGGGGGAGCAGCGCCAGGGCGGCCAGGGCGAGCGTGCTCTTGCCGCAGCCGGATTCGCCGACCAGGCCGAGCGAGCCGCCGGCCTCCAGCGCCAGCGTCACGCCGGAGACCGCCTGCACCGCCTCGCCCTTCGTCGCATAGGCGATGGAGACGTCGTCGAGCGCCAGCATCAGCGCAGCCTCGGATTGGCGAGGCGTTCGTATTCGCGCCCCACCAGGAACACCGCGATGACAAAGAGCGAGATCGCGGCGCCCGGCGGCACGGTCCACCACCAAGCCTGGCGGATCGAGCCTGAGACATAGGCGAGGTAGAGCATCTGGCCCCAGGAGGTCTGCTGCGGATCACCGAAGCCGAGGAAGCTGATGGAGGCTTCCGCCAGCACCGCCCAGGCGATGTCGAAGGCGATGTAGAGCAGCGCCATCGGCAGCACGTTCGGGAAGATGTGCACGTAGAGGATGCGGAGATCCGAGGCCCCCGCGATGCGCGCCGCCTTGACGAAGCCGCGTTCGCGCAGCGACAGCACCTGCGACCGGATCACCCGCGCGGTGGAGCGCCACATCAACAGGCTGATCGCGATGATGGTGTTCCAGAGCGAGGGCCCGACCAGCGCCACCAGCACCACCGCGAAGGGGATGAACGGAATCCCGAAGGCAAGGTCGGTGGCGCGCATTAGCACCGTCTCGATGCGGCCGCCGTAGTATCCGGCCATCAGGCCGATGTTGGTGCCGATCAGCGCGATCAGGACGGCGCAGGTGATGCCCACCACCAGCACGATGCGAGTGCCGTGCACCAGCTGCGAGAGCACGTCGAGCCCATAGTAAGTGGTGCCCAGCCAATGCGTGGCGGAGGGCGGTTCCAGCCGGCGCAATTGGCCGGCGGCGTCGAAGTGATTGGCCAGCGGGTCATAGGGCGAGATCCAGGGCGCCAGCACGGCGACCATCGCGACGGCCAGCAGCACCAGTGCGCCGAAGCTCCCCGACCAGGAGGCGAAGGGCAGCACGGCGGCGCGCCAGACGCCACGCGCCATGGACGGGGCGGGAAGCGCGATGTCACTCATGGCGGATCCGCGGGTCCAGCCAGCCATAGGCGAGATCGACCAGCAGGTTGAGCCCGACCACGACGGCGGCCATGAAGAAGAAGCTCGCCTGCGCCACGGGGTAGTCGCGTTGGCTCACCGAGTTCACCATCAGCCGCCCCATCCCCGGCCAGTTGAACACCACCTCGAGCAGCACCTGCCCGCCGAAGGCGAAGCCGACCATGATCGCGGAATAGGTCAGCACCGGCAGGATCGCGTTGCGCCGCGCGAGGCGCCGTTGCGCGCGTTCCGTCAGGCCGCGGGCGCGGGCCAGCGTCATGAAATCCTCGTGCCGCACCTCGATCAGCGCGGTGCGCTGGATCATCAGCGGATCCGCCATCGAGGCCAGCACGCCGGTCGCGAGCGGCAGCACGAGATGCCGCGCCAGGTCGAAGAAGGGCAGCTCCTGATACCAGGTCTCGGGAAAGAAGAAGGTCTGGCGCATGCCGCCGATCGGAAACCAGCGCAGTTCGTAGGCGAACAGCGCGAGCAGCACGATGCCGATCCAGAATACCGGCAGCGCGCGCGGGATCAGTGCCAGCACGGCGCCGATCTCCTCGATCCGCTCGCCGCGCCGCCAGCCGAGCCAGGTGCCGATCGTGATGCCGAGCAGGATCGAAACCGTCACCACTGGCACCATCAGCACTAGCGTGTTGACCAGCATCGGCCAGACCACTTCGAGCACCGGCCGGCGGAAGTAGAACGACAGGCCGAGGTCGCCGGTCAGCAGGTTGCCGGCATAGGTGAGGAACTGCTGCCACTGCGGACGGTCAAGGCCCCAGAGCTCGCGCAGCCGCTGCTGCGCCTCCAGCGTCAACTCCCCAGTGCCCAGCATGATCGTCGTGGGGTCGCCGGGGATCAGCCGGAACAGCACGTACATGCAGACCAGCAGCAGCAGCAGGGTGACGGCGGTGTGCGCCGCCCGCCGCGCCGCGTAGCGCCAGAAGGCCATCAGCCAGCCGGCATCACCAGGCGTCCCTGCGCGTTCCAGGTGAAGCCGGCCTCCCGCAGCACTGCCCGGGCGCGGTCGACGCTGACTTCCGGCGCGCGGATATCGGGGTTGGCCCAACCTTCCAGCGCCGGCGTGATCGGCGCGCCGTTGGAGACGACGCCCGCGCCGGAGAAGATGATGTCGAGCAGCTTCTTCCGGTCCGTCGCGTGCTGCAGCGCGCGGCGGAACGCCTTGTTGTCGGTGGGCGCCATCGCAAGGTTGAGCCGCAGCTCATGCTGGCCGTGGGTCGGCGTCCGAACCACCTCGAGGTCCGGATTGCGGCTGATCCGCGCGCCGAGCGTCATGTCGAGGTTCCAGGCGAGCATGTCGGAATCGCCGCGCTCCAGCATGCCGACCATGCTCTCCATCTGCGGAACGGGCAGCACCACGAGCCCGTCGAGCTTCGGCTTCATGAAGAAGTCCGGATTAGCCGCGAGCTGGAGGTACTCGCCCTTCCGCCATTCCACGAAGCGCCAGGGCCCGCTGCCGATCGGCCGATCGTTCGGCCAGTCGGCGGGGGTGGCGAGGCCGGCGGGCAGCCGTTCCCAGATGTGCTTCGGCGCGAGGAACGCATAGCCCAGCACATTCGCCGTGAACGGCGCGGAGGGCATGCGCAGCTTCAGGCGCACCGTCAGGTCTCCGGTAATCTCGGCACTCTCGACCGCGTCGGAAATCCGCGACAGCGCGGGGAAGCGGTGCTGGTTGATGAAGTCGAAGGTGAATTTCACGTCCTCGGCGGTCGCGACCCTGCCGTCGTGGAACTTGGTGTTGGGGCGGAGCGTGATGTCGACCGTCGTCGGGTTGACGATATTCCAGCCCTGTAGCGCCCAGGGCATTACCTCGGCCTTCTCGTCTCGCGTCGTGAAGGTGGCGTAGATCAGCCGCAGCGTCGTCGAGTTGTAGATCTCCGGTGTCAGGAACGGGTTGAGCGACGCGATGTCGTAGATCGAGGTCAGCCGCATGAACTTGCGCGGCGTCAGCGGCGCGAGGTCCATGTAGGACATCGGCATGTAGGGGAAGCCGATGCCGTTGCCGAGGATCGGCTTCACGCCGGTGAAGCGGCGCTTGTTGTAGGCGTGGATGATGTCGCGGTGGAACAGCACGAGGGAGGGGCTGTCCTCGGCGATGATCGCCTGCGCCTGGCGCACCAGGTCGCGGCGCTTCGCGGGGTCCATCTCGCTGCGTTGGGCATCGGCCAGTCGGTCGAACTCGGCGTTGCGGTAGAAGCCGAAGTTCAGCCCGCCGCGCGCGGTGCGCCGGCTGTGGAACATCTCCGATAGGAAGTAGTCCGGATCCAGCCGGTCGGGCGCGCCGCCCCAGGACATGCTGCCCATGTGCGGCAGCTTCTGCTCCGAGACGATCTGCGCGACGAAGGTGTCGAGCGTGCCCTGCTGCAGGTCGAGCTCGATGCCGAGCGGCTGCCAGTCGCGCGCGAGCTGCCGCCAGAGCTCCACCATGTCCGGCCAGTTCGGCAGGTAGACGCCGAGCCGCGGCACCGGCTGCCCGGCGGCGGGCTGCGCCGCGGCATCGCCGAGCGCGGCGTTGATCGCGGTGACCAGCGCGCCGCTCGGCGCGGCAAGGCCGAAGCCCGCGAGAAATCGCAGCACCTCGCGGCGCCTGGCGTGCAGGCCGGGGATGGACGCGGAAGGCTGATCGGTCCTGGAGCGCACGCGCACCTCCGCTGGGGTCTGGTCGATTGCAAATCGCCGATTGCGTTTCCCGGTGCGCTTGCGTTTCGGCACGCGCTCCCGTGCAAGTCTAGATTGCGCCGCCTTCACCTGGCAAGCTTCCCTTGCGCGTTCCCGCAACGCGTTCGAAGCTCCGCGTCAGCTACGGCGAAAGGCGTCGCACCATGGTGACCAAGGCGGACCTCCTGGCGTGGATCGAGCGTGACCGCGCGGAGATCATCGGCTTCCTGCAGGACTTCGTCCGCGCCCCATCGCCCAATCCCCCGGGCGACACGCGGCAGGCGGCGGCGGTGATCACCGGCTTCCTCGACCGCAACGGCTTGCCGTGGCGCAGCGTGGCGCCGGTCGCGGAGTGGCCGAACGTCGTCGGCAGCTTCGACGGCGGACGTCCGGGACAGCATCTCGTACTTAATGGTCACATCGACGTGTTCCCGGTCGACGAGAGCGAGACGTGGACGCACGGCCCGTGGCGCGGCGCGTTGGCGGACGGCCGGATCTGGGGCCGCGGCGTGACGGACATGAAGGCCGGCACCGCGGCGTCGGTGATGACCTATCGCTACATGCACCGGGTGCGGGATGCCCTTGCGGGGAAGCTGACGCTCACCTGCGTCTCCGATGAGGAGACCTTCGGTCCCTTCGGCGCGCGTTGGCTGATCGCGAACGAGCCCGAGGTGCTCGGCGACTGCGTACTGAACGGCGAACCTTCCTCGCCGCACACCATCCGGTTCGGCGAGAAGGCGCCGCTCTGGCTTCGCTTCACCGTGCGTACGCCCGGCGCGCATGGCGCTTACACGCATCTCTCCCCGAGTGCGACGAAGATCGCAGCGCGGCTAATCTGCGACCTCGAGGCGCTCGCGGGCGAGGAGGTCGTGCCGCCGGAGCGCGTCGCCAAGGCGCTGGCCGAGGGCGCCGCCGCCACCGACCGCGCGATGGGCGATGGCGCGGCGGCGATCATGCAGCAGTACACGCTGAACATCGGCACCATCCAGGGTGGGCTGAAGGTCAACATGGTGCCGGGCCAGTGCAGCTTCGAGGCGGATATCCGCCTGCCCGTCGGCGGCACGCGCGCGATGGTGCTGCCGCGCATCGACGAGATCCTGCGCCGCTATCCCGAGGCGACGGTCGAGGAGATCAACTTCACCGAGCCCGCCGCCTGCGATCCGTTCCACCCGATGGTCGGCCATATCCGTGCCAATGCGCGCGCGGTCTCCGGCATCGACCCGGCGCCGATCCTGTCGCTGGGCGGCACCGATTGCCGGTTGTGGCGGCAGAAGGGGATCCCCGCCTACGTCTACGGGCCGTTCCCGCGCGGGATGGGGCAGAAGGACGAGAATGTCGACGTCGAGGAGTACATGAACATCGTGAAGGTGCATGTGCTCTCCGCCTTCGACTACCTCGGCGGCGCGGCCTGAGGCCGCCGCCGAGGCTGGGGTCCAACTCGTCGCAAAGAAGCCGCTGGCCGATAGCCTGGTCGCCGCCGCGGTGGGTGCGGCGGACTGCCCAGCCTATCACGGTATCCCCCACGCCGTGGTGTGTCCGTCGTCGAATGCTTTGAGACAGCGGAGTTAGCTGGCTAGCAGAGGGTGTGACCCAACGGGCTGCGAGTTTGGCGGCGAGTTGCAGGGACATTAGGCGGCGCTGCTGGATATGCGAGCAGGCCAGTGCCCCCCTTCAGCACCGGGGTGTCCCTTTGAGGGCGCTGGTCTATCTGGATTCTCAGTTGATACCGCCCACGCGCATCTGTGGTCCAAGGGCCTGGCGAGGCCCACGCAAGCGCTCCCATAGTTCTCCCGGGCCCAGCAGTGTCGCCAGCATCCGCGCCCGGATGGTCTCCGAGTTCAGCGCCTGCTTGCTCATCACCTGGTGTGCCGCCATGGCGTCCATAATGGCGTTCATCAGCTCATCGCTGAGATTGGGGGAGTTGGTGAACTGCTCCTTGGTGTTCGCCGCCGCCTGGCTGCGGAGCAGGCCGGACTCCAGCATCTTCGTCTTGATGACGCTGTCCACGTAGGCCACCGCATCACCCTCGGTGATCTCCCCCTCGAAAAGGTCGTTGATCGCTGAGATGATCTCTTGCAGCCGCAGCTTGTGCTTGTCCTGTACCTGGCCCGAGCCCGTCTCGGTCACCGGCGTCAGCGGTGCGGCCGGCGCATTGCCGCCCAGGTTCAACTTCTGCTGGCCGAGGTCCCGCATCCGGTGGTGCGTCAGCTTTAGCGCCGAGAGATCGATCCCTTCCCGCTCCCGCCCATAGTCCAGCAGCGGCAGCAGCATCTTCGCGAAGAGGTAGAGCTTCTCGAAATCCGTGTTCCCGTAGTCGAACATCTGGCCGAGGAACTCGTACACCCGGACGTAGCTGCTCAGGTCCCGCTTGAAGAGCCACAGCGCGTCCATCTCATCCTTGGCCGCCTGCTGCGCCTTGGACCCGTCCGGCTCGCCGCGGAACGCCTGCTGCGCCTGCTTGAACTTCGTCAGCAGCCGGCTGCTCACCGGGCCGATCGCCGCATCCAGGTCGCCCTGGGTGGCCTTCGGGCTGATCGCCACCTTGGCGACCCGCTCCACCTCGTACTGGTCGTAGTAGCCCACCGCATCCAGCTTGTTCCGCAGATCGAGCGCCACATTGGGGTCGCTGACATCGGCCAGCGCCGCGGTGGTGTGGTACTGCTTGAAGGCCTCCAACACCGTCTCGGGCTCGTTCACGAAGTCCACCACATAGGTGGTGTCCTTGCCCGGATAGGCGCGGTTCAGCCGCGACAGCGTCTGCACCGCCTGGATGCCGCCCAGCTCGCGATCCACGTACATGGCGCAGAGCAGCGGTTGGTCGAAGCCGGTCTGGAACTTGTTCGCCACCAGCAGGATGGCGAATTCCGGCGTGGCGAAGGCTTCCCGGATGTCCCGCCCACGCGCGTGAACCTGATCGCGTATAATGGCAGCACATGGCGTGCGGGATCGCGCTAGCCGAGCACTACGCGGTGGAGATGTTGCGCCTGGCCGGTGCCGGCGCGGTCAACCCGGACCTGAGGTTGGCGGATCGGCTTCTGCGCTGGTGGCAGGAACGCCCGGATGGGCGCCTGCACCTGGCGACGATCTACCAGCGCGGGCTGAACGCCGTCGGCGATGCCGAGACGGCGCGGCGCATCGTGAAAATCCTCACCGACCATGGGCATGTCCGGCGCCTGCCGGACGGGACGGAAATCGACGGGAAGCCCCGCCGCGACGCATGGGAACTTGTCCGGTGAGCGCGGCGGCGTTCGATCCATGGGCCGCGCTGGCGAAAATCCGCGAGCAAGCCGGGGCAGCACCTAATCCGGCTAATCCGGCTAAACCGACCAAGGGGGCGGCTGGCCGATTAGGTGAATTAGATGGGTTAGGTGAGGCGCCCGCTGTTGATGGCTGGTGCGCCGATATCGCGCTGAGCATCCGCACCGCCGTTGCCGAGGGCGCCGAGCGGGAGGCCGATCCTGACGGGTTCCTCGTGCTGGTGCGGCCGGATGGCGGGCGCCTGGTGGTCACGCCCGCCACGCTTGCGAGTTTGGAGGCGGCGGGCGTCCTGCCGCCCCTGCCCCCCGCCGTAGGGCGATCCATGCACGCCGCCAGCGCGCGCCCGCCGTGCTGGTCTGATCCTGATGACCTGCCCGTTGAAGGCGACCGCTGCCGGTGCGGGTCCATGCGTTTCTGGACTGAGCGGGGCCGCCGATGCGGCTGGCTGTGCTCGACGTGTCGCCCGCCGCTGCACCTGGGCGCGGATGATGCGCTTGTTGTCACGACCGAGAGGACAGAACGATGAAGGGCGGCTATCGACCTGGCAGCGGCAGGCCACCGGGCAGCAAGACGGCACGACTGCCGGCGCCCCCCACCGCAGAATCGGGCGCCATGAACCCGCTGGCCTACCTTCTGGCCGTGATGAACAATGCGGCCGAGCCGACCGAGGTTCGGATGCGCGCCGCCGGCATGGCGTTGCCATTTGTCCATCCGAAGCCGGCGCCGCCGACCGCTAAGGACAGGCGGCAGGCCATGGCCGAGACGGCCGAGGCCGGCACGGATTGGGAAAGCCTGCTGAACCCGAACCTACCCGACCTCTACCGCCCCCGGCGCGTGAAGCCCTACGGTAGCGGCTAGGCCGCCGGCACGGAAATCAGAACAGGGTCCGAAATCCGCGCGTGGCACCCACCGTGGGCCACCACCCCCCATCGCGCCAGAGATTGACCTACCCCCCCCAAGTCGAGTTTTGGGGATGAAGAAATTTGCACCCCCACGCGGTCCTCAACCCCAACCTGTAGAGATTGAGGACGCCCCCCCGCCCGGCAGCGGAGGCCGAAACGGCATTGGATGCTACCGCCTGCGTTGTTTCCTGACTGCCGAACGCGCGCGCGCAAGCCGCCCGTGTAATTCCGAGGGCCGGAAGGACCCGCGCAGCGTGCGATGTGGCCCGATTCGCGTTCTACCTGCGTCCATCTTGGCGCATGCGCGCCCACGTCTCTTCTGCGAAGCGCGCGGCTGTTCCCAAGAGCGCCCGACAATCGGGTGAGCCCTGCGGCGGCACGCTATACGCGGAAAGCCGAAAGGAGGTGTCCATGGCGCCGCGAATCCAGCCGCGCCAGTATTCTTCCTGGCCGGTGTCCTCCACGAACTGCGTCGCCATTGTGAGGAACAGCGTGGCCATCTGATTACTGTCGAACGTGCCGGGCGGCGCGCATGTCATTGCCCGCATCACGGTCGCCATTCGATGCACGACGTCCCGGCCGCGTTCCAGATGGGCGTCGGACTGCGCGAGCGCGTTTAACGGAACGAACAGCCCAACAAACAGCGCAACCCTCAACATTCGCGAGTCCTCCGGTGCGCCATCCTGCCGCAGTTGCGCGACGCCGGAACAGTAGGATGTAAGCGCCCATCGGACGCTCCCTTATGAGCCGCACGCGTCGCCCCCTTGATGCAGCGCGGCGCGGCATCCTGGCCGCCATGACACCCGCCGCAACCTCCCTAACTAACGGGCGGCGGATGTAGGGCCGCAGTCGCGGCGCGTGCCCCGCAAGATTCACGCGCGCGCCCAATTCGCGTCTGCCGGGTCCGCGTGGGGTCCGCAAGGATTTTTGAGGCTGTGGATAAGTCCGCTAAGTGCTGGTGCCGGCACGCGGATTTGAACCGCGGACCTACTGATTACGAATCAGTTGCTCTACCACTGAGCTATGCCGGCT
>LNFM01008210.1_pt1 | contig 23711 bp, 19 predicted proteins | sample 596031 | NCBI WGS metagenome assembly LNFM01 (sample SAMN04254537, study PRJNA301005) | activated carbon metagenome | isolation source: dual media filters at the Ann Arbor, Michigan drinking water treatment plant | place: USA: Ann Arbor | reverse complement strand
CGTGGACGGCGTGTCCAAGCCGGTGACGCCGGATGGCCAGCACATCGCATTCGCCGCGCGCAGCCGGACCATGGTCGATGCGTTCCATGCGGCCGGGCTGGCGGCGGGCGGCACCGACAACGGGCCGCCGGGGCTGCGCCCGCACTACCATGCCGATTACTACGCGGCGTTCCTGCTCGACCCCGACGGCCACCACATCGAGGCGGTGTGCCACCGGCCGGAATAGGCTGAAATTTCTTCGAAGCGTCCCATATCCACTCGCGTTGAACCGTCACGCGGGACCGTTAGGCTGCGTGGCCCGGCAAACGAGGAGAGACCTGATGTGGACCGAGCGGGAAATGGACGACTTCTATGACGAGTTCGAAGCCCTGCTGCTCGCCCACACCATTCTCGTGCGCACGCTGGTCAAGCAGGGGGTGCTGGACCAGGACCAGTGGAGCAGCGACATCCGCCTCGCCACCGACGACGAGAAGCTGCGTCCGGAAGTCCGCGCGACGCTGGGCCGCATCCTCGCCAGCGTGAAAAGCACGCGACTGTCGCCGGTCAACTGATCCCCCAGTTGCGGAACCGGTCCGGCATCGCCTTGTAGTACGGGAAGTACTGGAAGAACGGCTGCGCTTCCCTGAGGACACGGTCGACGGACGGCCGCGCCAGCAGCCGCTCGAAATAGGCGTCCAGGTTCGGGAAGGCGCCGAACGGCTCCAGCATGGACGTGTAGAACAGGCCGGGCGCGGCGGCGCAATCGGCGATGGAGAACGCATCGCCGATGGCCCAGGTCCTGCCGGCCAGTTGCGGGGAGGGACTATCCGACAGTCAGCATCGGCGTTCAATCGCAAGAAACCGCCGTCATTGCGAGGAGCGCAGCGACGCGGCAACCCAGAAACAACGGCGAAGCTACACCAGCGCCTGGGTTGCCGCGTCGGCTTCGCCTCCTCGCAATGACGAGGAAAACTTGGCGGGTGGCGTGAATCCAGTTAGGCACTAGCGACACAACAACCAATCGAACGGAATCCCATGACCGCACCCGCCATCCGCCTCAATCCGCGCATGCATATGCGGGTGCTGTCCGGGCATCCGTGGATCTATTCCAACGAGATCGGCATGGACGCGGCCATCCGGTCGCTGCCGGCGGGGTCCATCGTGCGGTTCCAGTCGGCCGAGGGCAGGGCGCTCGGCACCGGCTATTTCAACCCGCACACGCTGATCGCCGGGCGCATCCTGGCCCGCGACCCGGAGCAGCAGGTCGACGCGGCGTTCTTCCGCGCCCGGTTCGCCGCGGCGCTGGCGTTGCGCGACAAGCTGTTCGACAGGCCGTTCTACCGGCTGGTCCATGCCGAGGCCGACGGATTGCCCGGCCTGATCGTCGACCGCTTCGGCGGTGTCGTTGTGGTCCAGGCGAACACAGCGGGCATGGACGCGCTGATCGAGCCCGTCTTCGCCGCGATGAAGGAAACGGTGAAGCCCGACGCGATCGTGCTGCGCCTCGACACACCCGCCCGCCAGACCGAAGGGCTGGGCCAGGAAGTCCGCGTGGTCCACGGCAAGGTCGATGGCCCGGTGCGGCTGGAGGAGAACGGCGCCGCCTTCTTCGCCGACCTCGCCGGTGGCCAGAAAACCGGCTGGTTCTACGACCACCGCGACAACCGGGCGTTCGTGTCGAAATTCGCGAAGGGCGGCAAGGTGCTCGACCTCTATACCTTCGCCGGCGCGTTCGGCGTGCAGTGCGCTGCGGCGGGCGCGAAGGAAGTGGTCGCCATCGACCGGTCGGAGCCGGCGCTGGCGCTGGCCAGGCAGGCGGCCGAGGCGAACGGCGTCGCCGGGATCATGGATATCCGCCGCGCCGAGGCGTTCGAGGCGATGGAGAGCATGGGCCAGGGCGGCCGCAAGTTCGACGTGGTGATCGCCGATCCGCCCGCCTTCGTGAAGTCGAAGAAGGACCTGAAGCCGGGCCTGAAGGGCTATCGCAAGATGGTCAAGCTGGCCGCGCCGCTGGTGCGCCCGGGCGGCGTGCTGCTCGTCGCCTCGTGCAGCCACAATGTCAGCGCCGAGGCCTTCGCCGAGGAGGTGGCGCGCGGCCTGGGCGACGCGCGCCGCGGCGGCCGCATCCTGCGCTCGGCGGGCGCCGGCCCGGACCATCCGGTGCACCCGCTGCTGCCCGAAAGCGCTTACCTGAAGTGCCTGGTGCTGCAACTCGACTGACGCCGCGGAATGGTGCATAAGGATTTTCCGCACGCGCGCTTAATCTGCGCGCTCGAACCACGGGGAGACGGCACATGACCGAGGTCTGCATCATCGGTATCGGCATCCACAAGTTCGGGCGCACCGACGGCAAGTCGGGCCGCCAGCAGGGCGCCCATGCCGTCCGCGACGCGCTGCGGGACGCCGGCCTCGAATGGGCCGACATGCAGTTCGCCTTCGGCGGCTCGGCCGCCTCGGGCAACGCGGATTCGCTGGTCAACGAGCTGGGCCTCACGGGCGTGCAGTTCGTCAATGTGTCGAACGGCTGCGCCACCGGCGGCAGCGCGCTGATCTCGGCCTACACGGCGATCAAGTCGGGCCAGTACGATCTCGGGGTGGCCGTCGGCTTCGACAAGCATCCGCGCGGCGCGTTCAATTCGGACCCGGCCAGCCGCGGCCTCGAGCACTGGTACGGCGACACCGGCCTCAGCCTCACCACCCAGTTCTTCGCCATGAAGATCAACCGCTACATGGCCGATTACGGCATCTCGCACGAGACGCTCGGTATGGTGGCACAAAAGGCGTTCCGCAACGGCGCGCTCAACCCGAACGCCTGGCGCCGCGAGCCGGTCGATCTCGACACGGTGCTGAATTCGGAGATGCTGTCCTATCCGCTCACCAAATACATGTTCTGCTCGCCGGCCGAAGGCGGCGTGGCGCTGATCCTGGCCAGCGAGGAGGCCGCGCGCCGCTACACCAACCGGCCGGTGCAGCTACGCGCCTGCACCCTGCGCACCCGCCACTACGGCGCGTTCGAGGTGTTCAGCCCCTACCTGGCGCTGGAGCGCGCGCCCAGCCCGACCGTGTTCGCCTCGAAGGCCGCGTTCGAGATGGCGGGCATTGGTCCCGAGGACATGGACGTGATCCAGATCCAGGACACCGAATCCGGCGCCGAGATCATGCACATGGCCGAGAACGGCTTCTGCAGCGACGGCGATCAGGAAAAGCTGATCCAGGAAGGCCACACCGAAATCGGCGGCAAGATGCCGGTCAACACCGACGGCGGCTGCATCGCCAATGGCGAGCCCATCGGCGCGTCGGGCCTGCGACAGGTCTACGAGGTGGTGCTGCAGCTCCGCGGCGAAGGCGGCGCCCGCCAGGTCCCGAACAGCCCCAAGACCGGCTACACCCACGTCTATGGCGGCCCGGGCGTGTCGGCCTGCACCGTGCTGCAGGTCTGAGCCGCCATAAGGGGTTGCGCTTTGGCGAACGGGCCGGTACCCGGTGGTCCGAACAACAAGGCCGGAGAACACGGATGCCGCGCATCCTCTACATCGAACATGACGGCACCGAGCACGAGCAGGAGGTGCCGGTCGGCTGGTCGCTGATGGAAGGCGCCTCGAGGAACGGCATACCCGGCATCCTCGGCGACTGCGGCGGCTCATGCGCCTGCGGCACCTGCCACATCTATGCCGACGAGCGCTGGCTCGGCCGCCTGCCGGCGCTCGACGAGGGCCAGGACATGATGCTGGAATACGCCGTCGACCGGCGGCCCAACAGCCGGCTCGCCTGCCAGATCACGGTGACCGCCGACATGGACGGCTTCGTCGCCCGCACGCCCATCCGCCAGCACACCGAATAGCCTATCGGTCCAGACCGGCGATCACCTTTTCCAGGAACGCGACGTGCCCGGGCACGTCTTTCGCGCCGGTCGCCATGGAGTGCAGCGACACGTGGGTGACGCCCTCGGCGCGCCAGACCTCGATGTCGTGGAAGGCGTCGTCGAGGGTCGAGACCCGGCCGCCGAAGTCGGGCCGGTCGGCGGGATGGGTGAAGACGACCGCCTCCATGCCGAAGCCGTCCATGGAGCGGCCTTCGTACTCCATCACCTTGCGGAAGGCGTCCATCATCGCCGGTGCTTCCACGGCCGGCGCGTAGGGAATCCAGCCGTCGCCGGTGCGCGCGGCGCGGCGCATGGCGGGCGCGCTCGTGCCGCCGATCCAGATCGGGATGACGCGGTTCGGCGGCAGCGGGCAGATGCCGGCGTCGGTCACCGTGTGGAACCGGCCCTTGAAGCTGACGGCGCTGTCCGACCACAGCGCGCGCATCAGCTCGATCTGCTCGTCCATCACCGCGCCGCGGTTGGCGAAGTCGGCGCCCAGCGCCTCGTACTCGGCCTCGTTCCAGCCGCTGCCGACGCCCAGCCTGATCCGGCCGCCCGCCAGCACGGCGCAGATGGCCGCCTGCTTGGCGACCAGCGCCGCCTGTCGCTGCGGCAGGATCAGCACCGCCGAGAAGAACTCCAGCCGCCGGCTGATCGCCGCCATGTGCGCGAACAGGGTGAGCGGGTCGTAGAACGGCGACAGGTGGGTGAACGGCATGTCGAAACCGGGCCGGCTGGCCGGATTCGACCCCAGCACGTGGTCGTAGACGACGATATGGTCGTAGCCCAGGTCGTCGATCGCCTGGACGAAATCGCGGATCGCATACGGATCGTCGTTGATGTCGGTGAACGGGAACACGGCGCCTAGCTTCATGCATCCTCCCCGGGATTTTCTTCAGGATAGCCGGAATCCCCCATCCCGTCTGGTAAACGTGCCGTCTGGCAAAGCCGCGCCTTTCCTGCCATTCTGCAAAATAAGCGCATGTGAATGGGGAACTGCCATGAACGTCCAGAACCCGGATAAGCTGAAGCCCGGCGAAGCCCGCTGCCCCGGCCCCAGCACCCGCGACCTGATCCTGCGCGACGGCTGGGACGTGCCGGCCGAGCTGGTCACCGAGAGCTACGAGTTCCTGGGCGACGAGGACATCCCGTTCGAGCGCTACACCTCGAAGGAGATCTTCGAGCTGGAGATGCGCAAGCTGTGGCCGAAAGCCTGGCAGTGGGCCTGCCGCGAGGAAGTGATTCCCGAGGTCGGCGACTATCACGTCTACGACATCGGCCCCTATTCCATCCTGGTGGCCCGCGTCGCGCCGGACGAGATCAAGGCGTTCGTCAATTCGTGCCTGCACCGCGGCACCCAGCTGCGCCCGTCCGACTCGACCGGCAGCGTTCAGCATTTCCGCTGCCCGTTCCACGGCTGGACCTGGAACCTGGACGGCTCGCTGAAGGAAATCCCCTGCCGCTGGGATTTTCCCAAGGTCACCGACGAGGCCTTCAGGCTGCCCGAGGTCAAGGTGGCGCGCTGGGGCGGCTTCGTCTGGATCAACATGGACGAGAACGCCGGCCCGCTGGAGGAATGGCTCGAGGTGCTGCCAAAACACTTCGCCAACTGGCCGCTGGAGAAGCGCTACACGGCGGTGCATGTGCAGAAGGTGCTGCCTGCCAACTGGAAGGCGACCCAGGAAGCCTTCGCCGAGGCCTACCACGTGCTGGAGACCCACTCGCAGGCGCTCTACACCGCCAGCGACGCCAACGCCCAGTACGACGTGTTCGGCGAACGCACCAGCCGGTTCATCCATACCGTCGGTATCCCCAGCCCGCACGTCACCGAGCAGGTCAGCGAGCAGGACATATTGAGCCGCATGCGCGGCGGGCAGGGCGGCATGGACATTCCCGAGGGCGGCACGGCCCGTTCGGTGGTCGCCGACCATCTGCGCTCGGCGCTGAGCGAAGCCTACGGTATCGACCTGGCCGGCGTCAGCCCGTCCGAGCTGATGGATTCCATCCAGTACCACCTGTTCCCCAACACCTACCTGCATTCGGGCGTGGTGCTGCCGCTGATCTACCGGTTCCGGCCCAACGGCATGGACGTGAACAGCACCATCTTCGACATCCTGGTGCTGCGGCCCATCCCGGAAAACGGCGAGGCGCCGGACGCGGCCGAGACCCATTACCTGAAGCCGGGCGAGAGCTACACCACGACGCCCGGCCTCGATCCGGGCCTCGCCACCGTCTACGACCAGGACACCGGCAACCTGGAGATGCAGCAGCGCGGCTTCCAGGGCGCCGGCTACGGCCTGGGCAAGCAGGGCGAGACGCTGGGCAACTACCAGGAAATCCGCATCCGCCGCATCCACAAGACGCTGGAGAAGTTCCTCGGCGCCTGAAGCGGTCGAAACACTCGGCGGGTTGGCCGGACCGCCGGACCGGGTTACACTTTCCGAACAGCGTCGGCCGGGGTTCGCCCGTATCAGACGATCGGGGCTACAGATGGTCAATCGCGAAGTCCGGGGCATGCCCGAGTACGACGACATCCAGCAACAAACCGTTGCGGCAGGCCGCGGCGGCGAGTCACCCGCTGCCAGGATCGGCCTGGAACCCGATGTTTCGCCCGGCGCCCGCGCGGGCGCCGGCCGTGATCGCATGCCGCCTGTTGGGAGCGCCGCATGAAGCTGGGAGAATTCCTCGTTGCCCGCCGTATCATCACGGAGGAGCAGGTGCAGCAGGCGCTGTCGCTGCAACGCGCGCAGGGCGGCCAGATCGGCGAGAAGCTGATCGCCATCGGTGCGATCACCCACGACCAGCTGTTCGACGCGCTCAACTATTTTCCGCAGCCGCCGCGGACGCTGGAGGACACCGGTCTCGGCGCCACGTTCATCCTCAACCACGCCATCAAGGTGTTCCATTCGCTGGGCCTCGAGACGGTGAACGACCTGACCGACGCCATCAAGCTGCCGACGCTGCTCTGCGGCCAGTTGCTCGACCTCATGCGCGAACGCGGCCTGGTCCAGGTGCTCGGCACCGGCGGCGCCGGGCCGGACATCCGCAGCACCCTGACCACGCGGGGACGCGAGCTGGCGATCGAGGCGCTGGAGCAATGCTCCTATGTGGGGCCGATCCCGGTGACGCTCGACCACTGGATCGCCCAGGTGCGCAAGCAGTCGATTCTGGGCGAGTCGATCAACCGCGAGGTGCTGGCGGCGAATCTCACCCACATGATCCTGCCCGACGGCTTCGTCGACGAAATCGGCCCGGCGGTGAACTCGGGCCGGTCGATCCTGATCTACGGTCCGCCCGGCAACGGCAAGACCACCATGGCCGAGGCCATCGGCGCCGCCTTCGCCAGCGTGGTGTTCGTTCCCTACAGCATCGAGGTCGACGGCCAGGTCATCAAGATGTACGACGCCACCATGCACAAGGCGTCGTCCGAGGAGGTCGCGCCGGCCGCCGCGTCGGGCCTGATCAGGCGCCGCACCGAAACCCTCGACGCCCGCTGGGTGGCGTGCCGGCGGCCGATGATCGTGGCCGGCGGCGAGCTGTCGCTCGACATGCTGGACATGTCGTTCAACACCATCGCCAGGTTCTACGAGGCGCCGCTGCACATGAAGGCGACCAACGGCGTCCTGCTGATCGACGATTTCGGCCGCCAGCGGGTCGAGCCCAGGGACCTGCTCAACCGCTGGATCGTGCCGCTGGAGAAGCGGATCGACTACCTGACCCTGCACACAGGCAAGACCTTCCAGATTCCGTTCGACGAGCTGCTGGTGTTCTCGACCAACCTCAACCCCGAGAGCCTGATGGACGACGCGTTCCTGCGCCGTATTCCCTACAAGATCGAGATCGACCACCCGTCGCGGCGCATGTACGAGGACATCTTCAAGCTGGTTTGCCGCAACTTCAAGCTGGCGCTGCCGGACGACCTCATCCCGTTCATCCACGACGTCTACTACACCCGGAACGGCAAGCCGCTCGCCTCCCACCATCCCAAATTCATCTGCGAGCGGGTGCAGGACCTCTGCCGCTACATGGGCGTGCCAACGGAGTTGAAGAAGGAATTCGTGCTCTACGCGCTGCGCAACCTGTCGTCGAACGCCGACGACGCGCGCCGACTCGCGGCGGTTGCGTGACGATTTGCCTAAAATTGCGGGCTAAAAACATTACCGGCGGATCATAACGGCATCGTATCGACGCCGTGGGTCTTTCGCGCCGGCCCGGACCGCGCGGCGCCGTCACATAGGTGACATGTTTTTCCGAAGCTTTTGCAGCACTTACGGCTGGACGCCCCCGGAGGATTGGGGTAGGTTTCGAGCATCGTAATGCCTGACACGGCCGTCCCGGATTGGGAGGGCGGCCGGGGTGGGCGGCGCCACATGGCGTTTTGAAGGGGGCTACGCCGAAGGGCTTTCGGCGAGCATTACGCATAGAGGGGGATACCTGATGCTTAAGTTGCGCGTACTCACGGGCGTGAGCGCTGTTGCGCTCGCCACCGCATTCGGCGTTGTTGGCGCGAAGGCCGATAACCTGCAGATCGACATCACGCCTCCTGGCTCGATCACCGTCGCGGCGGGTTCCAGCGACCAGGCGATCGCCAGCGAGCAGTACAACACGGGCGCGCTGTCCAGTGCGCAGACGATCAACATCATTCTGGCCGCGCCCAACAACACGCTGGCGAGCCACGACGTCAACGGCGGCACCGACACGGTGTTCGTGGGCGACAACGAAGTGTTCGCGGTTGCCGAGGGCAACGACGTCAAGAATTTCCAGGATTTCTTCCTCGCGGAAAACGGCGGCATTGCAGGCGCCAACGCGGCCTCGACCCTCGGTTCGCTGCAGATCAACGAACTGCGCGACATCACCTCGTTGGTCGACAACACCGACGTCCAGATCGATTTCATCGACCTGGGGCCGGGCAGCTCGTCCATCGTCGATAACAACAGCCTGTCGGCGACCAGCACGGCCAATATCGGCGTCAACACCATCGCCGGCGCGGTCAACATCCTGCAGAACAGCACCGAGCTGGGCCAGGCGACGCTGACCAATGGCGTGCCGGTCATCGACGCGGGCGCCACCGCGCTCGTCGGCAACGCCCAGGTCAACGCCGGCTCCGACGTGACCTCGCTGGTCAGCGACTCGCGCGTCGGCCTGCTGGTGCGCACCGACGAAGTCGAGGTGACGGCGCTCACCGGTCAAACGCTCGACGTGACCGACAACACCGTCGATGCCGAGTCCATCGGCAACACCGCCACCAACACCGTCGCCCTGACGGATGGTGGAGCTGTCTCGCTCGTGGGCACGGCAGGCGTCGCGAACGCCCAGCTCAACACCGGCGGCGTGGTTTCTGCCGAGGTGCGCAACGTGGTCATCGAAGCGGGCAACACGCAGAATTATCCCACCGACGAATACATGGCCGATCTGGCCGGCAGCGATCTGGTCGTCGTGGGTAACGAGATCACCGCCTCGGCCACAAGCAACAACGCGACCAACTCGGTCGACCTCGACGGCATCAGCCAGATCGGCGTGCCGAGCGCCCGCCTGAACAATGTGAGCTTCGCCGGTATCGACACGAGCAACGTGAACGGTGACCTGTTCATCGCCAGCGGCCAGTACACCGATGTCGCGGTTTCCGCCACGGTGGACGAAGGCGACTTCAACGTGCTGGTCGAGGACGTGACCGGTTCTTCGGTGACCGCCGACGACAACGCCGCCGGCGCGATCGCCAACGGCTCGATCGTGTCCAACGCCATCGTCGTCGATGACGCCACGGTCGCCAACGAGCTCGTCGCCATCAACTCCGTGCAGTACAACGAGGGCACGCAGACCGCGTCCACCGACACGTTGCTGACCGTCACCGCCGCCTATACCGAGGGCACCACCAAGGACGTCGTCAACAGCTCGATCTCGGTCGAAGGCAACAGCGCGTTCGGCGAGGCCACCGGCAACAGCCAGTCGTCGCGGATCGACGTGTCCGCCACCACCATCGACGGTGCCGGCAGCCTGGTCCTGAACCCGATCCTGCTCGATCGTACCGCGGAAACCGGCAGCGTTTCGGCCGATTTCAGCGTTCTGACCGCCCAGGTTCTCGATGGCGGCAGCGCCGTGGCCAACGTTCTCGCCGCGATCGACGCGAATGCGGCCGCCGACGATTTCATCAGTTCGGATCTCAGCGTCTCGACCAACGATTTCCTGGCCCGTGCCATCGGCAACCTGTCGACGGAAGCCAGCATCAGCCTCGACGGCAACACGATCCTGGCTTCGGCGGGCGTCGTGAACTCGCAGACGGTCGAAGACGACACCCAGCTGACCGCGACGCTGGCGCCGTCCGGGGGCAATAGCGCCATCATCACGGCCGATGCCGGCGGTGGCGACGTCACCTCGTCCTCGATCGACGTCGATAGCAACACCTTCGACGCGCGCGTCTGGGGCAACCTGGCCGACGCCACCACCAACTCCATCGACGTCAAGGGCACCACCGTCTCCGACGCGCAGCTCTTCCAGTCGGCCACCCAGGTAACCCGGGCGGCGAGCGGCCTGACCTTCGTCGCTCTCGACTCGGGTTATGCGCTGGTCAACGACCAGTCGGTCGAGGACCTGAACGGCGCCGTGGTGACGGCACAGATCACCGGCGACCTGATCAACGTCGTCGTTGGCGGCGCGCTGGTGAGCGACAGCGACATCTCGGCCGACAAGAACGCCGCGACCACCAGCGCGACGCTCAACCAGGCCACCAACTCCATCGGCATCGACGCGACGACGCTGGCCGCATCCAGCGGCCTGGTGAACGTCCAGACCCTCGCCGATCAGGACGGCGTGCTCGGCTCGGCCGCGATCCTGGTCGACCAGCAGAATCTGGATATCACCATCGACGTGTTCGCCATCATCGGCGACATCGACAGCTCGACCGTGACCGCCAGCGAGAACAAGGAACTGGCATCGGCCCGCATCAACCTGGCGACCAACACCGTCAGCGTGAAGGCCCAGACCCAGGAGATCGACGGCGTCATCGACAGCGCGTCGCTGAACGGCGTCGACAGCGCGACGCTGAAGGACGGCAGCACCCATGCCCAGGGCGAGACGCTGCTGGTCAACGACCAGTCGTTCCAGGACCTGGCCGATGGCGGCGTTCTCGTGCAGATGTTCGACAACGACATCACCGTCAACCTGAGGATTGGCGATCAGGACCTGGTTTCCAGCACCATCGAAGCCGACAAGAATGCCATGAACGCGATCGCGGCGGGCAACGATGCCGCCAACACGCTGACCTATGATGTCGCCAACTTCGATCTCAGCGACGGCGACATCGCCGGCTCGGCAACCACCAACGGTCCGGTGGCCACCATCGCCAACAACCAGACCGGTATCGGCGGCGGCGCCCAGGGCACCGATGGGTTCTCGACCCTGATCACCAGCGCGACGATCGCCGTCGACGCCGATAGTGGCGTTGCCGGTACCAACGACGTCATCAGCAGCTCGCTCAGCGTCGACGGCAACAGCGTCCGCGCCCTGTCACGGTCGAACAATGTCTCGAACGTGCTGACCGCCAGCGGCAATGTCGCCCCGAACGATGCATTCGACGACCCTGTCATCGAGGTTGACGGCGACAATGTGCTGGTCGAGCGCAGCACCTTCGCGATCGCCTCGCGGCAGGTGAACTCGGTGAATATCGACTCCGACGTGATCGGCACGGCCATCTCCGTCGAGGCCGGCTCGTTCACCTCCGGTGCGCTGGATGGCAGCCTTACCGACTCGACCCTGACCGCCAACGGCAACGTCGTCGTCGCCGAATCCCGCGGCAACGATGCCGCCAGCACCGCGTCGATCAACTACGTGCTGAACCAGGCCCAGGCCACCGTGGTTAACGTCCAGCAGTCCGGTGGTGGGGTTTCGTACACGGCGACAGTCAACGCCACCACGATTTCGGCGCTGTCGGACGCGGATACGACCAGCGGCAGCACCCTGACCGCCAGCGGCAACGCTGTCGGCGCGCTGGCCTCGGGCAACCGCGCCAACAACGTGCTGAACAGCGGCGGCACCAACGTCGACTTCAACAACGGCGATAACGAGTCGATCTACGACCCGGCGGGTGGTCCCGAGATCGAGACCGATGCCTCGCTGGCACTGGTGAACGTCCAGGGCACTCTCGCCAACGCCGTGCTGGTCAGTGCGGATGTAGACAATACACTGATCGGCGCGGTGGCGGCGGGCGACATCCTGGACGGCTCGGTCACGGCTTCCAACAACCTGATCACCGCCCAGGCCACCCAGCACAACGCCAGCAACACGCTGAACGTCACGGCCTCGGCCAACATCTCGTCGAACGGCAATGACGAGTCCCCGGGCGCCAGCGTGGTGTCGCTGCAGTTGATCGGCGATGGCAGCGTCACGAGCGCCAGCATCGAGCTTGCCGGCATCGGCGCAATCGCCGACGACGTCCGCACCCTCGGCAGCGTCTCCATGACCGCCACCGGAAACGACATCATCGCCTCCGCCGTCGGCGGCACGGCCAACAACACGCTGCGGGCCAACGCCGGCGCCAGCCTCAACGTTGGCAGCAACAACGACCAGAGCATCGTGGCCGGGGTGGTGACCACCGAAGCCGGTTTCGCCGTGCTGAACGCGCAGGTGGCGGACAATGCGACCTTCACCGCTTCGGTGACCAACGTCGGCATCGCGGCGGGCAGCCTCGAGGATTATCTCAACGACGTCGTGACCGTGACCGACAACCTGGTCCAGGCCGAGGCGCGTGGTCTGGTCGCCACCAACATCCTCGAGCTGGATGCCGGTGCGGCGAGCGACGCCACCGCGGTGCTGTCGAACCTGCAGGACCAGACCTCGAGCGATGCGCTGGCTACTGTGACCGGCGTGGCGATCCTCACGGGCAACATCGACGAGGGTGCGACCGACAGCGCGTTGCTGGTCGGTGGCAACACCGTCGAGGCTCTGGCATCGGGCAACAAGTCCACCAACCTGCTCGAGAGCACTGCGGGTGCCGTCATGGCCGCCAATGCCGGCGCGGGTGTGACGGTCGATGGCGACATCGACGTGACCAACTCCGACTACGCCATCCTGAATGCGCAGAGCATGGATGACAGTTCGGTGACCGCGTCGATCAGCTTCGTGGGCATCGGCATCGATGGCCTGGAGGCGACGACGGGCGTCAACGGCAGCCTGCTCAGCGTGGAAGGCAACGAGGTTCTCGCCTCGGCGGTTGGCAACGAGACCATCAATCAGTTGGTGCTGAACACCGGCACCTTCCAGCATCCGACGGCCACCATCTCCAACCTGCAGACCAACACGGGCACTCCGGTGACCGCGTCGGTTGACGGCGTGGCCATCGGCATCGGCGGCATCACCACCATCAGCGCCGCCAGCACCAACAGTTCGCTCAGCGTCCGCGGCAACAGCATCGGTGCTTCGGCGATCGGCAACAGTGCGGTCAATATCATCCGCGCTGGCGACTAAGCGCTTTCCGCGAGCCAAAAGTCAGGGCCGGAACCCCAGGGTTCCGGCCCTTTTTCTTTGGTTCATCGCGGATTAGCAGGGGTGATCTGATGATCGGCTTGCACCGTGTCCCTGAGCCTGTCGAAGGGCCTTGCACGAGCGCCCGAGCAAGGCCCTTCGACAGGCTCAGGGACACGGATACAGGGGGATCTGCATCCAACCCTGATTTTTGGTTGATCCGTGAAGAACCCTTTTTCCATGGTTCGCCGCGCCGCTCCGGGATGAACCGGAAAGGCACTGCCGGCTCAGACCTGAAGCGTCGTCTGGCGCCAGTCCGGCTCGGGCAGGTCAACATAGGCGTTGTGCAGCGCGTTCGACCACATGTGCCGGATGGTGTTGAAGTAGGGGTCGTCCTCGCGGATCGTGCGGTTGATGGTCAGCGCGATCCTGTCGCGCTCATAGACCGCCAGGTTGAGCGGCAGGCCGACCGAGGTGTTCGACCGCAGCGTCGAATCCATGGAAATCAGCCCGATCTTCATGGCGCCGGTCAGCGGCGTATCGTAGTTCAGCACCCGGTCGAGGATCGGCTTGCCGTACTTGGTCTCGCCGATCTGGAAATAGGGCGTCTCGACGGTCGCCTCGATGAAGTTGCCCGCCGAATAGATCTGGAACAGCCGCAGGCCGCGCCCGGCGATCTGGCCGCCCAGGATCAGCGAGACGTTGAAGGTGCGCGCCTCCGCCTCCAGCGCCTCGCCATACATGGTGTGCACCTGGCGCACCGCCGCGCCGACGAGCTGGGCGGCGCGGAACATGGACGGCACGCTCAGCAGCGTCTCGCTGGTGCCGTCCGAATCGGCGATGCCTTCCTTCAGCAGGTTCACCACGGTCTGGCTGATCGACAGGTTGCCGGCGGTCATCAGCATGATCACCCGCTCGCCGGCCTTCTCCCAGACATGCATCTTCCGGAAGGTCGAGATGTGGTCCATGCCGGCATTGGTGCGCGAATCCGACACCATCACCATGCCCGTCGAGAGCAGCATGCCGACGCAATAGGTCAAAGGGATTACTCCTCGGCGCGGTGGTGAGCACAGACTATGCCGCGCCATGCTGCAGCGCGCAATCCGTGGGACGCCGCGACTATCCGGACTGGGTCTGGGTCATCCCGCCCATGGTCTGGGTCTGCATGCCCGGCGTCTGGCCCTGGGCGGGCGTCGCGGCGGCCACCGGTTCGCGGGTCAGCAGGAAGTCCCGGGCGATCTGGACGCCCAGATTGGCGTTCCGCTCGACATAGTCGGTCAGGTACTCGTGCAGGCCCACGTCGAAGATGTGCTCGATCTTGCCGAAGCGCAGCCTGGCGTGGGCCTCGCCCGCCATGCGGTGGCATTCGTGCCGCTTGCCATAGGCCACGCCCAGCGCGTCCAGGTGGGTGACGATCTCGGCCTGGCAGTGATGGAGCGAGCGGGGCATGGCTTCCATCAGGATCAGCAGCTGGGCGACCCGCGACGGCACCACCTCCGAGCCGAACACCCGGCGGTAGTTGCGCAGCGCCGACACCGAGCGGAGCAGGGCGGTCCACTGGTAGTAATCCAGCGCGCCGCCGACCTGCTCGCCCATGGGCAGCAGGATGTGGAACTTCACGTCGAGGATGCGGGCGGTGTTGTCGCCGCGCTCGAGGAAGGTGCCCAGCCGCGAGAAATGGAACGAATCGTCCTGCAGCATGGTGCCGACGGTCACGCCGCGGAACAGGCTGGAGCGTTCCTTGACCCAGTCGTAGAACTGCTGGGCGCCGCGGCTCAGCAGCCGGTTCTGGGTCATGTCGCGAATCTCGAACCAGGTGGTGTTGACCGCTTCCCAAACCTCGGTCGGCACAGCGTGACGGATGGCGCGGCAGTTCTCGCGCGCCGCCCGCAGGCAGGAATAGATGCTCGACGAATTGTCGCGGTCGAGCGCCATGTAATAGACCGCGTTGGTCTCGTTGGGCGTGCCGTAATGCTCGGCGAAATGCGCCTCGCCGCCCGAGATGGTGATCGCCGACTGCCATTCCGTGCGGTGCTCGCCGCTCAGCGACGGCAGCAGCGACATGCGGTGGGCCACGTCCAGGATGCGGGCGTTGTTCTCGGACCGCTCGATGTAGCGGCCCATCCAGTAAAGGTTGTCGGCGGTGCGGCTCAGCATGGTCAACCCTCCAGCACCCAGGTGTCCTTGGTTCCGCCACCCTGGCTGGAATTGACCACCAGCGAGCCTTCGGGCAGCGCCACGCGGGTCAGGCCGCCGGGCACCATGCGCACCTGGTCGCCAGACAGCACGAACGGCCGCAGGTCCACGTGGCGCGGCGCCACGCCGCTCTCGACGAAGGTGGGGCAGGTGCTCAGCGCCAGCGTCGGCTGGGCGATGTAGACATGCGGCGTCGCCTTGATCCGCTTGGCGAACTCGTCGCGCTGCTCCTTTGTGGCGGTCGGGCCGATCAGCATGCCGTAGCCGCCGGAGCCGTGGACTTCCTTCACCACCAGCTCGTCCAGGTGGTCGAGCACGTATTTGCAGTCGTCGTCGTTGCGGCAGGACCAGGTCGGCACATTGTTGAGGATCGGCTCCTCGCCCAGGTAGAAGCGGATGATCTCGGGCATGTAGGTGTAGATCGACTTGTCGTCCGAGACGCCGGTGCCGACGGCGTTGGCGACGTTGATGTTGCCGGCACGGTAGGCGCTCATCAGCCCGGGCACGCCGAGCACCGAATCCGGCCGGAACGCCTGCGGATCGAGAAAGCTGTCGTCGATGCGGCGGTACAGCACGTCGACCCGCTTGGGTCCGGCGGGCGTGCGCATGTACACCGTCCTGTCGTCGACGAACAGGTCCTGGCCCTCGACCAGCTCGACGCCCATACCCTCGGCCAGGAAGGCATGTTCGAAATAGGCGCTGTTGAAGATGCCCGGAGTCAGCACCGCGATGGTCGGGTTGGATGCGCCCGGCGGCGCCACGCTCGACAGGGTGCGCAGCAGCTCGGTCGGGTAGGTGTCGACCGGAGCGATGCGCTGGGCGGCGAACAGCTCGGGGAACAGCCGCATCATCACTTCGCGGTTTTCCAGCATGTAGGCCACGCCGGACGGCGTGCGGGCGTTGTCCTCGAGCACGTAGAACTCGTTCTCGCCGGTGCGCACCATGTCGATGCCGACGATGTGGGCATAGATGTCGCGCGGCACGTCGATGCCGCGCATCTCCGGCCGGAACTGGTCGTTCTTCAGCACCTGTTCCGACGGCACCACGCCGGCGCGCAGGATCTCCTGGTCGTGATAGATGTCGCGGATGAAGGCGTTGATGCCCTTGACGCGCTGGATGGCGCCCTGCGACAGCCGGGCCCATTCCTCGGCGCCGAACACCCGCGGGATGATGTCGAAGGGGATCAGGCGTTCCGGGTCGCCGCCCTCGGTATAGACCGAGAAGGTGATGCCGAGGCGCCGGAAGATGGTGTCGGCCTCGCGCCGTTTCAGGTCCAGCCTGTCGGCCGCCGCACCGCGGAGCCACTTGTCGACGTGGTCGTAGACCGATCGCACCGACCCGTCCGGCAGGGTCATTTCATCGAAGGCAGGCGGTTTGGTCATGCGATTTTGTCGGTCACCTCTTGATCGGCCCCTGTGGTCCGGCGTCCCTGACCCGTTGAAGCAAGCTCCGTGCCAGCGGAAAAAGTCCAGCAAAACGGGCGCTTTCGAGGCGCTGTCCCGTCCTCATTGTGACGCATGATTGGCCAGAAAGATCAAGCATTAGGCGGGTCGCCCAAACGCGGACCGCCCGCCGTCGCGCCAAAAGACCGCTTCAGTCCACCTTGACGCGGCTGAAGCGGGGCGGGCGCTGCTCCAGATAGGCCTTCACGCCTTCCTTGAAATCGTCCCGCGCGGTGCTCTCGGCGATCCATTGCGTCGTCTCGGCAACCGCCTCGCCCAGCGGCATCGCGAGGTGACGGTAGACCTGGCGCTTCATCATCATCAGCGAATAGGGCGCGGCCTTGGCCGCCAGGTCCTCGATATAGGCGCGCGCCTGCGCCGCCACGTCAGCGGCGGGGAAGATCTTGTCGACCAGGCCCATTTCCTTGGCCTCATCGGCCTTGATCTTGCGCGACGTCCACAGCAGGTCGAGGGTCTTCGACACGCCGATCAGCCGCGGCAGGATCCAGCTCACGCCGTACTCGGCGACGAGCCCGCGCTGGGAGAACGAGGCGGTCAGCACCGCCTCTTGGCCCATGAAGCGGATGTCGCACAGCATGGCGAGCACGAAGCCCAGCCCGGCGCAGGGGCCGTTGACCGCGGCGATGATCGGCTTGCGCACCGCCATCAGGTAGGAGTGACCCTTCAGGAACTCCTCGCCCATCTCCGGGTCGCCCGGCTGGGCGTCGAGGCCGTAGTCCTCATCGACCCGGCTGCCGGTGCCGCCCGCCGCGCCCAGCGCCGACAGCGCCTGCATGTCCATGCCGGCGCAGAAGCCGCGGCCTTCGCCGGTGATGACGATGCCGATGACCGCGTCGTCCCTCTCGGCCTGGGCGACGGCGTGCTTCATCTCGGTCAGCATGCGGCGGGTCAGCGCGTTCAGCCGGTCGGGCCGGTTGAAGCGGATCTCGGCGACCGAGCCGGTCACCGAATACAGAATCTCCTGATACATCCCTCGTGTCCTTTTGCTCATGCGATCAGATTGAAACGGGTGCCGCCGATCAGCAGCAGGTTCTCGCCCGCGACCCGGCCGCGCCGTTCGGCCTCGCGCAGCACATGCGCCCAGTCGGCGACGGCGATGTCGATGCCGGCAAGCCCTTCGCCGCGTCCGTCCTCGGCCGCCACGAAGCGAATCGTGCCCAGGTCCAGCGGAATGGCGTTGCCCTTGCTCGGCCTGTCGAGGATGGCCGACCAGCGCGCCATCAGTGCGCCGGCATCCGGCGTCTGGATCTCGGCGGCGAGCAGGCCGGTCACGATTTCCGTGCGGCGGGCAGGGCGCCAGTGGTCGCCGGCCGGGCGCCACGAGCCGTCAGGCTGGTCGAAGCCTGGCGCCCAGTCGACCTCGAGGAACGAGCCGCCGGTGTCGCGCGGATGCATCTGCAGGCCGTCATAGTCGCCGTGCAGGCTCTGGTGCACCGTGCGGATGCCGAGCTGCTTTACGCGGGCGTCACGGCCGCGCGGGTCCTCGGTCTGCAGGATCACCATGTAGCCGCCGTCGCCGCCGCGCCGGTCCAGGTAGCGTCCGGCGGTGGTGCCGGGCTGCGTGGGCGCGACGACTTCGAGGAACTGGTTGCCGACCGGCACGACGATGTTCTCAAGCCCCCAGGTGCCGACGACCGGATCGCGGTAGGCGACCTCAAGACCGAAAATGGCGAGCAGGTCCTCCTCCACGGGCGCCAGCTCGCGCGCCACCAGGGCAAGCTGCCGCAGCTTGTAGCCGTTGCCGGCCATGATCATGCCTTGGGCGCGCCCGAAGCGTAGGGCTTCAGCGCGGTGGCGATGAACTTGTGGGTCGGCGTCGGGATGCCCAGTTCCTCGCCCCATTTGGCGACGCTGGCGCTCAGCCAGGGCAGCTCCATCTTCTTGCCGCGCTCCAGGTCGATCAGCATCGAGGCCTTGGTCTCATAAGGCGCCATCCGAACGCCCTTCTGCACCCGTGACGCGGCATTCTCGTGCAGCTCGACGCCCTTGGCGCGGCCCACGCTGACCGCTTCCTCGACGGCGGCATCGACCATGGCCGACAGGTCCGGGTCGGCCAGGATCGGGCCGATCGGCAGCCGCATCAGCGAGGTCATGCCGCTCATCACGGTGAGCGGGATGAACTTCTCCCACATGGTGGTCAGCACCTTGTCGCTGAACTCCACGTCGATGTCCGACTCCTTGCAGAGCTGCTCGAACGCCTTGCCGCGGGCGCTCATGGACCCGTCCATTTCGCCGAACACGATCCGCTGGAACGTGCCCATGTGGCGGATCACGCCGGGACCTTCCAGATGCGAGATGATGTAGGTCGAGCCGGCCAGCACCCTGTCCCGGCCCAGCACCGCGCCGATCAGGTCGGCGCCGCTGACGCCGTTCTGGACGGTGACGACATAGGCGCCTGGTCCCATCACCGGCGCGAGCTGCGCGGCCGCCTCGGTGGTGTCGTAGAGCTTGGTGGTGAACAGCACCACGTCGACCGGGCCGATGGTGGCCGGGTCGTCGGTCGCCTTGGCCGGGTCGATCTTCAGCTCGCTGGTGTCGGTCTTCACCAGCAGGCCGTTCTTGCGGATGGCGTCGAGATGCGCGCCGCGGGCGATGAAGGTGACGTCGTTGCCGGCCAGCGCCATCTTGGCGCCGAAATAGCCGCCGACGCCGCCCGAGCCCATGATGGCGATCTTCATGTTGTACTCCTCAAGTGTAGGTCAGCACGCCGCGGATCGATTCGCCGCGGTGCATCAGGTCGAAACCCTCGTTGATCTGCTCGAAGGGCAGGGTGTGGGTGATCAGGTCGTCGATGTTGATCTTGCCGTCCATGTACCAGTCGACGATCCTGGGCACGTCGGTGCGGCCTTTGGCGCCGCCGAAGGCGCTGCCGCGCCAGACCCGCCCGGTGACCAGCTGGAAGGGACGGGTGCTGATCTCCTGCCCGGCGCCGGCGACGCCGATGATGATGCTTTCGCCCCAGCCCTTGTGGCAGCACTCCAGCGCCTGGCGCATGACGTTGACGTTGCCGATGCACTCGAAGCTGTAGTCGGCGCCGCCCCTGGTCAGGTTCACCAGATAGGGCACCAGGTCGCCCTCGACCTCGTTTGGATTGACGAAGTGGGTCATGCCGAATTTTTCGCCGATGGCCTTGCGCGCGGGATTGAGGTCGACGCCGACGATCATGTTGGCGCCCACGAGGCGGCAGCCCTGTACCACGTTGAGGCCGATGCCGCCCAGCCCGAACACCACCACGTTCGATCCCGGCTTCACCTTCGCCGTGTTGATCACCGCGCCGATGCCGGTGGTGACGCCGCAGCCGATGTAGCAGATCTTGTCGAACGGCGCGTCCTCGCGGACCTTGGCCAGCGCGATCTCGGGCAGCACCGTGTGGTTGGCGAAGGTCGAGGTGCCCATGTAGTGGTGGATGATCCGATCCTTGCCCAGCGAGAACCGGCTGGTGCCGTCGGGCATCAGCCCCTTGCCCTGGGTGTCGCGGATCTTCTGGCAAAGATTGGTCTTGCCCGAGGTGCAGTATTCGCACTCGCGGCATTCGGGCGTGTAGAGCGGAATGACGTGGTCGCCCTTCCTCAGCGAGGTCACGCCCGGTCCGACATCGACTACGACGCCCGCACCCTCGTGCCCCAGGATGGCCGGGAACAGGCCTTCCGGATCGGCGCCCGACAGGGTAAAGGCGTCGGTGTGGCAGATGCCCGTGGCCTTGATCTCCACCAGCACCTCGCCGGCGCGCGGCCCGTCCAGGTCGACGGTCTCGATACTCAGCTTGTTGCCGGCTTGCCAAGCCACGGCGGCCTTCGTCTTCATCGGTGCCTCTCCCTATGGGGTCCTGGTCGAAGAATACTGCGGCAGTTGGTTCTTCAGGGCCTCGGTGAAGCGCTGGATGCGCCTCGCGTTGCGGCCCAGGTCGGCGGTGCCGGTGCGCGATGCCGACCGGATGTCCAGCACGGTGTATCCCGCTGCATTGAGCCGCACGCGGATGACGATGTCGTCGACGAAGCCGAAGATGGTCGCCCAGTCGCCGGCCTCGATGCGTCCGCGGGCCGGATCGGCGGCGAACACCGTCCAGTTCAGGTCCTTGGCCGCGGCTTCGGCCGCCACGAACACCTGGCGCAGCGATTTGTCGAAGACCAGGGTGCGAAGCTCCGGATAGGCCGACGAAACCTTGCCCTTCATCATCGCGTCATAGTCGCGGTAGGTGCTGTAGTCGCGCCCGGCATAGTGCGCGACACGCGTCACGTCGAACTCCGGCGGATCCATGGGCGAGGTGGTGACATCGTGGATTCGCGGCGCGTCCCAGCCGGGCAACACCATAAAGTGCAGGATGGCCACCAGTGCCGCGCCGCCAATCAGCGCGCTGAACACCGAGTTCAGGCCGCCCTTGACCTTGGCCGAGGGAGTCAGCGCGCGGACGATGCCCACCAGCCCGGCGGCGAACGCGCAAAGCGCCAGCGTCGCGCCGACAATGAACAGCGCGATCGAGATCAGCTCGCCGAGCAGGCCGATCCGGTACGAGAACGGCGCGCCCAGCAGCAAGAACAGCGCGCCCACCGCGAACCAGCCGGCCATGCGCGCCGCCAGCGATAGGGACGGCGGCGACGTGGTGGGCGGCGGAACGGTGCCGGCTGGCTCCATGCGGTGGCTCTCCCCTTGGTCAGAGGCGCTATTCTAGCCACTGGAGGCGGGCGCGATAGGGGCGTTTTGCCGGTCCGGCGCCTGACCGGCACCATCGAGCCGGTGCCTTGCGCTTGGCGATAATCGAGTTCACACTAATGTCCCTTCCAGCGAACGGGGAATGCGGCGATGAAAGTTGAAGCTGTACTCCAGGGCAAGGGGCGCGATGTCATCACCCTTGCTCCCACCGTCACGGTCGCCGAGGCGGTGGATGTGATTCACAAGCGCCGCATCGGCGCGGTGGTCATCATGGGATCGGACAACGGCGCCCTGGGTATCTTCTCCGAACGTGATCTGGTCCGCGGCATCGCGGAGATCGGTCCGCGCGTGCTCGAGCAGCCGGTCAGCGAGGTGATGACCATGGTCATCCACAGTTGCACCCGCGGCCATACCGTCAACGAGGTGATGGAGATGATGACCCGCCGGCGCATCCGGCACATTCCGGTGATCGAGAACGGTGCGCTGCTGGGTATCGTCAGCATCGGCGACGCGGTGAAGGCCCGTATCGCCGAGGCCGAACTGGAGGCCAGCGCCCTCAAGGAATACATCGCCGCCAACTGACGGGGCTTTCCCGGGTGTTTCTCCCTCACGCGCACGCGCGCACGATTCATCGCACTTGTCGTGTGCGGCGGCGCACACGATTCGGGCTCCCGCCGGGCCGGATCCCCGTTTATCGTCGCGGCGCCCATCAGACAGGACATTTGGCCGATGATCGACCTCTACAGCGCCGCCACGCCCAATGGCTGGAAAGCCTCCATCATGCTCGAGGAACTCGGGCTGCCCTATGAACTGCACCGGGTCGACCTGGGCAAGGGCGAGCAGAAGGCGCCAGCCTATCTGAAGATCAACCCGAACGGGCGCATCCCCGCCATCGTCGACCGCGACGAGGGGAATTTCGCCGTGTTCGAATCAGGGGCGATCCTCCTCTATCTGGCGGAAAAAACCGGCAGGCTGATCCCGGTCGGCCGCAAGGACCGCTCGCTGGTCATCCAGTGGCTGATGTTCCAGATGGCGGGCATCGGACCCATGCAAGGGCAGGCGCACGTATTCCTGCACTCGGCGCCGGAGACGATTCCCTACGCCATCGAGCGCTACCAGAACGAGACGCGGCGGCTCTACGGCGTGCTCGAGGCGCGTCTGGCGGACAACCAATACCTGGCGGGCGACTTCTCGCTGGCCGACGTGGCCAATTTCACCTGGGTCTGGTTCCACGGATTCGCGGGTGTTCCGCTCGAGGATTTCCCGTCGCTGAAGCGCTGGTTCGACGAGCTGGAGGCCAGGCCCGGCTTCCAGCGCGGCATGGCGGTGACGCCGGTGGCGCCGGAAGTGGTGCAGCGGATGACCTCAGGGGGCCGTCTGCAGCGCGCCTGAATGACGGCGCTGGGCCGAAGGCCGGATTTTTGCTATACTTTTCCTCTTCGACTCAGCGCAAAGGCGGCGCTGCGGGGAAAAGGCCCTCCATCGTCATTTTTTGGAAAATGGTGTTTGACAGGGTGGTCCCCGGTCCATATAAAGCGCCTCCACGGACGGGGCGGCCCGCCGAGACAAACGAAGCGAAGCCGCCGCGAACGAGACGAAAACGCTCTTTGACATTGTGGTTTGTTAGAAGGGAATTGTGGGCGGCGGTCTGCCGCGTACAATTCACACTCTCGTCAATTAGGTCCGGCTTCGGCTGGATCGAGTCAACGAAGTAATGTGCGCAGGATCTGGCGTGGTCTTCGGACCGTGCCGGCTCAACTTGAGAGTTTGATCCTGGCTCAGAACGAACGCTGGCGGCATGCTTAACACATGCAAGTCGAACGTGATCTTACCTTCGGGTAAGTGAAAGTGGCGGACGGGTGAGTAACGCGTAGGAACCTACCTTTGGGTACGGGATAACTCAGGGAAACTTGAGCTAATACCGTATGATGCCTCCGGGCCAAAGATTTATCGCCCATAGATGGGCCTGCGTCGGATTAGGTAGTTGGTGAGGTAATGGCTCACCAAGCCTACGATCCGTAGCTGGTCTGAGAGGATGATCAGCCACACTGGGACTGAGACACGGCCCAGACTCCTACGGGAGGCAGCAGTGGGGAATATTGGAC
>LNFM01004966.1_pt1 | contig 23713 bp, 19 predicted proteins | sample 596031 | NCBI WGS metagenome assembly LNFM01 (sample SAMN04254537, study PRJNA301005) | activated carbon metagenome | isolation source: dual media filters at the Ann Arbor, Michigan drinking water treatment plant | place: USA: Ann Arbor | reverse complement strand
CGAAACGATGAACCGCCACGCCGTCGCGGCGATCTACGCCTTCGAGATGGCGCGCTGGCGGCGCACCGTCATGCAAAGCATCATCTCGCCGGTGCTCTCGACGACGCTGTACTTCGTCGTGTTCGGCGCGGCGATCGGCAGCCACATCCCGCAAGTCGACGGCGTGAGCTACGGCGCCTTCATCGTGCCCGGCCTGATCATGCTGTCGGTGCTCACGCAAAGCGTGTCGAACGCCTCCTTCGGCATCTACTTCCCGCGCTTCACCGGCAGCATCTACGAATTGCTCTCGGCACCGGTCTCCTACGTCGAGGTGTTGCTGAGCTACGTCGGGGCGGCGGCGACGAAGTCCATCATCCTGGGCTTGATCATCCTCGCCACCGCGACGCTCTTCGTGCCGCTGCGCATCGATCATCCGGTCTGGATGCTGATCTTCCTCGTGCTCACCGCCTGCACCTTCAGCCTGCTCGGCTTCATCATCGGCATCTGGGCCGACGGCTTCGAGAAACTGCAACTCGTGCCGCTGCTGATCATCACGCCGCTGGCCTTCCTCGGCGGCAGCTTCTACTCGATCAACATGCTGCCGCCGCTTTGGCGCACGATCTCGCTCTTCAATCCCGTGGTGTATCTCATCAGCGGCTTTCGCTGGAGCTTCTACGGCCAAGGCGACGTCAGCCTGGAAGTGAGCCTGCTGATGACCTTCGCCTTCCTGGCGCTGTTCATCGCGATCGTGGCTTGGATCTTCCGGACCGGGTATCGGCTGAAGGCGTGAAGCGCGCAGCACCGAAACGCCCGGCGTCGAAATCACGGCTTCGCGTTGAGGTTCCTGACCACTTTATGCCAGATTTCCACTTCAGCCTTAACCACTCTTGCCAGTTCTTCGGGCGTGCTGCCGATGACCTCGGCCCCTTGAGCTTCGACCATGCGCTGGAATTCGGGACGCTCCAAAGCGCGTTTGGTTTCTGCGCTTACTTTGTCCACGAGTGCCTTCGGTGTCCCTGCAGGTGCGAACATGCCAAACCAGCCTACGACCTCATAGCCTGGAACGGATTCGGCAACCGTCGGCAGATCAGGAAGCATCCCGCTGCGCCTCGGCGTCGTGATCGCAATCGCACGCAGCCGCCCCGCTTTGACCAGCGGCAACGCCGAAATGGCCGCGCCAATGATCCAATTCACATCGCCGTTGGCGACCGCCGGATAAGCATCTGCCACGCCCTTGAACGGCACGCTCAGCATGTTGGTTTCGGTCAGCAAGGGAAGCAGCGCCGCGCCTAGGTGCGTGATGCTGCCGACGCCCGAGGTGGCAAATGTCACTGTACCGGGCTTCGCCTTCGCCAATGCGACCAGTTCCTTGATCGACTTCACCGGGAACGTCGGCGTCACTGCGACGATATACGGTGTGGAGGTGAGATTGCTCACCGGCTGGAAGTCGCGCACCGGGTCGTAATTCTGCTTCCGATAGGCAGCGTTCGTCACGATTCCGCTGCTGCAAATGAGAAAAGTGTAGCCGTCTGGATTCGCCTTGGCGACCAGTTCGATCCCGATGGAACCACCCGCGCCCGTGCGGTTGTCGACCACGAACGGCTGCTTGTACACGGCATTGAGATGCTGAGCCACGGCCCGCGCCGTCGTATCCACACCCCCACCGGCAGTGACATTAACCACGATGCGAACCGGCCGCTGGGGGTAGGCTTGGGCATGCACCATTGCCGAGGATACGAGCATGCTCGCCGCTGCCGCGGCGACGGCCGCCGTTCGAAGGCTCGACTTGTCTGTCGTGTGTCGCATCGGATCTCCTCCTGAACTCGCATCTATCGTTCGGCAGGCATCATAGCCGGTTCACCCACGACAGGTCGGGCCGGCACAGATCCAGGGTGTGCCGGCCCTCACATTGATCCCTGCAATCCCGACGGGCCCGCGTCACGCTCATGCACCGGCCCGACGCTTGCTCTGCGCCAAGGATCAAGCCGCGACCCGCTGCGGCGCGATCTGCGCCCGCTCCGCGAGCATCGCAGCCGCGTTGCGATAGAGGATCTTTTGCCGTTCGTCCTCGCCGATGCGGGCATCGGCCAGCGCCTTCAAAGTCCAGTCGCAGCCGAACTCGCTGCCGTCGGTACCGCAGACGATGCGGTCGGCGCCGTACAGTTCCACCGCGGCCTCGATGGCGCGCGCGCCGAAGGAGTTGCAGTCCACCATCACCTTGGCACGGCGAAAGCGCGCGGACGGCAGCTCCTCGTTCGGCGTATCGAGCAGGCAGCGATGGTCCATGCGCTCCACCTCGTAGGGGATGTTGCCGCCCAGATTGTGCACGACGACCGGGGCATCGGGGTATGCATCGAGATAGTCGGTCAGGCACAGTGTGACCATCACCGACGAGAGGCTCGCCTGCATGTCGAGCGTGCCGTTGCGCCGGCGCGCGTTGTCGGTATCGGCCGGCACCTTGGGGAACACATCGCCGGGGCGCGGGCCGTAGTGGATGAAGACGATGGCCTTGTGCCTGTTCGCCACTTCCATGAGCGGGCGCATGGCCTCGGCATCCTTGCGTGTGACGAAGCCGTTGCCCGGCACCTGCGTGCCGACGATGCCCGGCAGCTTCATCACCCGGTCGAGTTCGGCAGCGGCCGCGTTCACGTCGGCCAGCGGCAGCGCGGCGAAGGCCGCGAACCGCCCGGGATGCTCCTGGCAGATCGCCGAGAGCCGGTCGTTGACCTTGCGGCAAAGCGGGATGGAAACCTCCAGCGGCTGGGATTCGATCCAACAGAACGACCCGAGCAGCGAGAGCACGCTGGTGCTCACCCCTTGCCTGTCCATCCGGCGCACGTGGAAGGCGGCGTCGTCGAAGGCCATGGACAACGGCTCCTCCCCGACGCGGGTCTTGAGCACCTCCATGCCTTCGGCATTGCGCACGATGCGCGGCTCGCGCGCCCGCTCGCGCAGCGCTTCGGTCAGTTCGGCGGGTCTCCAGTGGGCGTGCATATCGATCATTGCGGTCTCCTCTCGGCGGCTCTGGGCCGGAACACTGTGCAGGGCATCGACTGGCTTCCCGGCCTGGAACGATACGCGAGGGCAGCGGGGGCCGAGCGCCCGCTCGCCCCAATACTAATCGCCTCGCGGGCGTACCGGAAGCACGGCAGGACGATCGCATCCGGGCCGCCGAAGGGCGATCCGCCGCAGCGGCCGAAATCGTTACAATCGAGCCCTGCCGACACTCCCACTCCAGCGAGGAAGCTTCCCATGAGCGACGACGACCTGAAGGCCTACAGCATCTTCGACCTGCGCGAACTTGCCATGAAGCGCGTCCCGCGCGGGCCGTTCGAGTTCATGGATCGAGGCACCGAGGAGGAGGTTGCGCTGCGCAACAATCGCGAGGTGTTCGACCGCATCCGCTTCAAGCCGCGCACCTTCGTGGACGTCTCCAAGCGCTCGCAGGAGACCGAGATCTTCGGCGTGAAGCACAAGATGCCCCTGGTGATCGCGCCGACCGGCATCGCCGGTCTCATGTGGTACGAAGGCGAGATCGCGCTGGCCAAGGCGGCCCGCAAGGCGGGCATTCCCTTCACGCTCGCAACCGGCTCGATGACCGCCATGGAGCGCGTGGCCGACGAGGCCGGCGGCGATCTGTGGTTCCAGCTCTACCTGTGGCCGGACCGCTCGATGTCGCACGAACTGGTGGAGCGCGCGAAAGCCGCCGGCTACAAGACGCTGATCGTCACGGTCGACGGCGTGTCGGCCGGCAACCGCGAGTACAACATCCGCAACGGGTTCACCCTGCCGTTCACGTATTCGCCGGTGGCGATGTGGGACATGATCAAGCACCCGCGCTGGCTCTTCGGCGTGCTGTTCAAGTATCTGGCGACGACCGGCATGCCGATGTACCAGAACTATCCCGAGCGGGCCAAGGCGAAGATGACCGCCGGGCCCTTCGGTCGTTCCAGCCTGCGCACCGACGCGATCAAGTGGGACGATCTCGACGCGCTGCGCAAGATCTGGCCGCACAAGCTGATCGTCAAGGGCATCCTCAATGCCGAGGATGCGGCGACCGCGGTCGATCACGGCGCCGACGGCATCGACGTCTCCAACCATGGCGGGCGCAATCTGGACGGCATCATCTCGCCGATGGAAGTGTTGCCTGAAATCGTCGATGCAGTCGGCAGTCGCGCCACCGTGTTCTGCGACAGCGGTTTCCGTCGCGGCAGCGACGTGGTCAAGGCGCTGTGCCTGGGCGCCGACGCCGTGATGGTGGGCCGCTCGACGCTCTACGGCGTCGCAGCGGGCGGCGAGGCCGGCGCAAGCCGCGCGCTGCAGATCTTCCGCGACGAGATCCATCGCAACATCGCGCTGCTGGGCGTCAATTCCTTGGCCGAACTCGGGCCGCAGTATCTGAAGTTCGCCGACGAGGCCTTGCGTCCGGCCAGAGAGCGCCCGCGTCTGCGTGCCGTGCCCGAAGCGAAGGCCGCGGAAGCTTAGCCACCCAAGGGCACCGGGGCTGTTCGTCGGAACGCCCCGGTTGATCTGGATCTTCGAACTGCCACCGCGCGACGCTGACCGATGCATCGCAGTGCGCTGCGCCCAGATCTGCGGCACCCGGCGGCCGAGCGCAGTCCGCTCGGAACCGCCCTTCTGCAGTTTCGGGGCCGCCCTCGGAGGCTTCGTCGGCTCGCAGACCGCGCTACTGAGGCTTCTCCGAGCGGCTGTAGAACGCCTTCACCGTATCCTCGGCCACCTGCTGCAGGAACGCCGCGGCATCCTTGTCGATCAGGCCGTAGAAATCGTAGGTATTGCCCACGGGCGAGCGGCCGTAGAGACTCGCGTAGACCACGCATGCGCCCAGGTAGGTGCCGAGCAGCGTCGGATGGCTGCCGTCGTAGGGCTGGTGCAGCACGATGTCGGGGCGCCGACGATAGGCCTCCTCGAACGCGAGGCCGACAGGAATCACCAGCGCGCCGATTTCATTGCCGACAGCCACGTACAGCGCTTCGGTATTGCGCATCATGTCGGAGCGCCCCGCCCACTTGCTCGGCTTGACGTGCGCGGGCGTCATGTACAGCGCCGTCATGGCGCCACGCCCTGTGATCGCTGCGTTGAATTCGATGGCCTTCTGCCTGAACGCGCCGCTGGCCCGTTCGCTCATCGCATCGGTGCTGTTGCCCTGCAGGATCACCAGGTCGAAGGGCTCCTTGACGCCGAGATTGCCCGGGGTGATCAGGTGTTCGATGTTGTGGTGGGCGAGCGGCGCGGCGGCGATGGTCGACGACTTGTAGATGAAGGGGTTCGCCCACGCCGGATCGGCGGCGAGCGCGATGCGCCGGGCATGAAAGTGCAGGCTGGCGTTGTAATAGAAATAGCTGTTGCCGACGAAGAGCACGCGCTGCGGCGTCGCCTTGGGCACCTTGACCGCGGGAGCGGCCGCGCTGGCGAGGCCGGCGAACAGCAAGGCCGCGATACACAACAAGACCTGCACGGTGGTGCGGGAGTGCAATGACATGATGTTTTCGTCCGAAGTGGTTGTGGGGCGGTCAGCCATGCAGCCGCATCGGGCAGCGCAGGCAGACCGCGCAGTGGATCGGGGGACATTGTACGAGGCAACGCCGCGCCCCGAGCAACGACGCCAGCCTGGCGTTGAGCACAGGGCTGGCGGATCACCTAGTCGACGGCGATATCGGCACCCTGCAGCGCCTGCCGCCAGCGCGCGACCTCTTCACGAATGAACCTGGCGGAGTCCTCCAGCGACATCGGCGAGGGCTCGCCTCCCTCGGAGCGCAGCTTCTCCTGCACGTCGGGCAAGCCGAGTATGCGCACGGTCTCCTTGTTCAGGCGCGCCAGAACATGCTGGGGCACTTTCGCGGGCGCCATCAGCGCGTGCCACGAACTCACCTCCAAGCCCTTGATGCCCTGTTCGGTCGTCGTCGGTATGTCGGGCAGCGCGCCGGCGCGCTTGGCCCCGGTCACGGCGATCGCGCGAATCTTGCCCTGCTTGATGATGCCCGCCGAGGTGCCGATGGACGTGGCCATCACGGTCACGCGCCCACCCTGCAGATCGAGCATGGCGGGCGAACCGCCCTTGTACGGCACATGCATCATGTCGATTCCGGCGGCCTTGTTGAGCATGTAGCCGTTGATATGGCCCGCCGTTCCCACGCCGGCCGAAGCATACGTGGTGCCCTGGGGATTGCTCTTGGCGATCGCGATCAGGTCCTTGAGCGTCTTGATCGGCGACGAGGCGGCCACGACGAACACCGAGGCGGCGCGCTGGATGGGCGTGATGGCGACGAAATCCCGGATCGGGTCGTACGGATTCTTCTTGCGCAGCGCTGGGCCGATGGCGACGTTCGCGGTCTGGGCGACCCACAACGTGTAGCCGTCCGCAGGCGCCTTGGCCGCGAGATCCGCGCCGACCGAACCGCCCGCGCCGGGCCGATTGTCGACCACCACGCGCTGACCGAGCGCCTCGGAGAGCTTGGGCTCCAGCGTGCGCCCGTAGAGATCGGTGCTGCCTCCGGGCGGGAAGGGAATGATCAGCCGGATGGGCCGGTTCGGGTAGCCATCGCCGGTCGCCGATTGTGCCAGTGCCAGACCGGACGTGCCCATCAACAGACATGACAGCGCAGCCCCGGCCAGCGGGGCCTGTGTTTTTCTCAAAATGGATCTCCTCGGTGGGGAAGAATCGAACGGCGCACCCCGGGGCCGATTCAGCCGACGTCATCCCAGTAGCGGTCGACCCGCGCCTGGATGGCGGCGATCAGCGCATCGTTGCGCTCCGGTTCGAACAAATGCCTGAAGCGCCCCTGCCGCGTCAAGTATTCTTCGACCGGGACGCGCGGCCGAGGCACGCGCGTGTGCACGATGCGCCCGTCCGCATACTCCTTGAGCGGCCAGATGCCGGTCTTCACCGCCAGCCGGCCGATCTCCACCGTGTCGCCCGGATCGAAATCCCAGCCGGTCGGACAAGGGGCCAGCGCGAGGATGAGGCGCGGGCCTTTCAACGCCGCTGCCCGCTGCACCTTGCGTGCGAGGTCCAGCGGGTCGGCGCCGATCACGGTGGCGACATAGCTGGGCTTGTGCGCGGCCCAGACGGCGAACAGATCCTTCTTCTCGCCGAGGTAGCCCTGCGCGCCGCCACTGGTAGACGTCTTCGCCCCGTGCGGCGTCGCCGCCGAGGATTGCTGCCCGGTATTGCCGTAGCCCTCGTTGTCGTAACACAGGTAGATGAAATCGAGCCCGCGCTCGATGGCGGCCGACGTGGCCGACAAGCCCATGCCGTAGGCCGAGCCATCGCCCGTCAGCACCACCGCCGTCAAGTCGTCGGCGGCGGCGAGACGGCCGCGATCGCGCAGGATGTCGAGCGCATCGCGCACGCCTTGCGCGCCCGCCGGGGCTGAAGCCATCGAGGTGTAGAGCCAGGAGCCATGGAACGGCGTGTAGGGATAGTTCGCCAGCAGCGTCATGCACCCGGCGGCGTTGACGACCACCGTCTTGCGCCCGAGCACATCGAGCACTTCATGCAGGGCCTCGAGCCCGCCGCAGCCCGCGCACATCGCCGTGCCGGGCGAGAGCGCATGACTGCGCGGCAGATCCTTCAGGCTCTTGTACGGCTGCTCGCTCATCGCGTCTCCTCCTGCACGCCCCCGGCGCCCGCGATCGCCTGCAGTTTGCGCAGTTCGCGCAACTCGCGCGCGGTATAGAGCAGGCGCGGCTCGGGCACCTCGCGACGCCGGGCTGCGCTGAGCGCCTCGCTCGCCATGGCGAAAAATTCCGCGTCGCCGATATCGCGTCCGCCGAGCCCCCCGATGAAGCTCACCAGCAGCGGCATCTCCTCGTGCCCTTGCAACGCCCCGGCCAGTTCGGCGTACAGGACCCCGCCGCTGCCCATGGAGAGGTTCTGGTCGACCACGGCGACAGCCTGCTTGCCGCGCAACGCGGCGCGCAACGCGGACGCCGGATACGGCCGCAGCAGACGCGGCCGCACCACGCCCACCTTGTGGCCGGATTCGCGCAGCCTGTCCGCCGCCTGCTTCGCCTGGCCCGCGAGCGAGCCGATGAGCACGAACACGACCTCGGCATCCTCGCAGCGATAAGTCTCGATCGCGCCATGATGACGGCCGAATGCCGCGGCGAACTCGGCGGCAAGCTCGTCGTACACGCCCAGCGCTTCGCGCTGCGCCAGATGCACCTGATAGCGAAAATACGAATAAGGCGATCCGCCCAGCACCGCGACCACCTGGCTCACCGGTCGGCTCGCGCGAAAGCCGGCCTGATGCGCATCGAACTGCGGCAGAAAGGCGCGCACGCTCGCCTCGTCGGGCAAGTCGACCGGCTCGCGGGTGAAGGAGAGGTGAAAGCCGTCCTGATTCACCAGCACCGGCAAGCGAACCCGCGCGTGCTCGGCCAGCCGGTAGGCGATCAGGACGCTGTCCAGCACCTCCTGGCAGGTGGCGCAGTGGATCTGGATGAAGCCGCTGTCGCGCGCAGCCAGCACATCGGTGTGATCGGGCTCCAGCGTAATCGGCGTGGCCAGTGCCCGCGAGACGTTGACGAGCACGAACGGCGCTCGCCAGCCGGGCGCGGCGAAGACCATCTCCATCGCATACAGCAAACCCTGGCTCGACGTGGCCGTGAACGTGCGCACCCCCGTTGCCGCAGCGGATGCCGCAGCAGTGATCATCGAATGCTCGGATTCGTACATCGTCAGTCGAGCGCTCATCTCGCCCCGCTCGCACCAGCCGGCGAGCATCTCGATGATCTCGGTCTGCGGCGTGATGGGGAAGGCCGGCACGTACTCGACACCCGCCAGGCGCGCCCCCCAGGCCGCGGCCGCATTGCCTGTCATCAGTATCCGGCTCATGGCTCGACGCCCTGGGCTTGCGCCGCCTGCTCGCTCACCTGCCGGATCGCATGCGCAGGACACACCAGCACGCAGACCATGCAGCCCTTGCAATGGTCATAGTCGATATGCGGGGTGCGATCCTCGTCGACACGGATGGCGCTGTCCGGGCACAGCGTGCTGCATACCCAGGAACAGCGGTTGCAGTGCTCGTAGTCGATCACCGGACGATGGCTGCGCCACAACCCGGTGCGCGCCTGCTCGCTGGTCGCCTGCGCGTAGATGTCGGGCGCGGCCAGCGCCGCATCGTCGGCGGCCAGCTCGACCCAGTCCGGTCCTTCGGGCGTTGTGGACGGGTGCTTGCCACCTTCCGGCACGCAGCCATCGACGCTGCCCATCGCATCGAAGGCGGCGAGCCCTTGCGTGCGCGTCGTCTCGACAGCGCCGGCGCCGCGGCTGGCGCTTTGCGCGATCAACGCGTGCTCGAAGGCCTCGCGCGCGATCACGCCGAGCATCCTGGCGGCGGCGCCCGCGCACGAGGCGCTGGTCACCGCCGCGTTGTGCATCGCCGGCGGCGTGAACGCTGCCGGCCAGCTCACGACCTGCCCCGGATAGCGCCACTGCGCGCGAATCGCCTGGGCAGGCTCGGTGCTGTTCACGAACAGCCAAGTCGCATCCGATGCGCCCTGCATCACCCCCGCAGCCGGTATGCCGAGCAGGCCCGGATCGGCCACCACCACGAGATCGGGAGTGACGATGGCGCCGCGCTCGACGATCGCCCGACGCGCGGCACGGACATAGGCGAACATGGGCGCACCCCGCCGCTCGGCACCGTAGCGCGGCGCATCCTGGACTTCGTAACCGGTGGCGAAGAGCGCGTCGCCGACGATGTTGGCCGCCGTTTTCATGCCTTGGCCGCCACGGCCATGAAAACGGATCCTGTACATCGGCGGCTCGGCTCAGAAGATCGAGAAGCGGCGCGTGCTCATCGCACTGCGAACGCGCTCGATCGCCATCTGCGATGCGGCCTCCCGGGGCGTGATGCCGCCTGCTCGTGCGCGCTCCAGTGTCTGAGTCGTGTTCTGCGACACGCGCTCGGCGATCGCATCGAACGCCGCCTTTTGCGTGGCCCCGCGATATTCCATGGCGGCACAGATCACACCGCCCGCATTGGCGATGAAATCGGGCACGATCAGCACGCCGCGCCGGTGCAGCATGCGCTCGGCGGCGGGACTGAACGGAATGTTCGCGCCCTGCAGCACGAGCTTCGTGTTCAGGCGCTCGGCATTGTCCTCGCGGATCACGTCCGGACGCGCGGCGGGAATCCAGATGTCGCACTCGACGTCGATGATGGCATCGGCCAGGCGCTTGTCTCCGACCGGATGATCGCAAACGTTGCCGCCCGCGTGCTTGCGCGCGATCAGGGCCGGCACGTCGATGCCCTTGGCATCGACCAAGGTGCCACGGCTGTCCGAGGCCGCCACCAACCGCGCGCCCTGCTCGACGAAGAAGCGCGCCGCATGCTGCCCCACCGCGCCGAAACCCTGAATCGCGACCTGCGCGCCTTCGAGCCGCAAGCCGCAGAAAGGCAGCGCTGCGATGCCCGAGTGATACAGGCCCCAGCCCGTGGCGCCGACCTCGTCGAGAGGAATCCCGCCCAGCGCGGCCGGCAAGCCTACCGCGCGGCCGATCTCGTCCTTCACCCAAGCCATGCACGTCTCGTCGGTGCCCATGTCCGGGCCGAAGATGTAATCCTGCTCGTTGCGCAACGCATGGGCGAAGCCGCGGATCAGGTGCTGCTTTCTGTCGACGGGCATGCGCGGATCGCCGAACAGCACCGACTTGCCGCCGCCGTGCGCCAGGCCGGCGGCCGCGTTCTTGAGCGTCATCGCGCGCGCCAGCCGGAAGCATTCCTCGGCGCTCACGTCCGGCGCCATGCGCAAGCCCCCGATCGAGGGCCCGCGCGCAACGTTGTCCACGACCAGGATGCCCTTGAGGCCCAGCGTCGGTTCGTGAACGTGAATGATCTTGGCCGGGCCCAGTTCGTCGTTGAAACGAAAGCTCTCCTCCACGAGTCCTCCGAGGTGCGATTGATCGTCTACGTTGTCGAGTGCCGGCGCCGGCGGCTCAAGGCTTCTGGCCCACCACTTCGGGCTCCGCATCCCGGGCCAGATCGAAACGGAATACCCAGTCGCGTCGCGCCGCACCCTGGATGCTGAAGGCCTGAGTCAGCGTATTGCCCTGCTCGGTCGCCGCCACCGTGTACTCGCCCGCGGGCAGGCGAGCGAGCAGCCAGGGGCCGGACGCCACCGTATCGACGAGCACCGTGCCTTGCTTGTTGCGGATGACGACCTTGACATCCGAGAGATACGCGCCGCTGCCCTTGCGCGCGAAGGTCAGGCGCAGGTTGTGGTCGGACGCCTTCTGCGCCATGACGGCGCGGTCCTCCAGACCGATGCCGCCATGCACGATGGTCACCTCACCGCGCGTTTCCTGCACCGGGGCCGCCACCAGATGACCGAAGGTGCCCGCCATCATCAGCGCGATGCACACGGTCGAGACGAGTTGAACCTTGATTGCCATGCTGATACCCCTTTCGCCCGTGGCGTGATCGTCGCTGCCAAAACGGCATGACCGCCAGCGTCTACACGGAAATGATAGGGCGCGGCCGAGAACGCGGCTTGACTTGAGTCAACGCGCACCCCATGGCGACCGCGAACCCCACGGACGCTGGCTGCGCGGGGCGACGGAAGAAGGGAGGCACGAGGGCGCGGGCGTCGCGTCGTCGTGCGATGAGTCGCCGCCCTGCCCGAGCACCGGCGCGAGCGAACCCGGGCCACCGGCGAGCATCGAACTCGAACGGCCCTGCCGCCTACAGGCTGCGGCTGCCGCGCCGTTAAGAGTGCATACTCCGTGTTGCGACCCGCCGGCTCTCGTTCTACGGATCCTCGCCTTCCAGGAGCACCATGCAGCTTCGCAAAGCAGTCCACGCCGCTCTGGCCCTGCTCGGTCTTGCCCCGTTCGCGCCGTCCCACGCACTCGTCGGCGGCACGGTCGATCCCAACACCAACATGCAGTGGGCGGGCGTCGTGTCGATCACGCCTGTCGGAGGCGGCGTCTACTCAGGCGCGCTGATCGATCCCTACCACGTGCTCACCGCGGCCCACGTGGTTGCCGGTCATGCGAGCAACCCCAACGGCCTCACGATCAATTTCAACGCGGGCGGCGATCTGACCCATCGGGTGCCGGCCCACCGGGTGTTCGTCCATCCCGACTACGGCAAGGGCAACGTGCGCGGCGGGGCGCATTTCGCCTGGAACGACGACATCGCCGTCGTACGCTTGTCCGAACCGGCCCCCGCGGGCGTGCCTGTCTATGCCCTCGCCTCGGGCATCCCGGGCTCGAGCGGCACGCCGGCCAACTTCACGATGGTGGCCTACGGCGGCTACAGCGATGGCGTGTCGGCGACCCTGCTCGAAGGGGCCAAGCCCCAGGTCAAGCGCGTGGGCGAGAACCGCGTCGGCGCGCTGTTCCCCGCCGACGACGACGGGAACGGCGTGCCGCCCGGCGTCATGGAAGTGTTCGCCTTCACCTTCGACGCGCCGGGCGTCCCGGGCAGATTGCCGGGCGAAGCGGGCTATGCGGGGGGCGACTCGGGCAGCCCCATCTTCATCCGGGAAGCCGGCGCCTGGCGCATCGCGGGCGTGGGCGCCTTCAATGGGAACCCCGCCAATCTGCCCGGCAGTTCGATCCAGTTCGGCGCCATCGGTGGCGGCATGGTGATCGCACCCTACGCAGATTGGATCCAGCAGCAGGTGGCGAGCCCTGTTCCCGAACCGGAAACCTACGCCCTGCTGCTGCTCGGACTGGGCCTGGTCGTCTCGGCTGCCCGCCGAGGCCTGGTGGGCACCGGCTCGGCAGCCGGTTCGTTACGCTGAACTCGGCGCGCGGGGCACTTCTGCGATCCGGTCACGGATCGCAGAATCGGATTGCCAGGCAGCATTAGGCAGTCGTTAGCGCCTTCGCCATGCAGCACTTCTTGAACTTCTTGCCGCTGCCGCAAGGACACGGATCGTTGCGACCGGCCTTGGGCAGCGCCTCGGCTTCCTTCTCGCGCAGGCGCCTGCTCAACTCCTCGATCGGCATGCCCGCCTGCTGCAGGGCGGCGAGCTGCTGAAAATAGGGCTTGGTGTGGCCGAAGAAGGTCTTGAACCCGGCGCACAGATAATTCAGCCCCGGTTCGCCGTCGGGCGTGCTGATGATGCGATCCTTCGGACAGCCGCCGTTGCACAGGTCGAGAAACTCGCACGCCTTGCAGTAGGCCGGCAGGTTCGCCTTCGCCTGCCCGAAGTTGTGCTGGAACTTGCTGTCGAGCATCTCCTTCAGCGTGCGGTCCCGGATGTTGCCGAGCAGGTGATCCTTGTTGACGTAATGGTCGCACGCGTACAGGTCACCGTTGTGCTCGAGCGCCACCACGTCGCCGCAGGTCTTGCGGAAGATGCACAGCGCGTGCTCCACCCCGAGAAACGGGCGCGACGCCTCGTCGAAATTCTGCACCACGAGCTTGTCGGTGTCGTGCCGGATCCACTCGTCGAAAATCTCGTTCAGGAACTCGCCGTAGGCTTGCGCGGGCACCGATTCGGGTGTCATGCGGCCATCCGGCATGCGTCCGACGAGCGGCAGGAACTGCAGGAAGCGCACGCCCAGATCCTTGAAGAACCGATAAACGGCCTTGGGCTGGCGCGCGTTCTTGGCGTTCACCACGCACAGGACATCGATGTGGATGCCGTACCGGCGCATCAACTTGAAGGCCTGCACCACCTGACCGTGGGTGGCTCGCCCGTTCTTGTCGTAGCGGAAGGTGTCGTGCAGTTCGCGCGGGCCGTCAAGGCTCAGGCCGACGTAGAACTTCTCCTTGGCGAGGAACTCGCACCATGCCTCGTCGATCAGGGTGCCGTTGGTCTGGATCCCGTTCAGGATCTCTTTTCCGGGCGGCGCGTGCTTGCGCTGCAGTTCGAGGATGCGCCGGTAGTAGTCGACGCCGAGGATGGTCGGCTCGCCGCCGTGCCAGGAGAAGAGCACCGTGTCCTTGGGACTCGCGGCGATGTGCTGGATGATGTAGCGCTCGAGCACGGCTTCCTCGAGCTTGAAGCTCGCCGCCCCCGGATAGAGGTCGCGCTTGCTCAGGTAGTAGCAATACTTGCAGTCGATGTTGCACACCGAGCCGATCGGCTTGACCATGACTTGGAACTCGCGTGACACCGCATCCGGCATGGGCATGGAAGACATTGTTCGATCGCTTCGTCCAGTTTGAGGAAGGCGCATCGGCCGCGCAGCGATGCATCCGGGTTTCCTGCCCGTCCCGTGTCGACATTTCCAGCCGCAGCACGTGGACAGCCGCGAAAGTCAGGCGACACGCCGGGTGCGCAAGTCGCCTGGGATGCTACCACGAGCCCGCAGGCGCGGGCGTCGGGTCGGCGGGTCTGCGTCGACGTGCCAGGCCGCGCCTGCATCGGGAATAGCCTGCGCCGCCCAGCCCGCCCGGCACTGCGGCCTAGCCGAGGAGGATGCCTGCACGTCGGCGTCGGCTTCCTTTACAACGGGGCGCCTCACGCACGGGCACAGCACGTGCATGCGCGCCTTTCTCAGCCATCGAACTGCCGGGGAGGAGTGCGTGCATGTCGACGCAAGGGGTCATGCGGCCCGCCTACGCGCACATGCTGCTGGCGGCCGAGGTTGCGCTCGCGCAGATTCCCCAGGGCGCGTTCGCCACCCGGGTTCCTGTCGCAGGCGTGCCGGAATCGAAGGATCTCGCCGAACTGACCGTCGAGCAACTGAGCCGGATCGCGGCGATGGCGGCGGCGCGGCGCACCCAGCCTTTGTCGAACACGGCGGTCGCCGCGTTCGACATTACCGACGAGGACATCCGCCGCTCGAGGGCGACCACGCTGCCCGAAGCCCCGCGGCTTGCCCCCAATCTCCAAGTCGCGCGCGCGGATGCCAATCAGTGCGCAATCTCCGCGCGGGGCTTCGACAACGTCCTCGCCAACAAGCTGCTGGTGATGATCGACGGGCGCACCGTGTACTCGCCGCTGTTCTCGGGTGTGTTCTGGGAAGCGCAGCAGGCGATGCTCGAGGACGCGCAGCGCAGCGAGGCGATCAGCGGACCGGGCGAGACCCAGGGCGGCCTGGTGGCCGCGGGCGCGGGCAATCGCGAGCACGGCACTTCCTTGCGCTGGGACGGTCGCCTCGGCGATCGCGGCCACGACACGACGCTCGATGCGCGCCTGGGATGGCATGTCTCGCGTCGTCTCGAACGGTCGATCACGCTGCGCAATCTGCTCGGTCCCGGCCATGTGGTCGAGACGGAACGGGCAGCATTCGTCAAGCTCATGTGGCGACTGTGAGACTGGTCCAGCCTCGATGCTGCCGTCGCTGGCTCCCGCGGGTGGTCATCGTCTTGCTCGCCATATGCGCCCTGCCTGCACGCGCCGTCATCGACGAGGCCGAGGCCTTGCTGGAGCATCGGGTCAAGGCGGCTTTGCTCTATCGTTTCACCAACTACGTGCAATGGCCTTCCTCGGCGTTTCCGAAGACCCACGCCGCTTTCACGATCGGGATCGCAGGCGCAGATACGGTGGCCGCCGAGTTGACCGCGTTCGCCGCCGGACGCCAGGTCCACGGCCGCCCGCTCGCCGTGCGCCGGCACACCAGTCCCGACGCCTTCAAGGAGGCGCAGATGGTTTTCGTGGGTCGCGACGAGCACCCGAATCTCGCCGCCATCATCCGCGCCGCGCCGCCGCACGCGCTCATCGTCACCGAATCGCGGAGCGGTTTGCAGCAGGGCAGCGTCATCAACTTCATCGTCGTCGAAGGGCAGGTGCGTTTCGAGATCTCCCTGCAGGCCGCGCTCGAGCGCGATCTGCGTTTGAGCTCGCGTCTGCTCTCGGTGGCCTATGCCGTGCATACAGGAGCGCGCTGAATCATGTTGTCGTGGGTGACTCGCACGGTTCGAGGCAAGCTGCTTGCAGTGGTGATCGTCACCACCTGCGCCGCGCTGTCGGTCGCTGCGTCGGCCTTGATCGTGTACGACCTTCATGCCTACGAACAGTCTCGCATCGACGACCTGACCACGCTGGCCGACGTGCTGGGCGCCGCTTCCGGCCCGGCGCTCGCCTTCCAGGATACGCGCGGCGCCGCGGAGAACCTGGCGCTGCTGCGCGTGCGCCCGACCATCCTGGGCGGCGCACTGTACGATGCATCCGGGCGCCTCTTCGCCGCCTACGCCCCGGAGCAGCTCGGGCAGGTGTCGATCCCGTTCACCGACATGCCCCGGATCACGATCATCGACCGCCGCCTGAGCCTCGCCCAGCCCGTGTTCGAGCGGGGCGAGCGCGTCGGCACCTTGTACCTCGTGGCCAAGCACGAAGCGGTGCAGCGGCTGCTCTATTCGGCCGCCATCGTCGCCGTCGTCGTGCTCTTCAGCCTGCTCGTCGCGCTGCTCGTGTCGACCTGGCTCGGACGCACGCTCAGCACCCCCATTCGCAGCGTCGCGAGCGCGGCCCGGCGCGTGCTGGAGCATCGAGACTACTCGGTGCGCGTCGAGAAGACCACGCAGGACGAGATCGGCTATCTCGTCGACACCTTCAACGCCATGCTCGACGAGGTCGGACGCCGTTCCGCGGCGCTGGAAGATGCGGATCGGCGCAAGGATCAATTCCTCGCCGTGCTCTCCCATGAACTGCGCAATCCCTTGAGTCCGATACTGAACGCGGTCGCCGTCCTGCGTCTGGACAAGGCGCGCGCGATCGATATCGAATGGGCCGGACAAGTCATCGAACGCCAGGCGCGTCAGCTCGCACGACTGCTCGACGATCTCATGGATGTCGCCCGCATCACCCGCAACAAGGTCGAGCTGCGCATGGAGCGGGTCGACGTGCGCACGGTGGTCGACATGGCCACCGAGGCCACGCGCGCTCAGTTCGAGGCGAACGAACAGGAGCTTCTCGTGCAGTTGCCCGCCGATCCGGTCTACCTGCGAGCGGATCCGGCGCGCATAGCGCAGGTCGTGGGCAATCTGCTCAACAACGCCGCGAAGTACACCGGCCGCGGCGGCGTCATCCGCATCCGAGTCGAACGGCAGGGCGAGCAGGTTTGCGTGAGCGTGAAGGACTCCGGGATAGGCATCGCCGCGGAACATCTGCCGCGCCTGTTCGAGATGTTCACCCAGCTGCCCGGTACGCCCGGCCGCAGCGGTTCGGGGCTGGGCATCGGGCTCGCCCTGGTGCGTGCTTTCGTCGAGATGCACAACGGCACGGTGCAAGCGCTCAGCCCCGGGCTCGGCATGGGCAGCGAGTTCATCGTGACGCTGCCGGCCGCAGCCGAGACGGCCGAAGTGTCCACGCGGACAAGCGTTGCGACGGCGTCGGCTTCGACGCCTCGTCTGCGCATTCTGATCGCCGACGACGTGGCGGACTCCGCGCGCACGCTTGCGATGGGCATGGAGATGTTCGGCCACGAAGTGCGTACAGCGCCCGGCGGTGCCGAGGCGCTGGCGCTCGCACTCGAATTCAAGCCGGATCTCGCGATCCTCGACATCGGCATGCCGGGGATGGACGGCTACGAGGTGGCACGCCGCATTCGCGCCTCGCCCGGGGGCGCAAGCATCGTGCTGCTGGCACTGACCGGCTTGGGGTCAGCGCGAAGACGTGGAGCGCGCCCTGAGCGCCGGCTTCGACCGGCACATGACCAAGCCGGCGGACTTCGCCGCGCTGCAGGAAGTGATCGGCGCCGTCGTGCGGCAAAGAGGCGAAGCGAGTCGTTGATCGCGGGGCTGGCACGGAACGCTGCGCTGCGCTACGCTTCCCGCGACAACGAGGCGCGATCCGCATCGGGGTGAGGCGACAGAGCGCATTTGCGCGTCTCCGCCGAGCGCCTTGCGCGTCCCGTCCAAGCGCCTTGCGCGCCCCGGTTCACTTACCGCGCCAGCCGCGCGCCGGACGCCCGCCCGGGGGCGGACTCGGGTCGGGATCGCTGCTGCCCTCCCGGCTCGTGTCCGCGGCTTCTCGCACCGCTTCGCGCATCTGCGGGGCCTTGGCCTGGCTCTCGGCATACCACTTCTGCAGCAGCGTCGCCGCCAGCTCGCGCCCCCCCAGCCCGAACGAGAGCCCCAGCGCGAGAACGAGCAAGGCGACCGTTCCCATGAAGAGCGTATTGACGAGCGCCTGTGCAATCCCGATCTGATCGACGGCGACGATGATCGCGAACACCCAGACGGCCGTGCGAGCGATATTGGCGAGGAGTTGCGGTCGATGAAACCCCGCGCTCGCCGTCGCGGCGCGCACCCGTGCGGCGGCCGCGTTGGCCAGCAGCCCACCGATCACGAGCACGACCAGCCCCACGGCGAGATTCGGCAGCCATAGCAGCAGTTGACGCAAGACCTCCGACACCGCCGGCAGTCCGAGCGCGTCGAAGGCGACCACCAGCACGATGAGACGCACGAACCACTTCGCCACCAAGGCGAGAAAGACTGCGGCGTCGGACTGCACACCGATGTTGCGAACGAAGGCGGTGAAACCCGAACGCGCCGCCAGATCGTTGAACTTGATCGCGCGCAGCAACCCGGCGGTCGCTCGCGCGATCAAGCTCGCCACCAGCCAGCCGATGACCAGGATCAGCATGAACCCCAGCACCTTGGGAATGGCGGCGAAGAGCATCGCCAGCGCACCCGCGAACGCCGTCAGCATCGCCTGGGACAAATCCGTGACAGCCGGCAGCATCGTGTTCTCCCTTCATGAGGACAGCGGCACCTCGAAGCCCTCTGCAAGCCAGGTGCCCGAGGTCCGTGCTGGTGCATGGCGTCCGCACGCGCGCAGCAATCGCAGCCCTCCTCGCCCGCGCTGCGAAGACACACGGGAGAGCCCTCGCAGCGAAGATGCGTCGAGGGGATGGAAAAACGCTGCTGCTCCCTGCTTGGCCGCTCAAGAAGGAAGGGGCCGAACCGTTATGGTCTTCGCTACCTGATTTCGGTCATTCATCCAATTCCGTGAGCCTTGCAGTCGCCTCTTGGCCAAGCTGTCCTCCTCGACCTCGGGCTGGCAGGACTGCATGAGAGCCTGGGATCCGCATTGCCAAAGTCCGCCATTCATTCAGGATCGCCTTCGTTCCTGCGAGCGCTCTTCGGGCAGCACGCAGACGACCCTTACCAGCGCCTGCTGATCCTGAGGTACCTCATCGCCGCGGGCAGTTCGCTGCTCGTGATCGGGCTGTTCGCGGTCGGCTGGCTGCTCGGGATCTTGCCGCAAGACGCCTTCGTCCGAGGCGCCGCGATCGTGGCGGCGTTCATCGGACTGTTCTTCCTCGCGTTCCGCACGGGCTGGAACAAGAAAGTCGCCGACCCCAGCCTGACCGTCGCCCAGATCCTGGCGTCGGTCCTCGCCATCAGCTTCGTGCTCTATCACGCCGACGACGCACGACCGATCTACCTGCTGATCTACATGGTGGCGTTCCTGTTCGGCGTCTTCCAGCTCAATACCCGCGCGCTGCTTTCGCTCGCCTGCTTCATGGTGCTCTCGTACGGGATCGTCGTCTTCATGCTGACCGTGTCGCGGCCCTCGGCCGTGGACTTGCCGCTCGAAGTGCTGCGCCTGACGGTGCTCGCCCTGGTACTTTCGTGGTTCGCCCTGATGGGCGGCTACATCCAGGGACTGCGATCCCGGCTCAGAGCGGCACGCGATACCGCGGAGGCCACGAACCGCGACCTCCAAGCGCAGAAGGAGCAGCTCGACCACGCCCAGCACATCGCTCACCTCGGCAGTTGGGACTGGGACATGGTGACCGGGAAACTGAACTGGTCGCGCGAAGCCTTCGCCATCTACGCGCCGGGGCGCGACGACATCGCGCCCGATTACGAGTGCTTCCTGCAGGCGGTCCATCCGGACGATCGAGCATACGTCGAAGACGCCATCAGACAAGCGCTCCAAGGGCTCGCCGCCTACGACATCACGCACCGGCTCGCGCGCGAAAGCGATCAGGTGCGGGTCGTGCATGCCCGGGGCAAGGTGATTCGCGACGCGGAAGGCCAGCCGATCGGCATGATCGGCACTGTGCAGGACATCACCGAACAGCAGCGCATCGAAAACGAACTCAAGAGCGCCAGCGAAGCCGCCCAGGCCGCGAGCCGCGCGAAGTCCCAGTTCCTCGCCAACATGAGCCACGAGATCCGCACCCCGGTCAACGGCGTGCTGGGGATGACCGAGCTGCTGCTCGATTCGCCACTGAACGAGCTGCAGCGCCACTACGCCCGAACCATCCATAGTTCAGGTGCCGCGCTGCTCGAGATCATCGACGACATCCTCGACATCTCGAAGATCGAGGCCGGGCGCATGCGCCTCGAAGCGATCGACGTCACGCTCGCCGAACTGATCCGGGAGACGATGGCGATGTTCACCACCCGGGCCGAGCACAAGAACCTGCTGCTCCGATGCGACATCGCGCCCGAGACGCCGCAGCGCGTGCTGGTCGATCCGGTGCGGCTGCGGCAATTGCTGATCAATCTGCTCGGCAATGCGATCAAGTTCACCGAGCGTGGATCGATTCTCCTCGAGGTATCGCGTGAGCCCTCGCCGGACGACGCCGGTACGGACGCCGCCATCCTGCGCTTCGTCGTGCACGATACGGGGATAGGCATCGATCTCGCCGTGCAGCAGAAGCTGTTCCAGGCCTTCAGCCAGGCCGACGCGTCGACGACCCGCCGCTATGGCGGCACCGGCCTCGGCCTTTTCGTTTGCAAGCAACTCGTCGAGATGATGCACGGCACGATCGGTGTTCAAAGCACACGCGGCCGAGGCTCCTCGTTCTGGTTCACGATCGAGGCCCCGGTGCTAGAAAAATCCGGGCCCCAACCAGCCGAGCCCGTTGCCGACGTGGCCGCCCCTGCCGTCCCGCCGTCGCTTCCCGCACCGGCTGCGGCGCTCGCAGGCGGTATCCGCGTCCTGCTTGCCGAGGACAATCCGGTGAACCAGGAAATCGCCCTCGCCATGCTCAGGAGCATGGGCTGCGCAGTGCAGCTGGCCACCGACGGCGCGCAAGCGGTCGAAGCCTGCGAGAGCCAGGCCTTCGATCTGATCTTCATGGACTGCATGATGCCGCTCATGGACGGGCTCGAAGCGAGCCGCCGCATCCGCGCCAGAGAAACCGGCGCCGCGCACGTTCCGATCGTCGCGCTGACCGCCAGCGCGATGACCGGCGACCGGGAGCGCTGCCTCGACGCCGGCATGGACGATTACCTGTCCAAGCCCTTCACGCGCCCCCAACTGCAGGCCATGGTGCACAAATGGGGGAATGCGGCCGCCCGCGTCCACGCCGGCGACCTGCCGCACGCCGCGAACGCCGCTTGAGCACGAGGCCGACTCGCGGCCGACAGGCGGCCTCGTATCCCGTGCCGCGATAGCGTTCTGTTTGCCACCCCGCGCGAATAGAATAGCGCTCCTTTCGCATCCGGCCGACGATCATGGTTCGAACCCGCTTCGCCCCGAGTCCCACGGGCTACCTGCACATCGGTGGCGCACGTACCGCGCTATTCTGCTGGGCCTACGCCCGCCGCCTCGGCGGCAAGTTCATCCTGCGCATCGAAGACACCGATCTCGAGCGCTCCACCGAAGCCTCGCGCCAGGCCATCCTCGAGAGCATGCAGTGGCTGGGCATGGATTGGGACGAAGGCCCTATCTATCAGATGGATCGTCTGGCCCGCTATCGCGAAGTGGCCGAGACGCTGATCCGCGAAGGCAAAGCCTACTACTGCTACAGCAGCCGGGAAGAGCTCGATGCGATGCGCGAAGCCCAGCGCGCACGCGGCGACAAACCGCGCTACGACGGCCGCTGGCGCGACTCGACCGCCACACCACCCGCCGACGTCAAGCCGGTGATCCGCTTCAAGACGCCGAGCGACGGCGAAGTGGTGTTCGACGATCTGGTGAAAGGCCGCATCACGGTGGCCAATGCGGAACTCGACGATCTCGTCATCATGCGCGCCGACGGCGTGCCCACCTACAACTTCGGCGTGGTCGTCGACGATATCGACATGGACATCACGCACGTCATCCGCGGCGACGATCACGTCAACAACACGCCGCGGCAGATCAACATCTTCAACGCGCTGGGCGCCAAGCTTCCCGCCTTCGCGCACGTGCCGATGATACTCGGCGCCGACGGCGAGCGTCTGTCCAAGCGCCATGGCGCGGTGAGCGTCACGCAATACCGCGACGACGGGTATCTGCCCGAAGCGGTGCTCAACTATCTCGCGCGCCTGGGGTGGTCGCACGGCGACGAGGAAGTGTTCTCGATGCAGCAGATGGTCGAGTGGTTCGACCTCGAGCACATCAGCAAGTCGCCCGCGCGCTTCAACCCGGAAAAGCTCGCCTGGCTCAACCAGCAATATCTCAAGACGGCTGACGACTCGCGACTGGCCGAGCTCGCCCGCCCCTTCCTCGCGGCCGATGGCTGCGATCCCAGCCGAGGCCCGGACCTCGCCCCGGTGATCGCCCTGCTCAAGGAGCGCGTGAGCACCGTGGAAGAGCTGGCCGACGCAGCCGTGTACTTCTATCGTCGGCTGGAACCAAACGAAGCCCTGCGGGGTCAGCACTATACGGCGGAGGTGCGCATCCCTCTGACGGAGTTGCGCGACAAACTGAGAACCGTTCCGTGGACTCGCGAAGACATCAATGCCGCGCTCAAATCGGTGGTGGCCCAGCACAAGCTGAAGCTGCCGAAGCTCGCCATGCCTTTGCGCGTCATGGTCACGGGCGAACCGCAAACGCCTTCGATCGATGCCGTGCTCGCGCTGATCGGCCGCGACGAAGTCGTGCACCGCATGGACACCCAACTCGCGCTCTTCCCCTAGCGGGCACCGCATCGGATCGGCGATCGTGCGCAAGGGCCGCACGATCGCGAATATTGCGTTCCAGAATTGCGGCGGCGACACCGATATCGATAGGGATATCAACATCGGAGTCACGGAGGTCACGTTGAGCCTCGATCACCCTTTCCCCGCGGCTGCCGCCGACACGCCCGACGATTCGTTCTGCCGCCTTCTCTATCGCTATCTGTGGCCCTTTCCGTACTTTCGCGACGTCACGCGCGGCCAGAAAATGGAGCGGCAGCAGAACTATCGCTACAACCGCTCCCTGCGCGTGTATCTCCCCGGATTCGCGCTCAAGTGGGGCGTGCTCACGGCACTGTGCTTCGGCCTGGGCATCCTGCTGGGCGGGATGATGGCGCCGGTCGTCCTGACGGCTTGCCTGTTCGTCACCGGCACCTGGACCCTCGTCGTCTGCCTGCTGATCATCACCGCCTGGTGCTGTCTCACGCGCTTCCCCGATCTGTACTGATCGCTCGATCGGGTGCCCGGCGTTGCCGATTCGCTGCGTAAGCGCCGCGCCACCCGCCCCTTCTTCGGCCCACAGCCTCGCGAGCGGACGGCTGGGCCGAAGGCTCCTTGGCGTGCGAGAGCGATCGTTTCGACGCGGTCGCCCGGCGCCACGCTCCTGGAGACGACCGCGGCGAATCCGAGACTCAGAAGCCCAGACGTGCGATCCCTTCGCTCAATCCCTGGAAAGGACGCGCGTCGAAGGCGGCCCGCTCGTGCAGGCCGAGCGCACGCGATGACGTCATGCGGATCGGATCGTCGCCGCTTGCCTGCAGTCTCGAACGAGGGTAGCCCGGTGCGGACTCGGCTTCGTCCGGATCGGCGCGCTCCAGATAGGCGTCGAGCCGGGCATGCATCCAGCGCCAATACTGAGCCATGGCACGATCGCCCGCCTGCACGGCAGAGGGCTCGAAGTGAGCTTCCTCGGCGGGTTCAGCGGGTGCGTGGGTGTCCGCCGATGTCTCCGCCTC
>LNFM01004965.1_pt1 | contig 23715 bp, 22 predicted proteins | sample 596031 | NCBI WGS metagenome assembly LNFM01 (sample SAMN04254537, study PRJNA301005) | activated carbon metagenome | isolation source: dual media filters at the Ann Arbor, Michigan drinking water treatment plant | place: USA: Ann Arbor | reverse complement strand
GCCGTCGACCAGCCTGGGGATGTAGGGGGCCATGACCGCGACCCTATCGTCAATGCTGCTCTCCCGCATCATCTGATGCTGTTTTCACGCACTGCCCGCTGCTGTTTTCACGCATCCTCGGACGTCGTCACTCCGCGGGTGCGGACTCGACCGGGTCGTCGAGTCGGTACGCGACCGCTCCCCTTCCCCGCACGGATCGGCCGAGCAAGCATCGGCGACCCGGGCCGAGCGACAGCCAGGGCCTCGTGAGGCATGCCCCGGCCGACGAGATGTGCGTCCGTGCCCGCTGCGCAACCGTGCGGTGTCGCCTCCGAGTAGCCAGATCTCGGGTCTCGGCCCGGCTGAGGACCGAATCGGGCGTGAGGTCCGCTGTGCCATGGTGCGACTCGCCTCGTGCGCGCGCACATCGCGCTCGGATCGCCACAGCAAGCCGAAGAGGGGACTCGAACCCCTGACCTGCCGCTTACAAGGCGGCTCCCACAAGCTCTGAGAACGCCATAGTGAGCGCGATCTCGTAAGCGGAGTTGATCCCCGCAACGCGTCCCGCAACGTCACCGCCCGCGCGCACTCGTGGGCCACAAGGAACACCTTGCCGGTCGTCGTCATCGTGCGGGCCCCTTTTCGCGCCGAGGACCAGGTGCCGGTCGATGCCGAGTTGCTCTCGAGCCGGCACTGCGTTCGAACGCCGCGGCGGCCTCGTCGAGCTGGGAGTCACCAAGCAGGTGGGCGTAGATCGTGGCGGTGATGTTCGGGTTGGCGTGTCCGAGCTGCCGGGAGACGACGATCAAGGGCACGCCCCTCGCCAGCATCACGCTCGCGCACGTGTGCCGAAGGCCGTGCGGCGTCACCAGGGGAGCTGGTTAGCCGTTCTGATTGTGCGCAACCAAACCGGCACGCAGCAGCGCTCGCTCGAGCGCTCGGGCGAGTGAGCGGTCGTGCATCGGACCGCCGTCCCGACCCGGCCAGACGAAGCCGTCGGCTGTCGCGCCGCCGGCGACGACAGCGCTGGCGTACCACTCCCCCAGGCGCGCAGCCAAGGCTTCGGTGATCGCGACCTTGCGAGCCCTTCGGCCCTTGGTCGTCCGCTCGATCTTCCGCATCGGTGAGTCGGCGCTGACGCGCTCCTGCACGATCGAACGGCGGACCGCCAGGCGACGCCCGGCCAGATCGACATCCGGCCACTTGAGTCCGGCGATCTCCCCCCGCCGGAGGCCCGCCTCCCCCGCCACCCGGAGCATCGTCTCCGTTCGCAGGGTGCCGGCAGCCGCGAAGAGTCTCTCCAGCTGCGCTGCGTCCAGCACACGCTCCACCGCTTGCTCGGTCCCGGTCTCGGGCGCGGGGAGCGTCAGACGCGAGGCGGGGTTGCTCGGGATGCGCTCCCATTCCGCGGCGGTGCCGAGGATGACCCTGAGGGTGCCGACGGTCTGGACGACCATGCGACGGCTCGATGCTCGTTTGACGAGCTCGGCGAGCCAGAGCTCGACGCGCTCGCGCGTGATCTCGGTCAGAGGCATCGCACCGAGAACCGGCGCGATCCGCGCGCAGTAGTCCTCGTCGCGGTTCCGGATCGTGTCCGGCGCCAGGACCGGAGCTTTGGCCGTGAAATAGGCCAGGGCAAACTCGTCGAGGGTGTCCACGCCCGCGGCCACGACGGGCCGCCCGGTGAGCGATCGCTCCGGATCTGGGCTCCCTCGATCCGGCGCGAGCGCGACGAGGCGACCGGAGAGGAGACCCCGTCGGTCCGAGCCTTCGTGCTGGTGCCGGTGTTCGACATCTCCCAGACCGAGGGCCCACCCCTTCCCGAGCCCCAGCCCGTCATCCCCCTCGCGGGCGACTCGCACGCCCATCTGCTCTCCGGTCTCGAGCGACAGGCGTCGGAGGCCGGGTACGTCGTGGAGCGCCGCGCGCAGATGCCCCAGCATGCCGAGGGGTTCGTCGATCACCGCGGCAAGCGGATCGTCCTCTCGGCGGTTCTCGAGCCCAATGGACAGCTCGCAGTTCTTGTCCATGAACTCGCCCACGTGCACGGCGCGCGCTACCGGCAGTTCGGACGAGCCGGCGCGGAGGTCGTGGCCGAGACGGCCGCCTTCGTTGCGCTATCGGCGGCGGGACTCGACACCGCCGGGCAGTCGGTGCCCTACGTGTCGGGGTGGGCGGACGCGGCGCCGAGGGAGATCGCGGCCTACGCGGATGCGGTCCACCAGATCGCCGCGAAGCTAGAGCGCGGCCTCGGACTGTCGATCGAGCACCGGATTCCGGAGGCGCTGCGCGCCACTCGGCCCCAGGTGGCCCACGATGAGAGGCCTGCGGGAGCAGACCGCTCCTCGGTCGGCGGCGGGCCTCTGATGCGGTAGACGAGCAGGATCCGGCGCACCGTCGGCCTCGACGGTTTGTCGTTTCAGCTTCCTCGACGGCAGACGCCCCCCGCTGGGGAGGCCTCCGGCGGTCGCTACGGTCCTATGGTCCCCGGCCGGCGCACGGTCTCCCGCACGAGCGCGACGCCCTGGCGATCGAAGGTCGTGACCGAGACGGCCTGCCGGCCCTCGCGCATGTGCTCGGCGGGCACCTCGTGGAGCACGAAGCCCTCGGTCGGCCGAAGGCGGTCCGCGGTTCCGTCGGCGTAGCCGATCTCGATGGAGCCAACTCCCGCGGCGAACTCACCCTGGAAGAGCGACGGGATCCGGTTGATCCGCCGGATGAAGCTGCCCGTCACCTGGTCGAGCGGAAGCGACGGACCGCCGGGGCCGAAGCATCCGAAGCTGCGCGAGTTCCCGTTGACGTAGACCCAGGTGCACCGCCCGCCGCCCCGGTTGGGCGCAACCCGGATCGAGGCGTGGCCACCGTCGGCCAGATCGACGCCCAAGAGCTCACGCTGCTGTGAGCGATCGGGCGCCGAGCGCGGTCCACCGTTGACCCGCGGGTACGCGACCCGGAACGAGCCGACGGGACCGGTGAACGTCAGTACCCGGGTGGCCGGGCCCGGGAGCATCGTGAAGACGTTGTGGGTCACCCGGGCAACGATCCCGTCGTTGGTCCGGACTTGTGTCACCCCGTCGCCGACCAGGCCGTTGATGCGCAAGGGCCCGTTGCGGAAACGGCCGCCGCCGAGAACGGCGCCGCGATTGAGAAGGGTGCTGCGCGGGCCGCAGTGCCAGCTACTGCCTCCACCCCGCTCCTCACCGATGAAGCACAGCTGATCGGGCTTCACCGCCGCGACGATCAGGCGCACGTCGCGGGTCTGGAGAGCCAGGCGGCCGACCACGGGCGGGCCCGTGCCGGAGCGCGAGCCACTGGGGCCGAACGGGAAGGCGGCGGCGGGTAGGACCACCCGCGGGGTCGTCGGCCGGTCGATCACCGAGAGCTCGGTGCTCGCGGGGGTCAGCCGATCGAATACCGCCTCCTCGTTGGGCGAGGGGACCCAGCGCCCGTTCACGCCCTCGGTCACGTAGGCGCGCCGCACGCCGGCCTGGTCGCAGGCCGGCGAGGCCGGATCGTCCGCGCCGACCAGCAGCTGGCAGCGGGCGATCGGTATCGCCCGTCCGTTGAACGGGGCGCTCAGCGTGGTGACGAGCCCGGTCGTCGCCGAGTACCCGAAGGGGGCGGCCGGATCGAGGGCGACGCGGCCGTCAGAGCGCACCATCACGACCTTGCCCGCCGGCAGGGGATCGGTGAGCTCGACGCCCTCCGGCAGGATCCGGCCTGCCTGCCGGGCGGCGGAATAGCGCACGAGCGCCTCCGTGTAGCCCACGCCCGCCGGGAAGAGCAGAGACGGGCGCTCGGGGAGGTCCGCGTACGTCGGTGGGCGGGTGCGCTCGTAGCCACCGGGGAGGATGTCGGTGGCCGGCAGCACGAAGGCCGAGCGGTCGTCGTCGCCGAAGGGCGGCAGGTCGGAGATGCCCCAGCCACCCGCCGCGAGTGCCCCGCCGCCGATGGCGAGCGCCAAGGCTGCGGCGATCAGGTAGGTGCGCGGCCCGCGCGAGGCGAACCACGACCGGCGTCGGCCGGTGGCCCAGGGCGCCGATGCGCGGGCGGCGTGCATCGCCCGGCGCCCGTTCTCGGTCGCCCGGTCGTCGGGATCGGGAAGGAGCTCTCCGATCGCGGCAAGGCGCGTCTCGAGATCGCTCATGGCTCGGATACCTCCAGGATTCCGCGTAGGTCCGACAGGGCGCGCGACAGGCGCGAGGAGACCGTCCCGATGGGGATGCCGAGCTGCGCGGCGATCTCCGGCGGGTCGAGGTCGAGCCAATAGCGCAGGGCGACGACGACCCGGCGGTCCTCGTCGAGCCGGGCGACGGCCGCCAGCAGCGCGTCGCGCTCGAGGATCTCGGCGTAGACCCCAGGCGCGGAGAGCGTCTCGGGGAGAGCCGCGTCGCGGGGCGAGCGCCGCAGCATGTCGATCGCCTGATTCACGGCGATCCGCCCGATCCAGGCGCCGAAGGATCCATCGGTGCGGAACTGGTCGAGGGCGCGGATGGCGCGCTCCACCGCGCGCTGGGCGGCGTCGTCGGCCGCGGTGCGGTCCCCGAGCACGGCGTAGGCCGCCTTCCACACCCGCGGCCAGTGGCGCGCGAACAGATCATCGGCGGCCCCGGTCGAACCCGCCCGTATGGCCACGACGAGCTCGCTGTCGGTCAGGGTCTTCATCGCTGCCTATCCATACGCAGGCGCAGCCCCGTCCGCTCCCGGGTCAGTTGCCCCCGGCGAGGATCATGACGGTGAGGAGGCTTCCGGCCAGGATGGTCAGGGCCCATGCGGCGCCGTCCACCGCGTACCTCTCAGGTAAGCGGAGAGCGAGGAGGTGCACGAGGGCCGCCGCCCCGAGCAACCCGAAACCCCAGGCGGCGTACTCGAGTGTGCTGCCCCACGGGGTGCCGAAGAAGAGCAGGCGGACGCCCAGGAGGAGCGCCCCGGCGGCAAGGGGCGTGAACCGGGGCCACGGCCCCCAGCCATCGCGCGCCTCGAGCACCGCTCGGTCATCCATCATCGGACCACACCGCGGCGCGATGTTGCATGTCAGCCGCTCCCGCGTGAGAGGCAGGTCCTTGCCTGCTGCGAGCGCAACGGAGTGCTCCCTGGACGACTCGCGAGCCCATCACGGACGTCTCGTGCTCACTCGAGTTCCCCCATCCGGCCCATCCGAGGTCCACCGAAGCTGGAAACGCGAGTCCTCGAGGAACAGCTGGGGGAAGACGCCGAGGCCGGGCCCGAGAGCGGCCGGAGCGACGGCCTGCTCCCGCGTCCAGGGCCCGCTCGGCCCGGAAACCCGCGCGACGATCGCACGCGTCAGCAGGACACCATCGGGCCGTTCCTCGAACCGCGGCCAGGCGACGGCTGCGCGGCCCTCCTCGCTCATCACTGCCGTCGCCTCCCAGGCGATGACACCGAGCCGTGAGGACGGCGGCACCCTCTGGGACGCGAGGGGGACGAGGCGGCTCAGCGATCCATCCGCGCCGACGCGCACCACGAGCAGCGTCGCGCGCCGCGCCGCCGGGCGCGTCCGCTCGAAGACCACGAGCGATCCGCCCGCTCCACCCTCGGCGACGACTGCGTTCGGCGCGGTCGCGCCTCCGGGGACGACCCGAGGGGCCGACCACCCGCTCGCACGCCGCCGGATAACGGTCAGGACGCCATCCCGGGGGCCCCTCCATGCGGCGGTCATCGTGCCGTCGGCGGCGCTCGCCACCCGGAGGTCGCTCTGGTTGCCCGATGAGCCGGCCAGGACGCGCGGGGTGGACCAGCGCCCGTCCGGGGTGAGGTCGGAGGCGAGCACGCCCCCCGTGAAGCCCCGGCGCGGCAGGGCGAGCCAGACGACCCGCACCACTCCGGATGGATCGGACGCCAGGGCGCCCGCAGGCAGGAATGGATCGCCCATCCTGATGCCCGCGATCCGCGCGAAGGACCACCGCCCGTCGGCTGCCCGCTCGGCAGACTTCATCTCGGCGAAGAAGCTGCCGTTGCGCCGCTCACTGCCCGCCCACACGACCACGACCCGGCCGTCGGATGTGCCGGTCGCGAGCACCTCGGAGAGGCCGTTCGTCCCGCGCGAGAGGGTCACCGGTTCACCCCACTCGCCCCCGGGTTCCCTGCGTGCCGACTGGATGTAGCTGAAGACCGCCCCCGCGGATCGGTCATTGAGCGCCCAGACGGCGGTCACCGCACCGTCGCCACCGACGACCACGCGCACACTGCGAATCGGTGTCGGGCTCTCGGGGGCGATCGGCTCACCGGGCGCCCAAGTCCCATCGGCGGCACGCTCGGCCGCCATCGGGCGCGCTGCCGGCCCCTTGCCGCGCTGTGCCCAGGCCGCGATGGCGGTGCCGTCATCGCGCTCGGCGACATGCGCTGCCGCAGGGGGCGCGGGCCTCGGGAGGGTGACGGGCGCACTCCAGAGCGGCTCCGCCGACGGGGCGGGCGCGCTCGTAGATCCTCCGCATCCCGCCGTCACGAGGACCACCGAAAGGAGGCCGATCGAGAGAGCCCTCATCGTCCACCCTCCGGCCGGGCCCCGCCAGGGGCTTCGCGCACGACGATACGCACATCCCATCCCTTCCCCCAGGTCCCCTTCAGCCCGAAGCCCGTGACCAGGATGGCAGCCGATCCCGAGGGGGAGGCAGCGAGGTCCGCGAGGCCGTGCTGCCAGCCGGTCTCCCCGAGCGCCCGGGCGGGCGGTCCGAACGGACCGCCGGGTCGCCAGTCGCGCACGAGCGCCCCCGGGCGGCTGCCGAAGGCCGCGACGAGGCGCCCCGCTCCGTCGCCGACCAGCGCCGGCCCGGTGCGACCGCCCTCATGGGTCAGCCCGCTGCTGCCGCCGCCCTGCACCTCGGCCCAGGGCCCTCGGATGCCGGCGCTCGTGAACTGCGTCGCCGCGCCGACCGACCAGTGGGCGACGATCGTCCCGCGACCGTCGATCGCCACGCTCGGGCCGAAGGCGGCGCGGCCGGGCGCGGACAGCGCGATGGGCGCCTCCCAGTTCGCCGCGCCAGCAGCCCGGGAGGCGGCGATCCGGGTCTGGCGGCCTCCCGACGAATCGACCCAGGCGACGACCGCGTCACCGCCGCCCGCCACAGCCGCCGCCGGGCGCGGATCGTTGACCGAGCCCTCGGCGAGGGTGCGAGGCGCGGTCCAGCCGCTCGCACCGCGCATTGCCACCTCGACCGCGTAGGTCCCCGGGGCGCGGTCCGCGGACGGAATCCGATTCCCCCAGGCGAGCGCGGCGCGATCGCGCCCGTCCGAGGCGAGGAACGGCCCGACGGGCTGACCGGCGCCCGCCGGCGCGATCTCCTCGAGCGCGCCGAGGTCGCCCGCCGGCGAGAGGGTCCTCGCCTCGAGTGCGTCGGCTCGGGTCCACGCGATCAGAAAGCCGTCGTCGCTCACGACGACCCGCGGCCGGGCCATGTCGCGCGCGTTGCGCCCCGGCGGTGAGACCTCGACGGGTGCCGCCCAACCCGCGTCGGCCCTCCAGCGGCGAGCGACCAGCACGTACTCGCCCCCGACGCGCCTGGAGATGACGCCCGCCACCGACCCGTCGGGCAGCCGCAGCACCCGTCGATCGAGGCCGGCGCCCCTGCGCTCACGCCACACGACCACCGCTGTGCGCCCGTCTCGCGCCAGCGCGAGCGCCGGGTCACCCGTCGGCACACTCCTGGGCGAGAGCCGGAAAGGCGTCGCCCACGCGCCACCTCGGGGGCGGTAGGCGACACTGACGCTGCCCCCCGGCGACCACACGACCATCGCCGCGCCGGCGTTGTCCATCGCCACCTCGGGTCGCGGGACGCGCGCGATGCCGCCATCGAGGACGACCGGTGCGCCCCAGTCGGCCGCGGGACTCAGCGCGGCCGTGGCCGGGCCTGGTGCGGATCCCCGGCTGAGGATGCCGGAGGCGATGGCGGCGGCGGTCCCGGCGCCGACCAGCAGCATGGCGACGCCGAGTAGGCGACCGCCGCGCGTGCGCGGCACCCCGCGCCGCCAGCCCTCAGGCGAGCGCCGGCCGCGGGCGGGCGCCAGGACGACCCTCGCAAGCCGCGCCTCTGTCTCGGCCGACGGCTCGATCATCGGTGGGCGGCCCTCGCGGAGCCGGCGCTCGAGATCGTTCATCGGCCTTCCCCCTCGAGTTCGTGTCGCAGGTCATCGAGGGCGCGCGACAGTCGTGAGTGGACGGTCCCGACAGGCAGATCGAGCAACTCGGCGATCTCCGGCCCGCGCAGGTCGGCCCAGAAGCGCAGGATCACGACCGCCCGCCGCTCGGCCGGCAGGCCGGCGACCGCCGCCTGGAGCTCGCGGTCACCGCCGGGCAGCGCATCCCAGACGCCGCGATCCGGGGCGGCCTCCAGGGGGGCGAGGCGGCGCTCTGCCCGCAATAGGTCGATCGCGCGGTTGATGGCGATGCGCTGTATCCACGGTGCAAAGGGCGCCCCGTGCTCGAAGGTCCCCAGGCTCCGGAAGGCACGCTCGAAGGCGTCCTGGGTCACGTCGTCGGCCGCCTCGGGCCGGCCGGTCACCAGATACGCCCGCTTCCAGACGGCCCGCCAGTGGCGGTGGAAGAGCTCGCCCCGGGCGCCGGCTCCCCCCTCGGTCGCAGCGCGGACCAGGTCGTCATCAGAGAGAGTGCTCACGTCCACACCCTGTCAACGATCGGGGGGCCAAGATCCATCCCGGCCCGGGCGGATGACGTGTCCTCGGGATGCAGAAGGGGTCCCGATGCGTATGCCCTGCATGGGAGGCCGTCTCTCCAGGGTTCGGGCCGCGGCGGCGGTGCTCGTCTTCGTCACCGCGCTCGTGCTGCTCGCGACGTGCGGCGGATCGTCATATGGAGCGGCCCATGCGAAGGCGCCGACATCACGTGCAACGACGGTCGCGGCCGGTCCCGCCGGAGGTGGGGACCGCCCCGGGGGGGTGATCTGCCCGCCGCTCGTCCCCACCGGGGCCTGTGCGGTCGCTACGGACCGGAGCTCTGGACGGGAACGGGCGGGACGCCGCCGGGGGGCGTCCAGAGCGTCTGGCCGCCCAGGGTCGTGCCGCCCTCATCGCGGGCCACGAGGCGCAGGTCACCGGCCGGCGGCGCCTCGTCCAGGAGGACGATGAAAAAGCCGCGGTCGGTGTAGCCGCGGACGATCCTCCCATCGGGGAGCCTCAGCTCGACGGCGGCCACCTGATCGGTCACTCGTCCGACGATCTCGATCTCGGGCTTCGCCCCGACCCCGAGCGGACCCGTGCCGGAGCCGCAGAAGGCGATGGCCGGGATGGAGTCCGCACCGGTCGTCCGGCAGCCGCGGATGGCCATCGAGAGAAGGCTGCCGTCAGCCTGCAGCACGCCGCTGGTGATGAGGGTGCCCCTGGCCCGGGTCTGGATCGTGTTGATGACCCAAGTCCCGTAGGGGGTCTGCGCCCGGAAGGCCTCGCGGATGCCGCCGGGCACCGGCCGTAGGGCGCCACGCTCGGGGCCGGGGAGATCGAGCGCCTGCCGCACTGACGCTTGGGTGGGCGCGGGGGCCTCCCGATCGATCGCGATCGCCGCGAGACCGGCGCCCGCCCCGACGAGCAGGGTCGCCGCAAGCGCGAGGACGACCCCACGACGCCCGATCCATCGCCGCCGCTTGGCCGGAGCAGTGCCACCGGGATCCCCGTGGGCGACGATGCTCGCCAGCAGCTCCGCAGCCCACGAGGTCTCGCGCACCCCGTCGGGTGCCGGGTATGGATTCGCCCGCTCGAGGCGCTGCATGGAATCACGGCTGGCGCTCATGCGCTCCCCCTCGGCTCAGGCGTATCTGGCATCCCTGGCGGGCACGGAGCAGGCGCGTCTGCTCCGGTACCGAGTTCTCGTGCCAGTCGGCGTCTGGCCCTGTGGAGACGGAGGCGCAGCGTCGCCGCGCTGCACCCGAGGGCACGTGCCGCCTCGGCGCGCGTGAGGCGCTCCCAGGCGAGGAGGCAGAGGGCCTCTCGATCCTCGCTCGACAGACGCCCGAGCGCCGCCGCAAGGCGCGGGTCGAGTTCCTCGAGCGCCGGTGCCTCCCCGACGAGGGGTCGCTCGGCGGCGAGCCGATGTTCGAGCGAGAGACGGCGGCGGTCGCCACGCGCCTGGTTCGCGAGGGTGTTGCGTGCGATCGCCAGGAGCCACGGAAGCGCCTCGGCGGGCATGTCGGCGACCCGTCGCCAGGCTGTGACGAAGACCTCGGCCACGGCGTCCTCCGCCGATGCCGGATCGGTGCGTCTGCGCGCATAGGCAAGGACGGCTCCCAGGTGCGCGTCGTAGGCGCCCTCGAAGCGCAGGCGATCATCGGTCTCGCTCATCACCTGACTATGTCCGACAGGCCCCCGAACGTTTCCAGCCCTCTGCCTGGAGGGACACCGGGGCCTTCCGCCAGGACCGCGGAGGGACACGAGAGGACAGTGGCGGCTCGACCACCGACCCTGTGGATGGCCTGTTTTGGGGCGTCCCGGACCTACACGTCACGCTCCGCCGACGCGGTCCACCGGGGAGCCCGATGGCCAGCCAGGAAGGACCACCACGGCGACCGCCATGCAGCGGTGAGAGAATCCGGACGTGGCACAGCGACCCGTTTCCCGGATGGACGCCCTCCTGGTGGAGCTGTGCATCAAACATGGATGGTGCCTGACGCCTGCAGACCACGACGCGCTGGTTATGGGCGGGACTGGCGGCAGCGAGTCGATCGTGCGGCAGATCCTCGCCGCCGAGTTCGGAGAGGACCACATCGTCGACGGACGGACCCGGATGTGGCTGGAGGGGCTTGTGGATGACTGGCTCTTTGATCCGCACGGAAGGGGCGCGGGCTCGGGCTTGCCCCGCTAAGGGGCCTCAACTGCCGCCTCCTGGATCGAAACCGCCGGGTGAGGGGACGCGTGCCCGGGGAGGTGTCCGTCGCCGGCGACTCCCCACTGCTGCTGTCGCGCAAAGTCGGCGCTCGGGCTCATCGGTAGCCGCAGTCCATCTGAGCCTGACACGCCTCCGCTCGCTCTACTGGTTGCCGACGGGCTTTGAGCGGGCTCTCGACGTGACGGCGTCGTTCAACATCGCGTTCCAGCTTCATCGGGCCCCGCGTTTCGCCCGCTTGCGGTCGGCATCGGTGGAGGACGAGCGGCGACTGCGGCTTGGTACGCGCCCGACCGGGATCGTCGCTCCTCGCGCAAGCTCGGGGCCGGCGGTCCGACTCCGATACCGGCTCGGTCAGCGACTGATCTCCCGCGGCTCGCTCCAACGGCCGTCCGTGCGATTCGCCGCCTGGACCGCCGCCGCCTCACCGCGACATCCGGTCCACGCGGCGACGGCTGTCCCGTCGGCGGCGACGGTCGACTACCGCGTTTGGGAGCCCGGCGATGACGACTGGCCGATGGCGCGCCAGGTGGTCTTCCTGCGCGCGGGGACGCGCGTGCAGATCATGAGTAGCACGCTCGAAACCGAGGCCCTCATCTCCTTCGCCGCCACGTTTGTCCCCGCCCCGACGGAGTCGTCCCCTCCTACGGGCTGATGCCGCCTCCCCGAGACGGTGCACCACATAGCCCCGCGCCTCACGAGGCGCGAGTGGCCGAGAAGGTCACGCTGAGGGTGGTCGCGATGAAGGGCGGCACGTAGCACTGCTTGGTCGTCCGCGTCAGGACCACCCGCTTGCCCTTGACCCTCCTCACGATCCTCTTCTGGACTGGGCCGCAATAGCGGTTCGGACCGAGCTTGAAGATCTGCTGGTTGAACGAGTACGCGTAGAGCCCCGAGAGGGTGCCCTGGCTGACCTGCGTGACCGGGCCGAGCGTCAGACCGGTGGCGGTGGCGATCTGGGCGGCCTGCACCTGGGCGTTGATCAGGGCGCGCGGAATGGCGAGCGCGCGGGCCTCGGTGATCGAGGCGATGATCGATGCGTTGCTGTTGCGGTCGGCCGGCTTCGGGATCGCCTGACCGGTGGCGACCGCGATGATGGCGTCTCCGGTGGTCGTCGCCTGCCCAGCTGGTGCGGCGGCCACAGCGACGACAGACGCTGCCTCCGCTGTCGCCGCCGTGGTGCACGCCAGCGCGAGCATCGCAGCGGCGCCCGCAGCGCATCGGCCTCGTCGTGAGGTGATCGTCATGTCGTGCATCTCCCGGGATCGTGTTGCGTTGTGGGATCGACGTGCGGGGTGCTGGGCGTCGATGACAGGGCCAGGTCGGTGAGCGAGGCCCGGCCTTGGGGGTCGTTCGCGCTTACAGAATCGGAGGCGTCAGAGGGCCACTCGCGCGTCCGCCGGAGGTCGCGTAGAAGCGAGCGCACCGCACCGGCGCGTGAGATCCCGCGCCCGTGGACGACTCCGGCCTCCGGATGATCGGAGGAGGCGGTCCACTGGGGAACCAGGCGCCCGCAGCGCACACGTACCTCGATCTCCGGCCAGGCGACGACCGTCGTCCCCGCCTCAGCCCCAGAGGCTCCAGGTGCGCCGACCGTCATACCGGCGCCCCCGCCTCGCAGCCCCAGCCGGCCGGTGGACGGCCGGCGTGGCGCACAATCGTCGCATCGGCCCGGCACCAGCGGACGACCGGCTCGATCCCGCGTCGCTCGCAGTCCTCGAGCTTAGCGAGCATCTGAGCGCGATCGGCGCAGACGAACTCCGACAGATCCGGCTCCTGGACGACGAACTGACCGGCACAGAGGAGTCGGTCGAGGTCGTCGCCACTGGGAAATCGTGGCGCCTGCCGACCCTCGGCAACGGCGCTCTGGCGCGCCGAGGTCACGGTGGGCTCAACCACATGATCGGCGACCACTCTGTCTCGCCCCCGGCGCCCATTGCAGCACCCGCGAGCAGTGAGAGCCTGCAGGATCTATAAGGCCGCGAACACGCACGAACCGTCGTCGCCTTGCCCGCATCTCAGCTCCTCGGATGAAGTCCATCGGGTGCGCCTGACCATCAGACGTCGTGCGGGCCGGATCGCATCCCGACATCTGTACTCGTCGAAAGGGACGATCCTTCCCGGCCAGACCGCCGTGGCCGGCCCGGACTCGCCTTCCGTGCGCCCGGCGCAGTGAGGGACGGCTTCACCCGGCGCTCTTCCGGTGGTGCCCCGGAGCGCGAGTCGCCGCCGGTGATGGGCGGATGAGGTGGTCGCGGGCCTCCAACGCGCGCCGACCATGCCTGGTCCAGGCGCAACAGAGGGCGCGCTTGGACTCGGTTGCCGGTGGTCGGTGGCGCCGCACTAGAGGGATCGCCGGCTGATGGGCTGGATGAAGGCCCGGGTGAGCAGTGCCCCGCCCACCGCGGCGAGGAGGGGGACGCAGAAGAGCAGACCGGCGAGGATGGGCCAGGGCGTCTGCATCGGTACGGCCCCGTCGGCGTGTAGAACGACGGCCGCGGGAACGAGGCCGGCCGGCAGGGCGAGCAGCGCTCCGATAGCCGTGACGATCAGGGCCTGCCAGGCGTTCTGGCGGCGCCTTTGCGCAGGGCCCGCGCCGACGGCGACGAGCGTGGCACGCTCGTCCCGGCTCTCGGCCGCTGTCAGGGAGAGTCCGACGAGGGCCGTCAGCAGAGCGAGGACGATCGCGACGGGCACGATCACCGCATAGGCGAGGCGCCCCAGATCGGTCTCATCGGCCGGCACGTTGTCGAACCCCACGTATACGTCGCGCTGGGCAGTGCTGTAGGCGAGACCCGCATCGGACGCGTTCAGACGTCGCAGATCCGCCAGCTGGGCCCCGCTCAGCGGGCCGTCGGACTGCACCACGGCCAAGGGGTTCCGCCGTTGCCGGTTGACCACTCCGAGATGCGCGGCAGTCGCCGGCGAGACGAGATAGGTCTCTCGCAGATAGTCGCGTGCGAACGGCCCGAGGCGCGGACCCTGCACGACGACGACGGGCGCCCCCGACCCACCTCGGGGCACCAGGAACCTGGATCGCGGCCCGGCGCCTATGTGGATCGCCCGCCCCGCACGCAGCACAGCGCTGTACTGCTCGGCCCCGAGCCCAGCTAGGCCCCTGGGCGTGAGGACGGTCACCAGATCGGCGGTCCTGCGGTCTCCTTGGGCCACCGCCGTCGCGTAGTCGAGGCAACGGAGAGTGAGTCCCTCGGTCTCGCGCGCCAGTAGTGGTTGCACGAAGCCCTCGATCTCGGCGCAGTCGGGCTGCGAGACCGGTCCGTCAGCCCCGACGATCGACACCGAGACCAGTGACGCCTCTGGTGTCGGCGTGTCCGACGAGGCGCGCTCGTGGGCGGCCGCAGAGACGGCGAGGGTTGTAGCGGCGATGGCGAGCGCGCCCGTCGCGGCGATCGCAGCGACGGTCGGGCCGGTGCGGCTGCGGTGACGGGCGAGGGTCCTGGTCGCGAGGCGAAGCGTCCCCGAGGTCCGCTTGCCGACCCACTCCAGCAGACCCACCAGGTAGGGCGCGCACGCCACGAGACCTCCGATGACGAGCGCGCCGCCGACGATGCCGATCGCCGCGTCGCGATCCTCGCCGGATCGGGCGCTCGCAGCCACTGCCAGCGCGAGGCAGCCGAGCACGCTGAGGGCGACACCTGCGACCGGAACCCGGAAGCCCACGCGCCCGAGCGGGACGCGACCGGCGAGAGCCATGGCGGTGGGCGTCCGCGCGATCGTGCGGGCCGGCAGCAGCGCAGCGGCCGTCGCCACGACGAGGGCGAACAGCCCGAGCACCGCGTAGTCCCCCGCCTGGAGCTCGATGGCGCCCTCTGCTTGGCCGGTGAAGCGCTCGACGCGAGGCCGTGCGAGGAAGGCGAGCCCGATCCCGAGACCGATACCGACGAGAGCGCCGATCGCACCGAGCACGGCCCCTTGGATCAGGATGAGCGCGCCGGCCTGGCGCGGCGAGGCGCCGCTGATGCCGAGCAGGCCCAGCATGCGCAGGCGACGCCGTGCTCCGACCGCGAGTGCGCTGGCGACCACCAGGCCGAAGGCCGCGAGGGCGAGACCGCCCAGCAGATAGAGGTACACGCGGAAGTCGCGGCGCGCTGCGCGGGATGCCGACAGCGCCTGCTCGCGTGTGGTGAGCGACGCCGCGCCAAGCCGGGCGACGAGCGCCGGCGGAACTCGCGCCCCCGTGGGCAGATCGACGAGAAAGGTCGGCGGCTGAGACGCACCGCCGCGGAGACCCGAGGCGATGAGGACGTCCTCCCCGCCGAGGATCGGCTCCCGGTTGAGGACTCCCGTCACCGTGACCTCCCGGTGCGGCCTGATCAGGACGATCCGTCCGCCGAGACCGACACCGAGGCGTCGCAGGAGGCGCGGCGAGGCGGCCACCTCCGACGGGGACGCCGGAGCCCTCCCGGAGACGACCGAGGCGATGCCGCGAGTCAGCGGATCGTCGAGCGGGAGGTCCAAGAGGGTGGCGCGGGCGCGCTCGGGCGCGCTTTCCGGCGTCGTGACGGGGCCGAAGCTCGACCGGTAGGCGACGACGCGCCAACCGGGCTGACTGGCGAGCATCGAGCCGACCTCGTCGGCCTCGACGGCCCCCGGGAGGACCAGCAGATCCGCCTTACCGAGGAAGTGGGCGACCTCCTCCTCGGGGGTGTCGATCGCTGAGTGCAGCCAGGTGGAGGCGAAGACCGCCGCCGCTGTGGGCAGCGCGATGAGAAGGATGATCAGGAGCGATCGCCAGGGTCGCGCCCACGACTCCCTGATCGCGAGGCGGGCGATCGCGCGCCCGCCGGTCACGGCACCACCGACTGCCGCGGCGCCGCCACCTCATCGACGACCTCGCCGTCGCGCAGCCACACCACGCGGTCGGCCCATGATGCAACCCGCGGCTCGTGAGTGACCACGACGACGCCCGCGCCCGCGCTCGCGCGCTCAGCGAGCAGCGCGATGATCTGCTCGCCGGTCGCCGTGTCGAGCGCGCCGGTCGGCTCGTCGGCGAGGAGGAGCGGCCTCTCCCCCACGATCGCGCGCGCGATCGCGACGCGCTGCTGCTCGCCGCCCGACAGCGCGTCGGGATAGCGATCGTGGCCGCCCTCCAGACCGGCCAGGGAGAGGGCCCCCCGGGCCTCCTCGCGCGCCGCCCTCGCTCCGAGCCCACCGAGCTCGAGCGGGAGCATCACGTTCTCGGCGGCGGTCAGCATCGGCAGGAGGTTGAGCTCCTGGAAGACGATGCCGACGTTGCGGCGCCTGAGCTCGGCGAGGCCCGCGGGCGAGAGTCGTGCGAGGTCGATGCCGTCGACGATGACCGCGCCGGCGCTCGCGCCATCGAGGCCCGCTGCGAGGTTCAGGAGCGTGGACTTGCCGCTCCCGCTCGGACCCATCACCGCGACAAGCTCGCCCGGCTGGATGGAGAGGGTGACCCCGCGGAGGGCGACGACCTCGGTCGCACCCGACCCATAGCGTCGATGCGCGTCGCGTAGCTCGAGGACCGGGTTCATGCCTGCTCCCCTGTCGGGTCGTCGTGTGCGGTTCCGGTGGCAGCCCTGTCTCGTGAGAGGACCCGCTCCTCGCAGAGGTCGAGCCAGCGCAGCTCGGACTCCGCGCGGGCGATCAGGGCGTCGAAGGCGAGCCCGGCCGCGAGGTCCTCTGAGCCGTTCGACTCCCGATGGCTGCGGCGGCGCGCCTGCAGGGCCGCCATCCGCGCCGAGCGCTCGGCCTGGATGACCGCCAGGGCATCGACGCCGTCGGTCTGGATCGCGAGCAGGACCTTCATCATCAGCTCGTCGCGCGCCGGGGCGTCGTCGGCGACGGCGTGCGCGAGGGTGCGCGCCAGTTCCTCGCGCCCCGGCGCCGTCAGGGAGAAAGCCCTGCGGCCCTCCCCATCGGGATCGCCCCCGGCAACCAGGCCATCGCGCTCGAGGCGCTCGAGGGTCGAATAGACCTGGCCGATGTTGAGAGGCCAGATGCCCGCGGTGCGCTGCTCGAACTCGGCACGCAACTGGTAGCCGTGGCGAGGCCCGGGCACCAGCAACGTGAGAAGACCTTCGCGGACGGGCACCCGTCACTCCCGTGGATGCATACGCAGAATGCATACCGAGTATGCATCGCCGGTTGCTCGGGGTCAACCGAAGCTCGGGCGCTACTGAGCTTGTGTGCTCGCGCGTTGGGGATGCGCCGATGCTCGAGCACGGGTCGGCGTGCCAGCAGCCCTGACCTCGCCGGTGTGCCGCGGGTACCGCCCCCCGCCAAGCTCCGGGGCACCGAGGCCGTGATGCGAAGGAACGACGACGGGCCGCGGCGTGGCGTCGTGATGCCGGGACGCGTTCGCCCACCTCGCTCGTCAGACAATGTGTGGACCTCATGCGATCTGACGACCAGGGTCTTGTCGAACGCGCCCGCGACGGGGTGCCCGAGGCACGCGCGGAGCTCTTTCGTCGGCACTGGCCGTCGGTCTGGAGACGCGCCTTCGCCGTCTCAGGGCGCCGCGCACTCGCCGACGACATCGCCCAGGACGCGTTCGTGCGCGCCTTCGCCAGGCTGGGCGATCTCGAGGAGCCGGCGCGCTTCGGGGCGTGGATCGCACAGATCACCACCCGGCGTGCCATCGACGTCCTGCGCTCGGAAGGGCGCCTCACCCACCTCGAGGACCACGACAGCCCGAGCGTGGAGTGGGTGGACCGCTCGGACGCGGACGGTGACCTGCAGGCGGCGGTCGCACGCCTGCCCGTGGAGCGTCGGTCGGTCATCGTGATGCGCTACTGGCTCGATCTCACCCCGCCGGAGATCGCCGAGGCCCTCGAGCTTCCCCTCGGCACGGTCAACTCCCGCCTCTCCCGCGCGCTGGCCGATCTGCGCGAACGACTCGCGGAGACTCCCCATGCCTGACCTCGAGCAGCAGCTTCGCGATGTGCGCCCCGCCTGGCCGGAGCCGAGCGAGCGCGCGGAGGCACGCGCACGCGCGGCGATCGGCATCGAGACGCCGATCTCGCCCGCGCGCCGGTGGGCGGCCCTCGCGCCACGGACGCGCCACGGCTCGCGCCTGCTCGTCGCCGCGGCCCTGCTGCTGACCGCCGGCGCAGCCGTCGCCGCGACGCTGATCAGCCGCGGCGGCTCGGAGCCCGCGCGCGGGCCGGCGGCCTCTCTCTCGTTCGGGGCCCCCGAGGTCGTCGGCCGGCCGGTCAGCCAGATCGACGGCCTACCGGTGCTGGCGATCGACGGACGCGGGACGGTGACGGTGGCGTGGGCCCGCGCCGGCCGCATCGTCGTCGCGACCCGCCCGGCCGGAGCCGCATGGTCGGAGCCCGAGCGGATCTCCGACCCGTCACGGCGCGCCTCCTACCCGGCGATCGGCTCGGACGCCGAGGGCGGGACCACCGTCATCTGGCGTGAGCGCACGGCGGGACGGCGCATCACCCAGACCTTCCGGCTGCCGAGCGGCGCCCCGGCGGGTGAGCTGTCGGATCTGGTCGCACGCCGCTGGGCCGTGGTCGCGCGCCACCGCTCGGCCGAAGGGATGTGGGGTGCCGCGCAGGAGGTGTCGCCCCAGAGCGCGACCGTCCGCGATCTGGAATCACCGGGCCTCGGGGTCTTCGCCGACGGCTCGAGCGTCGCGACCTGGGACCAGGGGGGCGCCGTGTGGTCGTCCACCCTCACGAGCTCGGGCGCGTGGCAGACACCGGTACGCGTCGGCTCTGGCCATGGCGAGGCGGTCGACCCCCAGCTGTCGATCGATCCCTCCGGACGGGCGGCGCTCATCTGGTCGAACCGGGCCGAGCAGGGGCTCGAGCGTCGCTACACCCTCCAGGTCGCGCGCTTTGCGACTCGCACGGGGTGGGGCGCCTCGTCGGTGATCGGCACGCCCACGATCAACCCGCCCTATCCGGCTACGGCCATCGACCCCGCCGGCCGCGCCGTCGCGGCCTGGACCGGCACCCGGAACCCCAGCCAGCCCGGCACCCTCTGGGCGGTCACAGCCGACGTCTCCGGCACATGGGGCACGGAGACGCTCGTCGGCCGGACCGCCGCTGGTTTCAACGACCTGCGCGCGCTCGCTGCCATGGCCGACAAGGGAACCGCCGTTCTCCTGCCCGGCTCGTCCTCTGCCTTCCAGGCGCCGGTCGGCGGTGAATGGGCGCCGCTCGCGCTACGCCCTGTGGCCGGTCGGCCGTTCTCGGCGGCGCTCGGCGTGGACCCCTCGCGCGCGACCGTCCTCGCGCGCGGCACGATCGAGCCCAATCAGAGCATCGTCGAGCGTCGCGTCGGAGCGTCAGGCGCCACCGAGCGGGCGAGGATCGCCGGCGTCAGCTTCCAGCTGGCACTCGCGATCGGCCCGGACGGCACGAGCGCCCTCGCCTGGGTCGGCGGTGGCTCGTCACCGGCAGTGATCGTCGCCGTGGCCAATGGATCGCCTGCTGCCCGCGGCGGTGGCGGATGACGCGCCGGTGGATGGCACTCGGCGTCGCGATCGCGGTCGCGCTCGTGATCACAGTCGCAGTCGCAGTCGTCGTTCTACGGGCCGGTGATTCGCCGGCGGGATGGAGTCCACCGGTGACCCTTTCCCCGAGCGGACTCGTCGGGAGCACCGAGAGCGCGACCAGCGGCGATGGAACGACCGCCGCCGTCTGGTCCGAACGCAGCGCCGGGCAGTGGGCGCTCATGAGCGCAGATCGCCCGCTCGGCGGCCGCTGGAGCACCCCCACGCCGATCGTGGACGCCCAGCTGTGGCGCATCCGCGACATATCCATGGCGGTCAATCAGCGCGGCGATGGGGTCGTCGCCTTCGCCTTCTGGAGTCGTTCGCGAACCGTCCTGCTTGCGAGCGTCCGCCCCGCCGGCGGGCGCTGGGGGGAGCCCCAGGTCATCGCACCCGTCATCAGCGGGTCCTATTTCCCGAAGGCGGCCATCGGGCAAGACGGGGAGGCCGTAGTCGCCTGGAGCACGCTGGGGCCACGGGGCGCGATCTCCGTGGCGCGCCGGTCATCCGCGGGATGGAGCGACCCCGTCGCCGTCCTGGATACAGGCGACGTATTCAGCACACCCGAGCTGGTCGTCGGCCCGGGCGAAGAGGCGGTCCTCGCGACTTTGATCAACCGCGGCAGCTCCGCGAAGCCCCGGCTGCAACTCGCGGTGACACGAAGCGACGCAGCCGGGGCGCCCTGGCGTGACATGGCGCTGTCCCATCCCTCCATCGCTGACAGCGCGCAACCGACGCTCGCCTACGACGCTCAGGGGCGTCTCAACCTGCTGTGGGCGCGTCCTGCACGAGGGGCGACGGCGCTCGTCATAAGCCGGGCGGACGGGACGGTCTGGAGCGAGCCGAGCGAACTGGACCGCGGCCCAGAGGATGGCATCGGCACCGTGGTGGCCCAACCGGATGCCGAGGGTCTGGTCGTCGCATGGGTGCGATGGGCCGTCCCGTCGGAGAGCATCACGATCCGTTCGGTGCGACTCGGGGCGGACCCCGGAGACGCCTCGCCACCTGCGGTCCTCGACACCTTCACGCTCCCGGCCGGCCCGGGCCCCTACCGCGGCCCGCCCTCGACGAGCCTCTCCCTGGCCGGAGGGCAGTCGCCCACGGCCCTCTGGTCACGGTTGCTGTCGCTTGCCCCTCAGTCGAGCGCCGATGTGGTCTCGGCATGGATGGACCGATCCGGAACCTGGTCGAGCGCCACCGTCGTCGCTCCTCGTGCCGAGAACACGTGGCCGCTCGACGCCGGATCGGCGGAGGGAACTCGCATCGCGACCTGGGCGACCCTCACCAATCCGAACGGCGGCCCTATCGACATCTCGGTCTCCGAGAGCCGGTAGGAGCGAGCCTCGCCATCAACCGAGCGTTCCGGCCGCCGTGGTCGCGCTCAGGCCGTCTCGCGCCGGAAGCGAGCCCGCACGGATCGCAGTGCGACGTGCCAGGACGCCCGCAGGCGCCAGAGCGCTTCCGGGCGTCCGCGGGTTACGGCGGCGGCGTCGAGGGTGTCCTGCAGGTACACGAGTTCGTCGAGGACGCCGTCGGCCGGCCGCGCCGTCGCGACTGCCTCCGGGTGGTGTGCATCGGTGAGCAGATCGAGGAGGTGCCGGCTCCCGGGCGGGCGTGAACCGCCCGCGAGGACGCGCACCAGACGCCTGCACGTCTCCTGATAGCGATAGGCGGCGTCGCGGACCTCCTCGGCGCGCCGGGCGAGGACCCCGTCGCCGGAGCTCCGCTCGAGGGAGGAGTCCATCGCGCGCTGGTAGTGGTCTGCCGCGAGCTGAACGTCGTAGGTCGCCTCGCCGACGCGGCGCAGGTGATCGCGCCGCCGCTCGATGCCCGCCAGCCGCACCGCGCTCTCGGCCGCGCTCGCCGCCATGAGGATCAGGAGTGCGGCGAGGATGGTGGCGGCGAGGAGGACACCGACGACGATGAGCGGCATGGGCGAACGATCTCACAGTCATGGGGGCACCGACCACCACCGGTCTGAGCGTTGGGACGCCAGGGGCAGGGATGCGGCTTGCATTTGTCCCCAGTCAGCCTGGACCCACGACGATATGGGCCAAAGGCGGGCGGTGTTCTGGCGCCGGCGCCGGCTCGTCTTCGCGCGCGAGCGGGCCCGCGTGCTGATCATGAGAAGCACGCTCGATCCGAAGCCCTCATCTCCTTCACCGCCACGGGCACGGACGGCCGCACCCGTCGGACGCTCGGGCCCAGCGTTCCCTGGAGAGCCCGGAAGCGACCGCCCGGTCGCTGGGAGATGCGTGCTCGAGGGCGCGCCCCGATTGGGCGGCAGCCTCGCGCGTCACCTCGACGTCCCAGGCTCGACGGTCCTGCGCAGCCGTTGGCCTGGGCCCGAACTGGTGCTCCGTCCGAGCCGACGGATGAGCGAGCTCCGAGAGGGCCGACCATGCCGCCGTCGCACGCGCCAGCTCGCGTAGTTCCGCGCCGGCGCTCTGCGCCTCGAGGCGTCCGAGGACGGCGTCCTCGCCGGAGGACGTCAGTGCCCTTTCCCGCGCCCGCTCCCGCCGCTCAGAGAGTTCGCGGCACCTCGCGGCGATGCTCTCCGGAAGTTCGACATCGAGGGCCTCACGGGCATCGTCCACGGCCTTGAAGCGGGGAGGGCCTTGGACGTGGTCAAGGGCGAGTCGCTTCGCATCCGAGCGCCCCCACGAACGAGCGAGTGCTGACTCCATCTGCTCGGGCTCGTGATGCACGGCGAAAAGCGTGAGATCGACACGGTGGCGGCTGGCGGCGACGTATGCCCATTCCCTGCCTCCGCGCTCGGGCGTCGCAAGAAGGTAGGTCCGATCGACGGTGGCCCCTTGGCTGATGTGCCCGGTGAGGGCGTACCCGTACTGGACGTCTTCGAGGTAGCCCTCGGGCAACCGCACCAGCCCTCCGTCGTCGACACGCACGAGCAGGGCCTTGCTCGCGGAGTCGATCTGGACGACCGTTCCGCGCGTCCCGTTGCGGACGCCCACCCGGTAGTCGTTGCGCCGGCAGACGACCCGATCGCCGGCGGCCCACTCGCGACCAGACGCCGTCAGTCGCGAGGGCCCGAGCAGGCCCGCGTCGTCCAGGGCGCGTCGCGCCATCAGATTGAGGGTCGCGACCTCGTGGCGGTCGTGAGCCAGGATCAGCCCGCGTGCAGGATCAGCGAGCGAGGCCTCAGCCCACGCCGCGACCAGCGCCGCGCGTGCCTGGCGGCCGTCATCGAACGCGTGGAGACGGTCATGGTCTGCGAGGAGCGCGAGCGCATCGGCCGGGCGCCCCTCGGCGAGTCGCTCGGCGACCTGACGTTGTAAGTCCGTGCGCTGGCGCCGGTTCTCGGTCAGCTCGGCGGAGCCGAGTCGATCGGCGAGGGCAGCGAAGCCACCCGCGGCGTCAATGGCCGGAAGCTGAGCGCGATCTCCGACCAGGATGAGTCGGGCGCATCGCTGAGCCGCCTCGCTCGCGAGCCGTTCGAGTGCGCGCGTCGGCATCATCGAGGCCTCGTCGCAGACGATCACCGCCCCCGCCGGAATGGCGTCCCCATCCCCTCGTGCGAGGCGGTCCAGGAGGAGTGCCGCCGTCTCCGACGGGATGCCGGCGTCGCGCTGGAGAACGTCGGCGGCCTGGCCCTGCCAGGCGACACCTATGACGGGGATGTGCGAGCTCTCGTAGGCCTCGCGCACCGCCTCGAGCGTGAACGTCTTGCCGGTCCCCGCCCGGGCCTCCATGACGCGCACGCGGGCGTCCCCCGAGCAGAGGTGGCGCACCGCTGCCGCCTGATCCGAGCCGAGCGTCGACCGGGCGCTGATCGCTCCTTCGACTGCGTCGCGAGTAGCGACGATCCCGCCGCGCGGGTCCACGCCTGAGGCCGTCTCGAGCAGGCGAGCCTCGCAGCGAAGCATGTCGGGCGTGGAGAAGAGGGCCTCCTGGTGTCCGCGATTCGGCTCTACGCGAGCGGCGAGGAGTGACACGCAGGAGGTCGCGATGAACTGGTCAGCCATGGCCTCGAGGACGCCCTCGGGCGCTCCGTCGGGATGGGCGTCGGCGAGCGCCTGGATCACCTCACGACGAGCGAAGTGGGCGCTGCGCTGTGTGAGACCTCCCGGCCCCAGCATCCTCGAGCGGCAAGCGTCGACCTGCGCCTCGCGCTCCGCGGGGTCGCTACCTCGCGATCGGCCGATCAGAGCGCCGAGCTCCCGCGCGCCGAAGCCGTGCTCGGCTGAACGGGCGCGCCATTCGCTCGCGGCACGCTCGCGTGAGACGACGCGCTTTCGATCACGGGTCTCGCGTTGGATGACGTCGATGCCGCGGGCGCTCACATACCCCCGCGCCGTCGCCTCCTCGACGATCTCGGCGTGACGCTGCGAGAAGTGCTCGCAGACCCTCGTGGGTACGCCGGCGAGCTCGGCGATCC
>LNFM01004963.1_pt1 | contig 23716 bp, 23 predicted proteins | sample 596031 | NCBI WGS metagenome assembly LNFM01 (sample SAMN04254537, study PRJNA301005) | activated carbon metagenome | isolation source: dual media filters at the Ann Arbor, Michigan drinking water treatment plant | place: USA: Ann Arbor | reverse complement strand
AGCCCCCGCCGCTGCAACTCCGGCACCACCAGCCGGCAGAATTCCTCGAACATCCGCGGATGCACCGTCGGCGTGATGATGAAGCCGTCGCAGGCCCCGGCGGTGAACCATTCCTCCAGCGTATCCGCGATGCTCGCCGGCGTGCCGACCAGCAGCGAACGCGGCTTCGCCACCGCATCCTTGAAGCCGATCCCCTCCTGCCGCATCACCTGCAGCACGCGGTCCTGCGACCCCACGATCCCCTGGTTGCCCTGCGCCGCGCGCAGCTCCTCGGGCGAGGCCACCTTCGACAAATCCGCCCCCATCAGCGCTGAATTCAGCATCCGCTGCGCCTCGGGGTCGATCAGCGATTGCAGGTAGTCGTACTTCTCCTGCGCGATCGCCTGCGTCTCGCCGATCACCGTCATGAAGGATGGCAGCACGCGGCACGCCTCCGGCGCGCGGCCGAACTTCGCCATGCGCGCCCGCAGGTCGGTGGTGAAGGCGATGCCATCGGCCATGGTGTGCGGCGTGCAGAACACCAGCTCCGCCCAGCGCGCCGCGAAGTCCCGCCCGCGGTCGGACGACCCCGCCTGCATGAAGACCGGGCGCACCTGCGGCGTGCGCGGCATGGCCAGCGGCCCGCGCGTGCGCACGAAGCGCCCTTCGTAATTCGTGTAGCGCACCTTTGACGGGTCGATGAACACGCCACCTTCGCGGTCGGCCACCATCGCGCCGTCATCCCAGGATTCCCACAGCGCGTTGCAGGCCGCGACCACTTCCTCCGCGCGGTCGTAGCGTTCGTTCTTCGCCGCGATGCCATCCATCCCGAAGTTCCGCGCCTCGAGGTCGGTCGCCGAGGTCACGATGTTCCACGCCATCCGCCCCGCGCTCAACAGGTCCAGCGAGGCCAGCGTCCGCGCGATCCAGTACGGATGCAGCAGCGTGGTCGACAGCGTCGCGCCCAGGCCCAAGTGCTTCGTCACCCGCGCCATCAGCGGCAGCACCACCAGCGGATCGAGGTAGGAAGTCTGCCCGCCGAGGCGCAGATACGCATCGAAATTCCCGCCATGGATGTCCGGCAGGCCGAAAGTGTCGGCGTAGAAGCAGGCATCGAAGCGCGCGTCTTCCAACACGCGGGCGATGTGCTCGTAGCGCCCGGGGTCGAAGATGTCGTCCAGCGCCGCCTCGGGATGCCGCCAGGCGCCCGGGTGGTTCGCCGTCGGTCCGGTCTTGAGATAGGCCACCAGGTGCATGCGGCGCGCGGTCATGGGCGAGGGCTCCGGGTCATGAGGGGCGGCGCGTGCCGGCGGTGAACACCAGGGTGGCGGCGCGCTCATTGTCCACCAGGACCGTGCAGGTTACCTCGACCGTGGCGCGCGCCAGCATCCGCGGGGCGCACAGCGCGGCCAGCGCGGCGCCCTCGGCGCGGCCGGCGAGTTCGATCGGTCGGTCGCGCGGCATCTCCCCGCGCATCGCATCGGCGCCATTGACCAGAATGGCCACCTCGTGCCGCGGCGTGCTGCCGAGGCCGGCGGGAACACGTTGCGTGTCCATGTGCCCGCCGATCAGCCAGGCGCCCTTGGCGGCGGAGGGGCGCCAGACCTGCGGTGCGGCCTCGCTGCGCCCGGCCTGGGTGCGCGCGGCGCAGGCGCCCAGCACGGCCAGGGCAAGCAGGGCGATCAGGCGCGGCATGGCGTCTCCGGTCGGGGAGGTGTGACTGCAAACGCTGGCCGCCCGCCTGTCAACGCGGCGAACCGTCACATTGGAGGAGATTTCCCCCGGCCGCCGATCCGGCGTAAACCGCCCGGGCGTTTTCCCTTGCCGCCAGGTTCCCCGCATGACCGATGCCGCCGCCACGCCCGACCCGATGCAGATCCTGTCGGGCGCGCTGCCCTTCCTGAAGCGCTACGACGACGCCATCGTGGTGGTGAAGTACGGCGGCCATGCGATGGGCCAGGAGGACACCGCGCTGCGCTTCGGGCGCGATATCGCGCTGCTAGAGCAGGTCGGCGTGAACCCGGTGGTGGTGCATGGCGGCGGGCCGCAGATCAACGCCATGCTCAAGCGCCTGAACGTGAAGTCCACCTTCGTGCAGGGCCTTCGCGTGACCGATGAGGAAATGCTCGACGTGGTCGAGATGGTCCTCGCCGGCCCGGTCAACAAGCAGGTGGCGGAGGCCATCACCCGCGCCGGCGTCATGGCGGTGGGCATCTCGGGCAAGGATGGCGGGCTGATCCGCGCGCGCAAGGCGCGGCGCACCTATCGCGACCCCGACAGCAACATCGAGAAGGTGCTGGACCTCGGCTTCGTCGGCGAACCCGCCAGCGTGGACCCCAAGGTGCTGCGCCTGCTGATCGGCGCCGACATCGTGCCCGTGGTGGCCCCGGTCGGCGTGGGCGAGGACGGCCAGACCTACAACATCAATGCAGACACCGCGGCTGGCGCCATCGCCGGTTCGCTCGGTGCCGAACGCCTGCTGATGCTGACCGACGTGGCCGGCGTGCTCGACCCCGAGAAGCGCCTGATCCCGGAGATGACGGTCGCCGAGGTCAAGCAGGGCATCGAGGCCGGCTGGATCGCCGGCGGCATGATCCCGAAGGTGGAGACCTGCATCTACGCGATCGAGCGCGGGGTGAAGGGCGCGGTCATCCTGGACGGCCGCGTACCGCACGCGATCCTGGCGGAGCTGTTCACCGATGCCGGGCCGGGCACGCTGATCCGCGCCTGACGCGGCGGCACGGCCTATCGCGCGCCGAGGCGCGCATAGACCGGCCGCAGCAGGAAGGGGCTCAGGAACAGCGGGAACTGGCACAGCGCGAAGAACAGCAGGATGCGTTCATCGGTCGCGGCCGGCAGCACGGCCAGGTACAGCGCCATGTTGCGGTTGCCCGCCAGCAGCCCGCCCGCCAGCGCCAGGCGCCGCCCGGTGGGCGCGAAGGCCAGCGCGGTCGCGATGTTCATGCCGAAGTTCCCGGCGAAGGCCAGTGCCAGCCCGCCCAACACCCAGGCCGGTTCGGCCAGCAGCCGCGCCAGCATCCCGTCCATCACGCCGAAGCCATAGAGCACCACCAGCCACACCACCGCGCCATCCACCGCCGGGCCGAATCGGTGCAGCGTAGGCGCGGCGACCACGCGGCGGATGGCGATCGAGATCAGCAGCGGCAGCCCCACTACCAGCGCCAGGCGCGCCATCAGCCCCGGCAGCGAGATCGCGAGGTCGATCCCCATCAGCCCGAGCGCCAGCGGCGGCGCGGTAAAGGGCACCAGCAGCGTGGTGATCACCGCCACCACCAGGCTGATCTCGCCATCGAGCCCGACCATGCGCGCGAAGGCGGGCGACGACGTGGCGGCACAGCCCGTCGCGCTGATCACCAGTGCCGCGCCCAGCGGCCCGTCCAGCCCCACCGCCAGCGCCACCGCATAGGCAAGCACCGGCAGAACCAGCAGCAGCCAGGCGGTCAGCGCCGCCACCAGCACCGGCCGACGCAGATAGGCCAGCACCTGCGCGAGATCCACGCGCAGCAGCACCAGCGTCATCAGCCCGGCCACGGTGATGGTGACGAAGTCGCGGAACACCGCGGCGAGCGGCGGCACCAGGAGCCCGACGAAGATGCCCACGGCCAGCAGCGCGCCACCCTGTCGGGCCGACCATTCCAGGAAGCGCAGCGGTGACAGGATCGCGAGGTCCGGCGGTTGGAGGGATGCCCCCGAGGTTCTATATGCCAAGGCGTGCTGACACCATCCTCGCTGCCCACCCTCATCGCGGGGCTGGTCCTCCTGGCCTTTCCGGCCATGGCCGGCTGTACCGACCCACCCGCGCCCGGGGTGGAGTGGCGACGCTGCCTGCTCGACGCGAGCGAACTGCCCGGCGCCGACCTGTCGCGCGCGCTGCTGCGCGACGCGTCCTTCCAGCGCGCCACGCTCACGGGCGCCAAGCTGATCGAGGCCGATGCGATCGAGGCGCGCTTCGTCTCGGCCGACCTGTCGGGTGCCGACCTGTCGCGCGCGGTGCTGCGGAACACGGATTTCACGCGCGCCAATCTCCAGCGCGCGGTGCTGGTCGGTGCCGACCTGCGCCGCTCCACGCTGTTCCGCGCCGACCTGACGGATGCCGACCTGACCGGGGCGAACCTGGCCGGTGCGAACATGTCCGGCGCGATGCTCGGCGGTGCGCGCTGGACCGATGGCCAGCGCATCTGCGCGGCGGGGTCGGTGGGGAACTGCCAGTGAGCGGGGCCGACTACCTCGCGCGGCTCAATCCCGAGCAGCGCGCGGCGGTCGAGGCGGTGGACGGACCGTTGCTGGTGCTGGCTGGCGCGGGCACCGGCAAGACGCGGGTGCTGACCACGCGCTTCGCCCATATCCTGTTGCAGGGGAAGGCGTATCCGTCCCAGGTGCTGGCCGTCACCTTCACCAACAAGGCGGCGCGCGAAATGCGCGAACGCGTCGCCGCAATCCTCGGCCAGCCGGCCGAGGGGCTGTGGCTCGGCACCTTCCACGCGCTGGCGGCGCGGATGCTGCGCCGGCATGCCGAGCTGGTCGGGCTGAGTTCGAACTTCACCATCCTCGATGCCGACGACCAGATGCGGTTGCTCAAGCAGGTGATGGATGCGGCGCGCATCGACACCAAGCGCTGGCCGGCGAATGGGCTGATGGCGGTGATCCAGCGCTGGAAGGATCGCGGGCTGGAACCGACCGCCGTCACGCCGGCGGAGGATTCCGACTATGCGGGCGGGCGCGCCACCGAATTGTACGTCGCCTACCAGGACCGGCTGAAGGCGCTGAACGCGGCCGATTTCGGCGACCTGCTGCTGCATGTGGTGACGCTTCTTCGCAACAACGCCGACATCCTGGCGGATTACCACCGCCGCTTCCGCTACATCCTGGTCGACGAATACCAGGACACCAACCTGGTGCAGTACTACTGGCTGCGGCTGCTCGCGCAGGGCCACAAGAACATCTGCTGCGTCGGCGACGACGACCAGTCGATCTATTCCTGGCGCGGCGCCGAGATCGAGAACATCCTGCGCTTCGAGAAGGATTTTCCGGGTGCCACGATCGTGCGCCTGGAATCCAACTACCGCTCCACCAGGCCGATCCTCGCCGCCGCCTCGGGCCTGATCGCGCACAACACCGGGCGGCTGGGCAAGACGCTGCGCGCCGGGCGCAACGACGCCGATGGCGACAAGGTCCGCATCGTCGCGATGTGGGACAGCGTCGAGGAAGCGCGCATGGTCGGCGAGCGCATCGAGGCCGCACGGCGCGACGGCACGTCATTGTCCGAGATCGCCATCCTGGTGCGCGCCGGCTTCCTCAACCGGTCCTTCGAGGAACGGCTGATCGCGATCGGCGTGCCCTATCGCATCGTCGGCGGTGCGCGCTTCTACGAACGCGCCGAGATCCGCGACGCCATGGCGTATTTCCGCGTGGTCGCGCAGCCGGCCGACGACCTGGCCTTCGAGCGCATCGTCAACCTGCCCAAGCGCGGGTTGGGCGATACCGCGATGGCGACGATGCACGGGATCGCGCGCGCGGACTCCATCCCGCTGGCGCTCGCCGCCGCGCGCGCGCTGGAGACCGGCGCGATCAAGAACGCCCGCGCCCGCGCCGCGCTGACGGAACTCATGCGGGGCTTCGACCGCTGGCGCGCCATCCTGCCCGTCGAGGGCCATGTGGTGATGGCGCAGACCCTGCTGGACGAAAGCGGCTACACCGCCATGTGGCAGCAGGACAAGTCGCCCGAGGCACCGGGGCGGCTGGAGAACCTGAAGGAACTGGTCAGCGCCATGGCCGACTACGAAAGCCTGGCCGCCTTCCTCGAACACGTCGCGCTGGTGATGGAGAATGACGAGGCCGCCGAAGGCGAGCGCGTCAGCCTGATGACGCTGCACGGCGCCAAGGGGCTGGAATTCGACATGGTGTTCCTGCCGGGCTGGGAGGAAGGCGTCTTCCCGTCCCGCCGCAGCGTCGATGAAGCCGGCGACAAGGGGCTCGAGGAAGAACGCCGCCTCGCCTATGTCGGCATCACGCGCGCACGGCGCGTCGCGGTCATCAGCCATGCCGCCAATCGCATGGTGTATGGAAACTGGCAGTCGCAACTGCCTTCGCGCTTCCTCGATGAACTCCCGGCCGACCAGGTGCAGCGCGAAGGCGCGGCGCAGCGCGAGGCCCGCCCGCAGGCCTCGGTCTTCGCCGGTGGCGGGATGTTCGCGCAGCGCCCGCGCCGCATGATCGAGTCCGCCGCCTGGGAGGTGAAGGAACGCCCCGCCGCGAAGTCCGTCTTCATCGTGGGCGAGCGCGTCTTCCACCAGAAATTCGGCTATGGCCGCGTCCTGGCGGTCGAGGAAGACCGGCTCGACATCGCCTTCGAGAAGGCCGGCGAGAAGCGCCTGCTGGACCGCTTCGTGGAAAAATCCTGACGTGGAGACGTCGTGATGCGCCCCTCGGGCCCCGACACCACCGCCTCCCTGTCCCGCCGCCGCGCCGAGCCGCTGGAGGCGCTGGTCATCGACGCCCTGCCCGAATACGCCGTGCCGGTCTTCGAGGCGGCGCTTCAGCAGGTGTGCAGCACCGTCGCGCTGTTCCGCGACGAACCCACCGACACCTGGCGGATCGAGGGCGTGCGCGAGGCCGGCGCGCATGACGACGAGCTGGACGCCGCGCTTGCCCTGGCGGCGGCGGTCGCCGGCATCGACCCGCCAGCGGTTCTGGCGCAGCCGGTCGAGGCGGATGGCTGGCTCGCGCGCACCGTGCAGGCCTTCCCCGAGATGCCGATCGGCCGGCGCTTCATGATCCGCCCGACGCATGTGCCGGACCCCGTCACGCGTGGGCGCATCGTGCTGAAGCTGGATGCCGGGCTCGCCTTCGGGTCGGGCGAGCACGCCTCCACCCAGGGCTGCCTGCGCGCCTTCGAAGCCTTGGCGCATCGCCGGCCGCGCACGGTCTGCGACCTCGGCAGCGGGTCGGGCATCCTGGCCATGGCGGCGGTGAAGTCGGTGCCCTGCCGCGCGCTGGCGACCGATATCGAACCCTGGTCGGTGCGGGTGTGCGAACAGAATGCGCGGCTGAACGGCCTGGTGCCGCGGCGCATGCGCGCCATCCTGGCCGATGGCTGGAAGCCGCGGCTGATGAAGGGCGTGCGCTACGACCTGATCTTCGCGAATATCCTGGCGCGGCCGCTCTGCGCGATGGCGCGGGAATTGGCGCTGCACCTCGCACCCGGCGGCACGGCGATCCTGGCGGGGTTGCTCGGCACCCAGGCGAGGATGGTGCTGGCGGCGCATCGGCGGCAGGGGCTGGTGCTGGAACGGCGTATCGATGTCGGGCCCTGGACGACGCTGGTGCTGCGCCGCCGCGGCCTCACGCGCTGCGGCTGAGCGCGTCGCGCTGCAACTGCGCGTTGGTCTCCAACGCCTTGGCATTGGCCTCGTAGGCGCGGCGCGCCTGCATGGTGTCCACCAGCGCGCGCTCGATGTCGCCGCTCGCCTGGGCGGTGGTCAGCCCTTCATTGCCGGTGGGCGGGGCGGGCGAGGGGTCGGACCCGCGCGCGGGGCTCGCGGCGGGTGCGGCGATGGTGGCGGCGGCGTCCGAAAGGCGGTCCGTCGCCCGCTGCATGCCCTGGACGGAAGCGTTGAGTGCGACCTGCATCGTCGCAGGATGCGCGACAGAGATTAGCGTGAGGTGAACGCGCCAAGCTGTCGCGCCACGGCCGGCGGGATGGTCGGGCCGTTCACCACCAGCCACGCCACGCCCACGACTTGCAAAAGGCACACCGCGTAAAGCGCGCTACTGAAGGGCTGCTTGCGGGTCTTGTGGCGAAACCGCCGGCGCGCCACCAGCGCGCCCGGCGAGCCGCCGAGCAGCGCGACCGTCAGCAGCATGCGTTCCGAGATCCGCCAGCCGCGCTGCTCGGCCATGCGCTTGTCATGGTAGAACAGCGCCATCGACAGCACGTTCATGCCGATCAACCAGCAGCCGATGCCGAACGCCCAGTGCGGTGCCATGGCCGCGCGCTATTCCGCCGCCTTCGCCGTCGCCTCCGCATGCTGGCGCAGCCGCGGCATCACCTCCCGCGCCAGGCGCTGCATGCTCTCCGCTTCCCAGGCGGCGTTCATGCCCGACCAGTCCAGCCCCGGCATCAGCAAGTGGCCGAACGGCCCGGCCTCCTCGCGCAGCGCCACCAGGCGGTCGAGCACCGTGGCCGGCGACCCGGCGATGACGCAGGCCTCGATCATGTCCTCGGGCGTCGCGGTCATCGGGTCCATGTCCTCGCGCGGCGTCATGGTGCCGGCCAAGCCGCCGCGCTTCGCCAGCGAGCCGAGGTAGTCGTAGTAGTAGCGCGTCGCACCCTCGGGCGCGGTGGCGCGGGCCTGCGCCTCGGCATCGGTGGCGGCGATCACCATGTTGCGGGCGACGCGCCAGTCGCGGCCATCGACCGGGCGGCCGGCCTCGGCCAGCCCCTTCGCCATGCTGCGCCAATGCCCGGCGAGCACGCGATGCGCGACGAAATTCGCGCTGATCACGCCCCAGCCGCGCGCCGCCGCGACGGTCACGCCATAGCTGTCGGGCTGGCGGGCGGAGATGTGCACGGACGGCCCGCCCGCCCTGAACGGCTTGGGCATGAAGCCGACGCCGTAGTCGGGCAGTACGGTGCGCGACAGGCGGATGGGCCAGGTCGGGCCGGGCATGTCATAGGGCGGGCCGCCCGCCCAGATCGCCTGGATGGTGTCGATGGCTTCGAGCATCCGCTTGCCGCGCTCCATCGGCGCGATGTCGCCGAACAGCTCGAAATCTGACGCCAGGCCGCCGGCGCCGATGCCCAGCAACAGCCGCCCGCCGGACATGTGGTCGAATTGCGCGACCTCGGCGGCGACGATGGCCGGGTGGTGGTTGGGCAGGTTGATCACGCCGGTGCCGAAATGCAGCCGCGTGCGGTGCACCAGCCCGGCCATGAACATCAGCGGCGAGGCGATCGGCTCGGAGGTGGCGGAGAAATGCTCGCCAACCCAGAGCTCGTCGAAGCCGAGCCGGTCGGCCAGCAGGGATTTCTCGGTGTCCTCCGCCAGCGTCTCGTGCATCGGCCGCGCGGGCGGGTGCAGCGGCATCATGAACAGGCCAAGACGCATTCGGGCGGATCCCTGCATGGATGCATCCCAGGCTAGCGCGCTTTTCCATCGGGCGGCACCGGCCAGGGTCGGGGCTGGGCCGTCGCTGGGACCAAGAGGCCGGACGGCGCACGCGCGCCCGATCCGCAAAGGTGCCATTCCCGGGCGACGAACAGGCGCCACGTCATCTTCTTGCCCGGGCGATTCCGTTCCGCGGCGCGATGCTCTAGCCTCGAAGCCCACGGTTCTGTGAGGGTAGCGCGATGCGTCGTCTGATTCTGGCCTTTGGCGCGGTGCTGGCCCTCGCCGGCACGGCGGCCGCGCAGGCGCCTTGCCCGCCGAATTTCGAGGGGCGGACCGCGCCGCTGACCTGCGCCTGCAGTGCCGAGGCCGGCCGGACGGGCAATGTCTGGGGCTCGGGGGTCTACACGTCGGACAGCCGGATCTGCCGCGCCGCCGTGCATGCCGGCGTGATCGGCGCGGATGGCGGCAATGTCGGCGTGGAACCCGCGCCGGGCCAGCGATCCTATGACAGCGAGCGCCAGAACGGCATCACCACACAGGCCTTCGGGCCGTGGCGCGCATCCTTCACCTTCGGCATGCCCCGGGTCGCCGAGACGCCGACATGCCCGGCGAATTTCGAGGGCCGCACCGAACGCCTGTCGTGCATCTGCGACGCCAGCCTCGTGGCGAGCGGATCGGTCTGGGGCACCGGCGTCTATTCCTCCGACAGCCAGATCTGCCGGGCTGCGCGGCATGCCGGGCTCGTCGGGCCGCAGGGCGGGGCGGTGGCCATCGTGCCGCGCGGACGGCAGAACCAGTTCGTCGGGAGCCAGTCCAACGGCATCACCTCGGCGAACTTCGGCCCCTGGGGCGGATCCTTCAGCTTCGAGCGCTGATGAGACGCCGGGTGCCGGCAGCAGGCCAGTGACAGCAAGGCCGGCGGTCGAGGCCATCGACCGCCGGAGCCCGTGGTCCGCAGGTCAGCGACGGAAGGTGAACGACGCGCCCCAGGGGCCATAGTTCGACGTGGTGATGCCGTTCGCGGCGCTGCCCGCATAGGCATTCTGCCCCGGCGCCGGCACTACGTTCACCATGCCCCCGCTGGCCGGGATCATGCCGGCATGCACGGCGGCGCGGCAGACCCGGCTGTCCGTCGTGTAGATGCCGCTGCCCCAGACCGAGCCAGACAAGGCGGCTTCCGGCGCGCAGGCGCAGCTGACCGGCACGGTGCGCCCCTCGAAATTGGCCGGGCAGGCGGCGGCCGCGGCGCCCTCGGTCTTCCCGTCGAAGGTGAAGGACGCGCTCCAGGGCCCGTAGTTGGACGTCGTGATGCCATTGGCGGCGCTGCCGGAATAGGATTGCTGGCCCGGCGCGGGCGTGACCGTCACGACGCCGCCGGTGGCCGGGATGGCGCCGGCATGGATGGCGGCGCGGCAGATCCGGCTGTCCGAGGTGTAGGTGCCGGAGCCCCAGACGGTGCCGGACAAGGCGGCTTCCGTCGTGCAGGTGCAGGTCAGCGGCGCCGACTGGTTCTGGAAATTGTTCGGGCAGGCGGCCGCCGCGGCCGAGGGTGCCGCCACCGTGAAGGAGGCGCGCCACGGCCCGTAGTTCGAGGTGGTGATGCCATGCGCCGCGCTGCCGGCATAGGCGGGCAGGCCCGGCGCCGGCGTGACGACGATGACGCCGCCGCTGGCAGGGATGGCGCCGGCATGCACGGCGGCGCGGCAGACCCGGCTGTCGGTGGTATAGGTCCCGCTGCCCCACACGGTGCCCGACATCGCCGCCTCGGGCGCGCAACTGCAGGTCACGGGGGCAGACTGGTTCTCGAAATTGGTCGGGCAGGGCGCCTGGGCGGCGGCCGGCGCGGCCATCACCCCAAGCAAGCCAAGTGTGAGCAGCACGCGACGCATGGTAATCCTCCCGGAATGGTCTCCGGGGGAAAGCTACGGTCCGCACACAGGCCGAACAACCGAAATATGTAACGGAGTAGTGATCGCTGTCACGATCGGGCCGGCGGTCGCCCTGGCATGTGCCGCGCGGCACATGCCCGGGGCCTTCGGTCAGGCCGCGCGGGGCGACCGCGCGCTGTCATTGGCCGCGCGCGGCGCGAAGGCCGGGTCGAAGACGCGCGGGATGTCGAAGCGGTTCATGCCGATATCGCGCAGCTCGCGGTCCGACAGGCTGCGAAGCGCGTGGTAGGTCTGCAGGCGGGCCGGGAATGTCGCGACGGCGCGGACCAAGGCTTCGGCGGCATTCAGCACGGCCTGGCCGGCGCGGCGGAAGCCGGCGGCGATGGCGGCGTCGCGCGCGGCGATGGCGTGCAGGCGCAGCGCCTCGACCTCGGCCTGGCGGCGCGAGGCAATGACGGCGTTGGGCAGCAGGAGAGCGGCCTCGGCCTTGGTGATGCGGGCGTCCATGATACATGTCCTTGTCGTGGACGGCGGGCGGTTCCGACCGGCCGGTTCGTCCAGGCATCAATCTAGGTGCTGCATTGCAACATGTGATGCGCCAAGGTCACAGTCGAGCCATGCGGAAGGCGCGCGGCTTCCTGTGGATACATGCAACATTGCGGTAACGAGGATCACGACCCTGTCACCCAGCGACCGCCTCGCCGCCCTCCGCGCCCGCCTGCTCCAGGACGGCCTCCAGGGCTTCATCGTGCCCCGATCGGACGAGCATATCGGCGAATACGTGCCGCCCTCGGGCGAACGCCTCGCCTGGCTGACCGGCTTCACCGGGTCCGCCGGCATGGCCGTGGTGCTGCCGGATCGCGCCGCGGTCTTCACCGATGGGCGCTATACGTTGCAGGTCCGCACGCAGACCGACGGCGCCCTGTGGGAATGCCGCCACCTGACCGAGGAGCCGGCCGCCGACTGGCTCAAGGCGCATGCCCAGGGCCTGCGGATCGGCTACGACCCCTGGCTGCACGCCGCCCCGGCCATCGAACGGCTGTCCGTACCCGGCGTGACGCTGGTGCCGGTCGCGGCCAACCCGATCGACGCCGTCTGGGCCGACCGCCCGCCCGCCCCGATGGCCGAGGCGCGCCCGCACCCAATCGCCTTCGCCGGCAAGGCCGCCGAGGACAAGCGCGCCGAGGCGGCCGCGATGCTGCGCGATGCCGGCGAGGCCGCCGCCGTGCTGGCCGACCCCCATTCGCTCGCCTGGCTGCTGAACATCCGCGGCGGGGACCTGGCGAATACGCCGCTCGCGCTGGGCTTCGTGCTGCTGCATGACGATGCGCGCGTGGACGTCTTCATGGCGCCGCAGAAGGTGCCGGCCGAGACGCGCGCGCATCTGGGCAACCAGGTGGTGGTGCGCCCGCGCGAGGAGCTGCCCGCCGCGCTCGATGCCCTACGCGGGAAGCGCGTGCGCATCGACGCCGAGGCGACGCCCGCCTGGTTCGCCGAACGCCTGCGCGCCGCCGGCGCCGAGGTCAGCATCGGCGAGGACCCCTGCCGCCTGCCGCGCGCCTGCAAGAACGCGGTGGAACGCGACGGCGCCCGCGCTGCCCACCGCCGCGATGCGGTCGCGATGGCGCGCTTCCTGGCCTGGTTCGCGCGCGAGGCCCCGCAGGGCGGGCTGACCGAGATCTCCGCCGCCGACCAGTTGCTGGCCTTTCGCCGCGAGGTCGAGCACTTCCGCGGCGAATCCTTCTCCGCCATTTCCGGCGCTGGCGAGCACGGCGCCATCGTGCACTACCGCGTGACACCCGAGAGCAACCGCGCCATCGCGCCGGACGAATGCTACCTGATCGATTCCGGCGGGCAGTATTCGGACGGCACGACCGACATCACGCGCACGCTCTGGAGCGGCCCGGGGGAAGCGCCGGCGGTGTTGCGCGACCGCGCCACGCGGGTGCTGAAGGGCCACATCGCGCTGGCGACCGCGCGCTTCCCTTCCGGCGTCGCGGGGCCGCACCTGGATGCGCTGGCGCGGCGGCCACTATGGGATGCCGGGCTCGACTACGACCACGGCACCGGCCATGGCGTGGGGTCGTTCCTGTCGGTGCATGAGGGGCCGGCGGCCTTCTCGCGCGCCGCGCGTGTGGTGCCGCTGCGCGAGGGCATGATCCTGTCCGACGAACCCGGCTTCTACGCCACCGGCGAATACGGCATCCGGCTGGAAAACCTGCTGCTGGTGGTGCCGTCCGCGATACCCGGCGCCGCCAAGCCCTTCCTGGAGTTCGAGACGCTGACGCTGGCCCCCTTCGACCGCGCGCTGGTCGATGCGGCGCTGCTGACCGCGGCCGAGCGCGACTGGCTGAACGCCTATCACGCCCGCGTGCTGGCGGAGGTCGGGCCGGCGGTCGACGGTGCGACCGCGGCGTGGTTGGCGGCGGCTTGCGCGGCGCTTTAGTGGCGCAGGCGAATGGCGTGCCCGGCGGCGCGGCGTTTCCATGCTGTGAAATGCAGTCGTGACACCGCCCGCCCGCCATCTAGGCTGCGCGCGCCGGCGGTGAGCGCGGCTGCAACAAGGGAGATCGGCTGGATGGTTCGATACGTGGTGCTGGCGCTGGGCGTCGTGCTGGCGGCGCTGCCGGCGGGCGCGCAGACGCCGGCCCGGGTGCTCAACCGGGCAGAAGTCCAGATCATCGCGCAGACCGATACCGGCGGCGCAACCCCGCGCTGCGGCATGGTCTTCCGGCTGCGTAATGTCGGCACGGTGGGCCTGAGCACCTTCATCGCCGAATTCGCCGGCACCGACATCCGCAGCGGCGCGGTGCTCGTGGCCCCACTCTCCGCGGTCGGCATCCGCGGCGTCGAGGCCGGGCAGTCGAAGGACTCGACAATGCCGACTCAGGTCGTCGGTGCGCCCTGCGACCAGGTGCGGCTGCGCGTCACCACCGTGACCTGCATCCGCCGGTGCGAATCGGTGGCCTGGACGCAACAGGGCCTCGGCGCGCTGGAAACCCCCCAGTGAGGCTGGCCGCCCTGGCCGCCGCTGTCGCCGCGGTGCTGGCAGGGCCGGCGGCGGCGCAATCTGCCGGCGGCCTTTCGGCGGCCGAGCGCGCGCGGGGCACCGCGGCAGGCCCGTGGAACGGCAACTGGCAGGTGCTGCGCGACGACCCGCGCATCCGCACCCGCGCCGGCGCCGCCACGCTGCGGCTGCACGTCATGCACGACGCCGCCGGGCGGGTCGAACTGCAATGGATCGCCGATCGCGGCATCTGCGAGGACCCCAATGCCGGACCCTGCGAATGGGTGGCGGCGCGCGGCACCGGGCTGGCCGTGGCGGCCGGGCCGGGGGCGCTGGCGGTGCTGCTGCGGATTTCCGCCGATCCCGACGATCCCTTCCTGCTGGTGCTGGAACGCCGCGAGGACGGCCGCGCCACGGGACGGCTGGTGTCGGAGAAGGGCGGCATCGCCTACCGGATCGATGCCGAGCGCGAATGACGCGCAGCGGCTTTGCGGGCTGCGCGTGCTGCTCGTCTATGGGCTGATGGGCGAATTGGCGGCGGCGTTCCAGCCGCTCGGCGTGGAATACATGCAGCCCTTGGCCGAATGGCTGCGCGCGCAGGGTGCCGATGCCTCGGTGGTGAAGCTCCGCACCGCGGAATCGGTCGCGGCCAATGCCGCGCTGCTGCGCGCCGCCATCCTGTCCGACCCGCGCCCCGCTTTGGTCATCGCCCACAGCAAGGGCGGGCTGGAGGCGTTGGCGGCGCTTCTGGACCCCGCCGCGCAGGCGTGCTGCAGGGGCTTCCTGGCGATGCAGTCGCCCTTCCATGGCAGCCCGGTGGCGGATGTGGTGGTGGCCGCCAAGCCGCTGGAGGCCGCCGCCGGCGGCTTCGCGCGCATGCTGCGGATCGGCAGCGAACAGGGCGTGCGGGACCTGACCACCGCCGTGCGACGCAACTGGATGGCGGCGGCGCAGGGGCCTATCACGCGCCTGCTGGCCGCGCTTCCGGTGGCCTGCCTGGCCACGTCGCTGGCGCCGGGCACCGCGAGCGGGCGCGAGAAGCTGCACCTGGCCGCCGCGCAATGGATGGACAAGCGCGGCCATGGCCCCAATGACGGTCTGGTGCCGGTGGACAGCGCGCTGATCCCCGGCGCGCGGCATGTGGTGCTGCCCGGCAGCCATATCGCGAGCGTCAGCCGCGGCCCCGGCCGCGATCCGGTCGCGCTGCTGCGCGCCGGGCTGGATGCGCTGTTCAGCGCGGCGCCCCCAGCAGCATCCTGACGCCGAGCCCGACGAACAGCGTGCCCGCAACGCCATCGAGCCAGCGCCCGGCCGATGACGCCCGCAGCCGCCCGGCGATGCGCGCCGCAGCCGGGATCAGCAGCGCGTAGAGGGGGAGCGCGATCGCCGGCAGCAGCGGCCCCAGGATCAGCATCTGCACCCAGGCCGGGCTGCGGCCCGGGTCGACGAACAGCGGCACGAAGGCGAGGAAGAACAGCCCGACCTTCGGGTTCAGCAGGTTGGTCACGAAGCCCTGGCGGAAGGCGGCGGACAGGCTGATGCCCGGCGGCGGGTCGGCGCTGTCCGCGCCGGGGCAGCGCAGCGCGGCGCGGATCGCCTGCGCGCCGAGCCAGAGCAGGTAGATGGCCCCGGCAATCCGCAGCGCGGTGAACAGGGCGGGGTTGGCCGCCACCAGCGCCGCCACGCCGAGGGCTGCGAGCAGGATATGCACGCCCACCCCCGCATAGACGCCGGCCGTCGCGGCCCAGCCGCGTCGCGCACCGCCCGACAGCGCCTGGCCCAGCACGAAGGCCATGTCCGGCCCTGGCGTCACCACCAGGATCAGGCAGGCAAGGAGGTATCCGGCAAGCAGGGAGGGATCGACAGGCATGGCCAGCGTGATGCCTTGGCCGGCCGATATTCGTCCAACGCATTGGCGTGATGGGTTGGATCAGCAACGTTGATGCGCTTCACGCACGCTGCGCCGGCTGTCCACACGCCGGGGCTGTCGTGCCCCGGCCCGGTGGCTACAGCCCGGCGAGGTCGCGATACTCCGCCTCGGTCAGGATCCGCAGGCCGAGTTCCGCTGCCTTGGTCGCCTTCGACCCGGCATCGGTGCCGACCACCACGAAGTCGGTCTTCTTCGAGACCGACTTCGTGACCTTGGCGCCGAGGCGTTCGGCCTGCGCCTCGGCCTCGTCGCGCGACAGGGTTTCCAGCGTGCCCGTGAAGACCAGCGTTTTGCCGGCGAAGGGGCTGTCGGCGACGGCGGCGGCTTCGGCGGGCAAAGGCGGGGCCTCGCGCGCCAGGTCGTCCAGCGCCGCGACCGCGCGCGGTTCGGCGAAGAATTCCACCAGCTCCTCGGCGATGGCGGGGCCGATGCCCTGGATGGAGCCGAGTTCCTCGCGCGCTTCCGAGCCGATGATGCGGGCGGCGATCATCCCGGCGCGCCAGTCATCGAGCGTGTGGTAGTGGCGCGCCAGCAGCTTGGCGTTCTGTTCGCCGATGCGGCGGATGCCCAGCGCGAAGATGAAGCGTTCCAGCGGGACGCGGCGCCGCGCCTCGATGCCCTCCAGGAGTTTCGCGACCTTGCGCGCCTCGGCCGCGGTGCGGGATTTGGCACCCCAGCCTTCCCATTGCCGCATCCGATCGGCGTGCTGCGCCAGGCGGAAGATGTCGGCGGGGGAACGCACCAGGCCCTCGTCGAACAGCGTCTGGATGTTCTCCTCGCCGAGGCCCTCGATATCCATGGCGCGGCGGGAGGCGAAGTGCTTGAGGCGCTCGACCGCCTGCGCGGGGCAGACCAGGCCGCCCGTGCAGCGGCGCACCACGTCCTCGCCGTCGCGGATGGCGTGGCTGCCGCAGGCCGGGCAGGTGGTGGGGAAGGCGAAGGGCTGCGCGGTGGGCGGGCGCTTGTCCAGCAGCACCTCGACCACCTGCGGGATGACATCGCCGGCGCGCTGGATGCGGATGGTGTCGCCGATGCGGATGTCCTTGCGGGCGATCTCGTCCTCGTTGTGGAGCGTGGCGTGGCGGACCACGACGCCGCCGACGGTCACGGGCTGCATGACTGCGCGTGGTGTCAGCGCGCCGGTGCGCCCGACCTGGATCTCGATGGCTTCCAGTACGGTGGTGGCCTGCTCGGCGGGGAATTTCCAGGCGGTGGCCCAGCGCGGCGCGCGGCCGACGAAGCCCAGGCGGCGCTGCCAGTCGAGCCGGTCCAGCTTGTAGACCACACCGTCGATATCGTAGCCGAGGCCCGCGCGTTGTTCGCCGATGCGGCGCTGGAAGGCTTCCGCTTCGGCTTCGTTGTCGAGCAGCGTCGAGAGCGGGTTCACCGCGAAGCCCCAGGCTTCAAGGCGCGCGAGGAAGGCGTGGTGGCTGTCGGCCGGGGCCTCGCTCGCCGCGCCCATGGCGTAGGCGAAGAGCTTGAGCGGGCGCGAGGCGGTGATGCGCGCATCGAGCTGGCGCACCGAACCGGCGGCGGCGTTGCGCGGGTTGGCCGGCACGATGACGGCATCGCCCAGCTTCTCGCCGCGCGCGCGGCGCGCCTCGCGTTCGGCCAGCGCGCGTTCCTGGGCGGCACGGAAGGCCAGGAAATCCGCCTTGTCCATGAAGACCTCGCCGCGGATCTCGATGCGGGCGGGGAAGGGGGCGGCCAGGCGCTTCGGCAGGTCGGCGATGGTCAGCAGGTTCTGCGTGACGTCCTCGCCCTCGATGCCGTCGCCGCGGGTGGTGCCGCGGATGAAGGCGCCGTGTTCGTACAGCAGGTTGATCGACAGGCCGTCGATCTTGGGTTCGGCGACGAAGCGCAGCGGGTCTTCGGCAACAAGGCCGAGAAAGCGGCGGATGGAGGCGCAGAACTCGGCGAACTCGTCGGCGCTGAACACGTTGTTCAGCGACAGCATCGGCTCGCCATGGCGCGATTTCGCGAAGCCCTCGGCGGTGGCCGCGCCGACGCGGCGGGACGGGCTGTCGGCACGCACCAGGCCAGGAAAGCGGGCTTCGATCGCGCGGTTGCGCTGCACCAGCGCGTCGTAGGCGGCGTCGCTGATCTCGGGCGCGTCCTGGCCATGGTAGAGCGCATCGTGGCGGGCGATCTCGGAGGCCAGCGCGGCGAGTTCGCGGGCGGCCTCGGCTTCGGTCAGGGTGGCGGGGTCGCGGGGCGTCATCGGGTGGCCTCGGCGGCAAGCGTGTCATAGGCGGTGCCGGCCAGCAGGCGGCCGGTGAAGTGCTCCTCGATGACGGCGCCGATCGCGTCGTAGAAGGCCGAGGCCTCGTCGTCCCCGTCATCGACGCCCCACCAGAGGCAGACGGCCCCGGCGGCGCGCGTTTCCGCGGCGAGCGCGGCCATCAGCGCGCGGGCGATGCCGCGGCGGCGGAAGGCGGGGCGCACGAACAGGTCCACCACGATGCAGCCGCCGGCCGCGCGCGTGGAGTCGAAGACGATGTTGCCGGTGACGAAGCCAGCCAACACGCCATCCGCTTCCGCCACCCGCAGCATCGACAGCGGGTGTGGGCCAAGCAGGTGGCGGCGCACGTGCTCGCCGGTCATGGGCACCACCGGGTGGGTACCGTCGAGGCTGTTGATGGCGTTGAACATGGCCGCGACGTCCTCGGCCTCGGCAGGGCGCGCCGCGCGGATCATGGCGGGGGTTCGGCGGCGAGGTTGAGGAAATCCTGCTGCACCACGGCAAAGGCCAGCACCGCCTCGCCACGGCCGCCGAGCCGCCTGTACAACGCATGTGCGCCCACATTGCCGGGCCGCGAGGTCAGCCAGAGGTGCCGCGCGCCCTGGCGATACCCGGCCCGCGCCAGCGCCGCGAGCAGGGCACGCGCAACGCCCTGCCGCCGATAGGCCGGTGCCACGTAAACGTTGCCGACGTAAAGCCCGCGCTCGGCATGGCCGGTCTCGTAGGTTGGGTGCGCGGTGGCGTAGCCGACCAGCGCGCCGTCGGCCGCTTCCGCGACCATGGCGAAGGTCGTGGCATCCGCGACGATGTCCCGGCACAGCGCGGCTTCGGTGAGGAGGTCGTCGGGATCGCCCAGGTCGCGGTTCATCGCCTCGATCAGCGCCAGCAGGGCGGTCGCGTCGCGCGGCTCGGCACGGCGCACCGCGGCGAGGCGCGGGTCAGCGGGCATCCGCGAGAAGGCTTTCGGCCGCGGCGCGCGCCGCGTCGGTCACCCGTTCGCCGGCGAGCATGCGTGCCAGTTCCTCCCGCCGTTCGTCCTCGGGCAGCGTTTCGACGCGGGTTTCCGCGCGCCCGCCTTTGACCTGCTTGGCCACGCGCAGATGCGCCGCGCCGCGTGCCGCGACTTGCGGCGAATGTGTCACCACCAGCACCTGGAGCCGTTCGGCCACGCGCGCCAGGCGCTCGCCCACGGCCGCCGCGGTGGCGCCGCCGATGCCGGAATCGACCTCGTCGAAGACCAGGGTGGGCACGGGCGACCCGCGTGCCAGCACGACCTTCAGCGCGAGCATCAGGCGCGAGAGTTCGCCGCCCGAGGCGATCTTGGCGAGCGCACCCGGCGTCTGGCCGGGGTTGGTGCTGACCAGGAAGGCCACGCGGTCCTGCCCGTCCGGCCCCCAGCCGGCTTCGTCCTTGGCCGCGATGTCGATGACCAGGCGCGCGCGGTCGAGCTTGAGCGGCGGGAGCTCCTGCGCCGCTGCCTTCTCCAGCCGCGCGGCGGCGCTGCGGCGCGCTTCGGACAGCGCGGCGGCGGCGGCGAGGTAGGCCTTGCGCGCCGCGGCCTCGTCGCGCTCCAGCGCGGCGACGCGCCCGGATCCGGCGTCGAGGGCTTCGAGGCGCGCGCGCAGCCCGGCGGCGAATTCGGGCAGGTCCACCACCGCGACGGAGTGCTTGCGCGCGGCGGCGCGCAGGGCGAACAGGCGTTCCTCGGTCTGTTCGAGGCGGCGCGGGTCGGGGCCGCCCTCATGGAGCAGGTTTTGAAGCGCGGTCTCGGCCTCGGCGAGCGCATCCTGCGCGGCGGCGAGGGCAGCAATGGCGGGTTGGGCTTCGTCGTTGGGTGGCGGCAGGCGTTCCAGGGCGCGGGCGGCCTCGCGCAGCGCGCGGGCGGGCGTGGCCGAGCGGCGGTCGCGCGGGGTCAGTTCGGCGATGGCGGCGGCGATGGCCTCGGCGCGGCGTTCGCCCTGCTGGAGGCGCTGGCGCTCGGCGGCGAGGCGGTCTTCCTCGCCTTCCTCCGGGTTCAGGTCCTTCAGTTCGGCGACGGCGTGGCGCAGCCATTCCTCTTCGCGCTGGGCGGCGGCGATCGCGTCGCGCGCATCAGCCAGGCGCTTCGTCGCGGTGCGCCAGGCACCCCAGGATTCCGCGGTGGCAGCGCGGCGCGGTTCCAGCGCGCCGAAGGCATCGAGCAGCCCGCAGTGGCTGGACGGGTCCGCGAGGCCGACCTGGTCGTGCTGGCCCTGGACTTCCACCAACGTCGCACCCAGGCGGCGCAGCAGCGCCACGCCAACCGGCTGGTCGTTGACGAAGGCGCGCGACCGGCCATCGGCCTGGACCACGCGCCGCAGCACCAGGTCTTCCTCGGGCTCGATGCCCTGTTCGCGCAGGATGTCGAAGGCCGGGTGGCCGGATGGCGGGTGAAACGCGGCGACGACCGAGGCCTGGGTCTGCCCGGCGCGCACCATGCCGGATTCAGCACGGCCGCCCAGTGCCAGACCCAGGCTGTCGAGCAGGATCGACTTGCCGGCCCCGGTCTCGCCGGTCAGCGCGGTCAGGCCGGCGCCGAAGGCCAGGTCGAGCCGTTCGATCAGCACCACGTCGCGGATGGCGAGGCTGGCGAGCACGGGCTGCCGTGCCCTTCTCTCAGAACAGCCAGTTGACGGTGCGGCGCACGAAGCCGGGGCGGTCGGCCGGCGCGGGCTGCGCGCCCTCGACCAGCAGCGCGTAGGAATCCTGGTACCAGGCGCTGCCCGGGTAGTTGAAGCCGAGCACTGATGCGGTGCGCCGCGCCTCATCCGTCAGGCCCAGCGAGATGTAGATCTCGGTCAGGCGATGCAACGCCTCGGGGACATGGTTGGTGGTCTGGTATTCGTCGACCACGCGGCGGAAGCGCCCGATCGCGGCCGAGAGCAGCCCCTGGCGTTGGTAGTAGCGCCCGACATGCATCTCGCGCCCGGCCAGGTGGTCGCGTGCCAGGTCCATCTTGAGGCGCGCGTCGCGGGCATAGGACGTGTCCGGAAAGCGGTTCACCACATCCTGCAGCGCGGCCATCGCGGTGATGGTCTGCTGCTGGTCACGCTGCGCGTCGTTGATCTGTTCGTATTGCGACAGCGCGCGCAGGTAATAGGCATAGGCGATGTCGCGATGCGCCGGATGCAACTGGATGAAGCGGTCCAGCGCGCCGATGGCTTCCGTGTAGCGGTTGCGCGTGTAGTCGGCGTAGGCCGCCATGAGCTTCGCGTTGGTGGCCCAGGTGGAATAGGGGTGCTCGCGCTCGACCGCGTCGAACAGGTCGACGGCGCGCTGGAAGCGGTTTGCGCGCAGTTCCTGCATGCCCGCGGCGTAGAGCGCCTCCGGCGACTGGTCGGCCGCATTCGCGACCGTGGCGCCGGGCGTCTGGGACGGGTCTGCGCCGGTGCCCTGCTGGAAGCTGCCGCAGGCAGCCAGCGCGACCATGAGGAAAAGCGGCGATGCGAGGCGGATCATCGGGTAAGCCATGATGTCGGGCCGCTGTATATCATGGCGGACCCCGGATGCGCCAAGCGGCGCCCGGTCAGGCGACGGCAGGGGCCGCGGCAGCCCGCACCGGGGTGGCCGTCATGCCCTCGGACATGATGGGAAGCCCGGTCATCCGCCAGGCGGAGGCATCGGCGAACAGCGCGCGCAGCACGCGGTTGTTCAGCGCATGGCCCGAGCGCGCCCCACGGAAGCGTCCGCGAATCGGCGCACCGGCGAGAGCGAGGTCGCCCACCACATCGAGCAGCTTGTGCCGCACGAATTCGTCAGGCCGGCGCAGCCCGCCGGGGTTGAGAATCATGGGGCCGTCGACAACCACCGCATTGGCCAGGCTGCCGCCCTGCGCGAGGCCGGCGGCGCGCAGCCGCGCCACGTCCTCGGCCAGGGTGAAGGTGCGTGCATCGGCCAGCGCCTCGCGAAAGGCGAGGGGGGAGACGCGCAGCGCCAGCGCCTGGCGGCCGATGGCGGTGTTGGGGAAGTCGATCTCGAGCTCGGCGTCGAAGGCGGCTTCGCGGCCGGGCAGCAATTCGGCGAAGGCGCCGCCGGCTTCCTCGACACGGATCGGGCGCAGCACCTCGATCGCGACGCGCGGCGCGGCGGTGGTGACGATGCCGGCGCAGTCGATCAGGAACAGGAAGGGGGCGGCGGAGCCGTCCATGATCGGCACTTCGGGGCCGTCGACCTCGACCACGGCGTCGTCGATGCCGCTGCCGGCGAGCGCGGCCATGACGTGCTCGATGGTCGAGACGGTGGCGGTGCCGTCACCGATCGCGGTGCACAGGCGCGTGTCGACCACGCGGTCGAACAGCGCGGGAATGTCGCGGCCGAGGTCGGTGCGGCGGAAGACGATGCCGGTGCCGGCCGAAGCCGGGCGCAGCGTCAGCGCGACGCGGCGGCCGGAATGCAGCCCGGTGCCGACGCACCCGATGGGTGCCTTCAGCGTCCTGCGCCGTCCGTTCTCCGCGGGAATGAAACCGTCCATGGCCCTCGTGCCTTTCCGGGGCGCTGCGATGGCTTCCGTAACGTGCCGCGCCCTGGATGGATGCGGCGGCGAACCGGAGAAACACAACGCCCCGGACCACAGAAGCATTCTGCGAGCCGGGGCGCCATTCAAGCCTTGTTTCTCTATATTACGCCGCAAGCCGTTGAATTCATTGAGTTAGTGCGGCGCAAAATACGGCTAAAAAGCGGCCGTCCCGCCTCAGGGATTGTGCTGGCGGCGCAGGAAGGTCGGGATTTCCAGCCCCATCTCATCCTGGCCGGCAGGGCGCGCCGGGGCGCGCTGCGGCTGGGCGTGCTGCGGCACAACCGAGGGTTCGACCCGCACCGCATGCGGCGCCATCGTGTGCTGCGCCTCGGGCAGGGTGCGGCGCATCATGGTGCTGCTGATGTTGGTCGCGCGGCGGAACAGGCTGGTCATCATGCCGGGCTGGGCGCGCAGCGGTTCGGCCGTGCGCGGTGCCGGTTCCATGGCAGTCACGGCGGGGCCGACCACGATCGGGGCCTCGACCGGCGCGGGCTGCGCGGGCGCATACGCTTCCGGCTCGGCGGGTTCCGCCGCGGGTTCGGGCGCCGCATCCACCACGGCCGGGCGCATCGCCGGCATGGCGGACGACGCCGCCACGGTGCGGATGAAGGATTGCGGGCCACGCGCCGGCTGCGCGGGTGCTACGTTCTGCGTCGCGACCGCCTGGATCGGGCCGCCATTGGCGACCAGCTTCAGCGGCACCTCGCCACGCCCATTCGCCTGCGCGACATCGATGCCGGTCGCGACGACCGACACGCGCACGCGCCCGTTCATGTTCTCATCGACCGAGGTGCCGAAGATGATGTTCGCGTCTTCGTCCACTTCCTTGCGGATGCGGTTGGCGGCGGCGTCGACCTCGAACAGCGTCATGTCGTAGCCGCCGGTGATGTTGATCAGCACGCCGCGCGCACCGGCCATCGAGATGTCCTCGAGCAGCGGGTTGTTGATGGCGGCCTCGGCGGCCTTGGTGGCGCGGTCGTCGCCCTCGGCCTCGCCGGTGCCCA